>Ga0082212_10001684_pt1 | contig 32508 bp, 27 predicted proteins | sample TergutNt197P3_FD_71548 | JGI IMG/M metagenome (GOLD analysis project Ga0082212, IMG submission 71548) | Neocapritermes taracua P3 segment gut microbial communities from Petit-Saut dam, French Guiana - Nt197 P3 | ecosystem: Host-associated > Arthropoda: Insects > Digestive system > Gut ... | reverse complement strand
TTTATTAATATGTGTAAAAAAGGTGCATAAATCAAAATTACCCATTACCCAAAATGTGTAAAAAATTACTCATATATGGGTAATTGTAAAAATCTGTATTATCTGCGTGCCGATAAATTATTTCTTATACCTTTAACAAACAAATGAAATACATTTCAATGACGACAAAAAAACAAAATACTGAGTTTGGGATCATTGTGTCTCTGGTGATTTCGGTAGTATCCATCTACTGCAAAATCGACCTGAATAGCTATATAGCGGGAACCCTTTTGGTTAGTTTGCTTCTTCCAGGGCTGTACACCCCTTTTGCATGGTTATGGTTCGGATTGGCAAAGGTACTGGAACAAGTCATGTCAAAAGCGGTATTATTCCTGATTTTCTTTTTGGTCGTTACGCCCGTCGGATTGATCCGAAAGGCATTGGGTAAAGACAACTTACATTTAAAGCGCCCCGCTAATCAAAAAAGCGCTTTTGATAATAAAACACACACGTATAAACCTGCGGATATGGAAAGGCAATTTTGACTTCGGCAAAATGGACGTATAAAAATCTCCGCTTTATCAGGGAAGCATAACGCAGCGGTTGGATTTGTCGCTATTGCTCAACTCCGATCAACGAATCAGAGTATTACTTCTGCAATATAAAAATGTTCCAAATTAAAAAAAAGAAGAAAAAATTTAGGCGTTAAAAAATAATTCTATATTTTTGTAGTGTCAAATATTTAATTAATATTGTATTACTTAAATGTAAGTATTGCGACAGAAAAGGGATGGTGGATATCAACAACTGATTATTGAAGTAATCAAGAATACTTTTTATAAATAATCAATCAATGATGCCGAATCCTTATCCAGATACAATACAAAATCGGGATGCTTTTTAAGCATGGTTGCGGGAACCATATTTGTCAGCGGACTCTCTATTGTATCTTTGATTGCTTTGGCTTTCACGGCGTATGGAACACATGTTACGATGTGCCTGCACTGCATGATCTGATGTACCGACATGGAGATGGCTTGCCTGGGAACATCGTCAATCGTGGCGAACCATCCCTCGCGAACCTGTTGCTGTTTGCAGGTATCGTTCAATTCCACACAGATAAATGCTTCTTCCGTACCGAAATCGGCGGGAGGATCGTTGAAGGCGACATGCGCGTTTTCACCAATGCCAATCAGACCGATATCAATCGGTTCCTTGCGGATTTCCGCACTTAAGTATGCAATCACCTTTTGCGGATCGTCCTCGCCATCCACTAAATATGCTTTTCCGATATTTACCTTGCTTAGAAAACGTTCCTTCAGGTATTTGCGAAAACTTGCCGGATGACTTTCGGGAAGACCGATATATTCATCCAGATGAAACATTTCGACTTTACTCCAGTCGACATCCGTCTCTGTCAGCGCCTGAATGGTATCAAACTGCGACGCCCCCGTTGAGAGGACAATTCTCGCTTTACCTTTCCGTGCAATTGCCTCGTTGATGATTTCGGCGCTATACTTTGCCGCAACTTGCCCAAGTTCGGCAGCATTTTCAAATACTTTTACTTCCATGATATTTATATTAATTTATCGGTAATTTGTAATTTGTAATTTGTAATTGGTAATTGGTAATTTGTAATTAAACCTATCGTCTGATGCTGCGGGTAGGCGCCGACTTGGTTGCAGCAGCTTTTTCTGCTTTGGCCGGTTGTTCTTTGGGAGCTTTTTCCTTAGGCGTTTTTTCCTTGACTACGGTATTACCTGTAGATGAACCGCGCGCAGAACCGGCTTTCTTAGTTTCTTTCCTGCTTAATACAACAGCCGTCGTATCGGGCTGAATCCATAATGAATCGTTGAACGTTTTCAACTGTTCTTCAATGCGTTGCTGTTCGGCAAACAGTTCTTCGTCCGTTTCAAAAAGTTTGACTAACGGTAGATTCAATAAGTTTTCAGTCTGGATAATTTCGCCATCGTACATGCGGCGACGGAAAAAATCATCCATCGTATAAATCTTTGCATTATTGATGCTGGACGTCATGATGCGATTATTAATGATATAGGGACGGATATCTTCATATTTGACCCAGAACATTGCCTGCGGCAGTTCCTCGCCGGTTTCCAGCATAAATAAAGCGATCGGACATATGGCCAGCGTCTTCACGTCATAAACCGAATTATTCTGGTCAAAATACCAGGATTCCTTTATGTACAGTTTGTTTACTTCCCTCGACGGAATATCGCTCGAATTGACTACTAAATTCGCCGGACGGCCTCCTCCGGCAGGTATTTCATCGTAATAGATATTAAAATTATCAAGCATCTCCTTAAACGACAAGATGTTATCATCCTCAAAAGATTCATAGTCAGCCTGATATTTGTATACCTTAATTTTTCCCTCGCTTACGAGTTGAAACAGGGAGGTGAAAAGATTTTTCATTCCATTCATTTCCTGTACAGGATAGTATAGCGGAGCATTTTTCTCTTTTGTAAGATCAAGTTCGCGCATGATATTACGTATCCACCGCGCATTACCGATCTCCTGTGTCAGTTGTTCGTTCATCTGCTGCGCACGTACCGACAATTCAGGCAAACCGGCATTGTTTCCTGCCTGCTGCTGTGCGTTACGATCGGCTCCGCGACTTGTGCGGGGAGCCGTATTTTGCGCCTGAGCAAATAATGTCAGCGCAATGAAAAAAGCGCCTATATAAAAAAATCGTTTCATCTTTATGTTTATTTATATCAACTTAAACTTTAGTTCGTAACAACAATTTCCATCGGGTACTTGAGACTGTTCGGTTTTCCAGCCGGGTCAAGCACTTTGATATCCGAGATATAAAAGCGTGTTCCGGTCGACATATTCCTTATGATTTCTTTCTGTTGCGGCGTAAATGATCCGCTGTTCGATACTTCCGGTATCGAAATACCCCTGTTGTCCGTTCTCCTGAGCGTGAATCCGGTTACAGTATAAGGTACATTCAAAATTCCGTCATCAATGGCTGCTCCAATGCCTGCCGCTGCAATAAGATACCGTTTGGAAAAAGGCCCGCTTGCAAATTTACGCGTACGGCCGTCTGCATCCTGATAGGAGATAAAAGCTGCCGGATCAGGTAACGGGCGGACGGTAAAGTCTTTACTTTCAGTAACGGTACGACCGCCCACATTGGCAGTAAGCGCTACCGAAACAGTAGGTGAGGAAGCTATATTAAGACCGCTGACCGTCCAAATATTCCGCTCTTTCAGTTTAATATTTCCACTTCCTTTCAAACTTGCCGTTACAGCGCCGCTCGGCACGCCGGGCATGGCTATTTCAAGATCATTGTCAATTACTTCATATAGAAATTTCATCAGGGTAGGTGCAATCGTCGCCGACGATTCGGTCACTGAATACTTTGCATCATACAGATAGGTTTCGCCGTCGGCCACTACTTTTCCGGAAAGTGTGCGATCGCCCGTTCCGCTGGTACCCTGGATTATCAGGTTATCTTTCAGAAGCGTTTCTCCAAGATAGTATTCCGGTTGTTTGGTCGAATCGACGGCTGCCAGGATAATTTGCGCCTCATAAGGCATGCCGCTTGTGACAATCTGGCTCTTCGGCACAACGAATGCCTGAATTTTATTCACGCGGTAATCGCCTACATCCACATTGGTAATCAATGTCGACAGCGTCTCGCCTTCCACAAAACGAATATCGTTCTGTATTTTCGTAAGCAGGGTAATCGCTGCGGCAACCGGCATGTTTTCAAACAAGGCGGATTCCCAGGATAACGGGATCATACCGCCTTTTCTGGGCGCTTCCGTACCTAATGTAGACTCAAACATGGTTTTTTTGCCCGGATCACCAACCATATCCGACATGTCTGCACGGTAGCTTTCGATGCGTTCCCTTAATCGTTTCCCTTCGCCGACGATAGGCGCGAGCATGACGCGCGATGCCGCTTCCAGATTTTCCTTTTGTATGATATTACTGACGTCGCCTTTCTTGCCGTCGGCTTCCTGTACGATACGAAGTTTCAGCTCGTCAATATAATTATAGATTTCATCCGACAATCCTTTTACCTTCACTCCTTTCTCATACCATTCGCGTACCTTTGCTTCATTTTCCTGATAAGCACGGTCAAGATTTGCCTTTGTTTCCTCATTGCGACGGGTAGAGTTTTCGGTAGAAGTATGCAGACTGTTTTCAACCAGTTCAAAACCGTCCAACACTTCCGACGAGACATTGAGCGCCATCATAGCGATGAACACTAAATACATCAGGTTGATCATCTTCTGACGCGGTGAATTGGGGTTGCTTGCTATTCCGGCCATTTTATTTAATTACTAATTACGAATTACTAATTACAAATTCTAATACCTGTAAGGCGGTTGCGGGTAGGCCGGTTGCCCTCCTGCCGGCGGGTATCCTCCTCCGGACTGGATATTCACTGTCATGGCTTGTAACAGGCGACTGTATACCTGGTTCAACTGGGAAAGAAGCTGCGCCATCCGTTCGTTTTCGTTACGGAAAGATGCGCTGTCAACAATCGAACTGTCATACAAATCGCGTATGCGGTTCAGTCCGGCATTGATATGGAGGATTGTATCCATTTGTGCCCGGACGCCTGTCAGTTGCGTTTCATAGAAGTTATTCAAGCCTGACAGGTTGTCATTGAGTTTATACATATTTTCCACATAGCTTTTTGACTTATCATCTGTGCCGTCTTCCGTTTTCCCCGTAATAACACTGCAGGAACTGATGAGCGAATCGGATACTTCTCCAAGCGAACCGGTTATCTCGCTGAATTTCTCAAGATTTTGAGAGACAACAGATATCCGGTCGATATACGATTGGGTGGCTTCGCTCAGATCAGCCATTTTCGCGATTTGTTCGGCAGCGCTGTTCAGTTTTTTAATACTTTCGGCCAGCATTTCCGCATCGCGTTCGGAGATGTTTAAACCCATGGAAGACATTCCCTTATTAACCAGTTCCTGCGGCGTCGGTTGGGGAACTGCCGGATACGGGGCGCCGCCCTGAACGAAGCCGCCGCCTTGCGGGAAACCGCCGCCTTGCGGAAAACCGCCGCCTGCAACAGGCTCACCGCTACCATGATATGCGCCCGAAATATCACCGATTACAACCGTTCCGCCTCCCAGATTCGACAAACCGCCCAAGCCTTCAATATGAGCGCCGCCGCCTGTTGAGAAATCCGGACGGTCGAGCGGGTTCTTTGATTTTAAAACAGGAAAGACGTCTTCCCAGTTATAATCGCTACCCGGACGTTCAAATCCTGAAAGTATAAACACGCAGGCTTCGAAAGCCATGGAGATAACAAGTATCTGATTGGCGTAAGGAAGATGTATTATTTTAAAAAGCGCGCCAATAATGACGACTGCCGCGCCCCAACTATAACATAAAGTAACAATCCGTCGTCCCTTTTCGCTCGAAAGTAGCATTTCAAGCCGGTTTTTATATCTTTGATATTTTCCCATGATTTATATTTTTATTATTTTTTCTTTCCTTTTTTAGAATTTGAAAACCCTATTTGCGTCCGGACGCATCGGAAGCCTATATAGGCGCGCGTTTCATTCTGGTACTCGAACGATCGCATATCCGAACGGATAAAGAGCGCCACATCTTTCCATGAACCGCCGCGCACTACTTTCGTTTTCATGTCGTAAGGGTCTTCTTTCGCCGCATCGTAATGAAGTTCCGGATTGATGTCGTTCATTTGTTTGGGTCCAGATTCGTAATAAGCGGTCGAAGTCCATTCCGCCACGTTACCGGCCATGTCAAATAGTCCAAATTCATTCGGCGAAAACGAGCCTACGCGTGCTGTAATCAGGTGTCCGTCTTCGGTATAGTTACCCTCGCCCGGTTTGAAGTTAGCCATAAAGCAATCTTTCGAATCTTTCAATCCTTCAGTCGACCAGGGATATTTATTTTCGCTTTTGCCTGCCCGTGCCGCATATTCCCATTCGCCTTCGGTAGGCAGGCGGAAAGGTTCGAAAGGCTGTCCGTCAGGAATGTTCAGCGAGTTCTTCAGCTTTTGGGTACGCCATACGCAAAAAGCATTTGCCTGCTCCCAGGAAACACCCACCACCGGATATTCATCGTATCCTCCATGATTAAAATACATCCGTAGATAAGTTTCGTTGTACGCATTTTTAAAATCGTTGATCCATACGGTTTCATCGGGATAGATATTAACGATGCGCGTATGCAGGAAATCGAAATAACTGCCCAGCGGACGGGTAATCGTCTCGTTTATAATAACTCCATCATCATTTATATAGGCTGTATCCTTGGATATCATGATCACCTCATTCGGATCAGTCGTTTTATCAGTGTTCCGTTCGCGTAAAGCCGGATCAAGGTTATTCCGTCGCAGGGCGGCAGCGGTATAATCATACCATTCGTATTTAAAAACCATCTGCTTCGGGTCAAGACCGCGCTCGCCTGTTACCGGATGCGTAAAATATACGCTTTCAATGGCCCGCATCTCGTCTTCGTTTGCCCGTTTCCAGGGAATAGGGCGCTTCCAGTCCAAATGCGGCGTCACCGGATCGCCATAACGGTCTTCAGTAATCATAAAAAATTCATTTCCTCCATATTCGGGATCTGCTAAACGGGTACGAATGAGCGAATCGCGCACCCAGTGAACAAATTCGCGATACTTGGCATTCGTTATCTCCGTTTCGTCCATCCAGAATGATTCAAAAGAGACGCCTTTAGTTTCCGCCTCAAATCCCCAGATACTGTCGGAATCGGCAGCGCCCATTTCAAATGCTCCCCGCTTAATCAATACCATGCCATACGGAGCCGGTTCGCTGAATGAAGCCGATTTAACGCCGGTAAGTTCGCCTCCGGAGTTCAGCGCATTTCGTCCGCACCCCGTAAGCAGAACTACTGCCACTGATATTAAAACTGTTTTTTTCATTTCCATTTATAATATACGTACACTTTTGTGTTTACTTTTTCCTGTCTTCGGTTTGTTTAACTGAATCCTGTATTTCAGAAATAGCTCATGACTGCCAGCCGTTCCCCGACCTACATTGGATAAGGGTATATCATACGCATATCCGCCCTCTAATTTTCCAAAAGTTGCTCCAAGCAACCATACGAGGGCATCGGCTAAACGATTTTCATTCATGCGCCACGACAAACCGGCGCTATATTTTTTCGCATATACAGCCCTTGCTGTAATGTCAGCCTTGTATGTGTTAAAATTTGTTTGCACAAAAACGGAAGGCTGCAACTCCAATAACGGGTTATTCATTTGAATATTGTATCCACCGATAAAATTATATTCGCGTTCGAGAAAGGTATATAAATTTTCGGTTTCGATCACCGGTTCGAGAAGGTGAGTCACGCCAACCCCCAGATACCATTTGCCTGTTGCATAATATATACCCGCATTGGAGTCGAAGATTTTTTTTTCTATTTTCGTATTGGGTATCGCTTCGTCCGAACCGCCCGATGTATCGGTACTGTCGGGGGTAATCACCAACTGACCTCCTGCCGTCCGGCTGACCATCCCAACCTGAACACCAACACGCAACTTCCCGTTTCCGATTTTTTTCAGGTAAGCATATTGAAGTCCTGCGCTCAGGTCTTTATACAAACTCGAAATATTATCCTGCACAAAGACAATCCCTATCCCATGTTCCCGCTTCATAAAGTTGTATGGCATATTCGCTGTTACATAAGTAGTTTTAGGAGCATTCGACCACCCCATCCACTGTATGCGATACAAGGCGCTCACGTCCAGATCGCCGTAGCGGCCTGCCGCCGCAGGATTGTAATAGCCTAATGCCATTTGATATTGGGAAAATGAAGCATCCGTTTGCGCTTCTGTAATAGAGGCACAACCCAACATGAAAATAAGCAGCCAAACGATACGCTTCATACGAAATACAAATTATAAATTACGAAACATCATTATTGAATTAATACATGAAGCTCGTAAACGATAAAATATATAACTAAAAAAAAACAAATAAATTGTTTAACGGACTAAAAAAGCAAAAGGGGACAGCGTTAACTGACGCTATCCCTTTCTGGTTCAAACTCATTTTTGTTAATTGTTAATACTCTTCTTCATTAAAAAAGAAATCCTCCTTACTCGGATAATCAGGCCAGATATCTTCCATACATTCGTAAATCTCGCCTTCATCTTCCATTTCCTGTAAATTCTCAATTACCTCTAAAGGAGCGCCGGAGCGTTGCGCGTAGTCAATCAACTCGTCTTTTGTTGCCGGCCATGGGGCATCTTCCAAATTTGATGCTAATTCTAAGGTCCAATACATAGCATTTCATATTATGGTCGTCCGAAAACGATCGGGTTTTCTTTAAAATTGCCGCAAAAATAGTTTTTTATTTGTTACAAACAGCTATTATCCCAAAAAAATTCTTCACCTTTTTTTTGCACACATTCTTTTCGTGCGATAACAAACAGTAAATCAGACAGTCTATTCATAAAAACAAATACCGGCTCTTCTATATTTTCCGTTTCCGCAAGATGATATATTGTTCGTTCGGCACGACGGCAGACGGTGCGACATACATGCGCCAATGCGGCAGTTTGCGAACCGCCGGGCAAAACAAACTTTTTTATTTTAGGCAACTCATTATCAATTAAATCAATGGCTCCTTCCATTCTTTTAATATGGTCGTCGGTTATCTGGCGTTCAATCTTATATTCCGTCTTCGACGGATCTGTAGCCAGATAAGAGCCTACGGTAAATAATTTCGACTGGATAAACGACAACAACTCCAGCGTATCTGCATCCTCCACCTCTGCTTCAAGTAATCCGATAAAAGAATTTAATTCGTCAACCGTACCGTACGCTTCAAGACGCGGATGTGTTTTCGGTACGCGAGACCCGCCCGCCAATGACGTCATCCCCTTATCGCCGCTACCTGTATATATTTTCGATTTTCTATTCATAAACTTTTATTAATTACTCCCTTATCATTTTTTATCGCCGCAGGCCTTTATCGTGGGCAAAGTGAACCCTTATTATTCAGGCAAAATCGCCTGATACCACTTTGAGTTTTTGAACTTCGCATTAAGTTCCGGATAAACTGCCTGTTCGATATAGGTTGTCAGTCCGCTGTGATATGATATATTAAAACCTGACTGACCCGGAAGAAAACTCGCTGTTGACGCTTTCCAGATAACTGTTTTTTCCAGCTGGCTGCTAAATGCACTGTAATCCGAAACTATGTTTTCTATCGTATGCCCCAAATCAAAAAAGCACGGCCTCTTTATGCTGCCTGCAATATGTGCGTTCGGACGGTCAAAACGCTGCATTTCTCCAATAGAAACAGAAAGGTTGTCTTCGTTTATTTCCATTCCCTGCAATACCGTTTTTGTAACCTCAGCCAACGCATCCATTTCACTCATTTTCAAGATACTCACTGTGAAGAAAGAATTATAATTCGTACTGTAAGCGTATGCAAAGTCTTTTATTACCTTATCTAATGATTGTTTTGTATTAAAAAGCCCCATAATATTTTCAGTGTAAATATATGTAAAACCCTTCGCTATGATTTCTGCCGATGAAGCCAATACATATTCCGTTTTATTACGTAATTCATACATCAAACAAACATCCGCCATTAAACAAGCCTCTAAAATAATAAAATCGAACAGTCCATCCGGAATTGCCGAAGCAAAAGCCGCAATCTCCATTTCATGCCATTGTCCATCTTCATTATCAACGAACAGCGAACGGGGAGATGTATACATCCCTTCCGGAAGCCAGCCAGTTCCATGCGAAAAGATTATCATGCCATAACTATCTGCCGGATAATCATTTACAACTTTTTTAATAACACGTTTCAACACTTCGGCATCCGCAGTATTATCGTCCGTATATGTACCAAGCGTATCCAGGGCATACATCCCGTTTGCATCTATATTGTCGCTTATGCGAAGCAAACAGGCATCCTGATTTGTTTGATCGGTATAAATCAGCATTTCTCCCTTTCCGGGTTGCCACCCCCTGCGTATTTCATCAATTTTCTGCCCGGGTTCATTTCCCTCACGACCGTTATCCAATTGATTATTATCACTGCCGATATAAAACAAAATCGTTCGCCTGGATTCGTCATCCTCTATTACCGCTCTGTCACAAGCATTAAAAACCATCATCACGATTACCAAACATAACCCTGACGATATACTTAATACATATTTATCCAATATTCGTTTCATATATTATTTGCTCATATGTATAAAAACCGCCGCAAAGATAATAAAAGTCGGGCGCGATACAAAATAAAAACCTGTTTTATTTTGTATCGTGCACGGCCTTCATGCTCAGACTTACCCGTTTTCGCGCTTCATCCACTTCAAGCACCTTAACCGTCACATGCTGGTGAAGCGATACGACTTCCGTCGGGTCGCTGACAAAACGATCGGCTAATTGCGACACATGGACAAGCCCGTTTTCTTTTATTCCGATGTCGACGAATGCACCGAATTTGGTGATATTCGTTATGATCCCCGGCAAAATCATTCCTTCGCGAAGGTCTTTTATCGTTTTAACGGTCGGATCAAATTCAAAAACATGTATCGTTTGGCGGGGGTCGCGGCCCGGTTTTCCAAGTTCTGCCAGTATATCCTGCAAGGTTGGCAGTCCTACCGTTTCGGTGATATAATGTTCCAAAACAATTTTATTTCGTAATGTTTCGTCAGCAAGCAAATCCTTTACGCTACAATCCAGATCATTCGCCATCTGTTCGACAATATGATAACTTTCCGGATGAACAGCTGAATTGTCAAGCGGATTATCCGCACCCTGAATACGCAGAAAACCGGCGCTTTGTTCAAATGACTTCACACCCATATTTCTTACGATATTCAATGCTTTCCGAGAAGTAAACATACCGTACGCTGAGCGGTGATCTACAATACACTGAGCCAATACAGGGCCTATTCCCGACACATAATTCAGCAGATACTTACTCGCTGTATTCACGTTGACTCCCACACGGTTCACACACATTTCCACCGTTTGGTCAAGCGCCCCCTTCAGGGCTGTTTGATTCACATCGTGCTGATACTGCCCGACGCCAATCGATTTAGGATCAATCTTTACTAATTCCGCAAGCGGATCCATCAACCGTCTGCCGAGGGAAACCGCACCACGCACAGTCACATCGTATTTCGGAAATTCTTCGCGGGCTATTCTGGATGCGGAGTAAATACTTGCTCCTTGCTCACTTACACTGAATATCTGCACTTTCCGGTCGTACCGGATGTTTTGAACCAACTGTTCAGTCTCGCGCCCTGCCGTCCCGTTACCAACAGCAATCGCCTGAATATTAAACTGCTCAACCAAATGAGCAATCTTTTTCATCGCAACTAAATGTTCGTTCTGTGGCGGATGCGGATAAATCGTTTCATTATGAAGCAGGTTACCCTGTTCGTCTAAGCAAACAACCTTGCATCCGGTACGAAATCCGGGGTCGATACTCAAAATACGTTTCTGACCGAGCGGTGGTGAAAGTAGCAACTGGCGCAGATTTTCTTCAAAAATCCGGATCGCTTCCTTATCCGCCTTTTCTTTACTCAACGCAGCAAACTCTGTTTCTATCGAAGGCTTAAGCAACCTTTTATAACTGTCTGTAACCGCCATCCGCACCTGCTCTCCCGATTCATTATCAGCTTTCACAAAAAATCTGTCAAGGCGTTCAAGTACGTGCTCTTCATCAGGTGCTATGGCTATGCGTAAAAAGCCCTCCGTTTCTCCGCGGCGCATTGCCAGCAAACGATGGGAAGAGATACGGCGTAAAGGCTCGCTCACCTCAAAATAATCCCGGTATTTATCGCCCTCTTCCTCTTTTCCTTTTACAACATGACTTGAAATAACAGCGTCACGCTCAAAAACAGAACGAACAATATTACGCGCCGTCGTATTTTCATTCACCCATTCGGCAATAATATCACGCGCTCCTTTTAATCCTTCCGGCACTGTAAGAATCTCATCCGACAAATATTGTTCAGCAATGATTTCCGGATCAGTCCGACGCTGCGACATGATGATTTTAGCAAGTGGCTCCAACCCCTTTTCGCGTGCTATTTGCGCCCGTGTATGACGTTTCGGTTTAAACGGCAGGTAAATATCTTCCAATTCGGTAGCCGACCAGGATGCCATAATCTTTGACCTCAATTCGTCGGTCAATTTTCCCTGTTCTTCGATCGTGGAAATGATAGTCTCCTTACGCTTTTCAATCTCAAGCAGCCGTTTATATTCATCTGCGATATCCGAGATTTGCACCTCGTCCAAACCACCCGTACGCTCTTTCCGGTAACGGCTTATAAAAGGGATTGTCGCGCCCCCGTCAAGCAATAATAAAGTATTTTGTGCCTGCCTCTCTGCTATCTGTAGTTTTTCAGCAATTAATAGAGAAAAAATATTGTTCATACTTTCATCATTTTTCGCGCAAAAGTACAAAAAAAACGTTATCTTTGACGCGTGTTATTTATTATCAAGTACTAAAATTATTAATTCAGAAGAAAATGAAATCGAAATTTTTACTTATTGGAAGCTTTATTACCGTTTTTTGTTTACTTGGATGTGACAAGGACGAAGAGAAAGATGTTGCGATCAAGAGCATTGCCATTGCTCCTTCCATTAATGACATGGAAATTGGCAATGAAGTGGAAGTAACGGCAACGGTGACTCCGAGCGATGCCGTCGGAACAGTTACATGGGCATCGGCTAATAGTGGTATTGTTACGGTAACTGCAAAAGATGGCACGAATGGCAGAACAGCCATCATTAAGGCAATTGGTGCCGGATCAACTACTATTTCAGCATCGAGTGGAAACATAAAGAGCGGGAATCTTAGCGTTGCCGTAAAAGAGCCGGCGCCAGTGGTAATTCCTGTTACCGCCATTAGTATTCCTTCGTCCGTCCCTGATATGGAAATAGACGGAACGGTGGAAGTGGAAGCAACTGTCACACCGGCCAGCGCTACCGAAGCAGTTGAATGGGTTGCAGTTGACGGAACGGGAAAAGTTACAATAGCGGCGGTATCCGGTACTAATGGTAGAAAAGCGACTATCACAGCAGTAAGCGCCGGAACGGCAGAAGTTTATGCAAAAAGCGGAACCGTTGAGAGCAGCAAACTTGCTGTTACCGTAAAAGAACCGGAACCTCCGGAAGATCCGGAACCCGCTGAGGATTATGCTTCCGATGTGGTGGGCGTTTACTACGGTGAAGGAGTGGCGAGTGAAGGCTTTTTCCCGCAGTTGAATGGTCCGGTCGAAGATGTAGTGATTGTTCTGGAAAGAGTGCATAATGGAAAAGTGACAGCGGAAATCACCGCAACATTACCGATGGTAGGCGATTTGTTAGGCCCAAGCGTTATGTCCTGTAACCTGACTGTGTCGGCTGATTACAAATTATCGGGAAGCGCCTCATTGGACAATCCGTTAGACCCTACGGATGCGTTTGTATTCACCATCACAGGATCGGTCGATCCGGATGAAAACACGATTGTGTTGAATCTTACTTCGGAAAACAGGATCACCCTCGACCTCTCAGCCTCCATGCCTGATTTTGCCTCAGCAATTGTTGGCGAATACCACGGTGAAGGAGTAGCTTCTGAAGGTTTTTTCCCACAGTTGAACGGTACGGTGACAGATGTAGTGATCGTTTTGGAAAAAGTGAATAACTTGACAGTGATGACTGAAATCACCGCAACATTACCGATGGTAGGCGATTTGTTAGGCCCAAGCGTTATGTCCTGTAACCTGACCGTATCGTCTGAATATGGTTTGGCGGGTGAAACCTCATTGGACAATCCATTAGACCCTACGGATGCTTTTACATTCATTATCACAGGTTCGGTCGATCCGGAAGCAAAAACAATCGTGATGAATCTCACTTCTGCGAACAGGATCACGCTTGACCTGACAGCCGAGATAAAATAACTGATTGCATGTATTTTTTAAAAGAATGACTATAGATTCCTTTATTCATTATCAAATTAGTGAATAAAGGAATTTTTCTTTCCAAAAACAGACATAAAAATGAAATTAAAATTATTGATAACCGGTTGCTGGGTTACACTCCTTTGCTTCATCGGATGCAGCAAAACAGACGAGATAGCCTTAACCGGAATAAGCATTTCACCGGCAACTTTCGTGGTTGATGCAGGTAAAACGATGGATTTAATGGCAACTATCACACCGCAGAATGCTACGGAAGACGTCTTTTGGTTTTCGTTGGACCAGAAGATTATCACAATCGATAACCGATATGGCATTCAAACGAGGCTGAATGCGCTAAGCCCCGGAAAAACCGTCGTATACGCGACAAACAGGACGAAAACTGTCGTGAGCGAAGAGATTACAATCACAGTCAATTCGGTTGATTTTGTCAGGGATGTGGTGGGCGATTATCTGGGTTCGGGTTCGCTGACGTGGTCTGTCGCTATGATTCATGAAGAATTATCGGATGTAAATATTCGTTTGGAACGCGCATATAACGATGAAGAAGAAGCATACTACATGGACAGGGTGAAATTGACCATCCGTGCGGAAACAGAAATGATGGGTCTTGCGGTCATAACCGGCGAAAGAATACTTGTTTCGTCGGCATACGAGTTGAGCAATGAGAATAATTTAAAAATTGAAGGCGTGACCGGCGCTTCTTTTGACGAACTTACCGGAAAGGTCGATCCGACAGGTAAAACGCTTACTGCAAGATTATTCATGAACAACGGACTTACAATCGAAATAACTGCCAATAAACAGGAATGATAATTTTACAATTCAAAAATATGAGATTGCTATTCACTTCCATAAGCGCCCTGATCCTCCATTTCGCTGTTTGCGGACAATCGAAAGTGGTTACAGGTACTGTAACGGATAAGGAGGGACCTTTGCCGGGCGTAACCGTTATTATAAAAGGGACCACGTCCGGTATGTCTACCGATACGAACGGCCAATATCTGATTACCGTACCGGATAACGATGCCACACTGGCGTTTTCATTTATCGGGTATGCTTCCCAGGAATTTACAGTGGGCAGGCAGTCCGTCATTGATGTAATGATGATAGAGCTCGTCAGCGAAATAGAGGAGGTTGTCGTCGTAGGCTACGGTACGATGAAAAAACGCGATGTACTCGGCTCCATATCCACACTGAAAGCGAACGACATTATGAAAACTAATCCCGTATCAATCGATGCCGCCCTGCAGGGGATGGCTTCAGGCGTATCAGTAACCTCATCAGGTGTGCCAGGAGCGCCTGTACAGGTGAAAGTACGCGGCGTCAATTCGATTTCGTCAGGCACCGATCCCCTATGGATTATCGATGGTATTCCAGTGACAAGCGGTACGCTCGACGCCAGTTTCAACGGTGAAATACGCCAAAACATTCTTTCAATGATAAACCCTTCCGACATTGAATCCATACAGGTGCTGAAAGATGCTGCGGCGACTTCCATTTACGGTTCGCGCGGTTCCAACGGTGTCATCGTTGTGACTACTAAAAAAGGAAAACAGGGTGAAAACAGTTTTGATATAGACATACGCTCCGGCGTAAGTCAGTGGACAAAAACCGATGTCGGTATTGCTACCGGTCGGGAATATGTCGCCATCATGGATTTTGCCAAGTCGAACGCCCGACTTTCCGGATTGTACGACCCGACAGTCGAAAGCCTTTCGCGCCTATACAATTATCAATCCGCCATGACAAGGGAAGAAGCGCTGAATACGAATACCAACTGGGTAGATCAAATCAGCCGCATGGGCAATTTCTTCGATGCGCGGCTGTCGGCCAGCAATGGCTCCGAAAAAGCCGGTTCCTACCTGTCATTGAATTACCGCAAGGACAATGGCAATATCAAATTCAACGACATGCAAACGATTTCTGCCAATATCAACACCCATTACCAGGCGCTGAATGTGCTCACACTGGGATTTAAAATGCTGGCCTCGTATACGGATAACAACCGCATCAAATCGAGCGACGGCACGCGCGGCGCCGGAGGCTGGGCGCAGGCCAACTCCCACTCGCTGCCCTGGATGAAAGTATACGACCCGAACGGCATCAACGGATACTGGAACTCACAGTCGTACGTCAATGCGCTGGCAGGTATCGATCCGCGAAATTCGGAGAGTAATCTGCAATCACTGAACCTGATTTCGGGGCTTACCGCCGACCTGATACTGCCGGTGAAAGGCCTTTCGCTTCACGGCGAACTGGGCGTTAATTATGTTAACAGCAAAGCTGAATCGTGGATAAGTGTAAATGTACGCGAGACGGGAACGCAGGCTGAGGAAAACAAGATTCAATCGATCACGACAAATTATAACACCTATCTTAATTACGACCGCGCTTTCAATGACAGCCACAACATTAACTTCGTAGCAGGCGCGGAAGGCACGCGGGGCAGCGTCCAGACCACGCGCCTGATAGCCAACGACCTGTACGGGATTTTTCACGAGATAGGAACGCCCGGTTCCCTGTCGGGCAGTAGCCGTCTGGGAGGCGAATCCTACCTGATGGGTATCTTCGGAAGGGCCAATTACAATTACAGCAACAAATATTACGCAGGAGTCAGCATGCGACGCGACGGCATTTCCAAGTTTATCAGGGAAAACCGCTGGGCAACATTCCTTTCTGGCTCTTTGGGATGGATCATTTCCGAAGAGGCATTTTTCAATATGGAAGTGATTAATTTCCTGAAACTGAGAGGCAGTTACGGACAAACCGGAAACACCAGCATCCCCACCGGTATCACCGACGACATCTGGGACATTGTATCGGGTAGCAGTACCTTGCAGGGAAGCAACAGCACCCAGCTTGTCAATATCGGAAACCGCGATATCAAATGGGAAACGACAAGTACCTTAGACGTCGGTTTCGATTTTGGGCTGCTGAAGAACCGTATCAACGGTTCGGTCGCGTGGTACAGGCAAACCATTGAAGATATGCTGCTGAAAGTATCCCTGCCTTATTCTGCCGGTATTACAGGAACTTACGGAAATGCTATCTGGCGAAATGTCGGCGATATGGAAAATTACGGATGGGAGTTCAATGTGGATGCAACTGTCATTGAACAAAAGAATTTCCGGTGGAACATCGGCGGAAATTTCTCGACAAACCGTAATAAAGTATTGGCGCTTGACCCCGAATCGGATGCCACAGGAACGGGTTTCACACCCGAAAGCGACGCCTCAAGCGACAATGAATTGCGGGTGATCATCAAAAAAGGATTGCCGCTTGGTAACTGGTACATGTCGGAATTTGCAGGTGTAGACCCGCAGAAAGGTATCCCGATGATATATGAAATAGAAACATTAGCCGACGGATCCACACGCCACACGGGAAATGTAATACCAGCTACGACAACCCATTACGCAAATAACCGCATGATTCTCCCGGGGAAGTCTTCCATTCCGAAGATGGTCGGCGGATTCAACACGAATCTCTCCTATAAAGGCTTCGATATGAACATGGTATGGAATTTCGCCGCCGGTCATTACATATACAACCGTCTGAAACAAAACATGATGACGCCCAGCGAAGGATTGTGGACACTTTCGCGGGAATTACTTACAAACAGTTGGATGCGACCCGACGATCATACAAAATATGCCATGACTACCATCGCCAGTACTTATTATTATGATGGTGAAGGCAATCCGTCCGCCGAGTCCTACAATTATGGCAGCGAAAGAACACCCAGTTCACTCTGGCTGGAAAAAGGCGATTACCTGCGTTTGAAAAACGTTCAGGTGGGTTATAATCTGCCGCAAAAATTTTGCCATGCTGCGCGTATGAAAACAATACGAATCTACTTCAGCGGAAGTAACCTGCTCACTTTTACCAAATTTTCGGGATACGACCCCGAGGTGGAAATAGGTCGCAATTCCATCAGTAGCGTTGTCTTTTTCAGCAACCTACCTCAGTCCAGCATTTATTCGTTCGGACTCAGCGCCAAATTTTAAACCCTGCTAAATTAATGAAGATATGAAAAAATATTTAAAATACAACTGCACCCTGTTGATTATCACCATTTTTTTAGGATCATGCGACAAATATTTTGAATTGGAACGACCTGTTCAGTATCCGTGGCAGAACGCATCGGAACTGGAACTGGCCGTCCGTGAAGGATACCGTCAGCTGTGCTGTCAGGACTGGGAAAATCCACTCGGAACGTTATGTCTGATGCATCTCGGACAATCGGATGTAGTTCAAAAGTTGCCCGAATCAATGCACTTAGGCACTACGTACTGCGACCAGTTTTATAACCGCGCCTATCGAACAGCGCCGACGGACAAGGAAGTAGACTGGTGTTTCAAGTATCTGTACTACATTATCACCAACAACAATACGGCCCTGCAATTATTGGAAGATGCGGAAGCAAACGGGATAGACCCTTTTGAAGGTATGTTGGACGCCGACCGCGAAATAGTAAAACGTCTCCGGGGCGAACTGTATTTTATGCGTGCGGTAGCCTACTGGTATCTTGCACGAATATATGCTCCCCCGTTCAATCCTGACGGCAATAATGACAGCCGACATTTTGTCCTGCGCACAAACTATGTCAACACCGTAAGCGAATTTAAAAATCCATCATTAGGTTCGGTTGCCGAAGTGTGGCGACTGATTCAGGACGATTTTGAAAAAGCCAAACAATTACTGCCTGAAAGTTACATCACATCGGAAGTCCAGCCGAAAGCCCGCGCAAACCGGTTTGCAGCTTCGGCCATGCTGTGCCGGGTATATTTTATGACCGGACAACACGACAAGGCCCGAACCGAATGTGATTATATTCTGGGCAGCGACCGGTACGACCTGACCGAAGAACCGATCGTCGCTTTCAACCGTATCGGTGCGACCGAAGCCAGAGAAGTGATATGGGAAATAGCCTTTACCACTGCAGTGACGACCGGCAGGATTGACAAAATACCGGGGATATTCGGCAAAAACTGGTACAATAGCGCCGCCAATCAATCCCAATACACGATGGCCTACTCCGCTCTGAAAAACATCGGATGGATGGTCGACGGCCAAAACGGCAACTTCACCGAAACGCCGCAAGCGCTCAGCGATTTGCGCTATACACAACTTTACAGGCGCTATGAACCCGGCACAGACCCCGGCAACCTGTTCAGCCCCAAAAACCCTCATGTGTGGATCGACAAATATTTCCGCTCCCCATATTCCTACGGTGAATACAGCAACCGCCCCATGATTCGCCTGGCGGAATTTTACCTCACCCGCTCCATTCTCCGCTTCAACAGCGGCGACCGGCAGGGCGCCGCCGCTGACGTGAACATCGTCCGCCGTCGCGCAGGCTTAGCCGATATCCCGGCATCCTCGCTTACAGCCGACGATATCCACAACGAACGCATCAAGGAATTGACGAGCGAACATGGCGACCGCATCTACTATTTGATAGGTCTGTGCCTGCCGCTCTACATCGGCGATCGCGACCCCGCCCGCTTTTCGCCCGTCATGCCGCCGTATACCGACTATTACTGGGATGTACCGCTATACGAGCGACAACAAAACCAGGCGTATCATTGACATTATCTTTGGGTACAAGACGTCGGAAATTCGCAAGCCGAACTCGATTTTGCAGTACAGACAGGAAACCAAATCGTTCCTGTTGAAGTATAATCAGGACATAAATATATACAATAATATGAGCCAGCCATTAGCAGAGAGATTACGCCCCAGGACGCTCGACGATTACATCGGTCAGAAGCATATCGTAGGAGAGAACGCCGTTCTGCGCCGGATGATTGAATCCGGACACGTACCGTCGTTTATCATGTGGGGACCGCCGGGTGTCGGGAAAACGACACTGGCCAGGATCATCGCCAACAAACTTGATACGCCGTTTTATACGCTCAGCGCAATCAGTTCGGGCGTGAAAGATGTAAGGGAAGTTATCGAAAAGGCCAAAAGCAATCCCTTATTTCATACGACTCTCTCGCCGATACTGTTCATCGACGAAATACACCGTTTCAGCAAGTCGCAACAGGATTCGCTGTTGAACGCCGTAGAAACAGGCGCTGTCACCCTCATTGGCGCGACTACCGAAAACCCGTCTTTCGAAGTGATTCGTCCGCTACTTTCGCGATGCCAGGTATATGTGCTAAAATCGCTTGACAAAGACGATTTATTGAAACTCCTCTATAAAGCCGTTGCGGAAGATTTCATTTTAAAAGATAAATCAATTGATGTCCGCGAAACCGATGCGATTCTTAGATTTTCCGGTGGAGATGCGCGTAAACTGTTGAATATAATAGAATTGGTCGTAGCGGCAGAAAAAGACAATAACGCCATCGAGATAACCGACCAAAAAGTAGTCGACCGTTTGCAGGAAAATCCGGCAGCATATGACAAAGGCGGCGAGATGCACTACGACATCATTTCGGCTTTCATCAAATCCATTCGCGGTAGCGACCCCGATGCGGCAATCTATTGGCTGGCACGTATGGTGGAGGGCGGCGAAGACCCCGAATTTATAGCGCGCCGCCTGCTTATTTCGGCAGCCGAAGACATTGGATTGGCCAACCCGAACGCCATGCTTCTTGCCAACGCCTGTTTCGAAGCGCTCAAAAAAATAGGCTGGCCCGAAGGACGTATCATCCTTGCCGAAACAACCGCCTACCTTGCCTGCAGCCCGAAAAGCAATTCCTCATACCTGGCTGTCGAAAGCGCCATTGCAACCGTGCGTGAGACTGGCGACCTGCCTGTCCCACTACACCTGCGAAACGCGCCAACTCAACTGATGAAAGACCTGGGTTACCACAAAAACTACAAATACGCGCACGATTACGAAGGCAATTTCGTCAAAATGAACTACCTCCCCGACGAACTGTTGAAACGCCGCTTTTGGATCGGACAACACAACCCCGCCGAAGATAAACACATCGAACGTATGATCCAACTCTGGGGCGACCGGTATAAATAGTTTCCAGTTTCCAGTTTATCACTGAAAATTTATGCGCGACAGTACTTTTTATTATTTATAATTCATTGATAATCTACATTTTTATTATTTTTAACGTATTGAAATTGAAATTTTCTCCGAATAAGCGCGTTATATAAAAAACTTATCCTACTTTTAACGCCGAAAAAAAGGTAAATATGTAATTTTATTACAAAATAATGAAACCCATATGTTACTATGATATTGACATTGAGAATGATAATAATAATAATTGGTGAATGAAAAAAATTATTCAGTTAAAGGATATTTCAAAAATATACATGATAGGCGGGACTGTAGAAATCCCTGCCCTCAAGTCGGTTACCGTCGATATTGAGAAAAATGAATATGTAGCCATCATGGGCCCGTCGGGTTCGGGCAAATCAACGCTGATGAATATTATCGGCTGCTTGGATACATCAACGAATGGAACGTATATTCTTAATAATCAAGATGTAAGCGATATGACCGATGACCAGCTTGCCGAAGTGCGCAATAAGGAAATCGGTTTCGTCTTCCAAACCTTTAATCTGCTGCCCCGCTACGATGCGCTGGGGAATGTACAGTTGCCGCTTATTTACGCAGGCGTCCTTAAAGCAGAGCGGATAGACCGTGCAAAAGAGGTGATTGAACAAGTGGGGCTTACTGATCGTATCCATCACAAACCCAACGAATTATCAGGAGGACAAAGACAACGTGTTGCAGTAGCGCGCGCATTAGTCAGTAATCCGTCAATCATCCTCGCCGACGAGCCGACAGGAAACTTAGACAGTAAAACGTCTGTCGATATCATGCGTTTATTCAGCGAGATACATCGAAATGGCAATACAATTATTCTTGTAACGCACGAAGAAGACATTGCGCGTTATGCTCACCGCATCATCCGGCTTCGCGACGGATTGGTTGAATCGGACGAAATGAATCCAAATATTAAGGTAGACTGAAGATGAAAAAGTCGGGACTGTTTAATTTCTGTTTATTAACTTTTCTAATGATGTTTTCGTGTGCAAATGATACAAAAATATCCACATTTACAACGTCATACAGCGATTTCACTCATTCGATAATGTTGGAGGGCGTTGTTGAGGCGGTTTTGTCTATAACCTTGGTTTCGCCGCGCATTTTCGATGGGTCGATTCAATTCCTTGTCGAGGATGGCGAGTATGTAGAAGAAGGTCAAGTGGTATGTATCATTGAAAACATGGAAGTCCTGAACCAGTATGAACAGGTTTTAATCCAACTTGAAGATGCCGATGCAGGATTAACCAAAACTAAAGCCGACCTGAATATGCAGTTTGCGTTATTGGAAGCACAGGTAAGAACAAACGAAGCCGACACAAAAATCGCGCTAATGGATTCGCTTCAAATCACTTATATGTCACCTGTCCAAAGAGCAATCAAAGGGTTGGAATTGGAAAAAGCAACCATTGAAAAAACACGGTATGAAAAAAAATTAGAAGCGCTCAAAATCATCCAACAATCCGAAATCAAAAAATTAGAGTTAGAGATACAACGGTTTAAGATACTTGTCGGATCACGGAAAGAACAATTAGACGCACTTACGCTCAAAGCGCCCCGTGGCGGAATCGTTATCCGTTCCAATAATCCCCTTACGGGAAAGAAATTACAGGTAGGCGATCCTGTATGGTCTAATTTCCCGGTGGCTACCTTACCCGACTTCAAACAAATGAAAGTAAAACTCATGGTATCGGAAACGAATTTTAAATATATAAGCGTCAACGATTCCGTCAGTTATACTTTCGACGCCATGCCTGACAATTACGGATCGGGGAAAATAACAAAAAAATCGCCTGTCGGACAGCCTTATAAACGAGGTAGCGCTGTAAAGTTGTTTGAAATAGAAGCGTCAATCGACGAGGTACTTTCCATGCCTGATCCGGGTTATTCGGCAAACTGTCATATCATCATGAAAAAGGTGGAAAATGTAATATCCGTACCACAAATCGCACTGTTTGAAGAAGATTCGATAAAAGTTGTTTATGTTCAACGTAACAGAGGATTTGAAAGTCGACAGGTACTGGCAGACGTTTCTTCATCCACAAAAACAATTATCACGGCCGGACTGGACGAAGGCGAAACCATTACGCTTGGCAAGCCGGGAGCAACACAGATAAAAATCCGGACTGCCCTACCCGATTCGCTGTTTGTAAAACCGGAAACACCTGTCGATTCACTGAAACCAAATTCAATTCTCAATTAAATCCATATGAATCATCAATCAAAAATCATTACATTCAAACGATGTGGAATATTTTTCCTGTCTGTTGTTCTTCTCTTTGCCTGTAAAGATAAAAATGCAAACCAGATACCAACAGGAAAAGTTGTAAAAGGAATCTTTTACATCGATTTGTACGAAGAAGGCGAACTCGAAGCCGTCAATGCACTCAACATTGCGTCGCCTTCTGTACCTATGCGATTCGGTATGAACATGAAAATATCCTATATCGTTAAAGACGGCACCGAAGTGAATGTCGGCGATACTGTGCTCATTTTCGACCCAACGGACATTAACAAAGCCATTACGGACGCTCAGAGCAAACTTGAGATAAGCGGCGCCGAATTAGAAAAAATGATCGCAGAACAGGAATCCAACCTGGAAGAGTTGAATGCCGACTATGAAGTGACGCGCATTGCATACGAAATCGCAAAAATAAAATTGGAACAATCTGAATACGAATCAGATATAATGAAAAAGCAAATACAACTAAGCCTCGAAAAGGCGGAGATCGCATTACAAAGAGCAAAAGAACAGATTGATAACCGTATCAAAATCAATACGGAAGAAATCAAGCAAAAAAAACTTACTATCACCCAGGACCAAGCCCGTCTGAATGAAGCAAACGACGCACTTCGAATGTTAACTGTCACCGTTCCCTCTCCGGGAATCGCGATTATTGCCCGCAACTGGAGTAGTTCAAACAAGTTCCAGGTAGGCGATCAGACCTATTCGGGAAACCCGCTTATTTCATTGCCCGACCTGTCGCAACTAAAAGCCATCGTGAGAATCAACGAAGTGGATATCGCAAAAATAGTTACAGGGTTAGATGTTGAAATCAGACCCGATGCCTTTTCGGACAATAAGTATACAGGCGTCGTGAAAGAAGTGGCGAATCTGGCAGTCAATAAAACCGGATCTACGAAAATAAAAGTGTTTCCCGTGGCAATTTATCTGAACGAATCAAATAAAGACTTGTTGCCCGGATTAACCGTGAGCTGCCGCATCATTGTCGATAAACTGGAAGATATGCTCTATGTTCCGATTGATGCAATTTACACCGAAGCAGGTAAAAACTTCGTATTTAAAAAATCAGGAAGCAGCTTCAAAAAAGTTGAAGTGGAAACAGGACGAAGTAATTCCGACTATACGATTATTATGAATGGCCTGGAAGAAAACGATGTAGTTGCGCTGACAGACCCATTCTATGAAGCGAAATCCGAAAATGAAATAACTATGTAGAGACATTGCGCGCAACATCTCTGCAAAATAATACAACTGTTTAAATGAATAAAAAAAATACCCTATTAACGATCCTCATTACCGCATCTCTGTTTGCTTCGTGCAACAAATTCGTCAATTGGGGCGCTGACAAAGACAATGCTGCTATCGGCGAAACAATTATCGAATCCGGAACGCTCGAAGCAATTAATAATAAACTGTTCATTTTGCCCCGTTCGATGAATTGGTGGGAGATGCGAATCACGGGAATACTCGAGCACGGTGCAAAGGTCGACGAAGGTGATTTGGTCATTCAAATGGACCCGACAGAAGTCAATAAACTTATCATTGAAAGAGAAACAAACCTCGAAACACAACTGGCAAACCTCGAAAAAATGGAGGTGGAACAGAGTAACCAGATCAGAGACCTGGAATCAAAAATAAGGAACGAAATGGCTTCTTTCGATCTGAAAAAAATCGAACTGGAAGCATCCCATTTTGAAACCGAACGCCATCGCGCCATCAAACAACTTGAATATAAACAGGCTGAACTTACGCTTGCCAAAGAAAAACGCAAGCTGGAACTTGCTAAGATCGTTATTGAAAATGACAGAAAAATCCAAAACATCAGAATCCGGCAAATACAGGACGATATAGAGAGTTTTACCCAGATTTTGTCTACACTCACGATACGAACCACGGTTGCAGGCGTATTCCAGCGCGGTCGGAACTTGCGCACCGCCAATTCGTTGTTAAATGCAGGCGATATGGCTATTATGGGCTATAGTATGGGTAATGTTCCGGAACTGAAGTGGATGAGAGTGAACACTTTTATCAACGAGAATGATTTTCGGAAGATAAAAGTCGGACAAAAGGTAATTGTTCGCTTAGACGCATTACCTGAAATGAAATTCAACGGTGAAGTCTCATATCTTGGCAAACTCTGCCGCCAAAAAGAACAAAACTCCCGACAAAAAGGCTTTGATGCAGAAGTAAAAATGCTGGATTCCGACGAACGGTTGAAACCCGGAATGACAGTAAGTTGTGAATTTTTATCTAATTGATTATGAACTATTCTGAAAACATACGCTTAGCTATCGGCGGTCTGATCGACCACAAGATACGCTCGTTTCTTACCATGCTGGGTATTATTTTTGGTGTTGCCTCAGTGATTGCCATGCTCTCCATCGGCGAAGGCGCCAAACGCGAAGCGATTGCCAAATACCAGGACCTGGGTGTGAATAACATTATTATACGCGAGAAAAAACTTTCGGATACCGAACTGGAAGAAGTCAGGGCAAAATTTTCGCAGGGATTGTCAATCAAGGATGCAAATGCGATCCTGGAAATCGTTCCGAGCGTTTCAAATATTGCCTCCCAGGCAGAAATAAGCACTGAAGTTAAATACGCTGACAAATCGGTCAAATCAACAGTTATCGGAGTAACAGCCAACTACTTGGGCATGATGAACTATCAGATCGGTCGCGGCGAGATGATCACCGACCATCAGTATAATCTGAAACTGAAAGTATGCGTGCTGGGTGCAGGCGTAGCCGGAAGTTTGTTTGGTTACGACGATCCGATCGGACAAATGATCAAAGTGGAAGACCAGTGGCTCGAAGTGATCGGGGTGCTCGAATCAAAAAGCCTTTTCACCGAAACGGTTGGCGAACTGGCAGCCCGCGACCTGAACACCGATGTTTTTATCCCCCTGTCAACATTCCTCAACCGGCTCACCCGCGAAAATATCCTGACAGGCGAGATACAACAGATTACTGCCCAAGTAGATAATTCAAACAACTTAGTAGAAGCCTCCGGATTGATCAACGAAATACTGAAACGGCATCATTTCAACAATAATGACTATAACATCGTGATTCCCTACGAATTACTAAAACAGGAAGAAAAGGAAAGACAAATATATAATATCCTGTTAGGCGCAATAGCCGCTATTTCGCTGATTGTGGGAGGGATTGGTATTATGAATATCATGCTTGCGACGGTAATGGAACGGACACGCGAGATCGGAACACGTCGCGCCATTGGTGCGCGAAAATCGGATATAATGAGCCAGTTTGTGACCGAAGCCGTCGCCATCAGCGTCGTAGGAGGCATTATCGGCGTTTTTTTCGGCATTGCACTCTCCCTGTCGGTGTCGTTATTTACAGAAATAACAACTTATATCCGGTTCTATTCCATTCTGCTTGCTTTCACCTTTTCGGTACTGGTGGGCATCGGCTTTGGCTACCTGCCAGCCAAAAACGCCGCCAACCTGAACCCTGTCGACTCGATGAGATACGAATAATTAATTACTAATTACAAATTACGAAATTCATCATCAATTGAAAACTAATTTTATGAAACAGATTTTTACAACCATTTGCCTGTTGATAATTTGCTTAACGGCAACCAAGGCGCAAATCTATCATCTTTCGCTGGAAGAAAGCATCGAAATTGCTAAAAAACAAAGCTTTGAAATTCAAAATTTGTTGCAGGAAAATATAATTGCCGAAAACCAGTTGAAAGCGGCAACGGCGCAACTGCGAACAAATGTAAGCATGGATTTTACCTTGCCACAATACACGGAAACTGTTCGTGAATGGGAAGACAGCACAGGTATTTCATTCTATTCCATAAAAACACTCAGAGGAATAGGGAGTCTCAATATTTATCAACCCCTGCCGACAGACGGACGAATTTATGTTAACTCCGGGTTATCGTCTGTCAATGACTACAATACCGAAAGACGCGCTGCACAGTTTAATACCCGCATCGGGTTAATGCAACCGCTCAATTCCTTCTGGGGATACAATCAAATCCGATCGCAGCTCAAAACCGCCAGATTGAACTTTGAACGTACGAACAAAGCGTTGAAACGCGCGGAACTGAACATGGTATATGCTGTAAGCAACGGCTACTATAGCCTTCTACAGCTTCAGAAACGTATGGAAATAGCGCAGATGAACCTCGAACGGCTAACCGAAGCTTATGAAATATCCACAAACAAGTTCGAAGCCGGTCTGATTCGCGAAGTGGAGAATCTCCAGAATGAAGTCGATTTGGCAGAAGCGCAAAATGATTATGATATTTCCAAATTAAATCTTAAATCTTCCAACAATTTGTTTATACAGCTGTTAGGTCTGGAATTAGATGCCTCATTGACAATAAAAAGCGAAATAGATCAATATGTCGCCGTGAACGTCGATCCCGAAAAAGCCGTTGAGAGGGCTATCATGAACCGGCTGGAGATTAGAGACAGGGAAATACAGATTGAGTTACAAAAACTCAATATAAGCAGGCAGAAATCACTGGGTATGCCGCAAGCCCGTCTCGACGCCTCATGGGGAAGAGACGGAGTAAGTAATCTGGGTTTTTCCGAATCGTATTCAAATTCGGTTTCAAGTACATGGAATGATCTCAAAGTACGCCCTGCAAACTATCAGATTGGTTTGACAATCAGTATTCCCATTATTGATTGGGGTAGAAACAAAAGTTCGGTAAGAGTGGAAGAAGCACGACAAAAGCAAAATATCCTTGGAAAAGAAGACCAGGAAAGAGAAATTGAAGTGGAAGTACGTAATCTGGTAAACAACGTCCAGACAACATTAACACAGCTTCAAATGCTTGAAAGGAATGTTAGTGTGGCTGAAAAGAGTTATGGTATTACACTACAGCGTTATACCGACGGGGATATTGACAGTCAGGCGCTGGCCTTAGATCGCAATCGCCTCAACTCTGCCCAGTTGCGACACCTCAATACATATGTTACCTACCGCCTGCTCCTCGCCGACCTGATGCGAAAAACATTCTACGACTTCGAAAAAGATGTTCCTATCGAATAGTTTTACGTCATTTTATACAGTTCTTCTTTTTGCAAATTCGGTGGGATGGGGGTCAACGAATGGGCTTATTTCTGATTAGCCAATTTTCTGTTTTTATATTTTGGAGTCTGTTAAGATGTTTTTCATTATCTGTTACTAAAATCATGTTGTTTACAATGGCTGTAGCGCCGATAAATAAATCCATATCATCAATCAACTTGCCTTCTTTTCTCAAAATTGACTTTTGACGGGCATATTCCAACAATACATTTGTAATAGGTATAACCGGCAAGATTTCAATAAATTCGTTTACCTTTTCCAAATTTTTTTTTAAGTTATATTCATCGCATGCTACGCCGTAGAGTAATTCTGCAACAGTTATTTCAGAAATACGGCAATTATCAATACCATAGTTAAGTATCTGTTCTGCTATGGATTTTTCTCCACGCAAGAAAAATACACATATATTGGTGTCTAACAAATATTTAACCATAGCGTTAAATTGTTTCTAAAATACGTGTCTTCCCTGAAGTTCGACTTGTATATATATTGGCAATTATTTCTTCTGCCGATTTTTCGGATTTCCATACGCCACACAATTTTATAAGCCTGCTTTCTTTGCTTTCTTTATTCTTCTCTTTAAAAAGATTAACGGGAAAAACAATCACTTCAACCTCCTGTCCGTACCACTCCCGCGGAATAGTAACTGCCGGAATAATGTGATTGTCTTCAGTTGGAATAAAAATATGTCTATACATAAGTTGTTGTTGTTAATTACAAAATGCAAAGATAGTGTAAGTTGATCTCAATGCAAAATAAACTTGTTATTTTTTTTTACCACGCTGTTCTCCATGCATTTGGATTTGCAATCGCCGTAGTCGGCAGTTACAGTAATTTTTCGCATTACAACGTGCCTTATCAAAAATCTATCAATGTGTCGTTTTACGAAGTGAAACAAATGCTGATATTCATAGCCTCCGAATTGCAAATTCGGCGGGACGTGACGAAGCGGGGCGGGACGGGAAATACGTTCCAATTAAATAGTCAACAAAAACTATTTTTTATAGTTTATTAACTAAAATAATTAGTTTCGCAACTAAATTATCCCGTTCTTTGTGCCGTCATTAAAAAACAGGAGGATTCATTATGCAAAAACTGACGGCAAAAGAAGAAGAACTGATGCGTTTTTTCTGGGAAAAAGGCGCGTTGTTCGTCAAGGAAATTCTTGACTTTTACGGCGATCCCAAGCCTCATTTCAATACACTTTCGACGATTGTACGCGGGCTTGAAGAAAAGGGATTCCTGTCGCATAAAACGTATGGCTCTACCTATCAATACTATGCGGTTATTGATAAAGCGGCATACAGTCAGGGCACATTGAAGCATGTGATTCGTAAATATTATGACAATTCATATCTTCATGCGGTATCGTCGCTCATCAAAAGCGAAAACATCTCATTGGACGAACTCAGGAAACTGATCCGGGAAGTCGAAAATCAATCCATTCAAACCGAATCACTTCAAAAATAACGACAATGGGAACTTTTTTCGCCAACTCACTGCAATCAGCAATCTGCTTAGTATTGTTCTACCTGTTTTATAAGGTATTACTCAGTCGCGATACATTTCACCGGTTCAACCGGATGGCATTACTGGGCATATTGTTATTATCCTTTCTCATACCCGCCGCATTGACTATATTTCCGGTTCTTCAAGCTACTGCCATGCAACCGGATTTTTCAGGCCTGATGGATGAAATATCCGTATCAGCAAGACCTTTCGAAGCGGCTGAAAAAAGCCAAACCGGAAATGCCATGCTTGCGCTCATCCTGATTGTTTACCTGACCGGTTGCGCGACCTGCCTGATATATACCGTCGTATCAACTATCCGGATCGTCCGTATCATCAACAAAGGAACATGCCTGCCTGCTAACAGCGGAACAAAGTTAGTCATCCTGAACGATACGGCCATCCCGCCTTTCAGCTGGATGAAATACATTGTATGTTCAAGGAACGATTATGAAGAAGCCGGTGAAACCATCATCACCCACGAAAATTCACACATTCATCTGCATCATTCACGTGACCTGATCATTGCACAGATCGGCGTCATCATGCAATGGTTTAACCCTGCGGCATGGCTTCTTTACAGGGAATTACAAAACATTCATGAATATGAAGCCGATGAGGCGGTCATTCGCAAAGGTATTAATGCAAAACAATACCAGTTATTATTAATAAAAAAAACTGTTGGCGCACGACTCTACTCAATGGCCAACAGCCTTAATCATAATAATCTTATAAAACGTATCACTATGATGTACCAAAAAAAATCAAATCCGTGGGCGCGGTTGAAGTACGCGTATGTACTCCCGTTAGCGGTTACTGCGGTAGCCCTGTTCGCCCAGCCTGAAATCTCACAACCATTCGCGGAGATTTCAAACGCCAAAATTAGTCATTTTTTCCTTGAAACAGGCAAAAATGAAGTGAAAAATCTGCCGGAAACCGAAATTTCCGATTCGCCCTCCAATTCGATCAAAACTGTTGCTCTGCAAGACACGATTTCTGATGATTACATTTTTACTACTGTCGAAAAACAGCCTGAATTTCCCGGAGGCGATGCAGCGCTGCTTAAATGGATTTCAGACCACCTTCAATACCCGGTTGAGGCACAAAAAGACAGTATACAGGGGCGTGTTAGCTGTTTTTTTGTCGTTGAAAAAGATGGCGCTGTAACAAATGTGGAAATAGCACGATCATCTAACAATCTCTTATTGGATGAAGAAGCCATACGCGCCCTGAAAACATTGCCGAAATTTGTTCCCGGCGAACAACGCGGACAACGCGTTCGGGTCAGATACTCTGTACCTGTCAGTTTCATATTATCCAAATAATAATTAAAATAAAAAAATATTTACCTTATTACCATTTTTTTATTCATTCTAACTAATTAACAATTTTCAAAACATCCTTTCCGTCCGCAACGATGTAAATACCGCGCGCAGGCAGTAGTATTTTCTCCGTTTCATCGACGGCAATTCCCTGATATACAATCATGCCGAGCATATTATACACACGCAACGGTTCGCCCGGCGTCAATCCGGTTACATACAACACGCCGTCACGCGCGTATGCCCGTAGAGAAGCGGCGCGCCGCGTCTCCTCCGCGCCTGTTTGGATATACAGTTTGAATGACGCCCTGACGATAACCTGATAAAGAGGCATCAGGAATGTGCGCGTATCGCCGTCGCCTGTAAGGGGAACGGTTGTCGTCTCGGAAAAATAATTGTGTACCGTAATGGAATCCTGCAAATAACCCGATTCCGGCAGTATGGTCAGCGTCACAGTTTCGCGCGTCGCAGCATACTGCCTGTCCGAAACCACCTGGCCGTAAAGCGACGGAGCGATGGTGATCGACCGCTGTATGATCGGGTCAATATAGGGATATTCCTTCCACTGCGCATAGAGCGCGACGTCGCCGGTGATGGTGAAGTCGTCGCCCGGCATGTAGGAAACGCCAAGTCCGTCAGGCCTTGTATTCCAGCAGGTGAAAACGTAGTGCGGACGCACGATGCTACCGGTGTCCAATACCGTCACGATACTGCCGACCGTGTACGGACTGAGCGGGTCGGTCTGCGTACCGGTACCGCCGTTGGCGTCGTAGATCACTGTTACCGGTTTATGTCTTACAGCAAAACCTGTTATTGCCGTTGCCTGTGCCGGATTATTAGAGGTATCTCCGCTGTATGTTGCATAAAAATCGTAGTTGCCTGTATTCGGAGTTATTAATATAAATGTATAGACACCGTTACCTGATGCCGGCTGTACATCTGTACTTGAACCGTTTACGAACAGTGTGACGGTTCCTGTGGGATTACATCCGGCTGCAAGCGTCGCCGTAAGCGTGACGTCATCGCCATAGTATGTCGGACTTGCCGTTAGTGACAGCGTTGGGGATGCTTTATTTTCCGTAATCGTGATGCTTTCGGTGTCGGTACAGCCGCCGGCAGTGGTGACGGTGACGGTATAGGTACCCGGCGTATTGACCGTTGCGTCGGCATTATTGCCCAAGCTGCCGGTCCACGCATAACTGACGCCACCGGTAGCCGTCAGGCTGATGTTTGGCGTGGCGCACGTCAACTCGGTAGTCCCCGTATTATTGGTAATGCCTGCGGTCGGCACAGGGTTTGAGATGACCAATATACTGTCCCACCGATGGCATGGAACAGTACCGGGCATCGCTCGGTCGACCACCTGAACGTAATATTTAACGCCTGCCGCCGTAGCGTCGGCATAG
>Ga0082212_10001683_pt1 | contig 32509 bp, 39 predicted proteins | sample TergutNt197P3_FD_71548 | JGI IMG/M metagenome (GOLD analysis project Ga0082212, IMG submission 71548) | Neocapritermes taracua P3 segment gut microbial communities from Petit-Saut dam, French Guiana - Nt197 P3 | ecosystem: Host-associated > Arthropoda: Insects > Digestive system > Gut ... | reverse complement strand
AACTCTGTTCCATCTTTTTCCGTATAGGGGTGGGGAAGTCTATCTCTGAGGTTGTTCCAAATGCGGATGTTATTCGCCTGTTCGGCAAGGGAGGCGGCATCGGACAATCGCCATTCGCGCAGGATAGGATGTGAGGTGTTCATGACCTCTTATGGTATGTTTTTAACGGTTACATGAACCATATCACCGGGTTGCTTGCCTATTTTTGCGCGAATATCTTTAAGGATACCTATGATGTAACATACCGAACCATCTGCGTTTTTCATCCCCATATTGACGATGCTGCCGTCGTAGGATTTACCGTCAAAGGTAACATGGACTTTCACACGTCCTTTACCGAATTCTGTTTGAATGTCATAAGGGAACGCCACATACGCGCCGCCTTTGCCGATGGCGGAGGCTTGAATCACGGCATCGTATTCGTAAACTTTTGTATTCGCCTCAAACTCTTCTCTACCCTGGCTTCGATTCATCGCTTTTGCTTTCAAATCTTCAGGCATCTTCTCAATGGCATACCTGAATGCGGTACGCGGCATGATAGCTCTGTGTTTCATCACAAAATCGAATACCGCTTCCAGATGCGCGCTCTTTATTTCATCGCTCCCTTTTACAAACGTTTCGCTCATGCTGGCGGCTTTTAACATCCATCCGTACCCTTTTTGTACCAAATCATCCTTGTCAAGCAACAAGTTATAGGCAATTTCTAAAATATCCTGTAAAAAAAGTCCTTTGCGGGCGGGAATGATGAGCGAAACGGCAGCGCCCCTGCGCATCCAGGGGTTGGGAGATTTTGTCCACTCTTTCAGGTTGTTTATGCAGGTGGGATACTTCATAACAAACTCCCCAATCGTGTGGTTACACAATGTGTCGCAGTGCGCCCAATTGGTTACATAACTCTGTAGCCAATGCTCAAAAAGAGCAAAGTCATCCGGTTCATACTTTTTGTATTGAGATTCAGACCAAACGCAGGCAATGAGCATCTCCTCCAAATATCCCGATTTCCAAAGCTCTTCGCACAATGTAAAGATGTCACTTTTGGAATAACCTTTTATCTGCCCCAAAGTCGATTTGGCAATCTTATGCACTTCAGCCATTTTTAAACCATAAAATTTGGCGGAGTCGTCTTCTTTAAAAGTGTGGTCATGCGAAACAGAGGAGTCTTTATTGATGCTCCCGATTATCGTTTGCCGAATCTGATTCAGGAAATGTTTTTTTTCGTTTGTAGTCATATCATTTTTTCTCTTATTAACCGAAAACTATATGGCGCCCATCTTCCAATATAGTGCCTTGGTGGGACACTCATGAACACACTGTTGACACTGAATGCACTCTGTCCCATTTTTTCTGCTTCGCCTGTTGTTCAACATATCCACATTCATTGGGCACGATTTTAGACACTGATTGCATTTGACGCACTTCTCTATATCACAGCGTATTCTTAATAGCGCGTAGTAGGAGGCCGGTTTCAGAAAAATGGTGACAGGGCACAGGTATTTACAAAACGCACGGTTATCCTTGAAGAGGTACGCCAAAATAATTCCGGAGATGTAATACAGGAGGTTTCCCACGATAAAACTGATGTACATGATGTGGTGGATTTGCTCCCGATAGAAAAACCACACAATAATAAAATAGAGGAGCGTTACCCCAAAAATAACCCAACGAAAAATCCCAAGCCGCTCTTGACGTGGTTCTTTGGGAATTTTATAAGGCAGAATATCCAATATCATCGCTGTCCAACAGGCATATCCACACCATGCACGTCCAAAGATAAGGGGGCCTGCAATCTTGGCTACCGCATAGTGGATCACCGCAGCCTGAAAGATGCCCATAACGGCCATATAGAAGAAACCTTCGAGTTGCATATTTTCCTGGTTCATCAATCCAAGAAACACAAACATATAGATTCCTACGGCAAACTCAGATATGATTCGGGCGCTCCTTTTACCGGAGATGGACAGGGCAACGGTGAGCGCAACAAAGAAACCGATGTAGGAAAAGTTGAGGATGTAAAAGATGTGGTTCCAGATAGAGGAAAAGAGTACTCCAATCAGTTCAAACAGAACAAAGATTCCGATTGGGGATTTATATTTCTTCAAAAAGCGTATCATCATTTCAATACATTTCCTTTTAGTGATCTATTCTATTCTACTCCCCAATAATTTTTACCAATACTCTTTTAGGGCGCTTGCCGTCAAATTCGCCATAGAAAATTTGCTCCCACGTGCCAAAATCCAACTTTCCATTGGTGACAGCCACCACCACTTCGCGCCCCATGACTTGCCGTTTGAGGTGGGCGTCTGCGTTGTCTTCAAAACCGTTGTGGCGGTATTGATCGTGGGGCTTTTCGGGAGCCAACTTTTCTAACCACACCTCGTAGTCGTGGTGCAACCCGCTCTCGTCATCGTTGATAAAGACGCTGGCAGTGATGTGCATGGCGTTGCACAGGAGCAATCCCTCCCGAATACCGCTTTCGTGCAAGCAATTCTCTACGGAGGAGGTGATGTTGATAAAAGCACGACGTTGTGAGGTATTGAAGAATAGTTCTTTTCTGTATGACTTCATCATTGGTTAGAGTAAATTAAAAGTGGAGAGAGAGCCCAAAGACAATAAAGGCGTCTCCCAAGGCGGGGTTAAAAATAAGTTGGGTAAAGAGGGGCAGCGAAAATTTTCCGGTAATGGGGAGCTCTTTTTCGGCGGAGATCATGAGGTTGGTAAGATTGAATCCACAGTGTTCTTTGGGCAGCAGGATAGGGGAAGCCCATGGGAGCACTCCTGCGGAAATGCTCATGTCAACATTCATGATGGAGAAGGGATAACTCAACTCAATGTAACTTGAATAGTTACGCTTTTCATTCTCCTTGCAATCATCGCCATAAAACATGGTATTCCACGAAACAGTAAGGGGGAATTTTTCAAAGGGAAGGGTATAGGAAAGGTTCGCCTCAAAGAGGTGATCGGTCTCTCCCTTTTTATAGTTGAAATAGCGAAATATACCCTCTCCGGGCCACCAGTAGTCGGTCACACCCATTTTGAATCCGTTTGTTTCAAAGTAGATTGAGAGGTCAATCTCTTTCTCTCCATTTCCGGAAAACGGGGTCGATCCCCACGCCTCAAACCCAAAATTGCCGGAAGCGAGGGTCATAGAGGGCTGGACGCTCGCCCCGCCACAATAGTGGCCTCGCCAAATAAACGAACTGACCATTTCTGCTCCGCCCGTTACCTTCACTCTTTTCTCCGATTCGTTGCTATTCTCTAATCGCTCCTGTGCCATGGCTGCACACATGGAGAGCAATATGGCCAACATTATTCCAATCTTCCTGTCCATTTTTACGGATGGTTGTTATTCTTTTTTTTACGCTCGAATTTTTGGCCTTTTGAAAGCCTGTTTACCGCTTCTGCGATTCTGATTACCTTTGTTTGTTCTGTTTTTACAGCAAATATCCACTTGACCCAATGATGTTTTTCATTTTCGGTAAGCGAATGAAAAAACCGCAACGCTTCCGCATCATATTGCAGGCATAACATCAACTCTTCGGGAATAACAAGCGGGTCGTTGTCGGAATAGAGGGTAATATGAACGTAGTCGCCCGCCTCTTTCTTTATTCTCTTTCTGATTTCGGATTTTACAAACAAAAATAGAGTACCCTTCCCTGACGGCATCAAATGATAGTCTCTAATTTCATATCCATCAATGGAGCCCTTTACCTTAACCCAACTGAATGGAGCGTTCTTGTCAGGCTGAATTTCGGGGATTTCGGTAAATGTCCAACCTCCTTTGCAAGGGTATTTTTCAAGCAAATACGCTCTATCTACTAACGGCTTTTCGTCCATTCCGCAACTTTAATGAAGGTTCTCCTTGGCGCCGGGGACATTCTGAAGGACAAAACCGACAATTGGGCAATTGTCTAACGCGGCACACTCTCCGCAAGTATTAAATCCCTTTTCATTTACGCACTTACGGATTTCACACTCGCTACAATGCCCTATTTTGGGGCCGTCTATACGGCAACCCACGCAATTGATGGATTCGGCGGTAATGGTTGGGGCATGGTACATTTCGCTCCACTTTTGGGCGGTTTTTTCTCTTAATTCGTTGTCGTTGTTGACAGTGGCAATGCGGGCGTCGCAACATTCGCAATCGATTCCGCAACAGGCAATTAACTGTTTCACTTGGGTGTTATTTAAATGGTTAAACTTTGGTCTATTCAGCATAATTCGTAAAACTTATGACATATTTTAGTTGGTCGTTTTTGGGAGGGTCATTCAAAACTTTATATGTTCCCTCAATTCCAAGCGCCTTACAACTTAATTCAAAGTGGCACAATGCAATCCCCATATCTATGGCGTCAAACATGGGATAAGGCTTTTTGTAGAAGTGGAGTGCGTTCTCTTCAAGGAGCACGCGCCACTCCTGTTTGTTGTTTGCAGAGGGCGCCAACCGAACCATTTGAAGAGGTGTGCAAAAAGGTCCTGCCGCTTGCTCGGTGAGGGGATGGTTAAAATCGTTCTCGAAGAAGAGTGTTTCAAAGGGTTTGCGGTTGAGGTTGCTGCGCTTTGACCTGAGGAGATACTTCTCTACAAAACTCTTTTGGTCGCTTGCATAGCCAACAGGTGATACAATCCTCAATTTTTCATTGGGTTTGAGCGGAATTTGCTTTTTGAAGTTGTTGTGGTTGAAAGTGGCAAGCCAAACAGTTCCTAAGTTTAGATGGGTACAGAAGAGAACGACTTGTTCAAAGATATAGGCAGCGGCTGTTTCTGCAAAGGGAGCCTCTTCATAACATAGCGCCAGAAAATCGGTAGCGCCCTTGATCATTCCGTAAGTGCCTAATTTGACAGGTTCGTTGCCAAAATTTGCCCTAAGCAGTTCAATCCTTGCCTTTATGCCAAAAGGAGTCTGTAATTGATTGATGTATTGCTGAATTTGAGCAATATGCTCACCATGCAATGGCTCGCTTGTATAGGTGCGCACCGAATGTCGCTTTCGCATGGTTTCAATAATGAATTTCTCTGTCATATTTGGGTTGATTTAGCATTGTAAGTCATATCCATTTTTATCGATTTGAAAAGCGCCCCACGTGGGTTGCAACGCCTTTTGAGGGCAGTAATAGATGCAACCCAAACACATATCACACCGATTCCCGAATATTGGTTTTGCGGGTGTATCTCCTGAATTTTGATCCTCCATTTTAATATTGGACGAGCAGCAATTTTGGGAACAACGCCCACAGCCGACACAGTTGTCCAACACTGTTATTCTGTTCCCAAATTTTTTAGTCCAGATCTTCTCGGCCCATCCTAATGCAGATATCAAATAATCAATCCAATAAATAGGTTGTTTTTCTCTTTTCTCCGTAACAATATCTTTTGCAATTTTGTCAATGATGGCAGGTAAGTCGGATAGTAAACGTTTGATTTTCTCTTTGCCGGGCGCTCTTACCCAATTGTTGGGCATTCTGACCATCTCTTCATAGACTACGTTACATTGACTTTTTTGCAACAATTTAACCGTTTTGAACCTGCACGCGGTATTGGAGAGTACATTGCCGCCTCCCGACACAGAGAGTACCGCAGTATTACAGTGATTCCCAGCCAAGTGTGCTATCCATTCATAAACGGGTAGGGGAGCATTGAACGAATGTACCGGAAAAATCAGAATATAATAATCGGTATCAAGCGTTTGTATATTTATGATGTTGTCTCTGAAGATCCGGTTAACGTCAACATGCATGTTGTGGATGTTTAGTTTATTCGCCAATAACTTGGCAACCATTTCTGATCCGCCTGTGCCGGTGTGATAATCTATACGAATATTTTTCATCTCTTTTTAAATGAGTAGTCACGTGCATTGTCCGGTGACTTGGCTTGCAGGTGGGGGCACTGAACTTGCTACAAAGTTACGGTTTTTTGTTGAGAAAACGTTACTCGGTAATCCTGTTTATGGCGGCGCAGAGTTGCTCTGCTTCGTGTGAAGTATTGAAGGCGCCAACACTGATTCTGTTGGCGCCTATGCCTAACGTACCTATTTTTTCGTGGGAGAGGGGGGAACAGTGGAGGCCGCCTCTGGTGGCGAATCCCATATCCGAAAGTTTGGACATAACATCCACTGCCTTTATTCCTTTAATATTGAACAAAACTATGGGTACATGTGTGCCAAAAGAAAAATTGGGTTCATAAAGCGTTATATATTTGTTCTTTGACAATTCTCTGAAAATATCCAGGGCAATATCCATTTCATGCTTATAAATACGTGCGCAGGTCTCTTTTTTTACAAACGAGACTCCGGCGTTAAGCCCTAAAATCCCTACGGTATTGAGCGTGCCGCTCTCTAAGTATTCGGGCATTATGCGCGGCTGTTCGTACACCTCGGAGAATGTTCCCGTGCCGCCCTCTATCATCGTATCTAAAATGTCACTTTTGGCGGTAACCAGCAGGCCTGTACCCGTTGGGCCATAAAGACCTTTGTGTCCGGCCGTACACAGGAAATCTATGCAGAACGCCGAAACGTCAATATTGAAGAGACCGGCCGTTTGTGCCGCATCCACCAAAAATAGAATACCCTTTTCTTTACAAAAAGTCCCTATCTCTTTAAGAGGATTTATGACACCAAGGATATTGGAAGCGTGTGAACAGGCAATGAGCCGCGTGGCGGGAGAGACCAACTTACCAAACGATTCCACAGTGGCTTTTGCGTCAGGAGACGTTTTTGCTATGCTATAGGTGATCAATCCGCGCTGTGCCAATGTGTGTATGGGTCTTAAAATGGCGTTATGCTCCACATCGGAGATGATAACGTGGTCGCCCTTTTTTAGGATGCCCTTTATCGCAATATTGGTTGCATGTGTGCAATTGCTTGTGAATACGACATCTAATGGATTTTTGGCACCGAAAAAGTCCGCAATATTTTCTCTTGTTTCCTGAATTTTTAATGCTGTGTTTTTAGACATCGCGTTTGCACTCCTTCCCGGATTGCCACCATATTCGGAAAATGCGGACACGACCGCTTCCTTTATCGTTTCCGGTTTGGGAAACGTTGTTGATGAGTTGTCAAAGTAGATCATAATATTTTAAAGTTAGTGCTGTATAGAGAATATAAACTACGAAGGTACAAAATAGTTGGATTATATTCATATTATGTCCGAAATGTTTCGATAGCAAAGGGAGCCTGCAACTGATTGATATAGCCTTTAATTTGAGCAATATGCTCATCACGCAACGGCTCGCCTGTATAGGTGCGAACCGAATGTCGCTTTTGAATGGTTTCGATAATGAAATTTTCTATCATATTTTGGATTGATTTAAAAAGATTTCAATAACGTGCAATGACGAGCATTTCAAAATCTGTTGTCGTCAATTTATCTTCCCTTGAAAAGGCGCCAAGTTGTGCTCCGAATATATCTATGGTTTTATATCCCAATGATTTTAACAACCACGTTATTTCACTCGGCATATAATATCTTTCGTTACATTCGAGCGTTTTCTTATTCCCGAAATCGTCTTCAAAATCCACTATACTGTATCCCCGAAATGTGATTAGGTCAAAACGGTTGTTGCTGCATAATGAGTTACCCTCTTCTACAACAGATGTAAAAAAGTCATCTACAGAATGATGTAACGGAAAAAGTCCGTTTGACGTGGTAAAAATAAATGTTGCATCTGGTTTAAGTGCTTTGGTAACGTTTTTTAATATCTCAAAATTCATTTCATCGGTCTCCATTAACGAAAAGCCTCCTTCGCAAAGCATGATGGCAACGTCAAATTGGCTGTCAAACGGTAAGTTTCGAGCATCCTGCTGTTGAAAGTCAATGGACAAATTTTCTGCATCCGCTTTTTCTCTTGCCCTTTTTAATTGCGATTCCGATAAATCAATACCGGTTACTGAATATCCGCGTTTTGTCAATTCGATGGCATGACGACCTGTTCCACAGCCTATATCCAGTATTTTTAAGGAGTGGTCGCATTTGATCTCTTTTTCGATAAAATCGCACTCCCCGATGGTTCCTTGCGTAAAGTTTTCACGATCGTACTGTTGTCCATAGTTTTCAAATAATAATTCGTACCATTGCTTCTTCATCTGTTTGTGCTCTTTTTTGTAGTCTTTAACGTATTCCATATTGTATTGATTAATTAAATCTTAGGTTGATACTTCGCCACTTTGCGAAAGTGTGAAGCATCTGCTCTAATATTTTGGAAAGATTGGCGTATAAACAGTCACGAATTTTGAGAATAGCCGCCGTTACATCAGTGGGAAGGGTAATTGCGATAAACAACCTCATGTGGCAACTGAAAGCGAATCGTACAACTACCTCCTGTCCAGAACTAACGCCTCAAAACTCCGATCATACCGAGCCTCAGCCTCTTTACTGAAAAAACAAGCCGGAAACTCGCCCGCCCGCTGATGATAAGCCAAACATTCGCAGCATTTTCCACGTCTGCTGCAAGAATATGTGCATGTACACTTCATTGCTGTATTATGTTCACAAGCCATAATGAGTAATTTTATTGAATGAAAATATTTGCTTCATTGCACCGATTTTTCGCGTAACAATCGTTTGAGAATCTTTCCGGAAGAGGTGCGGGGAAGTTGGTCAACGAACACAAGGCGCCGTGGAATCTTGTAGAGTGCGAGCCGCTCTTTCAGCCACCTGAGGATCTCTCTGTGGTGGGCGGTCTCTCCCTCTCTAAGCACGATGTAGGCGATTACCGCTTCGCCGCGAAGTTCATCTTCTTCGCCTATGACCGCAGCATCTCGAACTTTGGGATGCTGGTACAGTGCCTCTTCCACCTCCCTTGGATAGACGTTTAGCCCCGAAACAATGACCATATCCTTTTTGCGATCAACAATATAAACATATTTGTCTTCATCCATTTTTGCTAAATCTCCTGTATGAAGCCATCCGTTTCGGAGCGTTTCAGCGCTCTCTTTTTCCTTTTTGTAGTAGCCCTTCATCACGTTGGGTCCACGAATCAACAGTTCGCCCACTTCGCCCACGGGAAGTTCTTTATCGTTTTCGTCCACAATCATCACCTCCACCTTAGGGAATGCGGGTCCAACAGAGCCCGGTTTCTGTATGCCGGAAGGAGGGTTGAAGTTTGTTGCAGGCGAAGCCTCTGTGAGTCCGTACCCTTCTACGATGGGCAATAATTTTTTTGTTTTATGATACACCTCAAGCGGCAGAGAAGAGCCGCCCGAAGCCGCAAGCCTGAGTTTTGGGAAAGTAATATTATCTTTTGCGGTATCAACGAGTACATTATACATTGCGGGTACGCCGGTAAACAGCGTAACGTCATTTTCGAGAAGGCTGTTGATGACCGCCTTTGGCTGGAACGCCTCGACTATGACCGAGGTTGCCCCAACATAGAGCGGCAACAATACACATATGGTACAGGCGAGCACATGAAACATGGGCAATACGCACATAAAGATATCTTCATGTACCACTTCAAATGCCACCATAGTCTGCCATGCGTTGGTAATAAGGTTACTATGGGTCAGCATCGCCGCTTTGGGATGACCGGTTGTACCCGATGTATAGAGGAAGGTAGAGACGTCATGAATACTTGTCACAAAATCGAAATCATCTCTTGACGAGTTCATGATCTCTTCCATAAGTTTCTCATTCAGAGAAAAAACTGTTAGTTCAAGCAGTTCAGAAAGCGCCTCTTCTGTATAACCTGATTTGAGCAGCACCTCCTCCTTGATGAGGAGAAATTTTGCATCCGAATCTTTGGCAATATAACTCAATTCGGGTGTAGTGAATGCGGGATTGACCGGCACGATGACGGCTGCGTTTCGGACAGTCCCCAGGTAACTGTAGATAAATTCCGGACAATTTCCGGTGTTCAGGATGACTTTATCGCCTCTTTTGACGCCCTTTCCCCTTAAAAAATTGGCAAAAGCACGAACCGTATCGTCTAATTGAGCAAAACTGAGACGCTGGTCGCCGAAGATAATGGCTGTTTTGTCCGGTTCATACCGATTAAGATAAATCCTTCCGATGGATGAAATGTTTGACTCCATAATACTCTGTTAAAGTTTGATTAATCATTTGGAACGAAGGTGAATTTGTTCCCCGCCTACTCTGTCTTCAATGGGGTAAAAAACTCAATCAGATTCTCTTCGGGGTCTCGCAAGTGAACCACGCGCATCCCCCAATCGGGCATATCCATGGGCTGGTTAATGAAGTGAATACCTTTTGCCGACAGGGTTTGAAAAGTGTCATCCACATTTTCAACTTCAAAGGAGATCATAGATTTTTCGCGGTATCCGCACGGTTGGGCTTTTTCGATATTTCCAACCGACGGCGCCATAAAGTCGGAGACAAAGATGGCAAAGCCCTCAATTCCTTCGGCGACTTTAAAAGAGGCATAACAACCGTTCTCGTCTCCCCAAGCGGGCACTAAGCCGAGTTTTTCCGTGTAAAACTTGAAACACGTTTTGTAGTCTTTGACTAATAGTCTTACGTTACTGAATTTCATAATGATTTGATTTTAAAATTATCCATAAACCCACCCACACAGAATTGAGGGTAAAGATACGGATTATTTCTTAAAAGATGCTTACATTTGCAATAACAAAGAAGAATCACTTAATTGCTAAGATAATGAACGGAGAAGTTACTCAAAAATGGATATCCTATTTGAAGTTAGATGAAGTCAGTATGAATGACGGCGTTATATGGATATATTTGCTCTCTTTGCTTGTGCTGAGTATCATTGCATACATTATCTCCCTGTTGGTTTTGAAAAAAATTGTGCTCAGAGTAGCCCAAAAAACTTCAAATACTTATGATGATGATTTTTATGACAGTAAGGTACTTCATAAGCTGGTTTACCTGATTCCGTTGGTGATGATTGATTATGGGCTTAAAGTGATTTTGCATGCACATTCGTCCCTTATGGGTTTCATCAACAACATCATAGAGTCCACTTACATCCTTGTTTTTTTGGGAGTTATCTATTCATTATTAAATTTTTGGATTTGCGTTCATACAAAAGTATATCAAGGCGGGCGATCTATCAAAAGCCTGGTGCAGGCGGTTAAAATTGTCGTGACACTCGTGGGAATGATCATCATTATTTCCATTCTGTTTCATGTGAATGCCGGCGTCATTTTAACCGCAATTGGCACGGCCTCAGCCGTTCTGTTGCTTGTTTTCAGGGATTCTATTTTAGGTTTTGTTGGTAGTATTCAGTTGGCTACCAATAAAATGGTGTTGCTTGGCGATTGGATTGAAATGCCTCAGTATAGCGCCGATGGTGTTGTTACTGATATTTCTCTTGTTGCCGTTAAGGTTAGAAATTGGGACAACACCGATACAACCATTCCGACTTACGCTTTGGTCACCAATTCCGTAAAAAATTGGCGATCCATGTCTGAGTCGGGCAGAAGGCGTATTAAAAGATGTCTCTTTATGGACATGGCAAGTGTGAAGTTTTTGGATAGGGAATTATTTGACAGGCTGCGCAAGGTAGATGCCATCAAAGATTATTTAGAGCATACAGATGAGGAGTTAGAAGCGCACAACAAACAGAATATGATTGATGACAGCGTGATTCTTAATGGGCAACACCAAACCAATCTGGGCATTTTCAGGGCCTATATTGTACACTATCTAAAAAATCATCCCAATATTGACCATATCTCTTCTACCTTTTTGGTGCGACAATTGCAGCCAACCGATATGGGCATCCCCCTTGAAATTTACGTTTTCACCAACACTTCTGTATGGGTGGAATATGAGAATATTCAGGCTGATATCTTTGACCATATTTTGGCAAGCGTGGAGTATTTTGACCTGCACGTTTATCAGAGGCCATCGTGGTTTGACTACAAAACCTCGTAGCAACAAAGAGGAGTGCCTGAACTATTCCCCCACACAATAGATATGCTCCTCACTCCTGATAACAATCTTCTTATCGGTAAAGGCAGGGGTGGCAAAGGTGTCTTCTCCCGTTTTAAAGGAGGTGATCAATGTAAAATCGCGCTCTGCCGAAAAGATATAGACCTCACCGGCGTTACCGATGAGATAAATTTTATTCTCCACAATGATGGGTGAGGAGTAGAACATCGCGCTTAGTTCCATATACTTTACCATCTCTCCGGTTTGGGTGTCATGGGTGGCAACCACACCATAACCGGTGGCGATAAAGACAAAATCTTTGGCGGCGACCGGACTCGCCACTTCGGGCAAAAATTCATTCTCTTTCCAAAGGATAGAACCGTTGGCAGCGTCAATGGCAGTGAGGGCGGCATATTCGGTGGCAACAAAGACCACGCCATTGGCGTAGGCGGCGCTGGCGGCAGGCTCGCCCGACATACACTCCACGCGCCAGTTTTGCGCTCCGGTTGCCGGATGGTAGGAACTGACACCCGGATTGCCAATTACAATCAGTTGGGGTTGATTGTTGACCATAGCGATGATGGGGGTGCTCCAAGAGGGATTGCGCTCTGTCCGATCTTTGCTCCAGCGTTGATTGCCCGTGGAGACCTCTAAAGCAATCACTCTTTTGGAGTCGTGGTTATCGTATTGGATGATGAGCAGGTTGTCGTAAATCAGGAGCGACGAAGCGTAGCCGTAGAGGTTGTCTGGTACGCCTAAATTTTTAGCCCACAGTTGTTTTCCTTCCATATCAGCGCAAACGACATTTCCGTTGGGAAAGATGGCGCACACCTGTTTGCCGTTGGTGGCAACTCCGGAGGCGGCGTAGCCCGTCTCTTCGGAAATTTCGGGCATTTGGGCGGGTGAGCCCGGAACATTTTGGACGGTTACTTTCCAACGCTCTTTTCCGGAGTGCAACTCGTAGCAGTACAATGCACATACGTTGTGGTCGGCGCCCGAAAAGAAAACATTGTTTCCGTTGATTACAGGGGAGTTGTGCCCTTTGAGAGGCGTTTTGATTTTCCACAGGATGTTTTTGCCGGAGGACAAATCCCACGAAGTTGGAATGTTTTTTGCATTGCTGATGCCCAAAGAGAGGTTCCCTCTGAAGCCGTTGTGGGTAACGTTGGAAATATTTATGGTTTCGTTGGCAGAGGCGGTATGCTGTTCTAAAATATCCTCCTGTAACGGTTCCTGTACCTGCTGCTGTGGCTGTACCTGTAACTCTTCTTGTGATGGCGGCTGCTGCGATTGCGTCAGGAGAGACTCTTCTTGAGGCAAAGCGGACTCCATATCGGTATGCTGCTCCTTGGCAACCTGTTTTTCACCGCCTGCCTCTTTCAGGTAGGGAGAGGTCAACAGAGCAAAGACGCCTCCCCCAAGCGCTAAAGCACCGGCACACCAAACCACATATCTTCTCGCTTTTGACTTGACCATCCAGTCGTCCACAGGGGCAATCTCCTTTTCCGGGATCTCTTTACTTCCATAAAAATAGACCTGCAGAGAGATTACAAAAACCGCCGCCATTCCCAACAGCATCATAACGCCTATCTTGAGTCGGCTGAGGCTGATAAAGTAGGCTTTTCTTGCCAACAGGTCCAATTCGCGAATCTGCTCCTGCAACATCGAATCGTCTCCACGCTCATCGTTTGATTGCTTGAGTTTTTCAATCACTTCTAATTGGAGGGTATCGGCGCTACTAACCTGAAAATAATTGGTTATTAGCATAATGGAGAACGTTACCATAAAGATTGCCGATACAATGGCGATGTTTCTGCTGAGGGGGATTTTCATATCAACTCATTTGATGATTTTGAGGGCAATAACTAAAACATCTTCCACAAGATACACAGGAAGTAGCGTCAATTTCGTACTCCTTTCGAGTTCGTTTTACAGACAAGTTGATTAAATTCAGCGCAATAATTAAACCAAAAAAGGCTCCGACAACAGCAGAGTAGAGGCGGAAATCGCGCTTGATTGCAGAGACTTCTGCGGCAAGCGCCTCCACCGTCTTTTCCCGAACGTAGAACGCCTGTAATTCCAACGACTGCACCTCTTGGGGTTGGGCTTCGTTTTGAACCACCTGTTCGTACAACCGAATCTCTTTGTGCGCCTTGCTGAGTGTGTCGCTCAAGAGAGACATTACAGTGGCTCCTGCCATTACCATTATCGGCAGGAAAACCAAATAACGCAAAATGCGCAGGACCCCTTTGGAACGACTCTCTTTTACCTTGTTTTGGTAAGGAGGGCGAATGGCGTCCACCGGACAGGCGTTGTGGCACAGCGCACAGTTGATGCACGTGGGCGTTATCTTCACGCGAAAGAGGGAGAGCCTCGAAAAGAGGCTGAGGAGGGCGCCGTAGGGGCAGATGAAGCGGCAAAAGGGGCGTCCGGTAAAGATAGAAAAAATCAACAGCAGCATGCCAAAGAGGAGCAGAGCCAACTCGCCTCCCAAACGGAAGAACCCCACAAAGGGGTCGAATCGGCAGATGATAAAGTGGCTGTTGGTAACGGCAAAGAGAGTGGCAAAGCCCAAGTAGAGCCACGGAAACAGCCCCAAGAGAGTTGTAACGGTTTTGGATAGTCTAAAATTTTTGATGTTCACCAACTCCTGCAACGCCCCTAAGGGACAGACACCTGCGCAGAAGACCCGCCCAAAAAAGAGGGCAAAGAGAAGGGGAAGCGCAAACATCAGTAGAATGTACAATGGTATTGAATACGAACTGTTTGCCAAGGAGAGTGCCACATTTTGTACTGCGCCAATGGAGCAGACGCATCCGTGCCTGATGAAACCAAAATAGATGACCGACAGCAGCGAAACGAGCGTAACAGCCCACCGAACCCGTTTTTTGATGATTGCCCATGCCACAAAACCCATCAGGAGCACCAAAATGGCAACGTCTAAGTATGCCCAAAGCGCTTCGTTGGGGGCGACGAAGGGCTGCTCAGGATAGAGGTATCCCGATTCAAAATCGGGCTTGGGAAAACGATTTTGAGCACAAAGGGCTACCGAGAAGAAGCCTGAGAAGGTGGCGGTGAAGACTTTTTTAATCATCGGAAAATCGTTTCACTGTGGTTAATGGTCATCTTCCAAGTACATCTCTCCAGCCAAATACAACTTTGCCTGCCCGCTGATTTCTACCCGATTACCAAGTAGTTTGCACTGTAAATAACCCCTCCTTTCGGACAACTGAACGGCAGTCAATTCGGTCTTTTTTAACTTTTCAGCCCAATATGGAGTGAGCGTGGTGTGTGCTGAGCCTGTTACAGGATCTTCTGCTACGCCCACTTGGGGAGCAAAAAACCTTGAGACAAAATCAACACCTTCTCCCCTTGCCGTGATGATTACCCCGCGGGCATTCACTTTGGAAATGAGCGTCAAATCAGGTTGTATTTGAGCAATATCAGTCTCATTTTCAAAGAGTAACAGGTAGTCGCTCTGCCCTTTGTATGCCGCTATGGGTTTTTTATCGAAACAGTGCGACAGTTCACCGGCAATGGGTACCTGCCTGATTTCATCCACCGGAAAGTCAAGCGTGAACCAATCTGCTGAGGATTTTGACCTCTCTGACGTTTGGGATTGTCCGGGCACCCTGCGGACGCCCAAACTCCCGCTTCGGTGGGAGTGGAGATGAATGTTGTTCCCCGAATGTCCCTCACAGGTAAACAACACAAAGGCAGTAGCAAGCGTGGCATGACCACAGAGATTGACCTCCACCGTTGGGGTAAACCATTTGATTTCATAATGGTTGTTCCGTTTTACATAAAAGGCGGTTTCGGAGAGGTTGTTTTCCATTGCTATCTTTAGCAAGAGATTGTTGTCCAGCCACTCATCAAGGGGGCAGACGGCGGCGGGATTTCCTCCAAAGAGTTGGTCGGTAAAGGCGTCAACTTGATAGATCTTATACTTCTTCATACGTGCAAAGTTACACAAGAATCTTAGAAACTGAATATTTTTACCTTTGCAAAAGTTCAATCCGACAGAAAGAAAAATGCAAATGAAGTTTATTATCGTTATTTTCACCATGTTGGTTGTCATTCTGGGCGCCAATTTCTACATTTTTTTTCGTCTGTGGCACCTCATTCCTCCGTTTCCGGCAAGCCGAATCTTATTGGTCTTTTTGGGTATTCTATTAGCGGTTTTGCCCTTTCTCTCCATGGGGTTGGGTCCAAACTTTCCCTATTGGGTGTCGTCCATGATGTATCGCATTGGCTGTTCGTGGTTGATTATGACGCTCTACCTTGCCGCGCTCTTTTTTTTCTTAGACCTCATCCGTATCATCGGCGTTTTGCCGCTTCACAGGATTATGTTTCACAGTTGGGTTGGGTTTGGAGCGCTCTCTCTGGTTATGGCGGTGCTGATGGGCGGCGCAAATATCCGATACCACAACAAAAAGAGAGTAGAATTTACCATAAAGACAGAGAAGCGTATGGGTGCCGGTAAGCCGCTAAAAGTGGTTGCCATTGCCGATTTGCACCTTGGTTATGGAGTGGGAATCAAAGAGTTTAGGAAGTGGATAAACATAGTCAATCAAGAGGTTCCCGATTTGGTATTGATTGCGGGAGATGCCTTTGACAACAGGTTAGATCCCGCGGTGGAGCGAAACTTCGCCGCCCTCTTTGGGGAGTTCAAGAGCAAGTATGGCGTCTATTTCGTACTTGGAAATCACGAATATATTGCAAATATCTCAGAAGACATTGATTTTTTGAATAGTGCGGGCGTTACCGTGTTGAAGGATGACGTGGCGCTTGTGGGCGACTCTTTTTGGGTGGCAGGACGGGACGACAGGTCCAATCCCGAAAGAAAAACGGTAGCCCAACTCACCGATTCGTTGGATAAATCGAAACCCATCATCCTGATTGAACACCAGCCCTATCATTTGGAAGAGGTAGAGGCAGCCGGCGTTGATCTCTATTTTGCCGGACACACCCACGACGGTCAAGTGTTTCCTGTATCGTGGATTACCAAGGCGATGTATGAGTTATCACACGGTTATTTACAAAAGGGGAGTTCCCACTTTTACGTTACCTCAGGGATTGGGCTTTGGGGCGGGAAGTTTCGGATTGGAACCCAATCGGAATATGTGGTGATTAATATGGAGTGAGAAACAGTTTCTGAGAAACGCCCTTGCCGATTCATCCCTTCAGGTCATACGCCAACTCCATCGGAACGCGCCGAATGGCGTCTGAAGGGCATGTCTTGGCTATTTGACATTCGTTGCACTCCTTGCACAGTTCGCGTTTAATCTGGAGGTAGAGCGATCCGTTGCCAAACGAATTACACCCTTTGGCGCACTTTCCGCATCCATTGCACAGTTTTTCGTTAATGGAGTACTCAAAGTAGGGCTCTTCTACATATTTGCGCTGAATGGCTCCGGTGGGACACATCAAGTTTTCGGCGGCGGTGTTCAACTCCTTTACATTTGCCCGATAGTACCCGCCGCATAAATCGCAGTAGCCGCACACCTTCACGGCATGAACGCACTTGACGGCAGAGGTAGCGAGTACGCAGTCGGTTTCGCAACGACCGCAAAAGGTGCATTTGGCGGGGTCAATCTGCCAAAAAAAGAGGGTGTTTTTTTTCGTTGTTTTCCGATAGGAAAAACCGAACAGTGCAAGTATGGCGCCACCTGCAATCAGGCGGGAGCAGTTGATTATGAATTTCCTGCGTTGCATCGGATTCGGTTGGTTTTTGCTCCTTGTTTTCATCATAATCATTGTTCGCGACCGCAAAGATAAGGTGAAATTGAGAAAAAAGTATTATGTTTGCAACAAATAATACAAGATGAATTGTCACAAAACAGATTACATGGGGATTTGGGTTGCACTCCTCTCGATCACGGCTTTGATTGTTGGCTGTACCCCAGATGATGTGCAACCCCAAAACAATATTGATAAAGACCTTTTGTTACAGTTGGTGAATTCATATCGTTCTTCCGGTTGTAATTGTGGTTCAGAAGGATATTTTGCTTCTACCACGTCTCTCGTTTGGAATAACCTCCTCGAATCAACAGCACACGATCATAGCAAAGATATGAATGCTAAAAATTTTTTTAGTCATGAAGGAAGCAATGGCTCTAATGTTGGGGATAGATTAACTCACAGAAATTACTTCTGGAGTATTTGTGGAGAAAACATTGCAAAGGGAGAATCTCTCACGGAACAAAAGGTGATAGAAGGCTGGATAAATAGTCCTGGTCATTGTAAAAATATCATGAATCCAGCCTTTAAAGAGATGGGTATTTCCAAAGAAGGGGCATATTGGACTCAAGTATTTGGCACTTCAAGATAACGTAATATTGTTTAGGTTAATTAGTTATATTCTAAGATAATGATGCGTTGGCGTCAGCAACAGTTGGGCAATTTCAAGAATCCCCTCCAACGACATTGCTCTTGGTCATATAATTAAATGACATCTTGCCCCACAATCGGCGCAAGACTGTTCCGAAATGTTCGGGTCAAAGCGGAATACCGATATGGTTTTTTTATTTGCAATGTATATATCCTCCTCTGATACATGTATTTCGCAAGCGGCTGTTCCGCCTCCCAATGCCTTTGCGTCAAACAAAACGGCACGAAATGTTCCCTCTTTTCCGTAACAGGAGATGCGGGGATTTCCTTTTTCGGAAGTGAGGATGTGTCCGTGTGCACTTTGGGCAAGATAGACGGGATTGCAACACCCCGCAAAGGCTCCGGCTTGCGTTCCGGCTATGCCAAACGAAGCGATAAATACTCCGTCTGTGGAATAACTTTCTATGCAGTGCCTACCCGAATTGGAACAGTAGAGGGTGTCGTTCACGTTGATAATGTCAAAAGAGTAACTTGGAATAATAAAACCTTGGGGGCTATTGATGAAGCGAACGAATCCGCCCTCTTTATTGTATTGGCATATATGCTTGTTTGCTGCGTCTGTCACGAAAATGTAGGCAGAGGTGAGGGTAAAGGCGCAGTAATCGGAGCGTTCGCTGCACGCCTCCCATTCACCGGTTTTTTCTCCATCCAAGGTATACACATCTATGCCGGTGGGGTAGAGGAGGTAGAGGGTACCACTTTCCACTGCGATGTCGCGAACGTTTGTTTTGATTTCAAAATCATACCGGTGTGTGCCCGATATATCATAAACGGATACCTGATTCGATTGTACGGCATATATGGCGTGTTCCGATATATCGAAAGATATGATATTGGATGCAGCCTCAAAACTGTTTACTTTTTTGTAGGGAGAAATAGAGGAATTGGCTTGATAGTCGTTATCAGGTAAAGTAGCGCGCTCATCTGACAGTACCGAATGAATCATATAGATCCCAAATCCGGCAATCAGGAAAAAGAGAAAGATGTTTAAGGTTATTTTGAGGGATTTATTGTTCATAATTTTGCAGATATAATTTTTTGTAGTACCTTTGCAATGTTTCCTTTGTTAGTATCGCTAATAAAGGGTTTTGGTGTAACTCCTTGATGGATGGCTGGTATTTGAGCCGGATTAGAACCACTGTCAAGGAGTTTCCGTTTTAAAAAGAACAGCAACAGGCTTACCTCTCATAAGAAACTCCTGCTGTTCCCATAGTGTCATATTCGTCTTCATCTTATTAGTTCATTTTTAAACAATAAACCCAATGTTCATCGCGGAGTAGGAGGTACCCGTCTGCGTAAGCCATAGGACCCCAAGCGTCAATTCCTTCCATAATACGCTGCTTCGTAATTAATTTCATGCTTTTGGATTCCAATTGATAGAGATACAATTCGCCATCGTCTTTCAACGCAAAGAGACAATTATCAATAATCATATAGGGACCAAATCCAAAACGCTCGTCTGCTGCCGATTCCCAAATGGGCGTGCGCAGTCGGGCGGGGGAGTAGGCAACCAATTTGTTGCGTCTTCCTCCCCCATCTTTTGGCAGCACGGTGATGACCATTTGGTCGTGCAGTAAAGGCGTTTGCTGTTCGCAGGCAAATCCTTCGCTCGGTTTGTACTGATCAAGAATGGTTGCCGTCCATAACCCCTCTGTGTGTATCACCTGCAACAGGGCGCCTCCCGCTCCGTAACCGGCGGTCAGGGCAATTTGGGTCGGAGAGAGTTGCAGGGGAGAGGGGGCAATCACCGAGGGTTTCCATTTGTCCACGCTCCATAACAGTGCGCCTCTGTCGGCGGCTTCGGCAGAAACTCCGCATACCCCTCCAATGCCGGCATATACGTATGTTTTTTTCCCGCTTAACACCATGGGCATAATAGAAGAGTGGGACATTTTAACTCCAAGGATATTGGGGGTTTGCCACACGATTTCTCCCGTTGCGCAATCAATACCTGCCATCAATACCTCTTTACCGGCAGGGGCTACAATGAGTTGGTTGTTCTCTATGCGCGGACACTGTCCCGAATACCAAAAGGGAACTTCGGTCTCAAAATGTTTTTGTACGTCTAACGACCATTTCATCTCGCCTGTGATCCGGTCGCAACACATTACGTGCGCTTGTGGACCGATGGTAACCACATATTGATCGGTAACGGCAGGGACGGTGCGCGAAAATCCGTGGTTGCGCTTCATAGGTACGCGATACCACCTGCGCCAAAGTTCCGTACCCGACTCCAAATCAAAACAGCGCAACATATCGGAACTGATTTTTTCATCGTAATCAAGTAAATAGACCAAGCCGTTGTAGATGGCGGGCGCTGCGTGTCCTTCGCCGGTCTCTACTTTCCATATTGTAGAAAAGTCGGACGAGAGGTTTAGCGTACCACCGGTGATTGCGGTATTATTGTACTCGCCTCCCCTAAAGCAGGACCATGCTCCTTTCAGTAACGGGGAACTTTGGGCATACCGCATAAAGAACTCTCCGATCACCACATCATCGGCTTTACGCGCCGTTCCTTCGGGGCGGTTATCGGCGCCCGGCTCCTGAATGGTCAGGTGGTAGTCGGGCGTATAGAGGTGCCAAAATACGATGACTCCGGTGTATGCCAGCACCGCTAATACAGTAACAAGCAGGGTTATCTCTCTCTTTTTCTCTAAAAAAATCATATTCGGCAAAGGTAAACATTTGTTTCTTAGTTTTGCCTTCTTGTCCTGTCAATTTTTTCAATACGACTATTGCGCCGTCGTCCACTACTAACGGATATTGGAAATTACCAATTATTTTGTACATTTGCCCAGAAAATAAAAATATAAAAACAATCAACAGAAACTGTTTTGCCATGAAACATACAAGTATAGACATCATTTACAATCAAATTCTGCTTTTATCGGAAACCGACAAAGAAAGATTGTATCAACGGATGCAAAACGAATTACGTGGAGGTCAGAATACGGTAGCATATTCAACCGCAGGACAACCACTTACCCAAAAACAGTATATTGAAAAAATCACAAAGGCTATTGAACAGGCAAATAGGGGCGAATTGATTTCAGATGAAGCGCTGCAAAACGAGATTGAAACGTGGTAAACGACTACTCAGTATATTGGACTCCCCAAGCAAAAAGCGACTTAAAATCTATTTTTGAATATATTTCACGTGCCGACAGTCGGCAACGCGCTTTGTACGTCATAACAGCCATTCGAGAAAAAGCAGGTGAAACGGCTTTTTCCCCACAAAACACGCTATAGACCCGTTTGTCAATCGGGACAGTGTTCGGTTTGCAGTCAAATGGTCGTTTAAGATTGTGTTTGAGATAAAAGACACTGACATCCGAATACTCAGCATTTTCCACACGACTCAAAACCCACAAAAACTGGTCGGTTTATAATATTTCAATGTGGATTCTTTTTAACCTGAATGGTATATTCCATGATCCATATTATATTACCACCACAATGATATTTTTTTTGATACTCCTATATTTTTTCCTCTGCCTCTACCGTCTCATTCAGCCTGCTGTGCAGTCTGCCCCTCCCATACTTTAAATTTCACTGTCCATACTTCAAGTTTCGCCGTTTATACTTTTGGTTTAGTGCACCGTCCTTTTTGCACCACCACGAAGTAGCACCGTAAACCGCTTGTTAGGTGCTGTCATTTTATTTTTTAGTCCATCTTGCCCAACCAAAATCAAGAGGCAACTCGGGTTTTTCACTATAACCTAAACGACACATATTCAAATAATCGTGTTTGCCATCTGGATTGTTTTCAAACCGATACTCAACTTTATAAGTTTTGAGCCAATCTTCTTCTATTTTTCCAGAACCCCAGCGTGCAACTACATTTGTTAAAGTAATCCACCCATTTGACACCGTATAATTTCCAGACAATCCAATTTCAAAAGCCCCCCCTAACTCGGAGTATATGAATGTCCCATTATTACGAAAGGAACAATAATACGTGGTGTAGTTACTACTACTGTAATATAAACGGAATTCCCACTCACCCACTAATTTAGTGTCAATCTTTCCGCCCCCTCCACTGTCATCACCATCTTTATCACACGAAGCGAACATTGTTGTTACTGCGAGGCAGGCAACTACCGCTGCCACCATCCTCAAATTGAATCTTTTTGTGTTCATTGTTTTAAAGTATTAAGTTATTGAATTGATTTCTTCCCATAAAAAACCGATGACAAGTCGAGCGCAGAGCCAAACTTGTTTAAACCCTGCCGAGACGCGAAGGGGGAAGGCAAAGCCAAACCGCATCGGCATAACCGACACGGCAATAAAAGACGTCAGTGAATAGGGTGCTACCCTCGTAACTACTTGATTACTTCTCTCTCTCTCTCTCTCTCTCTCTCTCTCTCTCTACATTACCATAAACACCCACGCACAAAACATTATGGTGAGGCTGTTTCAGGTATGTAGGAGTAAAGGTCATACGTTACAATTTTCGGCAAAGGTAAGGGCATTAAAAGGACCTGTCAACGGAAATATTTCCGATAGGGGGTCGGAAATATTTCCGATGGCAAAGTAAGCAGCCCGGCACATAATTTGTGTTCAATCCGCACAGAGTAGCAAAAGATTCGACACGAAAGGAAACCGCCCCAAAAATGCATGTACAAATTTACCTGCAATGAAAACGTGGCGTATAAATGGTTCGATGCCGAAAAAAATAACTATTCTAAAAAAAGTGTTACTTTTGCAGTATCGAGATGAAAAAAGGGTATGATGACCAAAAGGCAACATATAGATTATTGGATAAACACCGCCCAATACGACTGGACAGGGGCAGAAGAAGCGTATCATGCAAAACGTTATGTTCATTGCCTATTTTGGGCGCATTTGGTGATGGAGAAGTTGGCTAAAGCATATTGGATAAGAACACATCAGGATAATATCCCGCCCAAAATACATAGTATTGTGAGGCTTTTGGAATAGTCAGACATAGATTTGGGAGAAGATGCCATGAAATTTTTGGAAATGTTTAATCGTTTTCAGTTGTCAGCCCGCTATCCGGACTACATCGATGATATGTACAAAATATGCACCAAAGATTATACAGCGGGGCAATTAGAAAAAGTAAAGGAGATAAGACAATGCTTGATAGAAATGCTGCAATCGGAATAGTGCGTAACTACGCTCAAGATATAGAAACGTACGGAGTACACCTGCATACGGTGATTCTTTATGGTTCTTTTGCAAAGGGGACACAGCACGAATGGTCGGATATTGACGTTGCGTTAGTTGCTGATGAATTTACAGGATTGCCCGAAGACCATAATCTTTTTCCCTATATGGGTGGTCTCAAGAAACCTTACACCCTCATTGAGGCAATAACATACCCTACTAATTATTTTAAGCAAGGCGACCCTTTCATCGATGAAATTGTTAAAACCGGTATTAAGATAGTTTAAAATTCACACGATTTCAACTGAGAGAAACGAATGAAGAAATGCCGGCAGGTAACGAGCGGTTTCTACCCCTTGCAAAGGCACTAACCATTTATAGGGACTTAGAAACTGTTTAAATTCATGAATCTCAATCTTTCATTCCTCTTGTCGCCGCTTTTCGCGCTCTCCTCCAGCACCATAGTCGCCACTATGCCTTAGTCGGAGGGCGTCAAAACCGACGATCGAAGCAGGAGTAGAGGTTGCTTGCAAACTATACCCTGCAAGGAGGAGGAAAACACAGTTAAATCGACTGACAATAGGCATAAAATAATTGCGGTAACAAATGTAAACAGCTTCTAACGCAGGGCGAAATATTTTTAGACAGCCGGAACAGTGTCATACTTCTTCCGTAACAACCTGAAAGTTAGCGTAGGTTTTTAGTTTGTCCGGGATAAACCTTAACACTGAGTAGTCTTCGTCTCCTTTTGGATAATAGATCTCCCACCCTTTGAGCCATACCTTGCTCCTGAACTCCTTGTCCGTTACGTGCTCTATCGTCCCCTGCAACAAAACGCCATGAAAAGCATCCGCTTCGCAAAAATAGAGGCAAGCCTTATGGTTTTGGGCTATTTCTTTGATCTTTTGGGAACTGGTGTTGGTGGTCAAATAGACGGTTAAGGGATTTTTTTCCTGATCGTATAACGCTTTAAGGTGGGGATATTGCTGCTTGTTTTTAAGGTTAAGCATGGCGCGTGTGGCGGGAAATCCGTTGGGATCGAGGGTAGTCAGTTCCACAAAGGAAGCCCTTTCCATGACCTCCAAACACTCTTTTTGTTTTACCGTAAGGGGGGTCATACCGTTGCAAAGGGGTTGTTGAATACCCGTGCAGCAAGTTCGGCATCAAGGTTGTAGAGCATGGATGTGTTGTCGCCTATGAGTCGAATTTTGGTCAGCAACTCATCGGCGGTTGCCTCTTCTTCAATCTGCTCATTCACATACCAGAGTATGAATTGATACGTGGCGTGGTCGTGTTCACTCAGGGCAATGGAGGCAATGTTGTTGATCAACTCCGTAACGTGCTGCTCGTGTTCCAACGTTTTGGCAAAAGCCTCTTCGATGCTTTTGAATGGAAATTGAGGCGCTTTGATGTCGGCAAAAAAGGGAGTCGCTCCCCGCTCCAACAGGTGTTGGTAGATGTGGGTGCCGTGTGCCATCTCCTCCTGAGCCTGAATAAAAAACCAGTTGGCAAAGCCTTTAAAACCGGCGCGGTCGGCGTAGGCAGACATGGATAGATAGAGGTAAGCCGAGTAATATTCGGCGATTACCTGTTCGTTTAGTACGTTTGATAAGGATGGTTTTAACATAATTTGTTGGTATTTAGGTGTGAATATTTTTTCAATGAAGCGCCACCGCTGTTTTGTAATCGTCTGTGTAGCCCCAATGTGCCGTGAATATATACTCGGCGGCTGGTATGCGGCGGATGAGTTCCATAGATTTGATTGCCTGAGCGTGATCCATATCAAAGATGGCGGGGATGGGCGCGATCTTCCCCTCTTTCAGGCTCAGAATGTCTCCGGTAAAGAGGTACCTGTCGTTGAGTAGGTACGCCATCATTCCGGCAGTGTGCCCCGGAACAAGAATACATTCAACCTTTATATTGCCTATTTGGACTATTTGGCGGTCATGTAACAGGATGTAGTCGGTACGGGGAATGGAGTTGCCAAACCACAGGAATTTGGACTTTGTGCCGTTGATCATCTGCTCCTCTTCCTTTGACATATAGAGTTTTGCCTTGTCAAACAGAGTGAGCGCGCCTACATGGTCCCCGTCTGTATGGGTGAGGAGCACTGCGGACACCTCATGCGGGGCAATAGCCAACTTTTTCATCTGCTCGGTCACGGATGTGGGATTGGTTGCACAGTCAATCACAATGTATTGCGCACTGTCCTGTATGACAAAGACATTGGCAAAATCATCCCGGATAACAAAAATATTGTCCACAATCCTTCCAGTTTCCAAAGGAGCAAATCCGGATGTTTCGGATTTAATTTTCAGGTACAATCCGCACCATGCCAGTGCCAATATGCCAATGATGCCGGCTGTGATGATCAAAACTCTTTTAAAAAAATTTTTCATAACAAGTCATTCAAAATAATTATTTTACTTCCGTTTTTTTCATAATAATGCACCATTTCGTCCATTTTCCTTTTGTCATAACTAGTGACGCAATCGGATAAGACATTAACCTTATAATTTGCCTTACATAAATTGAAACAGGTTGATTTAACACAGGCAACAGCGTCTGCGCCTGTCAGGTAGAACTCAGATATTTCATTTTTATGTACAAAGTCGGCGAACTCCTCGCTCGTCAATGCGTTTCCTTTGTATTTTGTAAACACATTTTTTGATGCTATTTTTAAATCCGAAACCAATTCAGCCCCGCGGGTGTTTGGCTTAAAAGTCCTTGTGCCGGCTGATAAATTTTCATGCCTTATATAAACAACATGAATATCATTTTTTACTGCCCAATCTATAGAGTGATTAATATTGTCAATGATCTCCTTGTAGTTCTTGGTAATATCATTTTGAATGTCAATGACTACTAATGCTTTTTTTTGCATATTGGCTACTTTTTTTAATATTGTTCATTTCAATCTTCTATTTCATTGTCCACCGTACTGTTGCTGTCCGCTTGCGCCTAACTTTCGGCGGCTCGGCGATGGCGGATGGTTGGTGCGGTGGCTACAAAGATACAAAACTTCCTTTACCCGACAACTGTCGAGCCGTTACGCCCCCGCTTTTGCTAAACCGCTTGTTAGACGCTGGCATCTCTGTTACTACTTATGGATTTTTAGTTAATTTTTGGCTATTCGGATATAATATTTCGGGGTCAATATCGGCGTTATTTGCCCACGAAATGGTATCAAAATAAACCCGTACAGAGTTGAACATGGATGGTTCTTTCAACGCGCGGAACACAGGGCCAAAATCTAAATAAGGCTTCATGTCAAACAAACCTTGTTCATCGTTTTCAAACGTAAGTAGTAACGTATAGTCATCTTGCGGTTTTACCGCTTTTATTCCCAAATACATAGAAATTAGTTTAATGGTTGTATTTTGAAAGGCTCTTTACCGCTCATGCACAAATCCCAATTAGCCAACAACTCATCTTTGTGAATTTCTATCCAAGCCTGCACAAAACGCAAATGACGAGCCGATAGATTTCCGTCAATAAGTTCGCAAGTATTGATATTCACAGAGGCTTTAGCGCCTTGATAACGTACATGAATATGAGGCGGATTATGCTCTTTTGGCGCATAATACATCTCAATAATTAATCCGAAAAACATAGAAAGCGTTGGCATAACTTTTATCGTTTATTTTTATGGCACAAAGGTACACTTTTCTTTTTACCCGCCAACTTTTGAGCCGTTATCCGCCTGACTACGGGCAGGCGCCCCCCCCGCTTTTGCCATCACGAAGTAGCGGCGAAGCCAAACTGCTTGTTGTGTGATGCCCCTGTGTTTCTTCAATCACATTAAGTCAATTTTCATTTGCTGAATAATTTCAAAAAGTGGCTGAATGTCAAGATTAATAACAGAAAAAATGACCTCGGCATCCATAGAAAAGTAATGATGCGCAATAATATCGCACATTCCTTTTATTAGAAGTTACACCCTAAACCCCTTGTTACCTGCAGGCATTATCTCTTGGGTTTTTGTCATCGGCTAAATCATTACACCAGCGAATAAATTCATCCATTAAAATGTTCCAGTACCATTTGTCGTAGTTCTGAGTTCCATCAGGTAAAATTTCCTCAAAATCATGTCCACAACCAATAAAAGGTCTTATTACATAATTGGTCTTTCCCGCAAGTTCTAAATATATTGGAAGCATAACACATTGTTGAGATCCAGGATCTTCTGTGCCATATGCAATAAACATTGGGGCTTTAATTTGGACAAAATTATCTATGTATTGTTGACTAAAACTCTTCCATGTATGGGGAGGGTCTCCTGTTGAGTATGGCCAATTTGTATGCCTACCAACAGTCCTCCAAAACTCGTACCAATTATTTGTTTGGGCTTGGGCTTCTTCAGCGGATATTTTACCTTTTTTCGCCAAATTCTGCGCTTGATTTATCATCTGGGAAAATCTCCCCATGACATTTCCACCAAAATAACCCAATGCTTGAATATTTTGGTTATTCATAGCCACATGTGCTACCACATGCGCCCCTTGTGAGTGTCCCATCAAAATAATTCTATCCTTGTCAACCCAAGTTTGATTTTTCAAAAAGTCGATAACAGTATTCATCTGATCAACATGGTATTCCAAGTAATTTCGCTCAAGATATCTTTCATCAAACATGTCTGGCTTTGAAACATCAGGGACATATGCGCATGCATTATTTAGTTCGTTCAAATTTTTTATAATAGGTGTATATGGTTTGGATATTATAATGATGTGATATTTACGTGAAATGGCTTTGTAATCGAACCCCCCAACATTTGAGATAAATGGGCCTTTTTCATTAATAAGTATCAGAGGTACAGGCTGTGAGCCGAGACTGAATATTAAAACAGGCTTCATTATACCTCCGCACTCGGAGATTTTAATAAAATGTACTGTATCCGCTTTCGTATTTATGGAGAATAACTCGGTGTTTTCTATTGGAAGTTGAGCCGTAAGATGACTAATAGCCAATAAACTAAAGGCTAACAGTGTCGAAAATCGTTTGATGTGCATCATTGTTAACTATTTTATGTTCAATTATCCATTCCATTCTCCGCCATGTACTCGACGCTTGCACCTAACGTGTTGGCGGCTTGGCGAAGGCGGGGGGACACCAAACCAAACACGAAGGTACAGATTTTTCTTTACCCGCCAACTTTCGAACCGTTACACCCCCGCTTTTGCCACCACGAAGTAGCGGCGAAGCTAAACCGCGTGTTATACGTTCGGCATTCATTTTGTCCATTTCTTTCTATTTCAGTACGAGGATATTATTGTTTGAAATTTCGTGATTGTAATAATTTGCGTAACATTAAAAACTTTCAAAACAAGCAAATCATTGTCTCCTGTGAGTAAATAGTTTGCTTTAGCGTCTTTGGCAAGCGATAACAAAAAATTATCTTTCGGATCACGACATATAGTAATGGAAGATACTACTGGAATGTAAACAGCGTACTGGTCAATGATTCTGAAAATCAATTCCCAATCTTCGGTTGTAAAATATCTCCTCAACTTCGGACGGCTTGCTACTTCAGCCAATTCAGTAAGCAATTCAGCGCAAAAAACCAATTCAACTTTGCCGCTATCCATCAGTTTATCAATAAAATTGAACTTTTTAGACAACAGAAAACTAATCCACAAATTGGTATCAATAATTATTCTACACCTTTGCTTCATAGAGGTTTTTTCTAACCAATTCTACCTCTTCAGTAATTTCTTCAAATGTAGGAATTTCTGCTTCATTGCGACGAAGTCTTGCCAGTATTTCTGATAACACAGGCTTTGCCTTGATTTGAATCAAGTTCATTTCTGCTAAATTCATCAAAAGCGCCTTCGCCTTCGGATTTATTATCTGAACACTTAATGCTTCCATTTTTTACTTTTTAGATACCTTCGCAAAGATACATTTTTTTTTGGAATGATGATTCTGTAACAAACTTTTTAGTACAATACTTTTGGAATACACTCTCTTTTCGAGACAACTGATTTTCCACGCCACGCCCTCAGTGCTGACGTATAACGTATAAATCCGCATAATACCTCCCTTATCACTTAACCTTATACGCCATCAACGTATCCCCGTGCCGCACATACAAAACGCCGCGGTAGATCACCGGATGCGCCCAATGCTGTTCTGTACCCAACGTGATGGGGAACTTGCTGATGATCTCAAATTTTTGGGGATTGGGTTTGACCAATGCCATTTCACCCTTTTCGCCGTAACAGTAGAGCAATCCGTCTGCGGCAATAAGGCAGCCTACACTAAGCGTTTGGTCGCTGTAGAGGGTGTTGCCGCTCTTCCAATCCACACAATGCCAGGATGTCCGCTCGCCGGATCCATAGACCCAATCTCCGATTCGTAACGTATTGCCTGTCTTGTGGGAGAAGTCGGTGTTTTCCCAAACTTTCTCGACGCTTTGCCCTCCGTGGGTCAAACGCAGCATCACGGATCCCTTTCCGTAGTCGCTCATACACAGTATCATTCCATTATGGTATTCCGGTGTATTGGGATGCTCTCTAAACCGGTTGGTGTGGGGATACGACCAAAGGAGTTTTCCGGTGGAGAGTTCCACTCCAATGATATGGTCGGACATCATGGCCACCACTTGGGGCACCTGTTGGTCGCTGATATAAATAGAGGTGGCGTATCCTGCCATATCGTTCTCTGTGGCTCCGCGGGTAGTCCAAATCAGTTCGCCCGTGGATTTGTTGAGCGCAATCAGGTGATGCTCTTTTCCGCCGGGCGCAACAATGAGTTTTTCGCCCACAATCAGGGGTGGACCGTTCCAGCCATGTGCGGTGTTCTTTGCCCCGTACTCCTGAATATAGTTCTTTTTCCACAACAGTTTCCACGACTCCATGTCGTAACAAAAGAGTTCGGCCATGCCGCTCACAATGTACAATTTTCCGCTGTCGTGCATTACGGCGCTACGGGCGCCTACATACCCATCTGAATCCCATTCGGAACCATATTCGATTTTGTGGCGGAGGGTGCCGTCTAAATTCAATACGTAGAGATAACCTTTGCCGTTATGGTATCCCGTTACAAATAGTTGCTCTTTGTACATGGTGGGCGAGGAGTATCCATGCCCCAATCCATCGTAATGCCAAAGGAGTTCGGGACCGTTGGCGGGCCAGGAGGGGAGGAGTCCGACCTCTTGGCTATAGATGCCCGTACGGTCGTATCTCCACTGAACACTCTCCTGCGCTGATAGGGCGTGGCAGATAAGACTCAGTAAAAGAAGAAGTTTTAGATGTTTCATATTGTTCATGCTTACAAAAATACGATATTTCCGGAATAATTGTTCGATTTATAATGAGATCCGATATTCCTGCGACTTAAATTGTACGTTCAAACATCACCACCGCTTTTTTCAATTTTTCTAAAGCAGTCTCGCAAGGTCGCAGCATATCAAAGGGTAAGCCCATTTTGTAAAAGTTATACATAGGTACTTCCACCTTCTTTCCCTCCATTATCAGAGAAGCCTCTCTCTTTATATCCTCCCATTTTATGGGAAACATGATATCAAATTCATCTTTAACGCCACCCAACTCGTCATATACATCCCATAACAGCAACAATAATTCTTTGTCGACTATCAAACGCATCATCCCTGAACTTTTGAACATTTCAAAGGCATTGGTCTTAAACGTAGCGCCGTAAAAGGAGTAACAACAACTATTTGCATAGTATTTGAGCGTATCCTTATCAAGCGACTCTCTATCGTGTGTATTTAAATATAGTGCGTACTTGATCGAAGGTTGTAAACGTTCTATTGCATCTTCAAGTGTGATCATGTTTTCTTCCATTTCTAACTTTACGGCATTCATATAGCGTGAAAGGTCTCTTTTTTCGCTCTTGCCTGTAACACGGTCGCTGGTATACAAGGTAACGGCTATACCCGCCACTACAATAGAGAGGTCGCGAATATACCTTACAATGGTTTGCATCGGAATTTTTGGTTTTTGCATCATATCATATGTTATTTATTTATTCTTCAATATCTTATGTTGTATCATCATTTTTTCTCAATTATTCTCACTTCCTCCTCAGTCAGCCCGTACAATGCATACACCAATCTGTCAATCTCTTTATCCGTTGTGGTTATCTGATTTACAAGGTTGCAATATTCAGTTTTATGAGCATTGAAGTAGTCATCCCATTCGTCCTGCTGTTTTAGTGAAAGGGTGATTTTTTGTTTTTTCAGCTCGGCATGGAATGGTACAAACTCCAAATCGTCAAAATGGGCAAGCGCTTTGGTAATCACAAGAGGTTTACTCCCTTTGTTGGTTTTGATGGCAAAGTTATCGGACAAACGTTTGAGAAAACGTTGGCGTTGGGTTTGTAGATCGGTATGGAGGGAAAGCATTTTATCAACTTTTTCGACAAACAATTTTTGCTCAACAAGGCTTATTTTTTTGATTGGAATATTTTTTACCGTTCCAACATTTATTGAAATATTGGAACTCTTTGATTTTAACCAATGGTCTATAAATGCTGAATTTAGAACTGCCAATACATATTTCAATAACAACTCATTGCTTGGTTTGATAATAACAACTGAACTGTGAGCAAAATACTGATTTGTGTCTAATGTTGCAATAATCCGCTTGGCTATTCTTTGCATTACAATTTTTTCGGGAATGGTAAAATCTGTTTCTTTTTTTGGACTGCAATTTAACCCACCGCCTTTTAGAGTTGTCTTTGGTTTTTTATCACTATCCAATACCATTTGTTCTTTGTTATACCAAATGTATTCTCCTGTATAGTTTACATAATACCTTCCGATGTTTGCCCCTCTAATTGCCTGTTTATCTATGTTTTTTAATTTTTCAAATCTGCAATACTTTTTATCATCTCCCGTTACAATACCCACATTGATTTCGCATAAATCTCCTAATGGTATGACATTTTCGAGTTTTTGCTCCTCGTTTGGGGTAATGTTTAGTTCTTTTGTAGCCAAAATATCGGACTTGCTTTCTACTTTGACAATCTCATTTTTGGTGACATCTTTAAATGTCAAATCTGATTGTTTAGCGCTTTTCTCAAAAACAATGATTGTTGTTTCTACTGTCGCATCTGCAAAAACTTTTTGAGGTAAAATTCCTATCTCTCTTAAATTACAATCTGTTAAAAATAATTTT
>Ga0082212_10001682_pt1 | contig 32515 bp, 27 predicted proteins | sample TergutNt197P3_FD_71548 | JGI IMG/M metagenome (GOLD analysis project Ga0082212, IMG submission 71548) | Neocapritermes taracua P3 segment gut microbial communities from Petit-Saut dam, French Guiana - Nt197 P3 | ecosystem: Host-associated > Arthropoda: Insects > Digestive system > Gut ... | reverse complement strand
TCCCCGGGTGCCGCTGTAGTCGCCGTAGCCCCCCGCCAGCCTTTTGCCCAGGATCAACCCGCCGGTGGCTTGCTCGTAGGTATTGATGACTTCTACCCGGATGTTGTCGTACATTTCATCTTTTTTTTCGTCATACACATCAAGCTTCGTAAAAGTGAGCTCGTCGTGCACACCGGGTTCATTGTTGCCGATATAGCCGACCGTATAGGGGCTGCCCGCCGGGACGATCTCGTCTACCCGGTAGTACTCCGGATTGTGCTCCATGTCGGTGATCCAGAGGTTCCGCACCACTGCCGCGTGGTCCGCGCTGAAGGGCACCCGGTCGAGGATGACCTTGTCCGCGATCATCTGCCGTATCTGGGCCTCGTCGGGGTTACCCAAATTGTACCTCGGGTCGGTGAGGAAGCCCATATTCCCCACGCACCAGTAGCTGTAGGGGCCTACCGCCACATTACCAGCCTCTTCCTCCGGGCTTCCCCCCTGGATGAAGAGCAGAATCGGCCCGTAGTCCGGGCCTCCGGCGGAGGGGGTCACGTCCCTGACCTGGGCGTAGAACTCCGTGGCCTCGCTCACATTCCTGTCGGCGTAGCCGCCGGCCAGCTTCTTGGAGATAACTAAGTCCCCCAGGGCATGCTCGTAGTCGTTAGTGATTTCTACTTCTGCTTCATCATCATGGTATGCTAGATAAAACGTCCCGTCGGTCTCAAGTGAGCCTAGTGTTTTGTAAACCGGGGTAAAGTGGTAGTCGTCCACTTCCTCCACCCAGTATGTACTCTCGGCCCAGAGATTGGTCAGCGTAACAGGCTTGTTCACTGTGAAGGGCACTTCCGAAATGGTGGCGCCCAGGTAGGGCTCGCCAAATACATTGTTTGTCACGCACCAGTAGCTGCCGTCCGGCTCAGGCGTACTCTTGAACAAAAGGAAATTGTGCTTCGACGGGTCTGTCTCCGTGACGTCCCAGACCTTCGCCCGGTATACGGTATCCTTCTCGTTATCTTTAGTCAGCCAGTTTTCCCAGGCGCCGGTCAGCTTCTTAGATATCGTCAGGCTGCCGACGGGATGCACGTCCCCGGTAAGGATGACCGTCTCCGTATCCGTGTTATTGTCCAGGTTGACTTCCGGCTCCTTGATACGAACCGTAGCTGTATTATTCATCATCGGTTCTGTTCCGTTGACCTCGCAAACCACCCGGAAGGATACGCTTTGCAAGGCAGCCAGGGTACCCAGGGGCACGGTCAGGACGCTGCCGCCGCCGGCTCCCGCCGGGGCAATGGTATGCCCCTCCCGGTCGCAGCTCACAAAATCCAGCCCCGGGGGTATGGTATCGGTGACCACCGTCTCCGTGGCGTCCACCTTGCTCCTGTTGGTCACCGTGAGCGTATAGGTGACGATCTCGTCTTTCTTGCGGGATTTGAAGTCCGCCGCCTTCTTCAGCTCCACGTCGGCGTCCACGATCTCGATGCCCGCTTTGATGGCTTCCAGGTAACCGGCGCCGGAATTAATAGCGAAGGAGTTGTATGCCTTGAACCCCTGCTCCCTCACTTCCGGCATCTTCACCGGCACGACGGCGCTGACGCTTTCGTTGGGCAGTAGGGTCTGCCCGCTCCGCAGCACGACTTTGAATACCCGCACCGCCGCCCAGTCTGGCTGCGTCCCGGAGCGCCAGCCTCCCGCGTCCGCCACCTTGGTTTCATAAGCGTCGATGCCTTCCCAGGGCTCCGGGCTCACGGCGGAGTAAAGCACCTCAAAGCGCGGATCGTTGACCTGTACCGCCCCGTTGAGTTTCACGTCAAACTGCGTGCCCCTGGCGACATAACCCGTCTGATTCGCTACCACCGCTTTATCCCCCACATAGGGCAGCACGTCAAATGCCGTGAAGGACGTAAGGGCGTTCAGCGAATAGTTTACCACATCCAGCTTGAAGCTCGCCTCGCTGTTGGCCCGGGAGTATCCGTCCGCCGGGGCGTAGAGGTACGTGCTGTTGTAGCTCCCCATGACTCCCTTCTGCGCCACCACGGCTATAGGGGGCTGATAGTCAACGGTCAAGTCGCAGCGCAGGAAGCGCTCGTCCTTATCGCCGTTGTTGTTGATATCTTCCGTATCGTCGAAAGGCGTATACCCCTTGTACGGTGTGGACGCGCTTTGGTTGTTGCTCGTCCCGATTATCCTGGGGTACTCAGGCCAGTGGAAGTATCCGGTGAAGGTATTCGGCCCTTTGGCGCAGGTCTCCAATATTTTTACTCTGTAACTAAAGTAAACGATGTACTCGCCCTTGAAGTAGGACGCGGGTAAATCGCCTTTCAGGTTCCAGATGAGGGCCGTCTGCCCGGTATGGTTATAATCGTAGATGACGATAGGTTCGATGTTGTCAAAATGGTCTTTGAGGGTCTGGCCGTTGAGGTTCGTGAAGAACATGCTCCCGGGGACGTAACTTATGCCCTGGGGCAGGAGGTCGATGATCTGCCCTCCCTCAAAAACGATTACGTCGTCGGCGTCAAAATCATAGTGGCGCAGACGGTTGGATACGGTGATCTCTTCCCCCACAAGCTTATTCGTCGTACCGCTCAACACTTTCATACCCCGGAACTTGGGCTGGTACGGGATGACGTCGTGCCAGGCTTGGGATGAGCCGAATGCTTTAGCCACGCCGCTCGCCAGATCCCAGTTGTAATAGAACCCAGACGTGTTGGTAAGACTTGTGGTGTCCGTACGGTCGACGTCCGCTGCGAGACCGTCCCGCAGCCTCGCCCCCGTATCCAGATACACCATGCTGCCCGGCGCCATCCTGGGGATATAGAGCCTGAGCCCGTCGATGACGACGCCGGATGGCAAGCTATAGTAATCGGTGTAACGGGCATTGGCGTGCTCCGAGCCGAAGCAGTACTCCGCCCCCTTGTGGGTGCTCGAACCGACGGTGAAGCTGGTTATGACGTCCAGCTGGCTTGTGGGGCGGGCGGTATGTTTAAAATCCGCCGTCGTGATGGTCATAAAGTCCGTCCAGGCGCTCTGCCCCGCTACCCGGTACTGTACTTTGGCTTCGCCAATGATGGTATCCGGCACGCGGCTGTCTATGCTCACATTGAACGCGAAGAATCGGAGCCTGGGGTCCAAGGCGTCGTCGGAGATCATGACGCCGGGCAGCTCGGTGAACTTCATCGTACTATTCAACGAATGATAAAACCAGTAGTCGCCCAGTATCTCCGAGTCCATGGCCAGCCTGGAAGCGTGATTCGCCGCGGCGGAGAGCCCGCTGCCCCGGGTAGTCTTGATGGGGACTTTATTATAGATACTACCGGGGATCTCCTGGCCTTCCAGCTGCACATAGACGCTGAGGTCGTACCGATACTCCTCGGGCTTCGGGTCGTCGAACTGCGGGCTCTTGACTTTGTAGGTATATACCGCGTTGTTGACGTAATCCTTGCCTACTTCGCCATTGGGAAAGCGCAGCTTCAGCGTGACTGTGCCGTCGATCCCTCTGTAGGTGACCGTGCCGTTTCCGTTATCCGTCCAGCCCGGGTTTTCCGCGGAGTTGAACGTAGCCCCGGGGGGCAATGTGTCTACAATCTCGATTTCTTCTATGGTCCGGGAACCCTGGCCCGCGCCGACGTTATTGTTAAATGTAAAAATCACCGGCTCGGTCTTATCCGCGTCGATGCGGCCGTCGCCATTGGCGTCGTTGCCTGCCACCACCTTGTAGCCATTCATGGCGCCGACTTTCGGTAATGTGCTGATATAGTTGCCTTGGGCGACCACTTTGGCCGGCTGCTTCTTGTCGTATTGCCACTTGATGGTGACCGTGCCGGCGACGGGACCTTTATTGTCGCTGGTCAGGGTGGCGGTGAGCACCAGGGGGTAATCCATGGGGGTGACGTCCTTGGGCATGGAAATGTTGCATGGCAGGCTAAACGACGTGCCCCCGGCCAAGTCGGTGAGGTACCAGGTAACTGTGGACGCCGCGGCGTCCGTCACCATCGGCGACCTCGTCATCACCTGGGGCGCGGCGCTGGCTGCGATAGTAGGGCGTACCGTCGCCCCCGTGATGTCCGCGGCGCTATAGTTGAGGGTCAGCACCGGGTTGATAAGCATATCCCCCAGTTCAAGGCCGGATAGCTCCACCGTGATGGTGAACCCCGCCGACTCGCCCACATAGTAGACCTTGCTTGGGTCATTGTCGTTCCTGGTGACGGACACGCCGTAAAGCGTGTCGTCGGCCGCTATGGTGGGGAAGATGAGCAGCGGCAGCAGCAGGGTGGTACAGAGCAGCAGCGCGGTGGCTTTCTTCATCCGTCTGAGTTGGCGCGTGAAGCTTCGTTTGCGGGCATGGAGCCCCGGTTTGGCTGTGCGGCTTTTCATAATAGTCGCCCCCCTTATTTAGACTGCCCCAACCTCAATATAACACAAATATTGCCAGTAATCTATCAATCTGAAAATTAATGAGATTACTGGGCTTTTGACGTTATATTGGCATTAGGGTAGCACTAAGTTGTAACCAATATGTAACCTTGTTGAAACTAGTGCATCATTCGCAAAATAAATTAATTTTTCAATTTAAATTGGGCGATCAAGTCATGGAGCAGCACCGACTGGCTGCTCATTTCCTCTGACGCCGCGGCGCTTTCTTCCGCGGTAGCGCTATTCTGATGGACCACCTGGGCTACCTGGTCGATGCCGACATTGACCTGCTCTATCCCCGTGGATTGCTCCTCAGACGCCTGGGCTATACTCCGGATGAGCCGACTGCTCTCATTGATCCCGTTTACGATCTCCGTGAGGCTTTCCGCCGTCTCCCCCGCTATACGGGAGCCAAACTCAGCCTTCTCCATGGAGTTCTCGATCATCGTCCCGGTTTCCTTAGCGGCTTCCGCGCTCTTGGAAGCCAGGTTCCTCACTTCTTCCGCCACAACGGCAAAGCCCTTCCCGTGCTCCCCGGCCCGGGCGGCTTCCACAGCGGCGTTTAACGCCAGTATGTTGGTCTGGAAAGCGATATCGTCGATCACCTTGATTACTTTGCTGATGTTGTGGCTCGCCTGGTCGATATCCTGCACGGCTTTAATCATCTCGTCCATCTGGCGGCTGCCCTTCTCCGCGTTGCTGATGATGACCTCAGCGAGCTTGGCGGCCTGCTCCGCCGTCTCATGGTTTGCTTTGGTCTTATCGGCGATGTCCGCTACCGAGTCCGATAGCTCCGATATGGACGCGGCCTGCTCCGTAGAGCCTTGCGCCAGGGTCTGGGCTCCCGTCGCCACCTGCTGCGACCCGGATGAGACCTGGGCGGTAGATGTGTTGATGTTTTGAAACATTTGGTTGAGATTATCCACCATGTGCTTCAGAGATTGCCCCATGATATCCATGTCCGAGAGCAGGTCGATGTCGATGGTCAAGTCGCTATTTGCTACAGCTTCCAGGTTTTCTGATATCTTGATGATATGGTTGATGAAAGACGAATAGCTGCTGATGCACTTTCCGACCTCGTCCCGGAATTGGCTATAGTGCTCGATGGTTTCGGCGTCCTCCGGCTGGATCGCGATATCCCCGGTCGCGCCCGCCCTTTGCATGAAAGCGGTAAACACCGCCAGGGGCTTTACGATGCTATTGGGCAGGACAAGGGCGAAGGCAACGCTGATCAATACGACAATGACTGCCAGTACGCCCAGGATGATGGTGGATCTGGTCGCGGCGGTGCTGATGTCATTGGTCGTGTCTTCCGCCGAAGAGACCAGATCGGTCACTGTGGAAAAAAGTTCGTTTGAGATACCGGCGACGCTCAGGGATATGTCGATCACGTCCTGCCTGCGCCCGTCGAGATTCGCCTGGGTAACCGGCAGTACTACTTGACTGTACCATATCGCCGATAATTCCTTTATCCGGTTTGCCATGGCGATTTTATCGTCTTTCTCGGCGGCGGTAAAGTTTTTGTCCGTCTTCACCAATTCTACGTAATTATCGAGTTTCTTCCCGATATCGTCGACGATTTGCTTTATGGCGTTCAACTGCGCGTTGATATTGCCTTCCGCGCCTTCAAGCCCGGCGAAGACGCCCATATGGGACAAGGCGCGCCTTGCCTGCCAGAATTGTCCGTCGATCCCATAAAGGGTGACCACATTCTCTATGTTGTGGTCCAGCAAATGCGTGTAGTCGTTATCGATAGACACTGTGGTAAAAATCGAGAACCCGGCGAAAATCACGGTCAGCAGGATCACCGTCCCAAAACCAACAAGCAGCTTTTGTGAGATTTTTAAATTCTTCATGATATGCTCCTATTATTTACGACTTGTTAATAATAAATAGAATACCATAATGATTACGCCGTAACAACCTGTAAATCCCGCTCTTAGAGAGATTTTACAATCCCACCCGCGGCTTTGCGCAGGCGGTTTAAGACAGCGGCGCCCTGCCCTTCGGCGCTGCAGGCTTCCGCGTAGATGATATCGACGCCTTCCCCGTCGCAGGCCCGCAAGGCGTCATATAGGATAGCGGCCATCTCGCCGGGCTTGTCTCGGCTACCCATGTCCCGGGTGTAGTGTAATTCGCCGTCGTTGAGCCGCTCCGCCAAGCCGGAGGGCAGAAGCGCCAGGGTCTCTCTGCTGAGCAGCAAGCCGGCTTTGAGAAGGCCGCGCGCCATCGGCAACCCGGCTTCGGCTTCAGCTCCGGCTACGGCTACAGCTTCGGTATCAGCCCCGGCTACAGCATCAGCCCCGGCTCCGGCTTCCGCGGAAAGCCGGGATAATTCCGCCGTGATGTACGCAGCTACGGCGTGGGGCTCGCCCTGCAGCGCGACGACCTTAGCCTTCGGCGCGTAGTGGCGGTACTTCATCCCCGGAGCCTTGGGCGGGGCGGCGGCGGGCGAGCTGGCAACTGCCCGGGCGTCCGGCGCCTGGCTTTCGATGAAAGCTTCGCCTGCAAGCGCCTGGCTTTCGGCAGCGGCCCTGTCGGCAAGCCCCGGGCTTCCGGCACTTGCCCCGTCGGCAGGCTCCGTGCTCTCGGCGACGGCGTGATCGGCAGGCTCCGTGCTCTCGGCGATGGCGTGATCGGCAGGCTCAGGACCCTCGGCGCGGACCTCGCCGATGATGCGGATCAGGGCCTCCCTGGTGACGTCTCCCGGCCTTAGTATCACAGGCGGCTCAACGGTCAAGTCCAGTATGGTGGACTCCAGGCCGACTTTACATGGGCCGCTGTCGATGACGACGTCGATACTGCCGGCGAGGTCGTCCATCACATGTCCGGCGCGGGTGGGGCTGGGCCTGCCGCTGGCATTGGCGCTGGGGGCGGCGACGGGGACGCCGGCGGCTTCGATGAGGGCCAATGCGACAGGGTCGGAGGGGTAGCGGATGGCTACCGTATCAAGCCCAGCGGTCACGATGGGCGGTATATGGGCGGCGGCGGGCAGGACGAGGGTAAGGGGCCCCGGCCATAGCTTGTCCGCCAGGCGCTGGGCTGCGCCGCTCCAGGAGGCAGCCAGCTCTTTCGCCTCCGCTACAGAAGCTACATGGAGGATCAGGGGATTGTCCGCCGGGCGGCCCTTGGCGCGATATATACCGGCGACGGCTCCGGCGTCTAAGCCGTTGGCGCCTAAGCCGTATACCGTCTCAGTGGGGAAGGCTACCAGCCCCCCTTCCCGGATGACGCGCCCCGCCTCTATGATGCGGGGGTCGCCGGGGTCGTCCACGCGCCAGCGCTGCGTCGCCTTGCCGGAGCCGCCTGTATAAGGCGCTGCCGCCGCCGCTACCGCTGCGCCTGCCGTGCCTGTAGCAGCGACCGTGCTCGCTGATGCTGCTGCGCCCGCCGCGCTCATCGGCATAGCACCGGTTGAAGCTGCTGTGCCTGAAGCGACTGCCGCATCCGCCGCTGCCGGCTTCCGGCCCGCTGCCACGCGGTCGCGGTCGCCCTTGTCCCGGTATATATCCACATCGTGGAAGCCGGCGCCCTCAAGCATCGCTTTCACCGTAGCGCCCTGCTTCCAGCCGATTTCCACTAGGCACCAGCCGTTGTCCGCCAAGGCCTCGAAAGCGGCGGGCAGTATCTGCCGGTAGCTGTCCAAGCCGTCTTCCCCGCCCCAGAGGGCGCCTGCCGGCTCTTTTTTCACCGATTCCGGCAGCCCCGCCATCTCCGCCGTCGATATATAAGGCGGGTTGGATAGGATCATATGAAACTTCCCCTGGCCGCCCACAGGCTCAAGCCAGGATCCACGCACCGCCTGTACCCGTTCCGCCAAGCCGTGAAGCTCTAAGTTCTCTCTTGTCAGCTCCACTGCCAGAGGGTCTATATCCACCGCGACGCCGCGAGCCCCGGGCCTTGCCGACGCAACCGCCGCTATCACCGCGCCGCTACCGCTGCCCAGCTCAAGCAGGCGGGCTTCCGTATCCGGTGCCAACCTGGCTAGGGCTTGCTCGACAAGGACGAGGGTATCTTCACGGGGGATCAGCACGCCGGGAGCCACCTTGTATTCCATGTCGCCAAATATCCGGCTCCCCGTGATATACGCCATGGGCTCGTCGCCCGCGAGCCGCCTCACCGCTTCCACGAAGCGCTCCGCAGAAGCCGGATCCATGGGGGCGTCCATGTCAAGGAGCAGCCTGAGATTATCTTTCCCCGCGCAAAAAGCAAGAAGCTCCAGCGCCTCCCGGCCGGCCGCTTCCTGCGTAAACCCCGCGTCCCTTAGTCGGCGGCAGGCGTCGGCGTAAGCTTCCCTGCCGGTGACCGGTTGTATGCCGTCTGTCTGCATCGCGTATCCGATCCCTTCCACATCAAGCGCCTCGGAGTACTACAATGCGTTATGCGTTCCCCTGCAGCTTCTCCGCCTGATCCGCGTTGGTCAGGGCTTCGATGAATTCCCCCAGCTCCCCTTGCAGTACGTAGTCCAGCTTATAGGAAGTCAAGCCTATCCGATGATCCGTCACCCTGCCCTGGGGAAAGTTGTAGGTGCGTATCCGCTCGCTGCGGTCGCCGGAGCCCACCATGCTCTTGCGCGTGCTGGCCTGCTGGCCCTGCTGCTCTTCCATGGCTTTCTCCATCAGCCTGGAGCGCAGCACTTTCATAGCCTTGTCTTTATTTTTGATCTGAGACTTCTCATCCTGGCAGCTGACGACCAGCCCTGTGGGGATATGGGTCAGGCGCACGGCGGATTTCGTGGTATTTACCGACTGGCCCCCCGGCCCGCTGGAGCAGAAGATATCCACCCGAATCTCCTCCGGGTCGATATCCACGTCCACTTCTTCCGCCTCCGGCAGCACCGCTACGGTAGCGGCGGAGGTGTGGATACGCCCGCCGGATTCGGTCTCCGGCACCCGTTGTACCCGATGGACGCCGCTTTCGTACTTCAGCCTGCTGTACGCCCCGCGGCCCTCCACCAGGAGCACGGCTTCCTTCACGCCGCCGATATCCGTGATGTTGGACGACATCATATCTATATGCCAGCCCTGGTTTTCCGCGTAACGGGAATACATTTTCATCAGGTCTCCGGCAAATAACGCGGCTTCTTCGCCGCCGGTACCCCCCCTGATCTCCAGTAATACATTCTTATCGTCGTTGGGATCCCTGGGGAGCAGCAGTATCTGCAGCCGGCCCTTCAACTCTTCTTCTCTGCCGGTCAACTCCGCCAGATCGGCTTTGACCAGGTCTTCCATCTCCTGATCCACGCCGCTCTCGTTCAACATCTCCTGGTTGCCCTCGATTTGCCGCAGCACATCTTTATATTCGCCAAATACGCCCACGGTTTCCTGCAAAGCGGCGTGCTTCTTCGTGTAATCCCGCCAGGCGTTCTGATCTTCCATGACTTTGGGGTCGCTGAGCTTCTCCGTGAGCTCGTTGTAGACTTCTTCCATTTTCGCCAGCCTGTCCAGCATAGTCAAGACCTCCCGCTCAAATGCGCTGCGCCTTTAGCCTCAGTACGGCACGGCTCCGGCAGCGCTTCATACCGTCAAACCAAACACAGTCGGGCTGCCTAAGGCTCGGGGGCGGATACAGGCGCCGCCGCTGTGGCGGTATCCGCCTCTTCCGCCGCCTCTAATGCATCCATGCCGACTTCGCCTGTCGTTGCCGCCTCCATGTCTGCCACTGACTCCGCCGCCTCATCCGAAGCTTCGTCTTCTGCGGCATCGTCTGCCGTAGCAGCTGCTTCTTCGTCTGCCGCCGCTTCCTCCGTCTCCGGCTTGGGCAGCAGGCCATCGTCCTGGAGCACCCTGGTCAGCGCGGCAATCGCCACTTCAAGCTGGCTCTCGTCCGGCTCCCTGGTGGTCAGCCGCTGAAGCTGCATCCCCGGCCAGCTGATAGCCGCTACCACAGGATGATCCAGCTTATCCCCCGCCAGGCGGATCAATTCGTAGGCGATGCCCGCGATCACCGGCAGCAAAGCGAGCCGGCTCAGCAGGCGCTGCACCATGGTCAGGGGCGGCAGCAGCGAGTAAAGCAGTATGCTTACGACGATGACCAGGAGCAGAAAGCTGGTGCCGCAGCGGGGATGGAGGCGGCTCATCCCCCGGGCGTTCTCCACGTCCAGCGGTTTCCCGGCTTCATATGCAAATATAGTCTTGTGCTCGGCGCCGTGGTACTGGAATACCCGCTGGACGTCTTTGACATGGGAAATGCCAAATACATACAGCAGAAAGATGGCGATGCGCACCAGGCCTTCCAAAGTATTCTGGATGGCGCGCCCGGGGGCCCAACGTCGGATGATCTGAGCCAAGAAAGCCGGCAGCAAGAAAAACAGGACGATACCCAAGCCCAGGGCTAAAGCGACGGTGATGATGATCTCCGTATTGGACAGCGTCTCCTCTTCCTCGCCGTCGTCCAGGGATTGGTTGGCGGAGAAGACGAGGGTCTTGACCCCGATCATCAGGGAATCCACCAGATTGACCGTGCCGCGGATAAATGGCCAGCGTAAAAAGCGGGGCCTATGCTCGGACCGCTTCACCGGCCAGCCTTCTATCCCGACGTCTCCTGTACCTTTCCTCACGGCGATGGCAAGGGTGTTTTCCCCTCGCATCATGACGCCTTCGATCACCGCCTGACCGCCGTAGTTGAACTTGGCATTACTCATAAGTACTCCCTATATAAAAAGAAGCAGGGAGGCCATAAAGCCAATGCCCTGCCGTTTTATCCCGTGTTCACTCCCCCGGCGCACGAACGCACGCGCCCGGCGCGGAATCATTCTATGCCATACTTGGTCTTGAACCGCTCTACCCGCCCCTTCGCCTGTATCGTCCGCTGCTTGCCGGTATAGAAAGGATGGCACGCGGAACAGATCTCCACTTTGATCTCTTGGCTTGTGGAACCTGTCTCGAAGGTGTTGCCGCACACACAGGTCACTTTGGCGGTTTGATACTTGGGATGAATGTCTTGCTTCATAACTCTTTTCACCTCTCTCCAAGGGTCCGCCGACCCACTTTCCAGAACGAAAGTATATCACGCGCCGGAAGCGATTGCAAGAAAAAATTTCAATCTGACTTGCTTTGATATTTGTGTGTACTAACCGCTTTTTATCTTTGTAAAACGTGTGGCGTATGATAAAATGATATTCGGAAAATGTGGATTTCCTTTTGCTCCAACCGTTCAGCTTTGAAGAGTTTTTACTTGCCAATAACGAGGAAGCATTGATTACCTTTATCCGGCACGACGGGTTAAGTGAAATTCCGAAAGCGATCACCGAGAAACTAACCGATTATTTAAAACTGTACTTTGTCGTGGGCGGCATGCCAAGCGCGGTCAATTCATGGCTTGATACACGGGATTACTCGGCAGTTGAAGCGCGGCAGCGCGATATACTTGAAACATACGAAAATGATTTTTCCAAACACGCCCTAAAGAATATTGTGCCGAAACTGCGCTATCTGTGGAACAGCGTACCATCGCAGCTTGCCAAAGAAAACAAGAAGTTTATATACGGCCTGGTGCGCGAGGGAGCGAGGGCGCGCGATTACGAGGATTTAAAAGCCTTTAAGCTATATCACCTTGACGTGGGCTTGCTCCGCTATATGAGCGAATTATCACCGGCGGCGATACTGGACGGAATAAAGATTTTTGAGGAATTCAGGGGTGCGTTGACTGAACAATTTGTATTGACCGAACTCGCGGGAAAGAGTTTTATCCGCAATATCTATTATTGGACTTCGGACGCAACGGCTGAGGTGGATTTTGTGTTTGCCGACGATAAGCGCGTTTATCCTGTCGAAGTCAAGGCAGGGGAGAATCTACAAGCAAGAAGCCTGAGAGTCTACCGCGAGCGGTACAATCCCGAATTGTCAATACGCACTTCGTTGTCAAATCTACGCCTTGACGACGGGCTTCTCAATTTACCGCTGTTCGCGCTGTTCAACCTTGAAAGCTATATTCAAAATAAATGAGATAGCTGATATTAGCTTTAATCCAGTATACTTTCAATCTCGTTTATATCAACGTTTCAATAGTTTTGGGATTATATTCCCAAAACTATTGTTTTTCTCTCAGTTTTGGGATAATATTACCTTGTCATTGAGGAGGGTTCGAGATGATACAGCGTGAAGAATACATGAACCGGTTGATTGGCTACCGGGATAAGGATGTAATCAAGATCGTTACCGGAATACGGCGTTGCGGGAAATCCACACTTCTCGCTTTGTATCAACAGCACTTATTGGATGACGGAGTTGCGCCGGAAAATATCCTTTCGGTCAATTTTGAAGATTATGACAACAGGCGCCTCTGTGATTCCGAAGCGCTTCACGATTTTGTTATATCTCATATGGCGGCGAAGGGAAAGACATATGTGTTTTTCGATGAGATACAAAATGTCCCGGAATTTCAACGCGTAGTGGACAGCTTTTATCTACGGAAAAACCTGGATCTCTATCTTACCGGCTCGAATGCCTGGCTCTTGTCCGGCGATCTGGCGACACTGCTTTCCGGACGTTATGTCGAAATCGAGATGCTTCCGCTCTCTTTCAAAGAATACGTTTCCGCTGTGGGCGCAGGTAATCTGTCCCGGCAGTACATCGATTATCTGGAAAACAGTTCATTTCCAGGCGCCCTTGAGTTTGCCGGTAATCAAAAAAATATCTTAGGATACCTGCAAGGCGTATATGATTCCGTTGTGCTCAAAGACGTTGTGGGAAGGTATAAGATCGCGGACTCCCTGATGCTGGAGAGCCTGATCCGTTTCGCTTTTGACAATATCGGCAGCCAACTGTCTACAAAAAGTATCAGCAATGCAATGAACGCGGATAACCGGAAGATCGATACGAAAACGGTGGAGCGTTATCTCAGGGCACTGACAGACAGCTATATCCTCTATCCGGCTAAGCGTTTTCAAATCAAGGGGAAGCAGTTTTTAAAAACACTGGAGAAGTATTACGCCGTGGACGTCGGGTTACGCTATCTGCTTTTGGGAAAGCGAGGAACGGACACAGGGCATGTCCTGGAAAACGTCGTATACCTGGAACTGCTCCGACGCGGATACCAGGTTTATACTGGTAAGGTCGATGCGTTGGAGGTGGATTTTGTCGCCATGGATCAGACCGGGCATACTTATTTTCAGGTGGCGGCTACAGTCCGGGAGCCAGAAACACTGGAACGCGAACTGGCGCCGTTGCGAAAGATCTCCGATCACTACCCAAAGTACATCCTGACATTAGACGAAGACCCGGAAGCCGACTATGAGGGCATCCGCAGATTACGGGTATTGGACTGGCTGATCAGCTAAAAACCACATACATAGAGGCGTTTATCGCCTATCGCGTTTGGAAGATGAGGAGGCGTTGATCGTGAGAAAGAAAGTGCTATTAGCCACAACAATAGCAACATTGTTATTGCTTGTCATTATTCTGTTCGTCGCCATGACAAGCAGCAGCGAAATCAGGTCTCCGTTGTTGGCCTTTTTTCTTAAAATAGCTTTGTGTATGCCCCCGATCATCGGGTGGATCAAATCGACAGAGGAACGAGAATCGCTGGCGCTTTATACTGTGCTATATGGCGCCATGTTTATCTGTATGGTATGGTTGCTGTTTATCAAGCAGTTGTTTTAGAAGACTATAGTCCTTGCCCGGCAGCGATCCGCATTTCGATGTCGTCCCGGCCAAGGAAGGCGAAGACCGCCTGGACGATATCCTTGCCGCTCCCTGCGTACTTGTCTGCGTAGCCGTTCTCAGCGACCTGCTTGAGGCCTTCTTCCAGCGCTTTGTCAAACAGTGCCCGCTTCTCTTCCGGGGACGCCTCAGGCGGGCAGCGCCTGTACTTGAATTCCATGACGTAGACCTTATCGCCCATCTCCAGGGTGGCGTCTATCCTGCCCCCAGAGACCGATACTTCCGCCGCTATATCGAAGCCCAGCAGATTCATGATCGCGTAGAATATGGAGTGGTAATACGCCTCCGCGTCCACATGTAGCTGGTAAGGGATGGACGCGAAAAGGGATTTCAATATGTCGCGTACGCGCCCCAGGTCGCTGGCTTGGAGCGCTTCTTTCAGCCCCAGGTAGGCCGACTCGGTGGCGTCCCCGCCGCTCTCGGTAAACTCGGCGATGATATTGATGTTGAACGCTTCCCGCACTTCCCGGTTCGGTATGCCCAGCCGGTACGGGCGCGAGCCTGTGCCGGGCATAATTTCCTTTACGGTCAGGTAGCCCGTCTGGAAGAGGAGGGACGGCGCCCCGATCCTGCGGATATCGAAGGAGTCCAGGGCGCTCTCGCGCAGCATAAGGTCGTGCAGCAGGAGGAAGGACGCCGGTTTTGTCTTCAGCAGGTCGACCAGGAACTTGGGCGAGCCGCTGGCGTACCAGAAGCTTTCGAATCTCTTCTGCATGAAGAAGCTGAGCAGACCGAAAGGGTTAAGCACCCGGGTTTTCCCGTCCCAGGAGTAGCCGTCGTACCAGTCGAGTATTTCTCCGCGCAGGTCGTCGATCTCCCGGAAATCCTCCATGCCTGCCAGATGTTCGATGTGTTCGTGAAAAAACTCGTCCAATTCATCCACGGGTATCCCGCAGATATTCGCGTACTCCCTCGTCAGCGTGATATCCAGCAGATTATTCATCTCGGAGAAGATGGACGTCTTGGTAAACTTCGTCACCCCTGTGACGAAAGTGAGCCGGAGGAAAGGATCCATGGATTTAAGTATGCCGTAGAAGCTCTTGACTACCATGCGATTGGCTTCCGCCGTATCGATATCAAGCAAATGATCCAAAATGGGCTTGTCGTACTCGTCGATGAGTACGACGACTCCTTGGCCATATTTCTTATACAGGCTCTCAATCAGGTTTTTGAAAAGATTTGATGGGATATCGGAATTTATTTTAAAGCCTTCACTGCCGATATGTTTTAACATCTCGTCGGTAAGCTCACGCTCCAATATCTCCGGCGTCTTATTTGCGATGTTACTCATGTCCAGCCGCAACACCGGATGCTTGGGGAACGCATAGTCCGAATCGTAGATCCACAAGCCTTTGAAAAGCTCCCTGTCGCCGCTGAAGACCTCGCCGATGGTGTCCAGCAGGAGCGATTTCCCGAAGCGCCTGGGCCGGGACAGAAAATAGCTCTTTACGCTGTTAAGCAGGTCATATACATATTTCGTTTTATCAATGTAGATATAGTCTTCACGGATTATTTCCCTGAAGTTCTGTATCCCCAACGGCAGCTTTTTCATAGCGACCACCTCGCGCTTCTCTTTGGCTCCATCATAACACAAGTAGCTAGGCCGGGCAACGCGAATGGCGCTTGCCGCCCCATGCGTGTTGTACTAGCGTTACAGTTCAAGGAGGTCCGGAGCCTAAAGCGTGGCGATTTGTAAGCGATGGATTGAACGGCTTCGTTTGCCAGATAAGCAATCACAAACCTAGTAAATCCGTAGGCGTGACACGACGTCACGCCAGACGGAATCGCGACATGGATGTCGCGTTGGAGTCGCTAGGATTTGCATCGAACGATTGCTATATCTGGCCGAAGCTGTGAACCATCGCGGCAAATGGGCGCGCTTTAGGCTCCGGACCTCCTTGAACTGTAACATACTAACCGCCCGTCATATCCGCGTCAGCATCATGCCGCAGAGTATGCCCGCCAGGGACACGATGGTGGGGACGCGGTCTTTGCTGATGACCATGGTCTGAGGCAGTATCTCGCCAAACACGGCATACAGCATGGCGCCCCCGGCGATGGCGTAGGAGAACGCCAGGGCGGCGTCTGAGATGCTGCCCACCAGCACCCCTATGGCGGCGCCGAGCACAGTGGGCGCCCCCGCCAGCAGGGTCATAAGCACAGCCTTTCTGTGCCCCAACCCGCCGGAGATCAGCGGCGCGCCGATGGCCATGCCCTCCGGTATGTTGTGGAGGCCGATCATCAGCGCCAGGGTGAGGCCAAAATTCATATCATGATTACCCGCCGCGCCTATGGCAAGGCCCTCCGGCAGGTTGTGCAGCCCGATGACGAAAAACATCAGCATACCCGCGCGCAGCTTGCTCCTTTCGCCGGCAAACATCTTATTTTCATGATAGAACTCCTGAAAGCTTTCATGGAGCAGTGTTTTTGCGCCGGCAAGACCTGAGACCATATCGATGGCTTCATTCAGGAGCAAAACCACTACCACGCCCACCACCAGCCCGGCGACGCAAACGCTCATACCGGCATGGGTGATGGCTTCCGGGATCAGCTCTACAAATACGATGCTGGTCATGACGCCCCCGGCGAAGGACAGCAGCACGCTGATCGCTTTGTCGGTCCGGTATCCCAATAAAGCGGTGAAAAGACCACCAAGGCCTGTGCCGAGTACACCGGCGAAAACGCTCATGATGATGATATTCACTGCCCCACCCCCCCGCGGTTATCTTCGTACCTCGTAACTATAGGTTAGTACAAGCTAACCGATTTGTCAATAGGATTCTTTTGTGATATACTTCTTCACAATCAATCGCCGCTCCGGATGGCAGAGATACGGAACCCGGGAGGTTTTGCCTTGGAAATCCACGAATCAGCCGAAAACTACTTAGAGACCGTGCTGATCCTGAGCCAAAACGGCGGCAGGGTCCGCTCCATCGATATCGTCAACGAGCTTGACTACAGCAAGCCCAGCGTAAGCATCGCCATGAAGAATCTCCGGGAGAAAGGGCTCGTGGGCATCGACGCGGACGGTTATATTACGCTAACAGACAGCGGGCTCAAGATAGCCGAGACAATGTATGAAAGGCATACCCTCATCTCCGACTGGCTGATCTTCCTGGGCGTGGACAAGAAGCAGGCGGTACACGACGCCTGCCGGATGGAGCATACCATGAGCGAGATGAGCTTTTCCGCCATCAAGAGCCATATAGAAGACTGGAAACGCGATATATACCATCAAAAGTGAGGACATACCCGTGAATATGACGAATCGACTTCAAAAGGCGATAACTTCCCTCCTGGCGGCCTGCCTGATAGCGGCGTTGCTTGCCGCTTGCGGCGCTTCCCCAGGCCCTTCCGAGCCCGAGCCGCCCCCCCCGGTGGAAAACCTTTACGTCCCGCTGGCCCAGGTCACGGAATTTGACTTGCAGGAGCTGCTTTCCCAAGGCCTGCCGGTCATACTCAACTTCGGCGACGACAGCCCCGCCTCCCTGGATACTTTGGCGGCCCTTGAGCAGATCAACAAAAACTACGGCGGCAGTATACTCATCTGCGCCGTGGACCTTGCGCTGAAACCAGACGCCAGGGAAGGCTTCCCCGTACAGGTCATCCCCAGCCAGTTTTTCTTTAATGAAGAAGGGCTGCCCATCACCCTGCCCCTGGGCATCGGGATCATCTTAAGCACCTTTATCTCCGTGGACACCGAAGAGCCGGTATTCACCATACACGAAGGAGCCGTCTCGAAAGACGACTTGGTCAATATCCTGAGTTTTATGAACGTAACGCCGGCTAAGTAAAGGCTTCCAAGGGATTCGCGGGACATGCCGCGCCCTGCCAGGCCGGCGTTCACTCATACAAAGCGCCGTAGAGCAGATCCCTGTCGCAGATGACGACGCTGTCCCGGCGGCAGTAGTCCATCGCCCCCAGGAGGATCCGCAGCCCCCAGGGCAATACGTCTTCCCGGCCGGGGGTCATACCGGGCAGGGCGAGGCGCTCCCGGGGGGTCATGCCTTCCAGCATGTGTTGTACTTCTTCCACCCGGGCGCGGCTAAGCCTCAGGCCCAGCATAGCCTCCGGGTCGTAAACCTTCATATCCAGATGTATGGCCCCCAGAGTGGTAGCGGTACCGCCTACCGCCACGAGGGGCCTTTTGTCATCCCCGCCATCCCGGTCGACCGCGCAGTCTGCTGCCGACCCGCTGCCCGGGGCTTCCCTGCCGCCCCAGCCGGCCCGCAAGGCGGCTAGTATACCCTGCCCGTCAAGAGGGCTCTCCAACAAACGCAAAGCGCCGATGGGGGCGCTCACACCCTCAACCGCGCTCTCTTCCCAGAATAGCTCCGTACTGCCCGCGCCGATATCCAATACCAGCGGCCCTGCCATAGCCGCGCCCCTCAGCCCCCCGGCCGCGCCCGCGTAGCTCAGGCAAGCCTCGCGTCTGCTGCTGATGATCTCCAGGCGGAACCCCGTCCGCTCCTTCACCTCGGCGGCAAAGTCCGCGCCATTGTCCGCTTCCCGGAGGGCCTGGGTGCCCATGAGCACGACCTTGTCCACGGGGAAGCCCTCGATCATGGCCTTATACTCAAGGAGCGCCGCAAGGGTCCTGTCCATCGCCGCCCTGCTTATATGAAGGCTCCCGCTCCCCAGCCCCTCGCCGATGCGGGTGACCCGCATCTGCCGCAGATGGGTGACGTCCCAATCATCGCCGACTTCGGCGACGATGAGCCTGCAGGAGTTCGTACCGATATCCATCACCGCGCGATAGCCGCTCATCCTAGCCCCTGCCCGCGCCCCTGCCACCGCGCTTCGCGTCTGTGCTGCGGCGGAATTCAAGCTGCTTCTGGTCGCTTTCCTTGATAAACTTGGATAGCTTATCCTCAAATGACTCCGGCAGCCCGCCACGGTTGGAGCTGTAGCCCGCGCCCCGCGCCGGCGGCCCCGGAGGCCTCGCGGGGGGCCTGTCCTTGCGCGCCACGGGCGGCGGCTCCGCCTGCCCGCCCGGCGCTTGAACCTTCGCCTGCTTGATGGACAAGCCGATCTTGCCCTTCGGGTCGATATTGATTACCTTGACCTGAACCTTGTCCTGCTCCTTGAGGTAGTCTTTGACGTCCTTGACGTAAGCGTCCGCTACCTCAGAGATATGCACCAGGCCCACGACATTTCCCGGCAAGGTGATAAACGCGCCGAAATTCGTGATGCCTGAAACGATCCCCTCCACGATGGTCCCAACTTCAATGGCCATGGATAAAGACGTCCTCCTGATTTCCCGTAATCATGATGATCAATGAAGCACCTCGTTTGTCCTCAGGTTCTCTCTCCTTGGCAGGTTCTCGGTGGGTATGGCCTGATAAACCTTACTTTCGCCGGGCATGACCATATCCAGCTCTTCCCTCGCCAGCCGCTCCACCATCTCGGGGGAGTCCAGGGATTCCCGCTCATCCTCAAGCTGCTGCCGCACGGCTTTGAGCTCCAGATTGTATTGCTGCAGCCCCTCATAGTCCTTATTCATCTTATAGTACGCCGCCACATCCCTTGCCATGGGAAAAAGCATGAGGAACATGACGCCGAACAAAAACGCCGCAAACCTCCTCTGGCTCCTGCGTTTCTTCGCGGAAAGATTACGCTTGACTTCCACATGGATGTCCTGGCTCCCGGGCCCCTGGGGAACTACCGTGATGGACATCTGCTTCTCTACAGCGCGTGTCTTGCTTGTCTTCTGGGTCGGCGCTTTTGCCATTCGTCTCCTTCGAATCCGGATAACCCGGCAGCGGGTACCAAAATCATAGCTTTCTGCAATATATTGTAATTCGCCGGTTCTTTCCATTATCCTGCTATTTTTGGAAAAAATCAAGCCTTTTTCTCATTTTTTCACGCTGCCGCCTTCACGGGGGCTTTGATGAGCAGGGCAACCACCACATTGAGCAAGGATAAGGCCGCCGCGATGAAGAATACGTACTGGGGTCCGTACCCGTTCCACGCCAGGCCGCCCAGGTACGCGCAGACGATGGATACCACATGATCCATGCTGAGGGCGGAGGACAGGGTCGGGGTGATATCCGCCGGGTCTACCGCGATGGACTTCAGATATGCCGTGCGGACCATGCCCAGCTGCATGGTGAGCCGGTCAAAGATAAACAAGGCGCAGACAAAGAATACCGGGAGCCCGGTCAGCGCGATGGCGCCGCTGGTAAAGCCGCTGCTTAGCATCCCGTAAGTGATATAGACGACGACAAACAGGCATCCCTCGATGAGCAGGAGCCTCTTCGTGCCGAAGCGGTCGATCCAGCGCCCCACGGCCGGCAGGAAGAATATCCCGCAGAATGAAGAGATGATCCCCAGCAGGGCCAGGGTATCCGCCTGGCGGCTCAGTATCTCGATGAGGACCCAGGGGGCGAACACGAACATGATCTGCTTCTGCACGCCGTGGAGTACGGCCAGCATATAGTAAAACTTGTACTCCTTGCGGATGACGATCTCCACCTTCTGCTTGCGGACCTCGCCAAACACGCGGTACTTCGAGTACAGCAGGAGGTACAGCGCCGTGATGCCCAGCAGCGCCACCGAGCTGATCAGGAAGGGCAGCTTCACCGGCGTTTTGAGGCTGAAGAACCCCGTACGGAAGCCGAAGAATATGATGACGCTGGCAAGCATGGAGAAAGCGGTGCGTATGCCGTTGTACTGCCCCATCCGCCTGCCCAGGTTATCCTGGCCAATGATGAACATGCCTATGCTGTCTTGAAGCGGGATGTACAAATGCATACCTACGGAGTTGATGAAGAGGAAAACCACCATGACGGCGAAGGGCGGCGAAAACAAGCCCAGGACGACCGCGCCAAGTATAGTCAGCAGCTGGGCGACGATGGCGAGGCGCACGTCCCCAAATGCCGAAGTCACCGCCACCACCAGGAAGCACAGTATGCCGGGGAACTCCCGGGGGAACTCCAGGAATCCGCGCTGGACCGCGGTCACATTGTAGGCGTCTTTAAAGAAATTCGCCATGACGCTGTCGCTCATCGCCATCCCAAAGCCGGTAAGGGCGACGATGATGAAGAATATCTTTAGCTCCGGCTTGATGCGGGGCTTCTGCTGTTCGCTCATGTATTACCTCGTTTCACTCGATGGGGGCCCCTTCCAGTATCCGGTAGAGGCTTGCCGCTTCCTCGGCGCGCACGGTCTCTCTGATCTCGACTATCTCCGCGCTTACCAGCCGCTGCCCGAAGCCGATCTCAAGCCGGTCGCCTACGCCGACCTCGTTGCCCGGCTTGGCTATCCTGCCGTTGACCTTGACCCGCCCGGCGTCCACTATCTCCTTCGCCACCGTCCGCCGCTTGATCAGCCGCGAGACTTTAAGAAATTTATCCAACCTCATAATGAACGACCTCACCACTTTATTCGCGTTGTGTATACTATTTGTAAATAAAACGGCCTCGGGACAATCCGTCCGGGATAATCCCAAAGCCGTTTCTTTTCATTGCCTTGACTGTGACATCGCTCAGCCGATCGCATCCTTCAAAGCTTTGCCTGCCTTAAACGCGGGGACTTTCGAAGCGGGGATCTGAATGGTCGCGCCGCTGCGGGGGTTGCGTCCCGTGCGAGCGCCTCTCTCACGAGTCTCAAAGGTGCCGAAGCCCACCAACTGAACCTTGTCGCCGGCCTTCAGTGAAGCCTGGATACTGTCGAAAACCGCCACTACAGCCTTTTCAGCGTCTTTCTTGGACAACCCGGCTTTCTCCGCGACTTTTGCTACGAGTTCTGCCTTATTCAAACCAATCCCTCCTGTAATAAAAGTATTTTACTAATTTCTATTATCATAATAAATATCCTGCGAAAAAACAAGGAAAACATTGATTTATTAAGGTTTTTTTTCGACTTTTTCCCCGATTACCCCTTATCCGGTATTATGCCCCTGCTCTCTTTTTCCTTTTCTTTTATTTTTTTCCACAATACCATCACTTCTTCCGGGTTTTCGGCCTTCTCATCCCCGAATACATGGGGGTGGCGGCGGATCATTTTCTCCGTGATCCCGTCAATGACGCCGTTGATATCGAAGTCCCCCCGCGCCTCCGCCAGGGCGCAGTGGAATACCACCTGCATCAGGACGTCGCCCAGCTCTTCCTTTAAGTGGTCCATGTCCTTCTCGTCGATGGCTTCCAGGGCTTCGTTCGCCTCCTCCAGCAAGTACGGCTTCAGGGTCTCGTGGGTCTGGGCCTGGTCCCAGGGGCAGCCGCCGGGGCCAAGGAGCCTGCGCAGCACTTCCACCAGCCCGTCCAGGGGGTAAGAAGCCGCAGGAGGCGCATCCGGCAGCCGCTGTACGGCGCCACCGCTGCCGATGTACGGCAGATACACCGACGTCAGATGATCGAAGCCCTTGAAATGGTCAAGCTCTGCCAGGGGGCAAAGGATCAGCTCTTCTTCCCCTTTGATCCCGGTGCGATGCAGGATTTTGACCTCGGCTTCCGGCGGGGCCTCTTCCAGCAGGGCGAGCTTCAGCTCCCCGGCTACCATCCGGTCGTACACCTGGGCAAACAGGCAGCTTCCTTTCGGCAGAGGCATCCAACCCGCCCTATCGCCAACGTTGCCGTTAGAGCTATCGCCGGCATCATCGGCGTCGCCATTGCCTTCGCCGCCGTCATTGCCGCCATTATTATTTTCGTCGCCCCATATGGACGCCGCGTCCAATATGGTCAGCCTCTCCTGTATCGGGTCTATCCCCAGCGCCACAAAAGCGGCGTCCAGGAAGCTCACCGCAGGCAGTACGCGGATTTCCACAGGCGCGGCGGCAGCTTCATCCGCTGCGAAAGGCGACTCCGTGCCGCTCCGGCCCGCTCCATCTGCCGCGCCTGCCGCCCTTGCCAGCAGAAGCCGTACCGTCTCCTCCGCCACCAGGGGATGCCCCGGCACGCAGTAGCAAACGGACCCGCAGCTCAGCGCCTCCGCGTATACATGATCCACGATAGCCTCATACACCTGCCGAAAGCTCCCGCCGGCCTCATAGAAATCGTCGCAGAAGACGGCGTCTCCCCGCAGCTCTGAAACTGCCGCCGCGGCAGGGTGCGCCTTCGTACGCAGGATCACCTTTTCCGCTTGCCCTATCGCCAGCAATGTATCAGTCGTCAGCATTCTCAGTTCCCCCGGCCCCAGCCCGGCTATCCATAGTACCGGCATATTCGTTTGCCGCCTTTCATCTTGATCTATTCCATGAACACTATACCATGATTCCGCATGGCACTCCATATCAAGGTGGTATTTGACCGAGGAGTAACGCAGTATCGTGGGAAAAAGGCCGCAAAGAATGCAACTTTTAGGTGTTGCGGAGTACTAGTGAGACGGGGCGGCTATTTTATGCTAAAATAAGCAGGAGCCTCAGACACAATAAATGCTAAGCGGAGAATAACGCGTCATGGATTACCTGTTGACCTTTCTTGAGGGGATGCTCACCTTTATATCGCCTTGCCTTTTGCCTATGCTGCCCGTCTATGTCCTATATTTTACCGGCGACAGCATGGAGGCGGACGACGCGAAACCCGCCGACCTTAGGATCCTCGCGAATGCTATATGTTTTGTGCTGGGGTTCTCCGTCGTATTTCTCCTCTTCGGCGCTTTTGCCGGTACTTTGGGAAGCCTGCTGGTCCGCCGGCAAAGGACGCTTCAGCTTCTCGGCGGAGGCGCCGTCATCCTGTTTGGCCTGCATTATCTGGGGCTTATCCCTTTAAGACTACCCTCGTTTCCGGGATTCGCTAAGCTCCGCGGTAAGCCGGCCGGCCGATTTTTTGCTTTCCTGCTGGGTTTGATATTTTCCGTGACCTGGACCCCTTGCGTGGGAGCGTTTCTGGGGTCGGCCCTTGTCTTAGCCGCGCAAAAAGGCTCGGCGCTTCACGGCATACTCATGCTGCTTTGCTACTCCGCCGGATTAGGCGTCCCCTTTATCCTGGGCGCTCTGCTGATCCATCAGGGAAAAACCGGCTTTGCCTTTATTAAAAGCCGCCTGAGCCTCATCACCAAGCTGTCCGGCGTTTTTCTCATCCTTATGGGCTTCCTTATCGCAAGCGGCTGGCTGGGAGCCGTGTTGGCCATGCTGGCTTAATGAAGGGGGATACGATGAAACTAAACCGCACAAAGCCGCTGGTCACTTTAGCGGTCATGATTCTACTCCTGTCCGGCGCCGGCATAGCGTATAAAGCTTTTGCTTCCAAGAGCAATCAGCCGACTTATCCTGAGGAAGAATTGATTCTGGCATACGACTTTCTGGTCTATGACTCTTCCGGCAGCGAAGTCAGGCTGTCAGACCACCGCGGAACGCCGGTGGTCGTTAACTTCTGGACCAGTTGGTGCCCGCCTTGCGTCAGCGAGCTCCCGGACTTCAATGATGTGTGGCGGGACAAGCAGGGCGAGGTGTTGTTTATGATGGTCAACGTGACGGACGGCAAAAGGGAAACGCAAAAAACCGCGGAAGCTTTCCTCCTGGACGGGGGCTTCGATTTCCCGGCTTACTTTGACCTTGACCTCGACGCGGCGGAAGCCTATGGCGTGAGCTCCATCCCCATGACTTTCTTTATCGACAAATATGGATACTTCGTTGCTTACACAAGAGGCGCCATCGACGCGGCGCTTCTTGGCCAGGGGATCGATATGACGATAGAAGCCGGGGGCAAGCGGCGTCCTTAGCCGACTACGCCATGTTAGTACTCCTCATTAGCGCAAGCCGTTCAACACCCTTTCCGGCGTCAGGGGCATTTCCCCGTAGCGCACCCCTACGGCGTCCTCCACAGCGGCAAGTATAGCCGGGGCCGACGGCACCATGGCGCTTTCCCCTACGCCTTTCGCGCCAAAGGGGCCGCTGCCGTCGCTGCACTCCACGATGATCGCCTCTATCTCGGGCATATCCCCCGCTGTGGCAAGCATATACTTGTGATAGCCATTGTTGTAAGGGACGCCTTCTTCGTCCCGGACGATCTCTTCCCGCAGGGCGTAACCGATACCCATGGCGACGCCCCCCTCGATCTGGCCTTCCACGATCTGCGGATTCACCGCCGTCCCGCAGTCGTGGGCGGCGACATACTTGACGACGCGCACCATGCCGGTCTCCGTATCCACTTCGACTTCCGCCGCGTGGGCGTGCCAGGAAGGGGCGTTGGGAGGCGTGGTCCTGCCTACGGCGATAAACTCCTTTGATAAAAGGTGGGCTTCGCGGCACAGCTCCCGCAGCGGCGTCTCCCCCCCGGCGCCCCGGATCACGCCCCTTTCGAGGGTAAGGTCCTCAGCCCGGGCTCCCCACATGGCCGCGGTATACTCAAGCACCTGCCGCTTCAGGTCTTTCGCCGCCTCCAGGATGCATATCCCCACGGCATAAAGCGTGCGGCTGGCGTGGCTTCCCACGTCAAATGGCGTCGTTTCGGTATCGGAAAATGTAATGGCTACCGTCTCAAACTCGCTGCCTAATGCCTCGGCGGCCACCTGCATCAGCGTCGTGCCGGAGCCCTGCCCTATATCGGGGACGCCGGTAGCCAGCTGAAGCGAGCCGTCGGCTTCAAGCCGCAAGTATACGCTGTCGAAGTCCACGCAGAAGGGCCAGGCATTGCTCACATGGTTGCCCACTGCGAGCCCCACGCCCCGGCGTATCTTCCCTGCTTTAAAAGCATTCCTCTTTTCGCTCCATTTGATCCTCTCCGCCGCTTTCTCTATACACTCCGCCAGGGCTGTGGATGAATTCATGAAAGGCAGGCACCACGGGTCGCCAGCCTCCAGGATATTTTTCAACCGTATCTCCTTGGGATCCATATTCAGCTTTTTCGCCATGGCGTCCACGGCCATCTCTACCACAGCCGTGCCCTGGGGATTCCCGAAACCGCGCATGGCGCCCCCCGCCTGGACATTGGTATAGACGGTCCTGCCGTGGCAGGCGACATTTGGCACGCGATAGATAGCCAGGCTCATGGCGCACATGACCCCGACCACCTCGACCCCAAAGCTCGTATACGCGCCCTTATTCAGCACGCCCCTGATCTCCAGGGCCTGAAACACGCCGTCCTTATCGGCCCCTAGCTTCGCCTGCAGGTACCCGCTATGCCTGGAATCGCTGGCGATGAAGTCCTCCTCCCGGTCGTATACGCAGCGGACGGGCTTATTCGCCATCCGCGACAGTATCGCCGCGATGGGCTCCGCTTTCGCGCTGAGGCCGCAGCGCACCCCGAAGGCGCCGCCCACATAAGGCGGGTTCAGCACCCTGACTTTGCTCTCCGGCATACCCATGATCAGGGCCAGTATCTGCTTCGTGGGATGCACGCTTTGGGTAGTCGAGTACACGGTCAGGCGCCCGTCCCGGTAGTCGGCCACGGCGGCGTTGGTCTCAAGCTGGGCGTGCTTCTGCACCGGTACTTTCATGGACACGTCGACTTTGTATTCGCTACTTTCGTAGGCTTCCTGAAAGTTGCCGATGGCGATCTGAAAAGGCGGGACGGGGGTATTCTTAAGCTCCGTTTTGTGGACGTCCGGGGCGCCCTCCTCCATCGCTTCCAGGGGGTCGAATACAGCCGGGAGCACCTCGTACTCTACCTTGATGAGCCCGCAGGCCTTCTCCGCGAGGCCGGGGGTGAGGGCAGCCACCGCCGCCACCTCGTCGCCGACATAGCGCACCACATTATCAAATACATACTGATCCAGTACAGGCTTATTTGGCGGCATAGTCCCGGTGTGAGCATCGGAGGCGTTAAACAGCACCCTGGGCGAGTTTTCCCAGGTGACCACCGCCCTCACGCCTTCCAGAGCCAGGGCTTCGGAAGTGTCGATAGACAGTATCCGGGCGTGGGCGTGGGGGCTGCGCAGCACCTTGGCGTGAAGCATATCCGGCAGGCGGACGTCGTGGGTAAATACCCCCGCGCCGGTGACTTTATCGTAGCCGTCCTGGCGGGGGAGGCTTTTCCCTACATAATTGTACATGTTCATCTTCCCTCCTTGATCAGCTCGGCGGCGCTCAGTATGGCTTCCTCGATCTTGACGTAACCTGTGCAGCGGCAAATATTTCCGCCGATAGCCGCCTTCACTTCAAGCCGCGTGGGAGACGGGTTCTCATCCAGCAGCGCCTTGGCGCTCAGGAGCATCCCCGGGGTACAATATCCGCATTGGACCGCGCCCTTGTCGATGAACGCCTGCTGTATCGGATGCAGCTCGCCGCCCTTCTGCAGCCCTTCTACCGTCAGCACCTCCGCGCCTTCCGCCTTCATAATGGGGAAGAGGCATGAGTTCACGGCCTTCCCGTTTACGATCACCGTGCAAGCGCCGCATTCGCCTTTGCCGCAGCCATGTTTCGTACCGGTCATGCCCAGTACGTCTCTCAGGACGTCCAGCAGGCTGAGGGATACATCCGCTTCGATCTCCTTTTTCTCCCCGTTCAGGTGAAACCGTATCCTTTTTATCATTTACAGCACCTCCAAGCCTAGGCTGGTCAAAGCCCGCTCCACCATCACCGGCAGCGTTTGCATGCGATACTCCCTCGACCCCCGGAGGGGGCTGCTTCTGGGATTGGCGTCTTTCAAAGCCAACCGCGCGGCTTTTCTGATATTCTCCGCCGACGCCTCTTTCCGCGCCAGCCATTTCTCAGCCGTCGCCGCCCTGACCGGGCCCACGCCCACAGGCCCCATGGCTATCCGTACCCATTCGAATACCCCGTCGCATAGTTTCGCCGCAGCCGATACGTTCAGCATAGGCAACGCCAGCGCCTTCCTCATCTCAAGCCGGGTAAAGGCCGACGCCTCGCCTTCCTTCAGACAGGGGACTTTGATGAAGGTCAAGACCTCTCTTGTACTGCCTACGCAGCTCCGGCCAAAGCCGGCGTACATCTCCGCCATCGTCGCTGCCCGCCAGCCATCCAGGCCTTCGATGATGAACTCCGGCTCCAGCGTGGCTAAAGCCATCGCGCCATCGGCTGCGGGTTGGGCGGACACGACGTTTCCGGCTAAGGTAGCCGCGTTACCTATCTGGCGCGAGCCCACGGCCGCCGCCGCTTCCGCCAGGGACGGGGCATACTTCCTGACGAGGCTGGAGCGGGATATGTCCGTCATACAGGCGGCGGCGCCGATGACGAGCATATCATACTCGCACTTGATTTCCCTTAGTTCCGGTATCCCTGTGACGTCTACCAGCAGCTCTGTTGAGTATTTGCCCTCCTCCAAGTCGAGGAGGGCGTCGGTCCCTCCGGCTATGGCGCGGCCTTTCCCCTTAGCCCCCGCCAGCGCCTGGATCGCTTCCTGTACTGTTTTTGGCATGATGTAGTCCATAGATAACCATCCTCCTTTAAAAAAAGCACCTAAAAAGCATAATGGTTTGCGGGGGCGTTTTTCCGCAAAAGACATCAACTTTTTAGATGCTAATGGTTACTATTATTAATATATCATTTTAGATGGGCAAAGGCAAGAGTTTTCGGTTATAATGATGAACATAAGGGGGAAGTTTTGTGCAATTATTCACTCCAATCAAAATCGGCAAAGTAGAACTGAAAAACAGGGTCGTTTTGCCCTCCCTGACCAATAGCTACGCGAAAGACGGCTTCGTGATGGAGAACGCCATCGCGTACTACGCCGCCCGGGCCAGAGGCGGCGCCGCCATGATCTGCGTAGAGGACGGCATAGTGGAGTTCCCCAGGGGAAACAACGCCATCGAGCCCGTGTCTGTGGACGACGACAAATATATCCCTATGCTCGCCAAGCTAGCCGCGGCAATCAAGAAAAACGGCTCTGTGCCCGCGATACAGCTCTCCCATGCCGGGAGAAGGGCGGGGCAGCCGCCAAACGCCCAGGGGAAATCATCCTCCCGGGGCCTTATGCCGGTAGCCCCATCCATGATCGGACATCCGGTACCGGGCTACATCGTCCCTCGGGAGCTGGAGATCGATGAGATCGGCGAGATCATCGAGAAGTTTGGCCAAGGGGCGCGCAGGTGCGCGGAAGCGGGCTTTGAGGTCATCGGTCTGCACTGCGCCCATGTTTATCTGTGCGGCGAGTTCCTTTCCCCCTGGGCAAATACCCGGACTGACCGCTACGGAGGCTCCCTGGATAACAGGCTACGGTTTATCTTGGATGTATTGGCGCGGATGAGGAAGGAGACGGGGGATATCCCATTCACGCTGCGTATGAATGGCGAAGAACCCGCCGGGGGCAATACGCCGGAAGAAATACGCGAGATCGCCGGGCGCCTCGAAGAGGCGGGGGTCGACGCCATCAGCGTATCCAGCGGCTTCGGTCCCGTGCTAAAGATGAGGCATATCCTCCCCACCCAGATACCAACGGGTATGCCCGAGGGCTTATTAGTCCCTCTGGCGGAAAACATCAAAGCCGGCGTATCCATACCCGTCATGGTGGGCAACCACATCCGCGAACCTGTGCTTATGGAAATGATCATCCGCTCGGGGAAAAGCGACCTGATCACTTTAGGCCGTCCCCTGGTCGCCGACCCGGAATGGGTCAACAAAGTTCAGTCCGGGCGCTACGCGGATGTACGGCCATGCGTTAGTTGTTGTATAGGCTGCCACAGCAATGTGCTGAAAGGCAAACCCATGTCCTGCATACTCAACCCTCTCGTCGGGCAGGAAGACGATACGGGCTTGAGGCTGGTCAAGACTGAGAAACCGGGAAGGATACTGGTGGTCGGCGCCGGCCCGGCAGGCATGGAGGCGGCGCTCACCGCTTCCGCCAGAGGGCATGACGTGACGGTTTGGGAGAAAAGCGGGAAAATCGGCGGTTCGTTGAACTTAGCTGAAATCCCGCCCCGTAAGGATTCGCTAAGGAAAATCATCGCTTACTTTGAAAACCGGCTTGCGAAGAGCAACGTGACGCTCGAGCTTGGTCGCGAAGCGGACGTGGAAAGCATCTGCGGCTTCCGTCCCGACGCCGTGATCGTCGCCGCCGGCGGGGAGAGCCATGTGCCGCCCATCAAAGGCGTAGACGGCGATAATGTCTTCCTGGCCCGGGACGTGCTGGATAATCGCGGGATAGACGCCGGGCGGGTCGTCGTCATCGGCGGCGGCCAGGTAGGTATCGAGCTGGCGGAATACCTCGCGGAGAAAGGGGCTCAGGTCACTATCGCGGAAGCCCTTGACGCCGCGGGCGGCGACATGTACATGGCGTCGAAGCAGTTGGTGATGTACGGCTTGGAAGACCGCCATGTACGAATCGTGACCGGCGCCGGGGTCAAGGAAATAACGTCGGAGGGCGTATGGATAGAAAAGGGCGGCGCGACGGAATTTCTGCCCGCCGAAGCCGTGGTCGTCGCCGCCGGGCAAAGACCGCGGCATGAGCCGGCGGACGCGCTCAGGGGGCGCGGCTTGAAAGTTTACCAGGTCGGCGACAACGCCGCACCCGGGGATATCATGAGCGCGGTGCACGCCGCGTATCGACTCGCGCTATCTTTATAAATGTGAGTGGCAATGATGTTTGTCTAAATCGTAAAGCGTATTCTATGACCCTGCCGATGAGTACCGGCGAACGCCAAACTTCCAAGCCAATATACATGGAAAGATAAACAATGACCCCAGCAAAGGTATAAAAGCGTATAGCCAACCGGTTCCGTCGATTTTCCCCAGTAAATACTGAAGAGGAATGTAATTGATCGTTCCGAACGGAATGATAAAAGTAAACAAAATGGTAATCCATTTTGGAAATATGTTCAGTGGATAACTCGCGTGTTCTTTTATTCCATGAGTAAAAATATTAGCGACTTCAAGGGCTTCGATCGTCCAAAAGGCAGCTGCCGCTTGCAGCATATATACGCCGGAGAATATGACGCTCCCCCCTAAAATCATGTTGGCGAGCATAACAACCCTTGCTAAATCCCAAGATATATCCGCGCTGATTATCGCTAAAACCAGCACGAAAACCGACTGCATAAAATGGCCGATTCTTTTTATATCAAAACTTGCTCCCAGGATTTGAAGGACAGTACTCCTCGGGCGAACCAATACCCTGTCGAACGACGCGGTCCGAATCATTTCGGCGAAACTATCGAACCCCCGCGCAAAACACGTTGAAGTGGCGAAGCAGATCCCCACAACAGCGTAACACATGAAAACCTCATATAACGTCCAGCCCTGTATATTGCCAAAGCGCTGAAACAAAAAATATATCCCCGCAAATAGCGCAAAAGGCTGAATAAATTGAGTAACCACAGTCATAGTGAAAGACGCCTTGTACTGTAGCTGAGATTTTAGGAGCAAGGAAATATATTTTGTATATAGCTTCACCGGCTCAACCTCCTTGCACTACTGACAAGCGCGTAATTCGTTTCATAATAAACGCGCCTGCCAAAACCAGTATAGCGATCCAGACCGACTGAATTGCGATTCCTGTTATAGCTTCGGGCGTCCCTATATTACCCGAATAAACCCGTAATGGTAAATCGGCTGTCCAGCGAAAGGGCAAAGCCATACATATGTTTTGCAGCCATGAGGGCATAAGCGGTAAAGGAATCGTCATACCCGCGAAAAACTCACCGATTATACTAAATATGCCTACTGACCCGATGGGCGACATTGTTTTGAATATAGAAATATATATCAGCATTGATATGGCAACAAGTAGAAATAATCCTAAGAATAATGTTACGATGAACAACAAAAGAGAAACGGGGCTACCGGGCAAAGATAAATTGTAAGGATACGGCATGATAAACCCTAATATGACAACCGGCGCGAACCGTAGTATTCCTCTTGATAATCTCTTGGACAAGAGCTTGACATACCACACCTGATAGATGCGCACCGGTCTGCATAACTCATAACTAATACCGCCCGTTGTTATCATATCAAGCATTTCCGAATCCCAGTCATATAAGAATAGAAAAGAGAGAAAGGCCTGTTGCAGCCATACAAAAGACACGAGATCCTGGAATGAAAAACCATTGGAACTGGCAGCGCCTCCATAAAATGCTTTGTAAATAAATACGAGCATAATCCCCCAAAAGAATTGCGTGGCAAGGCCGCCGAGGGCGGCGGCTCGGTATTGTAATCCGTTCAGAAATCTGACCTGCAGAAGTGAGATATAGGGTTTCATATGGAGAACTCCTTGTAAACTTCCGCGATTATTTCCTCTATCGGCCTTGACTGAACGGCTATATCGTACACCGTCAGGTTTTGTGTCAACAGGCTAATCGCCTTGGAAACAGGCGCTTTTCCTGTGTCAACTGACAAGACTGCCCTGCCATTTTCATGTGATAATAGAGTCGTATGTTCTGGTATGATTAATTCCCGGCTCGCGTCGTAATCTATTGTTAGAATATTTACGGTGTTGTACTTGCTTTTGATGTGATTGAAACTGCCGTCGTATAATATTTCTCCCTTGCCGATCAGCATTACCCGGTCGGTCAGCGCTTCGACGTCGCCCATATCATGTGTTGTTAACACAACGGTTACGCCGTTTTCCTTGTTGATTCTTTTTATAAAGTTGCGGACAGCTACTTTTGACACGGCGTCCAATCCAATG
>Ga0082212_10001681_pt1 | contig 32527 bp, 29 predicted proteins | sample TergutNt197P3_FD_71548 | JGI IMG/M metagenome (GOLD analysis project Ga0082212, IMG submission 71548) | Neocapritermes taracua P3 segment gut microbial communities from Petit-Saut dam, French Guiana - Nt197 P3 | ecosystem: Host-associated > Arthropoda: Insects > Digestive system > Gut ... | reverse complement strand
ATTCTTCCCGGCGGACTTTATAAACTTTGCCGAACCCTCCCTCTCCCAACAAGGAGTCGATGTACCATGTGCCCCACAAAGGCTCATATGTCTTGATGTCGCTCACTTTTGATCCTCCTCTTTGGCTGCTGGTTTGTTAATTGGCGTTCATACCAAAAATTACTTAACATCAAATGCCTTGGGGTTGAGTTTCAATATTTTTTGTTTTGTCTGCTCGGGGAGCAATTTGCAATCGTAAAAAGCCCCGTCTCCGATAGTGCTTACGCTGTCAGGGATCGTGAGTGACGCAAGCGAGATGCACCCCCAAAACACACTTTTGTCGATACTCGTTACACTGTTGGGGATTGTGACTGACTCAAGCGAACTGCACGCAGAAAACGCTCCTTCGCTAATACTTGTTACGCTGTCAGGGATTGTGAGTGATGTAAGCGAGCCGCAGTCAAAAAACGCTCCTCGGCCAATACTCGTTACGCTGTTGGGGATTGTGACTGATGTAAGCAAGACGCAATCCCAAAACGCATACTCGCCAATACTCGTTACGCTGTTGGGAATTGTGACTGATGTAAGTGCACACTTATTAAATGCTTTGCTGCCAATACTTACAACGGAATGCCCCCCAATTTTTGAAGGAATTTTTACATCAAGGTTTTTCCCTGTGTAGCGCGTCAATTCAATACCGTCCAAGACGTTTTCGTATTCATAGTTATCGGTGTCATCAGCACCAAAAACTATGAAGGAGACTACACATGCAATCACAATAATGGACGCGGCAATGCCAAGGCCGATGAAGAGTGAACGTTTCCCACTCTTTGAAGCCAAGTTCCCATTTACCTGTCCTGCCGGGTTAACGTATGGAGGCTGCTCTGATGGCTGCGGCATAGATCCTGGCGCCGGGGCAGGGTAGTTTTGGTTTTGCCTGGGAAGTCCATAGTTTTGTCCTTGGGCTGACGCTGCATAGCACGGGTCAGGCATGGGGGGCTCAAGCGTTGAAGGCGTATAGTGCTGGCCAAATACCGAGTCCCCACGGTTCTGTATTTGTCCCGGAACCGCATAGGTTTGATCGAGTCCTTCTATCCCTTCCAAGGCTTTGCGCATTTCCGTGGGACTGGCAAACCGCTCCTGGCGGTTATAAGCGCAGGCTTTCCAAACGATATCATTGAGCCCTGGACTCACCCCCTTAAGCACGGGCAAAGGAGCCCCATTCATACGCTTAAACAATGCCTCATCCCGGTCTTTAGGCATGATGGGGTGCGGAAAGTCTGGCAGAAACGGGGTTCGGTTCCGGTTCAGGAAATAATACAGAACAATGCCCAAGGAATAGGTGTCCACACTGGATCCGTACTGCTCTCCCCGAAAAACCTCCGGCGCCATGTATGTGTATGTGCCTTTTTTCGAAAGCCCGGACGAGGTGCGCTCAAGCTGCCGGGCAATTCCAAAGTCGCCCAGCTTGTATTCGCCATAGGGAGAAATAAAGATGTTGTCCGGCTTAATATCACGATGGATCGTGTTTCTTTGGGCACACAGTTCCAATGCCCGGCAAATATGGATGCCAAGCTTGACAACTTCGCCTTCGGTAAGGGGTGTCTGCATGGCATGATCGGAAAGGCTTGTCAGCAGCTCCATACGGATCAGAATATCCCAACCCATTGAAATGTGCGCGATTGAGGCCATTGCACTTGTGCCGGCGGGGTTTGGGGGGGATTTGGGGAGTGTCGCTCTATCAATGACCTGGTGATCTTCCAAGCTGACAATATTGCCGGTGCCGCGGAATTGTCTCATCAGATTAATTTCAGAGAGAATATCTGTGACAAAGGCATATAAATAGCGCTTTATAGACTCATCATCAAGACTTTCCTTTCTCATCTGCAGGATTTCGCTCTCATCATGAGGGATGGAGATGATTTTCACAGCGGAATAATAGGTGGTACCAAATTCTTCCCGGCGGACTTTATAAACTTTGCCGAACCCTCCCTCTCCCAACAAGGAGTCGATGTACCATGTGCCCCACAAAGGCTCATATGTCTTGATGTCGCTCACTTTTGATCCTCCTCTTTTTATGCCGATTAGTGTCCATTTATATTTGAACAGCTCGAAGCAGGTATATTATAACATAAAATCGTACCTTAAAAAAGACAATATAATGAATTTCTAAATTTCTAAATAATATCAAAGAAACTATTTTTCAGAAATATTTTTCAGCAAAATTGCATTTCATTGGATGATTTGATACATAATAGCAGTGTTGCCTGATCATCACGCTGATACATCACCTTTATTGAAAAATATCCCCCGCAAGATATCCCTTTTTTAGGAGAATGAATTGATGAAGAGATGCAAAAGGAGCCTATTCAACCGCAGTATAATCCTCTGCCTGATCTTATCCTTTTCCTGGGGATGTGGCGCTGCTATAGGATTCAATAGCAATCCTGCTCCCACCATGCTCAGGGATTTCCCTCCCGATGCTCTCATGCTGCCTCAGGAAAGTGAGAGGGTGGAAAAAGGCCAGAATTCCGGCATTGATTATGGGAATGCGTCGGAAGGCTACATTATGGCCTGGTATACAGGCTCCAAACAGGCGAAGATCCAAGTCACGAAGATGGAAAGCGCCAGCGAGGCCCAGAACCCTTCCTGGAATTATGATGTGGATGATCCGGTGGTCAAAGAAGTCCTGCCATTGCAGGCGGGCTCGGGGCGCTATAAGGTCTTTGTGGCGGAACAGCTGGAGGACACAAGGTATCTCCCATTGGTTTTGGCTGAATTTGATGTCGTTATTGAAAACGAATTTGCCCCGTTTCTTTACGCTACCAAATATGCGATGTTTTCCGAGAATTCCTTCAGTGTCCAAAAGGCACGGGAAGTGACACAAGGATGCACAAGCGATATAGAGGCTCTCCATAAGATTTATATGTACATCAAAGATACGGTCGCTTATGACACTCAAAAAGCAGAAACGATTCAGAGCTTTTATACGCCCCATCCGGATATCACACTTGCAGAAGGCCAGGGCATTTGCCTGGATTATGCATCCCTGACCTGTACCATGCTGCGGGCAGTCCAAATCCCCACAAAGCTTGTGACAGGCAGAGTATCCAATGATCTGAGCCATGCCTGGAATTCTGTCTATCTTGAAAATGAGGGGTGGGTAGATGTAAAAATTTATCTGAGTCTCCATGAGTGGGAGGTGATCGACTTGACATTCGCCGCAGGCAGTATAAACAGTGCGCATCTTGCCCAATATATTGGCACAGGAGATATTTACACTGAACTCAAAACTTATTAAATACTTAGTTACAGTCCCTTAAGGGTTTTCCGGCTGACATCATACAGTTTTTCAAGGGAGGACGGAAGATGACATCTGAATCTAATAAATCCATATCCCTGTCTCCGATGGAACTTATGCTCTTTTTTGAGACCATGGGGCTGCTGCTCTCCTCGGGAATAACTGTGGAGGAGAGTCTCAAGATCATGAAACGGGATGCGGACAAGGGGAAAGAAAGCGGCGCGATTGCGGATCTGCTCAAAATTTTACCCCACACCTATGAGCTCAGTGTTGCCATGGAGAAGGTTGAACGGTTCCCTAATTATGCTGTCAATATGGTTCGCGTTTCAGAACGTTCGGGCAATCTGGAAAAAGGATGTGCTTCCTTAGCCGGGTTCTATAAAGAAGAACACCAACAGGGAACACAGATACGCAGCGCGATTTCCAATCCTTTTATCCTTGTGTGCATCATGGCTGTGGTCGTGGCTTTCCTTGTAAACGCGATCCTGCCGATTTTTTCTAACATCTATAGACAGATAGGCGCCAATATGGAATCAAACAATATGGTTAAGGCGGCTCTGGCGATCGGTTCGGGAGCTATGTGGGTTATCTTTTCTGTTCTGATCCTTGTGATTCTGGCCTTTTTCTACGGAAAGACGAAATCCGGCAGGAATTTTTTTTCCAATTTGGCTGAGCGTTCATTTTTTACACGCAAGTTTCACATGTCACGATCCATGGCACGATTCACATCAACCTTTGCCATGCTTCTGGACAGCGGCGACGACCTGCCCATAGCCCTGGCTCTGGCGGGCACAGTGTGCCGCAATCAGAGCATACGGGAAAGGATTGATCGATGCCATAAGCAGGTTCTCTCAGGAAATTCTCTGTCCGATGTTCTAATAGAGAGTGGGCTCTTTAATCCAACTCATGTGGGGATGATAAAGAGCGGTGTGCGCTCGGGAGCGACGCCTAAGGTCATGAAAAAGCTTTCGGATCTCTATGAGGAGGATGCTGAACGTATTCTTTTCGGGTTCGTGACCCTCATTGAACCCCTGCTCATCAGTGTGCTCTCTGTAATTATTGGCGTGGTTTTGCTCTGTATTATGCTGCCTCTTATCGGAATCTTGTCTTCAGTCGGATGAGGGATATCAACTGCGTTGAAGGATATAACGATAACTGCGTTGAGGGGGGATCAGCTCAATGAAACAAATATACAGAAAGAAAAGGGGGAAACGGTTCTTGCTTTGGCGCAGTATGGTAGTGTCCCTGTGTATCCTTGCCCTAGGGGCCCTGTCACTCTTTGTTTTCACCAGGCAGGTTTCTGATTCTGTTGAGCAAGAATCGGAACGCATTGCACGGGAAGCTATCATTCATGCTCTCATAGCCTGCTATGCCGCAGAGGGCAGCTATCCCTCTTCTCTTTCCTATCTGGAGGAACGTTATGGCGTCATCATCGATCATGGGAAGTATGTTATCAGTTATGGGGTTTTCGCACCCAATGTTGTCCCCGAAGTGACGATAAAAAGAAGAAAGTAGGGTAAAATATGGCTAAGGCGCCGATCAAAACCCATGCGGCACTCTATCGCATTCCCACACTGATGCTGGTTTGCTTGTTTGCAATTTGTACGCTTCTGGCCGCTGCCTACGGACTGAATATCTATCACAAGATCCAGAAGGGGACAGAGCTCAACTTCACGGGACGGACGGGATTAGCTTATGTGGCGACCAAAATGCGTCAGAGTCAAGCGGTTGCGGTGGAAATCCCCAATCCGTTCACTCTGGTGTTGGTGGAAGATGTGGACGGGCAAAGCTATGCGACGAGCATCTTTTTAAAAGACGGTGTGCTGAGAGAATATTTTGGCAGTCACACCCCGGATTCAGCGGTCTTCAATACTCCCATCACCGCAGCCAGTGAGTTTTCGGTGGCTTTCCTCACTGAGGATCTGATCGAAATCACTGTGGGCGATCATGAAGGGAACTTGTATCAAATGTCGGTTTATATGCCTCAAGCTATGCAGGAGGCGAACTTATGAATACGTCCTCCAAAACTGTGAGCCTCATAATTGAAATCATCCTTTCGACAGTTTTTTTCGCTGCAATCTGCACCATAGTTCTGCAACTCCTCCTTCAAGCACAAAAGCTGGAACAGTATAGCCGTGATAAGTCCGGCGCCGTGGCTCTCGCCCAATCCATTGGCGATATATTTCGCAGCCAAATGGCCGGCGCCCCACAAGACTTTGATGTGATCATGAGTCTCTGCTATGGCGAAGCTTTGGTTAAAGAGGAGGATCACCGTTATACCCTCTATTTGGATGAAAGGATGCTGCCCAATAAACCAGTGCAGCCGGCTCATCCGGCTCATCCGGCTGTGCCGGCTATAGGATTATTGGCCTCATCTATCGAATTCCCGGCTCCGACCGAGGAGACGCCCCCTGAGGAAAGCCCCTCCTGTTTCGCGAGTGTGACTCTGGAAGATGTTCAGAATATCCCTGCGGGAACTATGAGCCGTGTCTCGATTCAGGTGGAAAAACAGGGAACGGTGCTGTTCGAACTCTCGGTAGATAGGTACCGGCCCGGAGAGTCCCCGAACGGGCCAAATCCGCCAGATTTTGTCCACCTCAGTCTTGAGACCGGGCCGGGATTGTTCAGCTTATTTCCTGCCATAAACTCAGTGCGAAAGGAATGTTGATGACTATGAGGGAGGATAGAGAAAAGGTCAGACCCGGTGTAACTGTAGGGTTTATCTCCCTGCTGATGATCTTTATGGCTCTATGCCTGACCGTCTTTGTGTCATTGGCCCTCACCAATGCTGCCGCGGACCGAGGCTTGACCAACAGAACAGGGGAGACCGCCACGTCCTATTATGCGGCCCAGAATCAGTTCCAGGCGTTTCTCAGCGATCTGGATGCCCGCTTGGTGACTATGACCACCCAGGGTTTGGATCAGGGAAATGCAGATTTTGAGGCTCAGCTGCGGGACAGTCTCCGGCCTTTGATGCAGGAAGGAGTGACCTATGACGAAGACCGGCATGTCATCAATGCCCAGTGGCCGGCGGGGGAGCGATTGCTCTTCAAGACTGAGATCCTGATCACCTCTTCCGGTTTTATTGATACCGGACCTCGATACACGGTCACATCAGTGATGTTATCTCCTGTACAGGAGAGTTTCTATACACCAATGGATAACATGTGGAATGGGGAGGATTTTTCTTATGACAATCAATGAGATACTGGGAAAAGCGGTGGAGCAGGGGGCTTCTGACATCTTTATCATCTCCCGGCACACGCTGACATTTAAGGTTCAGGGTAAATTGGTTCCTGCCAGTGACGCGCCGATTCCGCCCGAGGAGGTAGGAGGTCTCATTAATCAAATCTATCGGGCTAAAGAGCGGGATATGGCCCTGCTCTTTAATACGGGAGACGACGATTTCTCCTTTTCCGTCGGCGGATTGGGACGCTTTCGCGTGAACGCTTTTCGCCAGCGGGGGACGTTGGCTGCGGTGGTTCGCGTTATCAGCTTCACTCTGCCGAATCCCACCGCCCTGAACATTCCTGAAACTGTCACAAACCTAGCAAACTTCTCCAGTGGTCTCGTGCTGATCACAGGTCCGGCCGGCAGCGGCAAATCTACGACGCTGGCTTGCATTATCGACCGCATCAACCAGGAAAAGAGCGGCCATATCATCACTATGGAGGATCCGATTGAGTTTATTCACCGTCACAAGCGGTGCATTGTGACCCAGAGGGAAGTTCCCGCCGATTCGCGCAGCTATGTGACAGCCCTGCGCGCGGCGCTGCGCCAGTCTCCCAATGTGTTGCTGCTCGGAGAAATGCGCGACCTGGAAACTATTGAGATTGCCATGACAGCTGCGGAAACCGGCCAGCTGGTGTTTTCTACTTTGCATACTATGGGAGCCGCCAATACTATAGACAGGATTATTGACGTTTTTCCACACAGCCAGCAGCAGCAGATTCGTATCCAGCTTTCCATGGTTCTCAAAGCGGTTGTTTCTCAACAGCTCCTTTCCACCACCCGGGGCAGGCTGCTCCCGGCCTTTGAGATCATGCTTTCCAACTTGGCTGTTCAAAACATGATCCGGGAGGAGAAGATTCACCAGATTGAATCGGCGATTTACGCCGGCACCAACGCCGGGATGACATCGATGGATAACAGCCTGTTTAAGCTTTATGAACAAAGCCTGATCACAGAACAGGATGCTATTTTGCATTCCAATAATTATGATTCGATGCGGCATCGGATTAGTTTATATCAGCATCATCAGTAAACAGCCCCTTACAGGTGATTATATATAGGAGAAGGCCATTTCCCAAAAAGTTTTGCCGAAAACCCCGAAAACGGCAAAACTTTTTCAATTAATGCGAACTCAGTTGCTGTTTTTCGCAAATCTATTGTATTTGCCCAAACCCTATACAAAGCGTCATGTTTTAGATACAATGAACATAAGCGATTCTCTAATAGACATGAAAAGTAAAGCTACTGACATCCATATTACGGTAATAACTCTATTCTTATAATTTGAAATAAGGGAGGGATATAGAGATGTCATCAAAGGTAGGATTTGCATTTTCAGAACCAAAACAAAAGATCTTGAGGAGGTCGCGCATATGCAAGCCATAACAAATCCTGACGCCCTGGAATTGCTGGATTGTGAGAATCTTTTTGATTTTAAAATTTCATCTCCGGAGGCCTTGCGGAAATGGCAACAGAAAAAAACGGGAAATCGGTGATAGTAACACAGAAAAAAGGACCTTATATTTAGATTATTATGGGAGTTAATCCCGAAAAGAATCAGATTAGGAGGTTGCTATTTATGGGAGAATTAGGAATAGGCGAAAAACTAATATTGATATTTTTCTTTCTTGTTGTTATTATCCTTTTCTCTGCTGCCTTTCTCTTTTGGGATAACCTTGAAGTGCAAGTGATAATGCTTTGCCTTGCCATCCTTGCATTGTTTGTATGTTCAAAAACAAACGCAAAAACAAAGAAGATGATTATATTTCGTTTAGTCAAATATAGCATTTCACTGGGATTGATTGGAGAAACAATGAGTCTATTATTTGTTTGGGTTCTTCCATTAAGCACTGATGAAGGACAAAGATTGATTGAGTCTGTTGCATATGGTTCAATGGTCTTGATTTGCGCTCCTATTGTTCTTTTGTTAGGCTATATAATTTTTTCCCCATCATCCATGGTTAAGACGGAGGCCACAATAGTTTCTATTCAATTGAACAGTGATGGTGATCGTATATATTCTGATGTTGATGCAACCTTAAATCTTTCTATACAAAAAAAAGATGGAACGAGTTATGAAAAGACTTTGCAAGTGCGCATTCCAGGAAGTCAATTGCCACTATACCAGCCCGGCAAAAAACATGAGATATTATATCAGATATCTGATCCGTCTAAAGTCATGATTATCCACCCCAGACACCCAAGAACCACCGGAAGGTCTGTTGCCAGTATCGACTCTGACGAGTTTCGCCAATAATTAATTAATAAGAGCCGGCGAAAGTTTCCGCTTTGACGTATAGACACACTACTTCAGCACTGGCTACATTTGCATATGGTGCAAATGCTGGCGTAAATGCTTTAAAGGCACATCATGCCCGCGATAGAACTGCCAAGGCAGGGGCAAGAAAGATATTACCTATTACCGCAAAGTCTGGCAGCAGCGCATCGACCCAAAAGGAGGAGCGCTCCACACATGCGCGAATACCATTCTTGAAAATGCCAATAAAATCACATATAATATGGGTATAAGCGATAGGGATAAAAAATCAATAGAACAAGGAACTGTATGCCTATGGATATAGAAACTGTGAAAACATCACAACACACACATGAGCTTCTTGACCATGCGCTTGCGCAAATCACTAAGCAGCCCAAACGCCGGTATTCCCAGCAAGAAATTGACGAAGCCCGCGGTAACCTGGCCCTTATGAATGACCGTGTCTTTATGGTCACATTTTGTGATAACAAAAACAACCCCATCATCACAGGAATCGTCAACGCCCTGCGCAAGATCCATTCTCTTGCCCCAATCCCGCCCATAGAGCGGACAACAGTTCAAAACGTGTCGCTCATCGATGTCTTAGGCCGTGGAATGATCGGCGAGAAGTATTCCGATTACTACGTCGAGCTGCCGAAGCAGGACACTTGGACAAAAGGAAGTTTGCCGGAAGCATATCATGATTTATGGGATCTGTGCTGCATTTTCAGAACCAAAACAAAAGATCTTGAGGAGGTCGCGCATATGCAAACCATTACAAATCCTGACGCCTTAGAATTGTTAGAAGAAGTGAAGAAAACCGTAGCACCCAATGACTTTGTCGATGAAACACTGGATCGGAAGAGTGAGTTGGAACAATTGCGGAATTATATCATTAGGGAGAGACAAAAAGCCGCACAGGAAGCCGCACAGGAAGCCGCACAAGAGGCCGCGCAAGAAGCCACACAGAAAGCTGCACAAGCCGCACAAAAAACAGCGGAAGATCTATTGGTCTTGGCTCTTCGGGCCAATTCTCCTCATGATACTGTGGAAGCCATGCGGCGACGTACAGGGATTACAAAGGAGAGACTTGCAGAGTTAAGAGAGCAAGTGTAAGGCATTGTAATTAAATAGCCTTTACAAATCATGACAAAAAGTGCACAATGTGTATTATGGAGAAAATAGAGATGTCCCTATTGGAAGAACGAATCAAAAACATGTTGCCAACATTAAACGAATATCATAGCAGAAGATATTTGGCAACAGAGGTAAAAGCACTCGGTCACGGGGGCATGAGTCTTGTGAGCCGGATGCACCCCTAACGCGGGCTGCGCCCGCAAGTGGTCAGTGATCAGGGGTTAGTGGCCAGGGGTTTTCTTGTTTTTTATTGACACTTCGCGCCCATAAGTTACTAAGGGGCTGTAACTAAAGAAAGGAAGCTGTTATGACCTACAAGACACAGATGGAAGCGGCCAGGCATGGCGCTATAACGAAAGAAATGGAGCGGGTAGCTTACAAAGAGCATATGGATCCGGAAAAGCTGCGGGATTCCATTGCGGTGGGAGAAGTGGTCATTCCAGCCAACATTCATCATAAAACTTTGGAGGCTGAAGGAATTGGCAGAGGACTGAGAACCAAGATCAATGTCAATCTGGGGGTTTCCGGAGACAGTCGTGACTACGAAAGGGAAATGGCCAAAGTCCGTTTGGCCCTGAACTATAAATGCGAATCTATTATGGATCTTTCCAACTGCGGCAAGACAAATGTCTTCCGCAGGGAGCTGATCGGCATGTCCGCCGCCATGGTGGGAACGGTTCCCATGTATGACGCCATTGGCTATTTGGAAAAAGAGCTGGCGGATATTACAGCTCAGGATTTTCTCAAGGTCGTTGAGATTCATGCCCGGGAGGGGGTGGACTTCATGACCCTCCACGCCGGAATTAATCGCCGCGTGATTGAGACCTTCAAGAGGAGTGAGCGCCTGACAAATATTGTGTCCCGGGGCGGTTCCTTGCTTTTTGCCTGGATGGAAATGACGGGGCGGGAGAACCCCTTCTTTGAGTATTATGACGATGTTTTGGAGATCCTGCGGACCTATGATGTGACGGTCAGTCTTGGCGACGCGATGCGACCGGGTTCCAACTGTGACAGCACTGATGGAGGGCAGCTGGCCGAGCTGATCGAGCTGGGGTATCTGACGAAACGCGCCTGGGAGCGGGATGTCCAGGTTATGATTGAAGGGCCTGGACATATGGCCCTGAATGAAATCGAAGCCAATGTGCTTTTGGAAAAGCGTCTGTGTCATAATGCTCCGTTCTATGTGCTGGGGCCGCTGGTGACGGATATCGCGCCGGGATACGATCACATAACTTCCGCGATTGGGGGGGCCGTTGCCGCTGCCGGCGGGGCGGATTTCCTGTGCTATGTGACTCCGGCGGAACATTTGCGTTTGCCTGATCTGGAGGATGTGAAAGAAGGGATTATCGCTTCGAAGATAGCCGCTCATGCCGCCGATATTGCGAAAGGGATCCCAGGCGCTTGGGAAATTGATCGAAAAATGAGTGATGCCCGCCGGCGTGTGGATTGGGAAGAGATGTTTCGGTATGCTATTGATCCGGAAAAGGCCAGACAGTACCATGAGAGCTTACCGCCGGAGGATGAGGGGACTTGTTCTATGTGCGGCAAGATGTGTGCGGTACGGACAATGAACCGTATTTTGGCTGGGGAAGAGGTGGAGCTTTATGGGGAAGGTTCTGAAGGTTAACGGCGCAGATTTTTCCTTAGAGAGATTGCTAAGCTTAAGAGAATTTCTTATTGAGCAAGGCTATAATCCGGATCATGTCGCGACTGAGATCAATGGTGAGGTTGTTCCTAAAACTGCTTATGAGAGCGTGGTTCTGTCCGATGGTGACGTGATTGAGATTGTCCGGTTTGTGGGCGGAGGGTGATGGTTATGGATGTGGATACACCAGAGATACACGGGAAGCTTAAAAATGCCAAGGTAGCGATTGCGGGGCTGGGAGGGCTGGGATCCCATATTGCGGTCAGTCTCGCGCGGATAGGCGTGGGGATGCTGCTGTTGGTGGATGATGATGTGGTGGATCTCAGTAATCTGAATCGCCAGATGTATTTTATCAAGCATTTGGGAATGCCAAAAACGCAAGCGCTTCAGGAGCAGATTGAACAGATTAATCCTCTCGTTCACGTGAAGATTCGGACGGTGCGGGTAGAGGATCATCATGTGGTGGAACTCTTTGAGGGATATGATGTGATGTGTGAGGCTTTTGACACACAGGAGGCGAAGGCCATGCTGGTTTCCGCGGCGCTCAGCAGGCTGCCGGATCTCAAGGTGGTGGCGGCTTCCGGTATGGCAGGATATGGATCTTCTAACGGCATCTGTACAGAGCGGAGAATGAAAAACCTCTATGTGTGTGGTGATGGGGAAGCAGATGCGGCAGCGGGAATGGGTCTCATGGCGCCAAGGGTGCAGATTTGTGCCGGGCATCAGGCGAATATGGTACTCAGGCTTTTGGTGGGCCTGGAAGACGTGTAGAACACCCTAGTTCTTTGGATGGAATGCGGGCCTTTTTGGATATATCAGGTTTTTTCAAGAGAAGGAGAAACGCCATGTACATAAAAGATAGGCTTGTTCTGGGCACAAAGGAGTTTGACTCAAGATTCATTTTGGGATCAGGAAAATTTTCCCTTAAAGATACCGCGGCGGTTATTGAGAATGCGGGAGTTGAGATGGTGACCCTGGCTCTGCGCCGGGCGAATGAGGGTGGAGAGGAGAATATTCTGGAATATATGCCTGAAGGGATTACGCTGCTGCCCAACACGTCGGGGGCTCGGAACGCTCAGGAGGCTGTGCGGATTGCCCGGCTGGCCCGGTCGTTGGGGTGTGGGGATTTTGTTAAGGTTGAGGTGATCCACGACTCAAAATATCTGATGCCTGATAACCCTCAGACGGTCAAGGCTACGGAGACTCTGGCCGGGGAAGGATTTGCTGTCATGCCCTATATTTATCCGGATCTGATCACGGCCCGGGAGCTGCAGCAGGCTGGGGCGGCGGCTGTTATGCCGTTGGGGTCGCCTATTGGCAGCAACAAGGGATTGTTAACTAAGTATTTTATAGAGATGCTGGTGGAGGAGATTGATTTGCCTGTTATTGTTGATGCCGGGATAGGATGTCCGTCTCAGGCTTGTGAGGCCATGGAAATAGGGGTGGCCGCGGTTATGGCGAACACAGCAATCGCTACGGCAGGAGATGTGGCGTTGATGGCCAAGGCGTTCAAGCTGGCCGTGGAAGCGGGACGGGCTGCTTATTTGGCGGGGCTGGGCCGGGTCATAGAGGCGGGCGGGCAGGCATCGAGTCCTTTGACGGGGTTTTTGGAATGAGGGGATGCGGGTGGAGTCATGGAGTGAGGGCTATCCTGTTGGGAAAATAGTCTACAATAAGGTATGTTTTTCTATATGCCGGAGATCATATGATCTATGACACTGCATAAATACACAAATATAAATAAAAAACTCATAATAGAATGTAGACATTATTCTAAAAATAGGGTATCTTTATATCAAGAAGATTATTGCTAAGGGATCTTGAAGAAAATTTCTTATAAATCTCCCAATCCCCCAAATAACCCTAATTTCTGACAAAGATCGACATTATAAGTTTGTCCTCAAGTTGTTGTCGTTTCCCACAGATCTACATAAACAGGTTTGCAGAAAGGAGGGGGCATAAAAAAGTATGAGAAAAGTTTTGGTCATAATCATGTTTGCGTTTATTTCCGCATTTACCTTTGCGGCCTTCTATATGAGCGTGGAAGATGTCTATCGCAGCCAGATGGAGACAATGGGCGAGACGGATTTGGCACAGTCCATCCACTTTACATCTGTGGGGGCGGATCTTCAGGCGTTTTATAAAAAAATGACGGATGTTCTTGATAAATACCGCGCCAACCTCTATACAACGCGAGTGTCTGAAAATAACGGAGCCGACAGCCAAACGAAGGGCAAGTCTGTTGTGGTTAAATATGTCTATGTGAATCGGGCTGAACCGTTCAAGGATATTGCTCCCGGGGGCCGGCTTTACTTATTAGGGGCTTTTCCCCCTGCGGATCCTGCGAAAAAAGAGTCTGAAGACTATATGACAACAGATAATAAGGATGGCTCCAAAAGCGGTCTCATTGATAGTTTTCGCACGGACGAGATTTATGAGATCAGGACGCTGGCAAGCGGGGTGCAGAGGGATCCGGATTTATTCACACAGGCGTGTGTTTTGCAGGTGTTCGCCCAAGGCGATGAGGATAAGATGATATCTGAGTGGTCTTCCCAAGGGATTGCGGTGACAAAGCTAAAAACCGAACAGCGTCATATTCTGGATGTGGGGATTATTTATCTGTTGGTGGGGGTATGCCTGATTGTCTTTTTGCTGGTCATGGTTCATGATATTTTGTATTCCAGCCGCCGTATTGCTGTGGAAAAGATGCAAGGGTTCTCAGTGTATGCTGTCTGGAAAACAAAAGCTCTTGGAGTGCTTGTAATTTTTGGTATTTGCAGTGTACTGGTCATGCTGATAGGGTCGTTGATCTTTTTCCAGAAATGGACCGCGTTGATCTTGGATTTCTTATTTCAAATCTCGGGGATTTTGTTGGGTATGTGGGTCTTGTCAGGGATTTTTCTATCGCTGCCTTTCCTCTATATCCATAAGATCAGGGTTGCGGAGATGCTGCAAAATAAGCAGGGGAGCCGGTCTATTGTCATCTTCAATGCGGGAGTTAAGTTTGTGGCGACGACAGTGTTGGTGATTTACAGCGCTATGGTTTTTTCAGAATTGCGGACTCTTCTTTCCCGGCGCGACACAGATTCAGTCCGGGAGATGGGGAGTGTGGAGAACGGTATTTTCTTTTATGGAGTCATGCTCATGATTATGGTGGTGATCATTATCTTGGTTTTGTGGCAAAATACCATGAGCTACATGAATACCAACCGCGTGCGTATTGCGTTGAAACAAACTCTCGGATATGGCACGTTTGATAAGTTTGTCAGTTTCTATTATGCTTATTTTATATCTTGGGCCGGCACGGCACTTGTTTCCCTTAGTGTTTCCTTGTTTGTGGGAACCGGTGTGGAAACCACCGTGTTGTGCGTGGCGCTGTTTGTGTTTGAAGGGATATCATCCATTATCATTTTTGATCTTATGAAACGCATGAAACGGCAAGATGTGTTGCGTATTACGAAAGGGGGGTAAGGGGTATGCCAATTATCGAGATGCAGTCACTCACAAAAGGATATGATGGCAGAATTCTTTTTGAAAACTATAACCAGCAGATTTTTCAGGGTGAATTTGTGGCCATAACCGGCGACAGTGGCTGCGGCAAAAGCACGCTGCTGAATATTATTGGGCTGCTCGAACGGCATGATGAAGGGGTGCTCATTATCAACGGGAAAAAAAATGTCTATCCCAACTCCCGTGATGCACAGAGATTGCTGCGGGTTGATATAAGTTACCTGTTTCAGAATTCGGGGCTTGTGGAGGATGAAACGGTTGTTTATAACATTCGCCTTGGTCTTCGCTACACGAAAACCAAGGCGAGCCGGCAGCTGGAAATTATTGGGGACGCCCTGAGCCGGGTGGGACTGGCTGGTTTTGAAAAGAAAAGAGTTTATCAGCTTTCGGGGGGGGAGAGACAGCGCGTGGCGATTGCCCGGGTCTTGGTCAAGCCTTCAACAATTGTGTTGGCTGATGAACCTACCGGGTCACTTGACGCGGGGAATCGGGATATTGTCATGAGTATGCTGCAGATGCTCAACAGGATGGGCAAGACGATTATCATCGCGACCCATGATCGCTATGTGGCGGGATTGTGCCAGCGCGAGATTAGTTTGAACAATGCGAGGAATGGGAGCGGGACGGAAATGGCGAGAGAGGGAAATCCGTCTGGATGGAGCGGACCGGAGCCGGCGATGGGAGGTTCGCCTGGGAGATGGGGCGGACCGGGTGGACCGGGTGGACCGGGTGGACCGGAACCGACGACGGGAGGAGGCCCGTCCAGGGGATGGAGTAGCGGTGGATCGGAACCCTCGACGGGCGGAGGTTCCTCCAGGGGATGGAGCAGCGGTGGGCCGGAACCCTCGACGGGTGGAGGCCTGTCCAGAGGATGGAGCAGCGGTGGGCCGGAACCGACGATGGGCGGAGGCTCGTCCAGGGGATGGAGCAGCGGATCAGAATCGACAACGGGGACAGGCCTGCCGGGGGGATGGAACAGACCGGAAATGACAATGGGCGCAAGTCCGAACGGAGGATGGGGCCGGAGATCACTGAACGATACTCAAGGGAGGAAGTTCGTGAATCGGAACGAATAGCGTTTGTGCAGAAAGGATAAGAGATAAGAATGCGAGACCCTCGCATTCTTATCTCTTATCCTTTCTGCAGCAGTTCCTTATTAAGGGACTGTAACTCAACGGTTTCATTTTGTGAGGTTTGGTGACGCGTACGGGATTCGAACCCGTGAATGCCAGCGTGAAAGGCTGGTGAGTTAAGCCGCTTCTCCAACGCGCCTTGTTTGGTGAGCCATCCGCGACTCGAACGCGGGACACCCTGATTAAAAGTCAGGTGCTCTACCAACTGAGCTAATGGCCCTGGCTTTAAGCCGTTTTCTGTGAAGTTCCTCGTGCAAGTGTACCAAAAAACAGATGGGGCGTCAAGCCTGGGAGGGAACTGGAATTAATTACATGATTTCTGTACATGATTTCTGATTTCTGCTTTGGTTGTGGCTGTAAGCCCCCCTGTGGTATACTTAACACCATCATACGTGAGGAGAGGAGAGACATCATGCTGGAAATACGCATCCATGGGCATGGCGGCCAGGGGACAGTCACTTTGGCTGAGTTGATTGCTTATGCCCAGATGAAGATGGGAAGGCATGTGCAGACATTGCCGTTCTTTGGCATGGAGAGGCGCGGGGCGCCGGTAAAAACGGCGATGCGGCTGTCTGACGAGGAAATATTGCTGAAGAGCCAGGTATATAAACCGCATGTGCTGGTTCTGCTGAGTGAGGGTCTGGAATCCGGCGCTGTGCAGCAGGGGCTGCACAAGCAGGGTGTTGTGCTGGTCAATAGAGCTTGTGTTGCGGAACGTAGTGGAGAAAACGTCGCCGCAAATGTGCCCGGCTGTAACCCGTCTGTTGATGCCTGGGGCATCGCCCGTGCCTGCGAGCTGGTGCTCATGGGACAGCCTCTGATTAATGTTCCTATGTTTGGAGCTGTGTCCCGGCTTCTGGGAATATCGCCTCAGGCTGTGACAGAGAGCATTGAATACAAATGGCCTGCGGGCAGCGAGGCGTCTGTCCGGGCCGCTTTGCGGGGATATGAAGAGGTGCAGGGTTTGGAAGGGCTGCCGGATATGGCCCGATGGATAGGAGACGCGGCGGAACTACCGACGGAAATACCGATGGAAATACCAGTGGAACTACCGACGGAACTACCGGCGGCACTGAAGGCGAATCGGATAACAGGGGTGCCTGCTCATCCGGTATCTTTCCCTCAGAAAGGGGTGTCCGGGCAAACGGGAACTTGGCGGTTGGAAAGGCCTGTCATCAACAAGGATACCTGTACATCCTGCCTGCTGTGCTGGGTGTTCTGTCCGGAGGCTGTTATTGAAAAAGAGACTCTTGATATTGATTATACGTACTGTAAAGGATGCGGCGTTTGTGCCGAAGAGTGTCCTGCTAAAGCTATTAATATGATAAGGGAGGGGGAATAGGAGCTATGGAAGCGGAACGGCTGATGAAAGCGGAACGGCAGGGTCAAGATGGCGGAGAAGTGACGGATGAGCGCCTGTTAAAAACGGGATGCCATGCGGCGGCGTTGGCGGTGCGCAGCGCCCGGGTGGATGTGGTGGCGGCTTATCCGATTACGCCTCAGTCCAGCGTGGTGGAGACGATTTCGGCCATGGTGGAGGAAGGGGATCTGGAGTGCCGTTTTCTGCCTGTGGAAGGGGAACACAGCGCCTTAGCGGCCTGTGCGGGAGCTATTGCCGCAGGGGCCAGAGTTTTTACGGCGACGGCGTCCCAGGGGCTGCTCTATATGCACGAGGTTTTGCATATGGTGGGCGGCGGCCGTTTGCCGATGGTGATGGCGAATGTCAATCGCGCTGTTTTCCCGCCCTGGGCTCTGTTGGTGGATCATCAGGATTCTCTGTCTCAGAGGGATACGGGGTGGCTGCAAATCTATGTGGCGTCGGTGCAGGAGATTTATAACGCGATTCTGCAAGGGTTTTATATTACGCAAGAAGCTCAATTGCCGGTTATGGTTAATTTTGACGGATTTATTCTTTCACATTGCGCGTCGGGGGTGATGGTGCCGGCTCAGGAGGTCGTGGATGCTTTCCTGCCTCCTTATGAGCCTTTATGGAAGCTGGATCCGGCGGCTCCCAGCAGTTTTGCCAATGTGACGGCTACGGAATATTACGGCAAGCACCGGGCGATGCTGCAGCGGGCGCAGCAGGAGGCGAAGCCGATTTTCAAGGAAGCGGCTGCCCGGTATCGTGATCATACGGGGATGTGGGACGGGGATGTCCTGGACTTGTACCGGACGGAGGATGCTGAGGTGTTCGTGATTTCTATGGGATCTATGGCGGCTGAGGTGAAGCTCGGTGTGGATGACCTGCGCAGCCGGGGGATCAAAGCGGGGGCTGTCCGAATCCGTGTCTACAGGCCGTTTCCTGCGGAGGACCTTGTGCAGGTACTGCCTGACGGGAGTACGGCAGTTGTGCTGGAACGCAATTATTCTTTTGGGATGAACAGCGGGATTTTGGCTGTGGAACTCAAATCGGCTTTGTATGGACAGAAAAATGTCTGTATCCATGACCGGGTCATGGGGATCGGCGGAGAAGATCTGACGTGGAGATATATGGCTCGCGTGGTGGAAGACGCGATCACGGGAAAGGAGGCGACCCCATGGCAACCCGAATAAAAGATCTGCCGGCTGAAGAGGTTGTTTTGTCTGGAAATGGCGCTTGCGCCAGCTGTCCGTCTACTTTGGCGCTTCGTAGTGTTGGAAAAGCATTGGGGCCCAATGCGATTATGCTGCTTACCCCTTCGTGTACGGTTGCCAGCATGGGAGTTACGCCCCAGATGGCTTTTACCTATCCGGCGATGAATATTTGTTTTGCGACAGCCGGATCCTCGGCGGCGGGTGTGGTTTATGCCCTGGAGGCTCAAGCTATGAAGGGGCGGTTACAGGGCGAGATGCCGACGGTGTTTACCTGGATTGGGGACGGCGGCACCTATGATATTGGATTTCAGGCTTTGTCAGCGGCGGCGGAGCGCAATGATAACTTTATTTTCTTTTGCTATAATAATGAGGCGTACAGCAATACGGGGGTGCAGCGCAGCGGGGCGACGCCGGCCTATGCTGTAACTACGACAACTCCCGGTGGCAAAACTGAGAATAAGAAGAATATGCCGCTTCTGATGCTGGATCACCGGATTCCTTATATGGCGACGGCGTCGGTGGCGTATCCGGCGGATCTCTATGATAAGGTGGTTAAGGCGAAGGGGATAAAGGGGTTCAAATATATTGAGATTTTTGCGCCGTGCTATCCGGGATGGAAATTTGAGAGCAAGGACATGGTCAAATTGGCCCGTCTGGCGGTGCGCAGCGGGATTAATTTGCTCTGGGAGGCGGAGAATGGCTATATCACACACTTGAGTGGTCCGACCAAGGCCCTGGTGGAAACGGGAGCGGCGCCCCGGGGGCTGGAGGAGTATCTGGAGGCTCAGGGCAGGTTTAGACACGTGATGACTTCAGAGAAAAAGGAGGCCTTTCTGCAGGGTGTTGAGGCTGGGGTTCGCGAAGAAATGGAGCTGCTCAAAGGGCGGATGAGGATTTAAAGAAGAATCTCCGAATAAACTCTAATAAATTAATATATTTACGGAGAAATAAAAGATATTCATATAGGCGCGAGGGCAAAAGTCCTAAGGAATTATATGGATATCAAAAAGGTGAAATGGCAAGGGTAAACTAAAAAATGTGGACAAAAAACCCAAAAAATAGAAAATATGCAGGTTTATCATTTGTTTTTTTAAAGAAATAAAAGATTTGCATATTGACTTTTGCAGACGGACGGCTAGAATTAAGATGTAGGATAGAGAAAAGGGTGAGGATATGACAAAGAATGAGATTATAAGGTCAGCTGAGGATTTTTGCGCGAAAAACAGCACTAAGAAAGTTGAATATCGGCTGTGTGTGGGCGAAGAACAGCGCAGCAAAGATCCGAGTTTTGGAGGCCGGTATGATTCAAAGCTCGATGAGGAAGCCTATCTTAATAATTCATTCACGGTTGTGGCTCGAAACAAGAGTGATATGTCCTTTTTAGGGCGAACGACTCTTTTCTTGATGGGGTATGATGTCTACAAAGATATATTTTTCTGGAAACTCCATGAGGATGAGGAGCAGACATTTCTGCTTAAAGTCTGGTTAGGAGAGTGTAAGGATCTTATTGGGGATTTGTGTATTACTCTTGGTTTCACAGAGATAGCCGGTGAGATTCGGTTTTCTCCGGATCTTGCTTATCAATATAAAACGGGGATGGATCTTTTCGGTTTCGTAAAGCAGCTGGTTTCTGATTCGGAGAATTTTGTGTACTTAGCCCCACTCGGAGAATTTTCTTTCGATGAGGAAACCTTGAGTCTCGATAAGGTGATCCTGTTCCCTGAAATTAATGTGAGTGAATTTGGCGCGGTGCACCCGGAAGGCTGGGCGAAAGCTAAGCTGGCCCAAAAGCTTAAGATGTGCAAGGTGGACAACCTTTATGGAAATGATGATCTTGGCCCGGTTTTCTTTTCAAAAGAGGATAGTAAGGCTCTAGAAGCTTTATTATAAAAAGGATGGACCGAATATTAAGAGAGGCTCCATCCACAGGTAGATGTATGGTTAGCTTGTGCGGCTGAATCTAAAGGATGAGAAGCTTTTGAAGGGTCAGTTGAGCTGTCACGCCATCAGGCAGCTATGAGGAAGGCTGTCCCGTCAAGGGGGATGAATCTCTAAGGATTCAGACGGAGGGTAACCATCTTTTATCACAAAAAATTATAAGGAGGAACATGAGATGAAATTTGTTGTTAACCCTACACATGTGGAGGAATTAGCTTTCTGCACAAAAAACGCTACTGTTGTTCATTGTCAAAAGTGTAACTGCACTCCTTGCAAATGCGGCACCAGCAAAACTGTTGTTGTCAAGAAGACCAAGTATATTGCCCATTGCCCAAAATCAAAAAGGTAAAGGATACTAGTTGGTAATCGATTTCGTTTTCGTTAAGGCTTGGTTCCATGGTTTGTAGGGATTCTTAGCAAACTGCCTTAAAGGATACTTTTATCAAGCCATTACGGGTTCGCGTGGTTACCATTTTTGGGCGCTATTCTGAGATGATTCCTTGGCTTAGCGCCCTTTTCGTATCGTCTTTATTTATATATAATTTCTTATATATCGTATTTATTTAAATTAATATCAACCAACACATAGGATAAAGATAAAGCAGGGGGAATACACACAACATGAAGAGATCAAAGTACACCTATATTTTCGATGTGGATGATACTAAGGTGGCTTTTAACGGGATAACGTGCGCTTTGGCGGAAATTGACGAAAAGTTTATCCGCCTTTACGAAAATATAGAAGAGGTCACGCGGGAAGACTTGAACGATGAGGATAAGGCCCTTTTAGACGATATGCTGGGGGGCTGGTTTATTGTTTCTGACAGGGTTGACGAACTGGAACACCTGAAGTTCAGGAATCTTTCCGGCAAATATGCTCAGGATCATTTGAGTCTGATTATTGCGCCAACTATGGCCTGTAATTTTGCGTGTCCTTACTGTTACGAAAACCCCAAGCCTGGTGTTCTCAGCCGTCAGGTTCAGGATAGACTTGTTGAGATGGTTCAGGAAAATGCTGAACGCAAGAGGCCGGTTTATGTCACATGGTATGGCGGCGAGCCTCTTCTGGCGGAAGAGGTGGTCTATGATCTGTCGAGAAGATTTATAGAAGTCTGTGAACAGAATCATGTGGAGTATTGTGCTGAAATGCTTACGAATGGATTTCTGATCACGGATGAGAGTATAGAAAGATTCAAAGAATGCTGTATTTCTGATGTACAGATTACAATTGACGGATCCGAAGCGGTGCATAATCGCAGAAGATTCCTCAAGGAGACGCCTTCTGAAGGGACTTTCGCGAGGATTCTTGACAATGTTAAAAAGATCTATCATAGTGGCATGACCATTGATGTCCGTATCAATCTTGATAAGACAAATATTGCGGATACCAAAAACTTGATCCTGTATCTGAAGGATCTGAATATGCCGGAAATAGGGGTTGTTTTTGGGCTTGTGATGGCGCAAACGGATGTCAACCAGAATATTAAGGATACATGTCTGACTCTGGCGGAATACTCGGAGGTTACGGCGGAGCTGCAGGAGTTTTTGTATCTTCATGGATTTAATGGATCTGAGGATCCCTTTTATCCAAATGTCAAAAAAAATTACTGCGGAGCGGATTCGGTGAATACCTTTGTGGTTGACCCTGAAGGATACTTGTATAAATGTTGGAATGAGGTGGGCATGATCGGAGACAGTATCGGCAATATCCTGGGGGAAGGGTCTGAGTCTGCCATGGACATGATGGCCCGGAATGTTGCTTATATGACATGGTCTCCTTTTGATAATGAAGGGTGCAGGAACTGCAAGGTTCTTCCTGTCTGCATGGGGGGGTGCCCCTATTATCCTGTCAAGAAGGGGCACAAACATTGTGAGACGTGGAAATTCGGTTTTGTGGAAACGTTGAAGAAGTCTTATAAACAAAGGGTTGAGACGGATGTCAAAGCTTAAGATCTTGCTGCGGGGGATTCAATCCAATTTATTTTCTTTTTTTATGGTTTTCTTTTCGACGCTGTTTGTGGTTGTTCTTATGGTGGTCAATTTCTCGTTTGAGCAGTCTACGGTGAGGACAAGAATTGACCAGCTTGGGGATATGTGCCAGAATACTCCGATTTCTGTCATTGTTGCGGATGCGTGGGCTAACCAAATTGCTGCTCGGGCGGCGAACCAAGCTGCTTCCCAGATCACTCTGGTGGCGGGCGAAGAGGCCAACCGGACGGACGCCTCTCAGTCTGATACTGCTCAGGCTGAGGAAAGTCAGGATGGCAGCCGGGCTGCGGGCATGGGTGCTGTTTTTGAGGCCAGCCAGGTTAAAGATATTTTAATCCTGAACAATAATATTGCGGGGTATGTGGAGCGGTACAGCTTTGGGGCCAATACCCGGCTGAAGTTTGAGTATGTCTCTGTTTATGGCGTGGATATACCCCAACAAAGGGGGGTCTATGATATCGACCTTTTAGAGGGAACCCTTGACTTTGCCGAAGTAAATGGGGTTATTGTGTCCAAAACATTTGCCCGTGAAAATTCTGTTAACTTGGGGGATACCTTTAAGATATATTTGAATCAGCCGGGGGGGCGGAGAGAGGTTGGCGCTGCACTGGCTCAGAGAACGCTGACCCAAGGGATGCGCGTTCTGGGGGTTCCTGAAGAGACAGAGGGCCAGGAGCAAAAGGAAACCGGGCAGAAGGATCCGGGTATTGAGGTGGTTATTAAGGCCATTGCTGCGGATACGGGATTCTTCCAGGCTCAGGATGAGTTGCTGATTTCTAAATTGGCTTTTGCTCAGAGCATTCACAAACAGCCGGGAAAGATTAACTTCTTGGATGTGGCGCTGAAGGATTTGGGCCTTGTTTCACAGACTTTGGAACAGTTGAATGGGAGCTTCCGGGAGCTTAATCTTAATCTTGAGGCTGGACAAAAGTATGATGATGATTATTATGATACTTTTGTGAAGCCTGTTGTCTTTGCCTTGTACCTTTTTGTCGGATTTATGGTGCTGGTTTCTGTGTACATTCTTTTGTCTGTTTTCCGATCTTATGTTTATCAGAATATGAATGAAATGGTCACCCTGCGCAGTGTCGGGTTTACGATACAGCGGTATCGCGTTCTTGTGATGTGGCAGGTGAGTATCAGTGTTCTCATAGCGGCCGGGATTGGGCTGGCCCTGAGTCCTCTTTGTACCCGTTTGCTGTGGTCCTGGGCTTTACAGGAGGAGCCGGGTGTTGTAGAGGTCAATTGGATTGCTGCCGGTATTGTTGTGGCCGGGGCGTTAGGGATTGCCCTCTTGAGTGCGTGGCTGGCCACAAAAAAAGTAACGGAGACGCCTATTGTAGATATCCTGAAAAAGAATTTGGTGCAGAAGAAGGGCCGTATCAGGGGTGTGCAGTGTGCGCTGGGGCTCTCGCTGGGGGCATTGGCTGTGGGGGCTTTGATTCTCAGAGCGTCATTCCCGGATTTAGGGGTGCTTCCCTACTTTGCGGCGATAGGATTGGCTTTGGTTGGGTTTATTCTTCTTCATGACTCTGTTGTTTATGGGTTTTCCCGGCTTATTGAGAAACTATTTGGCGGATGGGGCCGCGCTCTGGGTTTGTTTGCGAAGCAGTTGAAGTTTAACTGCACAAGTTACACCCAAAGTATCTCTATTCTTTCCCTTGTGCTGGTGGTGTCGACTCTGACGGTTTCTATATCTTCAATGCTGGATAAGGCGTTAGGCGGGATTTATGAGGGCGCGGATCTCGGCGTAAATATTTACAGTGAAACGTATGAGCCGGTACTGAATGTTTTGGACAAAAATGGTCTTTCTTATGTGATGCAGAAAAGAGGAAGAACTTCTTTGGAGAATAAAAGTATGGAAATTTCCGGCGTTCCTGTCGATAAATATATTCAGAAAAATTATGAAAGAGTTAAGGATGGATCTCGGGAGGAGGTTTTTGGCGGGTTGAAAAACCCGGGGACGATTGTAATGACAACGACATTTTCCAAAGCGAACAACAAGGGTGTTGGCGATAAGGTGACGGTTGAGGGCGGAGAGTACACAATTGTGGGGATTGTCAGTTCATTTGAAAATATGGGCAATATTGCATTTGTCTCGGAGGAGACTTTTAAGAAAATGTTTGGCGGGGACGAGACTGATTTCTACTGTTGTGTGCTGGTGGAGACGAGTACTGTGGCGGCTACCGGTGAGCTGCTGAGATCTGAAGTGGAGTCGGGTGATGTGACGTTTTCTATGTATTCCATAGAAGAATTGCGCAAGGAATATGTGAAGAGCGGCGAGAGCGTCATCAAGATTATCTATACGTTGTGTGTGTTTTCTCTTCTGCTGAGCACGATCAGCATGGTGAGCAACCTCATTGTTAATATGGTGTCTCGAAAGTCGGATTTTGTGATCTACAGAACGATTGGAATCACGAAAGGGAAAATCAGGAAAAGTGTTTTGTATGAAGCCCTTTCGATGGGGATTTATAGCGGTGTTACGGGGATTGGGATAGGATGTGCGCTGCTGCCTGTTCTCGCTTCTGTGTTGTCCTATTATGTAGGGGCTATAGAGCCTACTTATAATTTCCCTCTTATGGGGGCTCTTCTGGGGCTTGCCTGTGTGATTTCAATCCTCAGTGTCTTATTTACAATCCGGAAATATGTCTTTAAAACAAATCTTGTGGAAGAAGTCAAAAGAGTATGAATGTGGCCCTAAGGAGGCGATAGGATGTTAAGCGCTAAGAGTTTAAAAATGACGTATTATCAGGGTGTGGAGAATCATGTTCTCAATGGGGTCGATCTGGATATTGAGGAGGGGCAGTTTGTCACGATTGTCGGAAAGTCGGGATCGGGAAAATCGACACTGCTTTATCTTTTGAGTGGTCTGGAGAAACCTACGGAGGGGTACGTGAAATTTTATGGAAAAAAACTACATGAACTGAAGGATAAGGAAATGAGTGATCTGCGCCGGCACGCTTTTGGGTTTATCTTTCAGTTCTTTAACCTTGTTTCTTCTCTCAATGTGCGGGATAATATTTTCCTGCCGATTACGATGGAGCGGAAGCTTTCCAAGGAACAGGAAGCGAAGGTGCTGGAGTTTGTGCAGATGTTGGGGATTGAGGAGAAGCTGAATGCCTACCCGCATCAGTTGTCCGGGGGTCAACAGCAGCGGGTGGCGATTGCCCGCGCTTTGGCGATTGATCCCAGTGTTATTTTTGCGGACGAACCGACGGGGAACTTGGATGCTCAAACGAGCGCTGAGGTGTTGAAGGCTTTTTATAGTCTGAATAAATTGTTGGGGAAAACTATTGTTATGGTGACTCATGATGAGAGTATCGGGAAGGTGTTTTCTACCCGGGAAATCCGCCTGGTTAACGGACGGATTTTGGGGCGTGACTACGGAGAGGGCATAGAGAATCGCTTGACAGGGACCCGTTCGAGTGAGGGGCGTGACTATGTGAGCGGGTCAATGGAGAATCGTTTGCTTGAAGGGCATGGGCAGGGAGGTTCTTTAAATGACATTACAATGACGATTAAAGAACGTTCTGTTGACGAACATATGCGCAGGCTTAAGGAACGCAGACGTATCAACCGGGAAGTGGTGGATTGCTCAAGTGAAGAGCAAGGGCTTGCGGGCGATGCAATGGAGATCCGTTCCATGGGGAATCGCTCCCCGGAGGGTCTCTCTGTAGAGAGTCTCTCCAGGGAGGATCGTTCCATGGGGAACCGCTCCATAGAGAGCCTCTCCAGGGAGGATCGTTCCATGGGGAACCGCTCTATAGAGAGTCTCTCCAGGGAGGATCGTTCCATGGAGAATCGTCCCATGGAGAATCGTCCCATGGAGGGAGTCAGATCTATAAGGGGCGCAGAAGAGAGGCGCTTAATTGAGAAGCGCGGATCTGGACGAAGGGCGCTGGGGAATCGCCTGGGTGAAGAGTATGGGAATGAGGATAATTTGGCAGGCGGCGGCATTGATGAGGATCGGCTGCGCTTGCTCCAGGGCCGTTTGGGTGAACATCGTCCGGTTGAGGAGCGTTCCATTGTGGGCCGTTCAGGTGAAGATCGCTTAGCTGAGGATCGCTCAGGTGAAGATCGTTCAGCTGAGGATCGTTCAGCTGAGAATCGTTCAGGTGAGAATCGTTCAGGTGAGGGCCGTCCAACTGAGAATCGTTCACCTAAGGATCGTCCGCCTGAGGGCCGTTCAGAGGATAGCCCAGTTGAGGAACGCTTACGTTTGCTGGAGGAGCGGTCAATTGATGAACGTTTGCGTTTGCTGGAGGAGCGGTTGTTGGACGAGCGAAAACGCGGAACCCGCTCAGCGGGGAAAGGTTCAATTGTGAACCTGAACCGGTGATCATGAAGGGGAGTGTAAATTGGATGGCTTGACAGAGAAACTTGTTGTGCTATACTGTCGAAGAAATAGGGATTGGGGATGGGGATGGTGCTGAAAGGGGGGCACTGCCATGATTCTGATTAATGGAATTGTTTTTTCTGATGAGTGGCTGAAGTCACTCTATTCTATGCGAAGAGAACTTCACCATAAAATTTCCTTTATACGCAGACATTTTAATTATACAGATCGTGTGTATGTTAAAGTTTTCGAAAGTACGCGGCATCTTGCGGATCATTTTGGCTTCCGCATTCCCGAATGGATCATGGCAACGGGCTTTGGCGATAGGCTTTATCTTGTGAAACAGGAACAGGGGAATGACGGTTTTGGGGGGCCAATTCTTGAAACGATACTTCATGAGTTGGTGCATTTGGCGGTTGCGCAAAGCTTTTCGGCTCAATGTCCGTTATGGCTGAATGAAGGATTAGCTCTGTACTATTCCGGTGAGTATCAGTCTTTCGACTTCTCGGGATGCAGGGAAGAGTATCCTTATTATGAGAAGGGGTATTCTGATAAGGATTTTTACTGTCAAAGTGCTTATGTGGTGGCCCGGCTTATTCAACGTTATAGGCTGTGGCCCTTTGTTGCGTACTGTCGCAAGTGTACACAGTTCAGTCAGGATCCTCGTGTGGGTGTTGAGGGTTTGAGGAACATCGGCGCCAAGGCAGCGCCATAGAGGACAGTTTGCCGGACACCAGCCTTAGGGATAGGGGCTGCCACATAGGTGTTGTCGTGGTGTCATGGAATAGGTTCCTTCCCTGAAGGATAACGGCTTGGAGATACGGGGGATATATATGAAATACGTCTTTAAAAAAGTATGGATTCTCATAAAACCCTATATGAAGCAGCAGGTGCTGGGATTGTTTTTGGCGATTGTGCTTGCGCTGACGGGAATTGTTTTGCCTTTCGTGTCAAGAATGATGATTGATAATAGTAGTATTATTGAGAGGTGGAACGAGCAAGCTGATGGGATGAGCCAGGATGAAGAGACGCGCGTTGAAATTGTCAATACTCTGCGAAGCCAGGGTCTTTCCGAAAAGCAGATTGAGGAGGCCCATGAACAACTCCGTACTTTGGGAGAATACACGACGCAGGAAGTCAAAATCGAGGCGGAGGAGCTGATTTTTGTTGCTGTCGCAGGTTTGGCGGCAGTGGGTCTGATAGGCATTGTTTTAGGCATATTGCAAACCATTGTATTTACGCGTGTTACGGAGAAGATCACACGAGGTATGCGCAACGCGATGTTTTCGAAGATGCTCTATGCGAACTTTGGCTTTCTGAACAAAGTCAAGGGAGGCGACATGATTTCTGTGATTATGAATGACGGGCGCAGTGCCAGCGATTTTATCTCCAATGTTCTTATTAATGTTATTACAAATGCGTTTACGTTTGTTGCTGTTTTGGCCATTATGGTGACTTGGTCGTGGGATCTGACACTTTTGGCTGTTGGGGTGTATGGAGTTTATTTTATCTTCCAAACCCTTTACGCAAGGCGGCTTCAGAAGATGTCCCTGACTGTTCAGGAGACTTATGATGATATGTGTACCTGCATTGACCAAACGAACAGCGCTATTTTATCCTATAAATCCTATAATCAAGAAAAAGCGGCAGAAAAGAGATTTCGGGGCATCACGGATAGAATGTATAAAAATGTTGTTAAGCTGGACATCAATGAGGCTGTGCTGGGGTCTTTGTCTGGCGCTGTGGGGACGATGTGCATCGTGATGATTTATTTCTTGGGGTTTTTGCGCGTTTTAAGTGGTGATTTGAGTATGGGGACTGTCATTGGTCTGAGTACTTTGTATACGATGTTAGGGGCTCCGGTTGAGGCGCTCATGGGCGTCACCGTCAGTGTCAATGTCTATAAACCGATCTTTGAGCGTATTGATGGGTATACGGAACTGGAACAGGAGGATATTGGGAAATACCAAGGAACTCTCAAATTTCCTCATGTTACAGTGCGGGATCTGTCTTTTGCCTATGAGACGGAGGAGGGGAGCAACACAGTTCTGAAAAACATTTCTTTGCGGCTGCCGCCCCGGGGTCTTGTCAATATTGTCGGAGAGTCGGGATCAGGGAAAACCACGTTCACGAAACTGTTTCTGGGGCTGTATCCGGTGCCGCGAGGGAAGATTTTTTACGGAAACAGGGATATCAATGATATTTCGATTGCCACGCTGCGTGGAAATATTGCCTATGTTCCGCAGGAAAGCGAGATTTTAAATGATTCGGTTTTTAACAATATCAGCTTTGGGGATAAGGATGTCTGGCTGGATGAGGCTATGGAGGTCTGCAGCATGCTGCGGCTGCACAAAAAAATAATGTCGCTGCCTCAGGACTATAACAGTGTTATCACGGAGCGTGTGAATTTATCTGGGGGGGAGAAGCAAAGAATTCTGATCGCCCGGGGGATATTAAAAGAAGTGCCCATTATGATTATGGACGAGCCTTTGTCGGCGCTGGACGCGGAGAACAGCGACCTTGTAAGCCGTATTATTATGAGATTGGCGGAGGAAAAGCTGATTCTCATGATTACCCATTATGAATGCGAAACGTTGAAACCCGAGATGAAAGTGACCTTTGACCAAGGCAGGGTGTCGGTATGGCATGCGCCCCATTTTCCGCGTGAGCTGCGGTTGCTCCCTGATCCACGTTCTACACGTGAACCACGTTCGCCACATGGGCCACGTTCACCCTATGTGCCGGGCAAACCCCCTTCGCCATATGAACCGTATTCACCCCATGAGCTGCGTTCGGCCTATGAGCCGCGTTCGTCTCATGAGCCGCGTTCGCCTCATGATTCACGTTCGCCTCATGATCCACGTTCGCCCCATGAGCCACGTTCGCCTCATGAGCCACGTTCGCCCCATGAGCCACGTTCGCCTCATGATCCGCGTTCGCCTCATGATCCGCGTTCGCCCCATGAGCCACGTTCGCCTCATGATCCGCGTTCGCCCCATGAGCCGCGTTCGCCTCATGAGGCACGTTCGCCCCATGAGCCGCGTTCGCCTCATGACCCACGTTCGCCTCATGAATCATCTTCGTCACCGCGTTCAGGGAATCAAAGACCGGCGCCGGGAACGCCGAGAGGGAAATCTGACTGGAAATCCGGCTGGGAAGACTGAAGGAAACAGGGTGCTTTAGGGGTGCTCTTCTAAACAGTGCACAATGTCACTCACCGTTTCCATGCGCACGATCTTATCCTCATTGACGACGACCCCCAATTCGTTTTCCAAGGCGCCGCACATATCTAAAAGGTCTACTGAGGTTAAGCCAAGATCAAAAACGAGCTGGGTTTCTCCTGTGATATCCATATCCTGAAGATTGAGATGGTCACGAATGAGTGCAATGACTTTGTCGAGCAGCTGTTGTTGTTGCATTTGAGTTTCTCCTTTGTTTAGGGACTGTAACTTATTTAGTTACAGCCCCTTATTTTTGAATGTATCTATACCTTTTAACTTTTCCCAGGGCGGTTTTCTCAAAATCCTCATGACAGATTTCAACTTTTTGAATTTTCTTGTAAGAAGGAAGCTCGGCATTGATTTTGGCGATTTCCTGTTCCAGGGTTGATTGAATATCGGTGATTTCCGTTTGGCGGGCATACTCGTGATCGGGATAAATGAAAGCTGTAATGGCGGTGATCCTATTGTGTTCTTTCGTGTCAACAAGCACGGATTGGACAAGAGGCAGTTTGTCTAAAGGAGCTTCAAGTTCTTCTGGTGATATGTTGTTGCCATCAGATAGAATGATCAGGTGTTTTTTTCTTCCAGTAATAAAAAGGAAACCATCTTCATCAATATAACCTAAATCTCCTGTTTTAAACCAGCCGTCATCAATGGCGTTGTCCATAGCGTCTTGATCCTGATAGTATCCTTGCATGACAATGGACCCTCGTACCCAAATTTCTCTTTTCTCAATTTTCACCTCACAGTAGGGGGCAGGCGCTATGACGCCAACAGACCCTGCCCGGCTCTTTTTGGGCATATTGCAGGCCACAACAGGGGAACACTCAGTGATGCCATATCCGTTCCTGAGGGAAAATCCCCAATCGTTGAAGATTTTGACTAAGGAGGGGTCGAGAAAAGCGCCTCCGCAAATCATGTCGTGCATCTTGCCGCCTAAGCTTTCATGGATATCTTTAAATAGTTTTCTGCGCAGGTCGATTTTAAACAGACGCAAAAAATTGCTTAATTTAACAGCGCGGCGCATTTGTTTTTCTTTCCCTTTTTTGCTTATTTCAATAGATATCTTTTTGTAGAGCCCCTCTACGGCCATGGGGACCACAATCATCATAACGGGTTTGAAAAATTTAAGGTCACTAGAGATGTGTTTCAGACCTCCGCCAAAACAGAGCGTCGCACAATAATACAGGGGCGGTAAGATCCCTGTGGTTAATTGAAACATGTGGTGAGGAGGTAAGAAGGGGATTTCTTTATCACCGGGACCATAAATGTTTTCAAATAACATGAGGGAACAACAGAGGTCATCGCATATGTTTTTGTGGGACAGCAAAACGGCTTTGCTGCGTCCTGTGGTTCCTGAGGTGAAAACCATCAGTGCGGTTTGGTCGGGATGGAGGGTTCTGTCTGAAGCAGCAGATATCTCTGGAGCAGCAGATATCTCTGGAGCAGCTATATCTTGAGTGGCTATGTTCTTATCTGCGAGGGGCTGACCTAAAAGATGGCGGATATTCGGGAAATCATTTTCGTTAACGCTGCTTTTTTCAGCAGCCTCTTCCTCTTGGCTTTTTCTCTGATTTCCGGGCTTTTGATTTTCATCGAACGTAAACGTTTCTAAAGGATCAAAGATGGATTTCAAGTATGCCGCCTTTTTGGTTTGGCGTGATTCAATAAAAAGGGCGCTGACATCTCCTTGGCGCATCAGCTCTTCTGTGTCTTTTTCATTAAATGTCCTGTCAATCAGGACAGCAATATTACCGGAGGAAACAACGCCAAAAAAGAGGACGAGCCATTCATAGCAAAAGTTCCCTATAATGGCTAAATGTTGAGCATGGATCCCTTTTTGTGCCAACACAGAAACAATACATGAAATATCCTGTTTGAGTTGTCCATATGTTATGGACTTCACATGATCCTTTTCTCTTATCTCAACAACCGGATAATCGGCAAAACAGCTGGTTCCGCGATTGAGTATGTCAGGAAGGGTCTGAATGTTTTTAAAAGCCTCTAAGATCGCTAAATGGGTTTTAGTCACTTGCAAGGGGTGTCGCCTCCGTAGATATATACTCAGAATAACTTAGAATAAACCGATTTCTGCTAGAGTATAAACTTTCGGAGGGTTTTTTGTCAAGGGGGAGCAATGAACCGGGCGCACCAATGAATTGTTGTAGCATAATATTCCAAAAACATATGATGCTTCTTGAGCCGGCCACACAGAGCAGGCGAACATTTAACGCGCTCGATTCTACGCGATTGTGCGCTTCTAAGCTCCTCTGCCA
>Ga0082212_10000695_pt1 | contig 32549 bp, 34 predicted proteins | sample TergutNt197P3_FD_71548 | JGI IMG/M metagenome (GOLD analysis project Ga0082212, IMG submission 71548) | Neocapritermes taracua P3 segment gut microbial communities from Petit-Saut dam, French Guiana - Nt197 P3 | ecosystem: Host-associated > Arthropoda: Insects > Digestive system > Gut ... | reverse complement strand
ATTGGGTTTAGCCAAACCGAGCCCCCCTGACCTTGTTTTTTGCCATGAATTGCTATATAATCAATCATACCACATCCAGCTTTTTTTTCAATCGCTTTTTTCGGATATTTTCATGGAGGGGGAGTCTAGCATGAAACTGCTCTGGCGGCTGGCGCGGGAGGCGTCCCGGTTCAAAGGGTTGTATGCCGTTTCTATTCTCTCCATGCTGCTGCTAACCGGGATCGCCCTTGTCCCGCCCATGCTGCTGCGCGAAATGACGCAGCTGCTGGAAGCGGGGACGGAGGAGATGGGACAGATCATGCGGCTGGCTCTGCTGCTTTTGGGGCTATACCTTCTCCAAGTGCTCTTTCGGTTCCTCAATATATACTTAGCCCATATCGCGGCCTGGCGGATGGTGGAGGATTTGCGCGTGCGCGTCTACACCAAGATACAATCCCTCTCCATGCGGTATTTTCACGATAAGCAGACAGGTGATTTGATGAGCCGCGTCGTCAACGACACGGCCAACTTTGAAAGCCTTTACGCCCATATCATCCCCGAGATGATCGCCAATGTGCTGACCGTCATCGGCGTCGTGGTCATCCTGCTCTTACTCAATGTCAAACTGGCACTGCTGACCTGTATCCCCGTGCCGTTTATCATCGCGGGAGGCTGGGTCTTCTCAAAAAAGATAAGGCCGTATTTCCGCGAGGCACAGCAGGCCGTCGCGGGCGTCAACGCAAAAATCCAGGACAATTTCTCCGGCATATCGGAAATCCAGTCTTTCGGGCGGGAAACCGATGAAACGAAAGCGGTGCGGAAGGAAACCAACAAATACACCAAATCCATCCTGCACGCTTTGAAACTCTCCAACTTCTTTCATCCGCTGGTGCAATTCTTCTCCTCGGCCGGGACGGTGATTGTCGTCGGGTTCGGCGGCTGGCTGGCTTTCCGCGATCAGCTCACGGTGGCCGACATTGTGGCTTTTCTGCTCTACTTAGGATTGTTTTACGCGCCGATCTCCGGCTTGGCGCAGCTTTTGGAAAACATGCAGTCGGCGTATGCCGGAGCCGAACGTGTCGTCGCCGTGCTGGACGCCGAACAGGACATCAAAGACGCGCCGAACGCGGAAGACATACAGTCCGCATCGGGCGCGATCGAGTTCCGAAACGTCTCGTTTCGGTATGAGGAAAATATCCCGGTTCTGAAAAACGTCAGCTTTGGCTGTCAGCCGGGGCAGATGGTGGCGTTGGTCGGGCCGACCGGCGTCGGGAAATCCACCTTAACGCAGCTGGTGGGGCGGTTTTACGACCCTGACGAGGGAATGGTGCTGCTGGACGGGAAAGACGTCAAAACCGTGACCGTAGCCTCCCTGCGCAGCCAAATCGCACCGGTATTGCAGGATACCTTCCTCTTTAACGGCACATTGGCCGAGAACATCGCCTATTCCAAGCCGGACGCGCCGATAGAAGAGATTATTGAAGCGTCTAAAGCGGCCAACATTCACGAAACCATCATGGCCATGCCTGACGGATATGAAACCAGGGTAGGGGAGCGCGGCCTGCGCCTCTCCGGCGGGCAAAAGCAGCGTGTCGCCATTGCCCGCGCCATCCTGCGCAAAGCACCCGTCATCATTCTCGACGAGGCCACGGCGTCGGTCGATACCGAAACGGAAAAAGAGATACAGGCCGCCATCGCGGGGCTGCACAAACAGCATACCATCATTGCCATTGCCCACCGCCTCTCCACCATCCGCCGCGCCGACTTGATCCTTGTGCTGGAAAACGGCGAGATCGTCCAGCGCGGCACACATGAGGAGTTGATGGGACAGCCGGGGTTGTATCAACGGCTGTCGCTGATTCAAGGGTAAGGCTGTTTACACTTCGGGATCATCCGGCTCTTCAGAAACAATCTCCGTCTCTTCGGTCACCGTGTCCGCGCGGCGTTGTTTCCGGCGTTTCCGCCAAATCAGGAAGGCGATCGTTGCCGGGATCAGCAGCGGCGAGGTGACAAGGATGGTTATGGCGATCCACTGCAACGCCGTTAGAAGCCCGCTGCTTAATCCAACGAAACCGCGCTTGATGAGGTAACCCATGTCATTGAAACTCAGCGCACTCCAGTTGATTTCACGCGGTGCTTCCTCGATCTTGACCGGGTCGTTGTCCTGACGGATATAAACGCTGACCGTAGCCATGTCGGTCAGGAAATCCCACATGCGAAGCCTGCCCTCCAACGCCTCGATGTCTTCGGTGATGCCGTCGATGATCCGCTGGATGCGGATGATCTCATCCAAATCTTTGGCGTCGGCCAGCAGCCTGTAGTAAGGTTCCAGCGTCGCCCGCTTGGTTTCCAGCCGCTGGGCGGAGTCATAGTAGTTTTCGGTGACGTCTTCCGAGCCGAGCTTGGAATTGACAACCTTACCCTCTTCTCCGGCATAGGACATAAAGGCATGTACCTGCCTCGGAGGCAGTTTGAAGGTGGCTTTGACAACGGAGTATGCTTCATAGTGCTGGATGTCGTTGGTGTGCTCATACCCGCCCAGTTCGGCGGCGCGGGACGCAAGGCGTCCGTATAGAGCGGCGGCGTCTTTGACCTCGATGTCCATCGACGCGTTCCAAATGATCTTGCGGTTGTCCGCTGCCTCTCTTTCCAAATCGTCCTTGTCATAGGGTTCTCTCATAAGGCCGTATTCATAGGGTTCGGCGGGGATAGAGTTTGGTGCGTTCGCGGACTCGCCTCTGAGTGACTTGCTTTCATTAAAGGAATCCTCGGCATAATTCGAGGAACAGGCTGTGATCAACATGAGAAGGAGCAAAAGGGCAGAGAGTGCTTTGATTCGTTTCATACTGTTTACCGTCCTTTCAAAAAAATCCCTTGCGTCGCACGAATGTTCGTGATATGCTTTGTTCATTAAGGGAATAAAGGGGATGCGGACATGGCGAATGTGCAATTGAAGCCTGAACTGACGGCGGAGGATAAATTCTCCCTGATGGAGGAAGACGGGCGGTTTGAAGTGACAGAGCCGGCCGCTCCGGTTTATGAGCAAACGCAAATGACGTTATCCTCCCCAAAGGCAACCAGACGCCCGCCGCCTCCTAAGGTCTTTCTGTCAAACGACTGTGTATTCAATTGTTCTTATTGCGGCTGCCGCTGCGGCCGGGAGGAAAAGAAACGGTATACCAACACGCCGAGGGAACTCGCGCGGCTTGCGGTGGAATCGGCACATGCCAACGGCGGCAGCGTGTTCATCACCTCGGCCGTCGTCAAGAATCCCGACTACACCGAAGAACTGATGATTGAGGCGATGCGGATCATGCGCGGGGAGCTTGGCTACCGGGGCACCCTGCACGCTAAGGTAATGCCGGGCGCAGACCCGGGGCTGATCCGGCAGGCGGGGAGTTACGCCAACCAGCTGAGCGTTAACATTGAAGTGGCCAAAAGCGAAGGATATAAAGCCATCGCCCGGGACAAAAACCGTACCAGCATCCTCCGCCCGATGACAGAGATCAGCCGCCTGATCCGGGAGGCTAAGGCTGAAAAAAGCCCCCATAAACCCCGGTTTGCCGTTTCGCAGACAACCCAGCTGATGGCGGGCAGCACAGGAGAGGACGATTTGACCATCCTCAACCTATCCAGCGCGCTGTACGGAAAATACGGTTTGCAATGGATCTATTACACCCCCTATCAATATCTTCAACAGGCGCGGGGTTACGAAGAACGCCCCGAGGTATCCACGCCGGGGTGGCGGATGACCCGGCTGTATCAGGCCGATCGGCTGATGCAGCTCTACGGCTTCACCCCCGGGGAGATCACCCCCGAGTCCGCGCCCAATTTGACCAACGATTTCGACCCCAAAGCGTCTTGGGCACTGCGGAATCTCCATCTCTTCCCGGTAGAGGTCAATACCGCGCCGTATGAAATGCTGATCCGCATTCCCGGCATCGGCATAACCACCGCCAAGCGGATATTGGACGAACGCCGTTTGGGGCGGGTGACCCATGATGTATTGCGGAGAATGAAGGTGCCGCTGAAACGCAGCCGCCATTTCCTGACGGCGGACGGCAAATTTGAAGGGGAGCGGGGGAGCGGAAAAACCATGTTTGCGGAAGCCCTTCGTTCGCCGCTGGATACAACCGTTATTTCATCGGGCTGTATTTAGCAAAACTCGCCGTTGCGGGTTAAATTGACTTGCGCTGCCATATACTTGTATAGTATACTGTTCCGAGAGGATGATGGGATTGCAGATAGACGGCATAGACATCCATGAAACGGTGATCGGCAGCGGACAAAAGATGCTCTTCCTGCACGGCTGGGGCGTCGGGCATGAGAGCTATCTCCCGCTGCTGCGGCATCTTGCCGCGACACACACCGTTTACGCGCCCGATATGCCGGGTTTCGGGAAATCGGCCGAGCCGCCTCAGGCTTGGGATGTTGACCGATACGCCGATTTCGTTGAGGCCTACTGCAAAGCCAAAGGTCTGACCGAGCCTGTCTGCATGGGGCATTCCAACGGCGGGCGCGTCCTGCTGAGGCTGCTCTCCCGGGATAACCCGGGCATAAGACCGCCCCGGGCCGTCCTGTTCAGCGCGGCGGGATTGAAGCCTAAACGCGGATTAAGGTACTATATCAAGGTCTATACTTACAAAATAGCCAAATGTTTCTTAAAACCCTTTCCGAAGGCATTGGAGCGTTACCGCGCCAAGAAAGGGTCGGCCGATTACCGCGCCGCCTCGCCGCTGATGAAATCGACCATGAGCAAGCTGCTCTCGGTTGACCTGTTAGACGCTCTGCCAAGGATAAAAGTTCCAACCCTTTTGATTTGGGGTGAGGATGACACGGCGACGCCGCTTGCCGACGGGAAGAAAATGGAGCGGCTTATCCCGGACGCGGGGCTGGCGGTTCTGCCGGGCGGCCACTGGGCATTTATGGAACGCCTGACCCATACGGTGCGTATTTTGGACTCGTTTCTGTAGTGAAATCGGTTGTCATAATAAATAAAAAATCCTCTATCTTGATAAAAGCTCCGTGATATGCTACAATATGTGGGGATGCAAAGGCAAAAAGTGTTTCACATGAAACATTATTTGAGCAAAAAGTGCCATATCTAGCAATAGATGGCCAATAAACGCAACTATGGAGGATTATTGTGGGACGCTTGGCCATTTACGCCCTTTTTTGGCTCTTCTCGATGGCCGTCTCGGTGCGGTTCATGCACATGTTTCAGCTCAGCTCCTATCTGTTCCCGGGATATTGGCGCTGGATGAAAAGCGAGGGCGCGGGGTTCAACCTCAACTATATCCCGTTCCTGCCCCGGGGCAAAGCCAAAAAACCGCTCAAGTTCACCAGCAGGGTATGGCGTCTCTTGGTTACGCAAGCTCTTTTGCTGGCGGGGATCGCGGTCGGAACATGGTTTATCGGCGGCAAGCTCCAAATTTTCCTCCTCATTTTTAGCTTCTTTTGCACAAATATTCTCATCCCGCTTGCCAACTTGCTCCTTTGGCCGGTGCAGAAAATCATCAACAACTGGTACATCCGCGACGCCCAAAAGCGGCTGCGTCCCGATCTGACCGTTATCGGTGTGACGGGGAGTTACGGCAAAACGTCGGTCAAGACCTATATCGGGCAGCTCCTGTCGGTCAAATACAATATCTTGGTCACGCCCGAGAGCTACAACACCCCGATGGGCGTGGTGCGCACCATCCGCGAAAAGCTGGAGCCAAGCCACAGCGTTTTCGTCTGCGAAATGGGCGCGCGGCATGTCGGTGATATTCAGGAAGTTTGCAAAATCGTACGGCCGAGGCACGGCGTACTGACCGCCATCGGCCCGCAGCATTTGGAGACATTTAAGTCGGTTGAGAACGTGGCAAAGACAAAATTCGAGCTGATCGAAGCTCTGCCGCCGGACGGAACAGCCTTTCTCTGCTGGGGCAGCGAACATATCCGTGAAAAGGGGAGCGGCCGCCCCGCGGTGCGTTACGCCGTTTCCGACGATGCTTCACTGGACGTCCGCGCCGAAAACCTGACCGCCAACGCGAGGGGACTGTCGTTTGACGTCATCACCAAATCGGGGGAACGGGAAGGCTTTACTTGCGGTTTGCTGGGGCGGCACAACATCGAAAACGTCACGGCGGCCATCGCCGTCGCCCTGCATATGGGCGTCCCGCTGCGCGAGTTGGTTCCCGCCGTGCGCGGCCTCAAACCGGCCAAACACCGTTTAGAACTGCTGCCCAAAGGCGGCGGACTGACCGTGATCGACGACTCCTACAACGCAAACCCCGCAGGAACAGCCGCCGCGCTGGACGCGCTGGGGTTGTTCCCGGGAACAAAGATCATCATCACGCCCGGTATGGTTGAGCTGGGGGAAATCGAAGAAACCGAGAACCGTGTTTTCGGCGGAAGAATCGCTTTGGTCTGCGATTACGCGGCGTTGGTCGGGGAAAAGCAATCGGAACCCATCCTCGCGGGAATGTTAGACGCAGGGTTTGATAAGGAAAAGGTCAAGGTGTTCGGTTCATTCAATGATGCTTATCAATGGGCGGTTTCCATTCAGGCGGAAGAAAAAACCATTCTCATAGAAAATGATTTACCGGATAATTACAGATAGGAGATGGGACAATGAAAATGCAGGCGGCCGTCTTTTTCGGCGGCAGGAGCGTGGAACATGAGGTTTCGGTGATCACCGGGATGCAGGTTGCCGCGGCGTTGAACAAGGAGAAATACGATGTTATCCCGGTTTACCTCGCCAAAGACGGGGCGATGTATACCGGCTCCGGCTTCGATACGCTGAAAAATTACAGGAACATCCCGTCCCTGCTGGAAGGCGGGCGGCAGGTCTGCCTGATCCGCTCAGGCGGGCGTGTGGTGCTGCATTCCACCGTCAAGAAAATGTTCGGCAGCGATAAGCCGGTATACCTTGACATCGCCCTGCCCGCGGTACATGGTACATTCGGCGAGGACGGCAGCCTTCAGGGGATGTTTGAAATGGCCGGGCTTCCGTACACCGGATGCGATGTGATCTCCAGCGCGGTCTGCATGGATAAACCCGCCGCCAAAGCATTGCTGCGGGGAGCCGGGCTTCCGGTGTTGGACGATTTGGTGCTGGAAGCGGAGAAATACAACCGCAAACCCGAAGTCGTTCTGAACGCGATGGAAACCCATTTCCCGTACCCCGTCATGGTCAAACCGACCAACCTCGGTTCCTCGGTCGGCATCAGCCGCGCCGACAACCGCGACCGTTTGCAGGCGGCGTTGGATTTGGCCTTTACCTTTTCGTCCAGAGTTTTGATCGAACCGGCATTGATCCATATGCGCGAAGTCAACTGCGCCGTCATCGGTGACAGCTCCAAAGCCCGGGCTTCGGTATGCGAAGAGCCGGTCATGACGGAGAATATTTTATCCTACCGCGACAAATACCAATCAGGCGGCAAGAGCGGTGATAAGCAAAGCGGCATGTCGGGGCAAAAGCGCGTTATTCCGGCCGACATTCCCGAGGAGAAAGCCGAGGAAGTTCAAAAATTGGCCGTCAAGGCGTTCCGTATGCTCGGCTGCGCCGGGGTGGCGCGGATTGACTTCCTGTGGGATACCCTGCACAATGAGCTGTATATCAACGAGCTGAACACCATCCCCGGCTCGCTGGCATTCTATCTTTGGGAAAAAGCGGGGCTGCCGTTCGACGCCATGCTGGACGAAATGATCGAGCTTGCCTTTGCCCGCCAGCGGCGGCGCGCCCAGCTCACCTACAGTTACGATGTGAATATTCTGCAAAATGCCGAACTGAAAGGAAAAGACTAAAAATATGAAATTCTCCGATATACAGTACCAGCGGCCGCAGCTTGAAGAGGTCAAAGCCAAACTGACTGGCCTGCTTGAGGCGTTTAAGGCCGCCAAGACGGCTGAAGAGGCGTTTGACGTCTATAAACAATACGACGAATACGGCAACAGTATCTCGGCGATGGGCGCGGTGGCTTATATCCGCAACTCGATGGATACCAGCGACGATTTCTATGATCAGGAAAAGGCTTATTTCGACGAGGCGGGGCCGGAGATTCAGGAGCTTTCGCAGGAGTTCGGCAAAGCGTTGGTGGCGTCGCCCCACCGCGCCGATATGGAGAAGGAATTCGGCACCCTGATGTTCAAAAATGTGGAGATGGACTTGAAAACCTTCTCGCCGGAAATCATCCCCGACTTGCAGGAGGAAAACAAGCTCTGCACCGAGTATGATAAATTGATCGCTTCGGCGCAAGTAGAGTTCCGCGGGAAAACCTATACTCTGGCGCAGATGGGGCCCTTCCATGAAGACCCAAACCGCGCCACCCGCAAGGAAGCGCGCGCCGCCGCCACCGAATGGTTTATGGGGCAGAGAGAGAGCCTTGACCGCATTTTCGACGATTTGGTCAAAGTGCGCGATACAATCGCAAAAAAGCTAGGTTATCAAACCTTCACCGAGCTCGGGTATTATCGGATGCAGCGCAATTGTTACGATGAGACAATGGTTTCAGATTTCCGCGCGCAGATTCAAAAGCATATCGTCCCGGTTTCCGAACGCCTCAAAGCCGAGAAAGCCAAACGCATCGGCGTCGAACGCGTCACCGTCTATGACGACGCGCTGGACTTCCTCTCCGGCAATGCCAAACCGCAGGGGACGCCGGACGATATTTTCGCCCACGGCAAAACCATGTATAAAGAACTATCGCCTGAAACGGCGGAGTTTTTTGATTTCATGCTGGAGCGCGGCCTCTTCGATGTGCTGACCCGCAAGGGCAAATCGGCGGGTGGCTACTGCTATCCCATCTCGGCGTTGAAAATGCCGTTTATCTTTGCCAATTTCAACGGCACCTCCGGCGACATCGACGTTCTGACCCATGAGGCGGGTCACGCTTTCGCCGCCTACAGGGCGTTCGATATTTACCCGAGCGATTTGCAAAACGGTGGTTACGAGACGGCCGAAGTCCACTCGATGAGCATGGAGTTTTTCACTTGGCCGTGGATGGAAGGGTTTTTCGGGGCGCAAACGGGGAAATACCGCTACGCCCACCTCGCCGGTGCGCTGACATTCCTGCCGTACGGGTCGATGGTGGATGAGTTCCAGCACCGCATCTACGCCAATCCCGGCTGGAGCCCGGCACAGCGCAACCAATGCTGGCTGGAGCTGGAAGGGAAATACCGCCCCTACCTTGACCTCGATTTCGACTTCTACCGCGAAGGCCGCCGCTGGCAGGCGCAGGGGCATATCTACGAGCGTCCGTTTTACTATATCGACTACTGCTTCGCCCAAACCATGGCATTGGCCTTTTGGGCGGAATCGCAAAAGGATTTCAAAGCCGCTTGGGAGAAATACTTGCAGTTTGTCGGGCTGGCCGGAACCAAAACCTTCACCGAACTGGTCGCCGGAGCCAACCTGCAAAGCCCGTTCGCCGAAGGCTGCCTGAACACCGTTGCCGCCGCCGCCGTCCAATGGCTGGACGGAAACCCGGTGGAGGATCGGTAGAGTGGTAATCAAATACGCACATACAGCAAAGAAAGCCATTGAAATGTTGGACAGCCAAATAAAAAGCCGTATCAAAACGGCGATTTTAGGATTAACAGAAAAGCCTCCCAAAGGAGACATCAAACCCATGCAGGGATGCAAAGACGGGCGGCTTCGATTGCGGGTGGGCGGCTATAGGGTCATATATAAATATTTGCTTGATGGCACTCTTGAAATCCTGTATATTATGAACGTAGGTGCAAGAGGAGATATTTATAAATAAGGGGGTTAATATATGTCTGTCATAGCCCAGCGTGCCGCGAATATGCTCGATATGCTGCCGGAACAGGATCAAACACTTGCATTTGAGTTGATTAAGAAAATGGTGCTGGCTTGGGATCCTGATTATACAAAATTAACGCCGGAAGAACGGCAGGAGTTGGAGTTTGCCGAGCGTGAAATTGAAAACGGAGACGTCATATCCCATGAAGACATCGACTGGAACTGAACGACGCCGCCGTCCAATGGCTGGACGGCAACCCGGTGGAAGATAAATAAGTTTATGTAAACCACAATGAAACGCCTTTCGACAGCAGGCCTATGATACACTCCTCTTAAAAAAGAGGAGTGTATTTTATGCGTTCAGAGGTTTACGGAAATTCGGTGCTGCCGGTGACGGAGGGGAGGCCGATCACTTACTCACTGCTATGCGGCGAGGCGGAAGCCTCCGGGACATTGGGGTGTGAGTTTTACGGCATTCAGATCGAAATGGAAGGTGAAACGTCCTGCCGCCCCGGGTTATCGGCCAGCCGGAAAGCGGTGTGCGAATTGCTGGATAAACTGGTGTACGGCAGCGTGACGCCGGTTGCGCTGAACGATGTGGTGGATGACTGGCTGGTAAGCCAAACATAAAACTTGTTGCGGCGGGCGGGAAAAAGTGGTATACTGTCGGAAAGAGAAAGGGGCGATTGGGATGAATCGGTTTGGGAAGCGCGCACTCACCCTGTTCCTATCATTACTTATGCTTGTGCCGCTCTGCCCGTTTGCGGCTGCCGCGGACGAATCGGGGATAGAGTATATCCTTTTATATAACGGCGAGATTGTTGATCTTGGCGTCACATCCCCCCGCATACTGGAGGGCGGATGGGAGGAAACCCTCCATCTGCCGCTGAGGGTCATTGCCGACGCGATGGGTGCGGAAGTCGGATATGACAAAGGGCTGGTTTCGGTTACATACAACGGGACAACGCTCTCCTTTGATATTTTCGGCGATATAGAGCAGGGGACAATCACCAACGCGGACGGGACGGTTCCGTATCTCATAGAGCCGATGCCGATGGTCATTGACGGGCGTACCTTGATTGCGGCCGAAACGCTGGAAGAGGTCTTCGGGATGCTGGTATCGTGGCATTGGAACCATGAGTACATAGGCTTTAACCCCGAATACGAGGAAAAGCTGAATGAATTGGTTCATATGTATTTGGATGACGAGATTCTTTGGGAACACTTTAGGCTTTTGCAAAGCAAGCTGTACGCGGATTACTACACAGGCCATATGTGGGACATAAGCTGTACCATTTCGGTGATTGACCTGGCCGGGTTATTGGAAGGCGTTGACGGCCGATTCACCGTCTTCAACGAACTGCTTGATGCCTTTTCCAAAGCGATGGAACCCGATTTGACCCTGAACGGGACGCTTACCGGGCAAGTTGAATTGCTTTTCCTGGATGATTATTATTACGGCGATATAAACGGGGAATACTTGCTGCCGTTTGAGCGTGAGTTCTCACTGCCGTTTCCCGATTCCTATGAGCCGGAGCCCCTTCATTTTGACATGGGGTTGGATTTCTTCATGTGGGTGTTGGAGGAAAACGGTTATGAAATAGGGGAGGATAGTTCGGATGAGCTGTATGTGCTCATGTGGATTTTCCTGTATCAAAGCTATGAAACGATGCTCTCCAACCAAAATCCGCCGCTCAATTTGATCCAAATGGCCGCGGAGAAGATATGGATGAGTTTTCTCCCCGGGGCAAACGGTTCACCACCGCTGACTGTTTCACAAATGCTGGAAGAGGATATACGCGCAAGGGCGAAATACAGCTATTACAGTTATTACGGTTTTGAATATGAGGATATTCAGATTCTGATCGGCAGGATGGAAGCGTATTTGGGCGATGACAACTTTACCGTATCCGGCGATGAAGAAGGGGTTGTGATCACATGGAAGCTGACGCTGAAAGAGATATTGCGGAAGCAATATGAAATGTGGCTTGAGATTGACTCGGATGAAATCAATAGCTGGTTTGCGGATTTTGATGAATATTACGAGGATTACATGCTCTCTTATGACGATACATATGAGCTGAAAGCAGTCTTCGCCTTTGATGAAAACGGAGCCATGGAAATAAGCCTTGAATACCGGCTGGTGGATGAATACTACTGGGAAATCTATGAATGGGATGTAACCATCCAATCCGCATTCCCGGGGGAAACCGTCCTGACAATTCATTACAAGATGTTTGACTATTACGACGACAGTGAATTTATCATAGACTTGACGCTGGAGTTTTGGTCTGAACCATCATAAAATAGAAAGGAACGATTGGGATGAATCGATTCGGGAAGCGCGTTTTGGCATTGGCTTTGACATTGGTGTTGCTGGTGATGCCGGGGTTACCCGCGGCGGAAGCGGCGGATGAGACAATTATCATTGAGTATATCATGAGTTATAACGGCGAGCTGATTGATTACGGCGAAACGTTTCCCCGTATGCTGACGGGGAGCTGGGATGAAACCCTCCATCTTCCGCTGAGGGCTTTGGCTGAAGCGATGGGCGCGAAAGTCGGGTATGACAAAGGGCTGGTTTCGGTTACATACAACGGGACAACGCTCTCCTTCGACATCTTCGGCGACATGTCGGTCGGGACAGTCACCAATGCGGACGGAACGGTTCCGTACACAATAGAGCCCATGCCGATGGTCATTGACGGGCGTACCCTGATTGCGGCCGAAACACTGGAAGACGTCTTCGGGATGCTGGTATCGTGGTATTGGAGTTTTGGCAGCAGAAGTTATAACGCGGAATATCAGGAAGCGTTGGATGAACTGACCCAGCTTTACTTGCTGGACGTGATCGACTGGAAGAATTATATGCCTCTGCGGGAAAAACTGTATGAAGATCTCTTCACGGGTTACGTTTGGAATAGGGATTGCTTCATCTCGGTGATCGATCTGCCCGGATTGCTGGACGGTATAGATGATCGTTTCACCGTCATGAACGAGCTGCTTTCGGCATATGCGCGGGCTATGGATAACGACATAGCCCTGACCGGGAACATCACGGGGCAAGCGGACATCGTTCTGTCGGATTGGGACAGGTATTATTTCAAAACAAACAGCGAGTTCTCCCTGCCGTTTGAGATTGATTTCGAGCTGCTGTCGTCGGGAGCCGACAGCGCGGGCGAAATGCGGGTCACGCTCGGTCAGGGATTTTTGGATTACCTGCGGATGATGCTGAAAGCAGAAGGCCTTGGGAATGATAAAGAATCCCTGATGATCCTTGAAGCACTGAGCGATTTGAACCTGTCGTATATCCTCAACGCCGGCGAAGGCTTGCTCTTCTTCCAAAGCCCGTTTTTCAGCCTGCTGGAAGAGGTTGGTGAAAACGCGTGGTTCATGCAGCCGTTCTACCAAACAGATAACGCGGAAATCCCGCTGACCGTTTCGCAGCTGCTGGAAAGAAACATCCGCGCCGAGGCCGGGAGTTATTACGGCGTCACCTACTGGGAGATCACCCGCATGATCGCTGAAATGGAAGCGTTCTTCAGCGATGAACATTTCACCGTATCGGACAGCGAAGAGGCTCTTGTGTATACGCTGGAACTGTCGCAGGAAAACAACTCCTTAGATTTAGACGAATGGCAGGCTGAGAACGAAAAATGGCTGACAGAACTGTATGAATACTTTAGAGAACTATATGAAATGGATTATGATGAGTATCTTGATTACATGTACGAGTCCTCCAGCTACGATGTACCGGAGTATCATGTAACGGCGGTCTTCACCGTTGACAAAGACGGAACGCTTCACACAAGCATCGATTTACGGTATTCCATGGAGGATTATTGGGAAACCTATGATCTGACGCTGTCCCTGGAATCCTCTTTCCCGGGGCAAATCAGCCTGACGCTGACGTTTCGGATGTTCGACTCTTATGATGACAGCGAGACCGTTTTCACCCTGACATGCGACATGACGGCGGAGCTGTTTGACGGCGATCTGCCGTCCGCCCCGCCGGAAGGCGCGGAGATTTATGATTTGTTCGGGGATTTGATCAGAGAAGCGACCGACTAATGGCGGCAGCCTTCGCCGCATAGATGGCGGTTGGGGCATTCTGTCCCGACACTGCCTTTCGTAATGGAAAAAGGCGCGTTCTTAAAGTCTGTTTCAAGCTCATAGGAGCCGCAAGACGGGCAGGGGACGCGCTTTTCCGCTTTTTCCGCGACCGAAGCGCGGATGTTCGCCTCTTTGCCGCAGGCTTTACAGATCAGGTCATAGAAAGGCATATCATCATCTCCTTCATTAGGATTTGAAAGATTGCGGTGAAAACCTCTAATATAAGTGTTGACAAGACTTGACGTTAAGGGTATAATACCCTAGCGCGCAAAGCGCGTCAAGAGTTCAAATGAAAATCGCTCTTCGCAAAAAATAGGAGGCAGCGTCGCAATGGGCAAAAAAATATCGGTATTCTTAGTTATGCTGGTGGTCATAGCATTATTGATCACCGTGGCATTCACCGGCGTTGACATCGGTAGCTGGAGAATCCCCAGTGTTGAGGAGGGCATCATCCCCGGCCTTGACCTTTCGGGAGGAACCATCATCACCTACGAAGCGCAGACCGATTCGGCCACCACAAATGAGATGGAGATCGCGCGGGATATGCTGCGTCAGCGGCTGACTTCGCTGGGCTATACCGAGGCGTCCATGTATCTCTCGGGCCCGAAACGCATCACCATCGAACTCCCGAACATCCGGGACGCGGAGGAAGCCGCCAACACCATCGGCGCGACGGCGCAGCTGGAGTTCCGCACCGTTGCCGACATTACCCTTGACCAGTATAAGAGCGGCGACTACGACCATGATAACGAGTACAAAATCTATACGGTAGATGAAGAAGAGACCCTTCATAGGATATGGCTGACAGGAGACGCCGTTGAAAACGCGGCGGCTAAGTACGGTCAGGTCAGCGATGGGGCAAGGGGCAGCGAGCACTATGTATCGCTGCAATTTGTGAAGGACGCCGAAGCCATATGGGGGCAGGCAACCGCTTTTGCTTACAACCAATCGTCCGAAAACAATTATATCGCGCTCTTTATGGACGAAAAACCTGTTGTTGACGGGAACGGCAGACCGTTCGCGCCTTCGGTCAATGCGCCCAATCTAGGCAGGGAATGCGTCGTGACGTTCGGGACGGGCAGTTCGGATCACGCCAACAACTTTGCCAATCTGATCAACATCGGAAAGCTGCCGTTTGACTTGGATATGGAGCAATTGATCGTCGTTGGTCCGACGTTGGGCGCGACAGCACTGAAAACGAGCCTGACCGCCGGGGCGATCGGCCTCGGGCTGATGATCCTCTTCCTGATTTTCTACTACAGGCTGCCCGGGTTGATGGCCGCCATCGCTCTGCTGCTGTATACGGCATTGATCGCTCTGACGCTCGCCATCATCAATGTAAACCTTTCTTTGCCAGGTATTGCCGGTATCATCCTGTCGATCGGTATGGCAGCCGACGCCAATATCGTCATCTTTGAACGGCTGAAAGAAGAACTGCGTTCGGGCAAAACAGTGCGGAGTTCGGTTGACGCGGGCTTCAAACGCGCCCGTACCGCCATCATCGACTCCAACCTGACCACCATTATTTCGGGGTTTGTCCTTCTGATGTTCGGCACAGGGCCGATCAAAGGGTTTGCGCAAACGCTGCTCATCGGCGTTGTCATTTCTATGTTTACAGCGTTGATCATAACCCATATGTTATTGAAGCAGATGGCCGGTCTCGGCGTTGTGAAACTGTGGTTCTACGGCGTGCGCGAAGACCGTTCCGAACCGAAGATGCAAAACAACAATTTCAGCTTTGTGAAAAATTTCAAATGGTTCGGTATCCCTTCGCTGCTCATCTGCCTGTTCACAGTGGTTGCTCTTGTACTGATGCCGTTCGGCGTGAACATGTTTAACTTTGACATCGACTTTACGGGCGGGACTTCGTTCCAGATTGATATAGGGCGTAATGTAACTGACGCCGACATGGATAAAATATCCGGCATCGTTGAAGAGGTTTCCGGCTTAAAACCCTCCTCCCCGCAAAAGGTGGGTACCGATCAGGTCTTGATCAAAATCCCTCTGCTCGAATCGGATGAATCCGCAACAGGCACCGATATGTCCGCCACGCAGATGGATGTATTGAACGCGCTGAAAGCCGAGTTTGACACATTGGATATGGATAACTATGAAATCGGGTTTGTAGGCGCGTCCTTTGGAGCCGACCTCAAACGCGCGGCCATTGTATCGGTCATTGTAGCTGTTTTCCTGATCCTCTTGTATATCACCATGCGCTTCCAGTTCTCTTCAGGTTTGGCGTCGGTCACCGCGCTGATCCATGACGTGCTGGTGTTGCTGGCCGCCTATATCATTTTCCAGATGCCTGTCAACATGACCTTTATCGCCGTTCTGCTGACAACGCTGGGCTATCAGATCAACGCCACCATCATCCTCTTCGACCGTGTCCGCGAAAACAGGAAGAGAATGCAGAAAACCTCATTTGCCGACGTCATTGACCGGAGCATCAAGCAAACCCTGAGCAGAAACATCAATACAACCATTACCACCTTGTTCCCGGTCGTCTGCATCATCATCCTCGGCGTTTCGTCTGTGCGTGACTTTGCCCTTCCGATTGCGATCGGGCTCGTAGCGGGAGCCTATTCCTCCGTTGCGCTCGCAGGTTCGATTTGGCATAAAATCAGCGATACGGACGATAAGGCAACCAAGAAACTGGAAGCCAAAGACAAATGAAATGGGTTTCCAAACGTGACCTAGTCATCATAGCGGCGCTGCTTTTTGCGGCGCTGCTTCTGCTTTTGCTGCATAAACCGAAGAACGGCACGGGATATGAGATATTGAACGGGGGAAGCGTCATCCGTTCGGGCAGTTTGATGGTTGAAGATGAATTTAGCGTAAATAATGTGACGTTTACAGTGAAGCATAGCAGGATCGCCATAACGCAAGCCGTTTGCCCCGATAAAACTTGCATCCGCACAGGGTTTATCGGTTCTCCGGGGCAGATAACCGCCTGCCTGCCAAACGGGCTGATGGTACGCGTCATCGGCGAGAGCGGCGTGGACGCCGTATTATGACAAGCGGACGCAAAATCGCATTCTTGGGGATTCTGCTCGGCGTGATGCTTGTCCTTTCACTGGCCGAGGGGATGCTGCCGCCCATTCTGCCGCCGTTCGGGCGGATTGGTCTGCCCAACATCATCATTTTGTACTGCCTGCAATGCGTTGGAAGCCGTGAAGCGGGGATGATGGTTTTGCTGAAAGCGGGATTTGCCTTCATCACGCGCGGCGCGGTTGCGGCGACGCTCAGCCTTTGCGGAGGATTGCTGGCTTTCGGCTGTTTATTGCTGCTCCTGTTGCTGACAAAAAAGCGCGCTTCTCTTGTGGCGTTGGGCGTTATCGGCGCGGTCGCGCATAATATAGGGCAATTGGCCGCCTTTTCCCTTTGGGCGAATACAAATGTCTTTCCGGCCTACCTGCCCGTTATGCTGATAACAGGTGTGTTGACCGGGTTTGCGACCGGGACGGTGTTCCGCCTGACGCTGCCTTTTTTGCAGCGTTTGGGTATCCTGTCCCGTTAATTTATTTTCCCGCCGCGATCTCCCGTACCGCTCTTGCCAAGATAGCCGCGTCCCGCGAAGTGTTGGCATGAGCGAAGGCGGCGCGTACCGTGCCTGCGGTCTCCGTCCCGGCTGTTGTGTGCGCCAGCGGGGCGCAATGCAAACCGCCGCGAACCGCGATGCCGCGATCGGAGAGAAGCGAAGCAACGCGTTCCGAATCCATACCCTCTACGGTGAAGGATACCGGGCCCGTATGACAGCACTGGTTATAATAAACACGCACTCCGTGGATTTCGGATAACTCAAGGGCGGTTTGATGCGTCAAAGGGGAGGGTTGCGTATTCCTCATGGCAAAACGCAGCCCTGCCGTTAATCCCGCCGCTCCCGGCGCGTTGTGCGTCCCCGCTTCCAAACGGTCGGGGAGGAGTTCGGGCATTTGGCTGTTCCGCGAATCGCCGCCTGTCCCTCCCTCCATAAATGGAGCGATATTTCCTCCGGGCGGAATGAGCAACAGCCCGGTTCCCTGCGGGCCGTATAGACTTTTGTGTCCCGGCATACACCAATAGGGGTAAAGGTCGCCGTTGATGGGGAGCAGCCCGGCCGACTGGGAGGCGTCCACGATCATAGGGATGCCTTTGGCGCGGCACAATTCGGCGATGCGTTCCACAGGCAGGATACACCCGAATACATTGGATACATGGATGCAGACAACCAAGCAAACATCAGGGGACAAAGCCTCTTCAAACCCTTTGAAAACCGCTTCCGTGTCAAACAACGGAGTCGGTAAAGGAATCACCTTTACACTGATATTTTCAAGAGAACGCAGCGGGCGGACAACGGCGTTGTGCTCATACCCTGAAATCAAAACAGTCTTGCCCGATTTGGCGAGACCTTTGATGGCCATGTTTAAGGCGTGCGTTGCGTTGCAGGTCAGGATGACCCGCTCTGAGCCGCTCATGTTGAAGCAGGAAGCCGCCGCTTCCCGGCAGTCATACAGAATCTCGGCTGCCCTCTGGGCGGCATAATGCCCCCCGCGCCCCGCGCCGCCGCAGGTTTCGAGGGCGTTTCGCATGGCCGATAAGACTTCAGGGGGTTTATGCAGGGTTGTTGCGGCATTGTCAAGATAGGTCAAGGGCATTGGAACACACCGCCGTTCTCGTCTTCACAAAAGAAAAACTTTGAGGGGAAACCCGCTTCACTCATCAGCTTCATCGCCTGTTTCAGCTCCTCGCGCCGCACGCGGATGGCGTGGCCGCAGCCGACATGCTGCTGCGGGTCTGAACTGGCGGGCAGTTCCGCCGGAAGCCGCCGCATCGAGGCGCGCAGACCATGTCGTTCCAGCAGGCGCACCGCCCGCTGGGCATATGTAACGGAACGGCACGCAATCAAAGCGTTAGACATCAAACATCAACCCCTCATACACATATGGTATGAGGGGTATAGAGGTTTTGCTTATATAAGGAAGCAAATAGCCATAGCGGCGATCCCTTCCCCCCGCCCTGTAAAGCCCATTCCTTCCTCGGTGGTGAATTTGATATTGACCAGGCCTCTATCGATCCAAAGCCTATTGGCAATATTTTCACGCATTTGATCACGGTAAGGAGAAAGGTTTGGTTTCTGCGCGATGACTGTCGCGTCAATATTATGGGGAGTCAGATGTCTTTTCATCAGAAGCCCGACCATTTTCCCCAATAAATCCAAGCTGCACATCCCCTTATACTTCTCATCGCTGTCGGGGAAATGAAGCCCGATGTCGCCAAGCCCTGCCGCCCCCAGCAAAGCGTCAATGATCGCATGGGTAAGCACATCGGCGTCGGAATGACCCAGCAGCCCCTTTTCATAGGGGATGCTGACCCCGCCCAATATCAAGGGGCGTCCCTCAACCAAACGGTGGGCGTCATACCCTTGCCCGATCTTCATAATGTGTCACCCCGCAGCAAGGCCGACGCGATCAGCAAGTCATCCACCGTCGTCACTTTGATGTTGCGCGTCTCGCCGGAAACGATATGTACAGGGTAGGGGAGGGCTTCGACGGCGGTGCTGTCGTCGGTGATCTCCAAACCGGCCTGTAAAGCCTTCGCCAATGCCCCTTTGATCAAACCTGCCTCAAAACACTGCGGCGTCTGCACGGTATAGAGCGAAGAGCGGTCGGCCGACGTTTTTATAATCATGTTATCCACCAATTTAACACTGTCGGACAACGGAATCGCGGGCAAGGCCGCGCCTGTTTGCATCGCTTTCTCTATAACGGCTTGGCACATCGCGGGGGTGACGCACGGGCGGGCTCCGTCATGGATGGCGGCGATTCCGGCTTTGGTTTCCATCAACGCGATCATCACCGACAACGGCCTGGTTTCGCCGCCGTGCAAAACCCGCGATATTTTCGTCAAACCCAGTTCACGGCACAAATCTGCAATCCGGGAGACGTCATCCTCCCGGGCGGCAACAATAATTTCGTCTATGGAGGCGCAAGCCTCCAGCGCGCGCAAAGTATGGCCGATCAACGGAAGCCCGTTGACCGGCGTAAGGATTTTCGGCAACCCGTTCATACGGGAGGATGAACCCGCCGCCGGAACGATGGCGGCAACGGTTTGGCGTTTGCTCATGCCAACTCCTGATTGATCCGCTGTTCTACGTCGGCATATTCGGCACTCTGCGCCAAGACAATTTCGGATATTAAGATTTGCTTGGCCGAATGCAGCATTTTCCGTTCCCCGGTGGAAAGCCCGCGCTGTTTATCGCGCGCGGATAAACTTTTAACGACACGGGCAACTTCGGATAAGTCGCCGCTCTTGATGCGCAGCATATTCTCCCGGTAACGGCGGTTCCAGTTGGGGGTGGATTCAATTTCCAGCCCGGCCAGTGAGTGGATAAGCTCTTCGGCCGTGTCGAAATCGCACACGGCGCGGACGCCGATGTCCCCGGCGGTGTGGATGGGGATCATCACAAGCATTCCGACGATCGGCATCTTCATAACATAATACTGCAAATGCGCGCCGTCTACCTTTTGGCTGACGATGCTCTCGATCACGCCCGCCCCGTGCATGGGATGGACGATCTTATCGCCAACTTTGTACATACTGCGCACACCTTCTCTGTCTAAAAAATATGGACAACCCATCTGACGGTATTATAAACCATTTTTACCAATATTACAAGCAAAATTGAAAATATTTTGATCCAACCTCTTGACAAACCGTTCCGGGCGGTATATACTGCCGATTTATATAAACGGAAAGGACGTGGTTCAAATGGTTCCATCTGAGTTCAACGTCAAGTTCGGCAGGGAGGGCATTACCTTTGACGACGTGCTGCTGATACCGGCGCACAGTAGGGTATTGCCCTCCGAAATTTTGTTGACTACTCGGCTCACCAAGACGCTCAGTCTCAACATCCCGCTGATGAGTGCCGCCATGGACACAGTGACCGAAGCCCGTTTGGCGATAGCCATTGCGCGTGAAGGCGGCATAGGGGTTATACATAAAAATATGGATATTGACGCGCAGGCAGGGGAAGTAGACCGCGTCAAGCGCAGTGAGAACGGGGTTATTACAAACCCGTTTTTCTTATCTCCGAACGATACTTTGCAAGACGCCGAAGAGCTATGCGCCAAATACCGTATATCGGGCGTGCCGATTTGCGTGGACGGCGGCATTTTGGTCGGCATCCTGACAAACCGTGATATAAAATTTGAAGACGACCCCGACCGCCCCATCCATGAGGTGATGACGTCGATCAACGAACTCATCACCGCGCCGGCGGGCACCGATTTGGATAAAGCCAAACAGATTCTGCGCCAATCGAAAAAGGAAAAGCTGCCGCTGGTCGACGCCGACGGCAAGCTGAGCGGCTTGATCACCATCAAGGACATCGAAAAAGCGGTGCAGTACCCCAATTCGGCGCGTGACGCAAAAGGAAGGCTGCTGGTCGCGGCGGCGGTCGGTGCGACCAAAGACGTGATGGAACGCGCCGGGGCATTGGTCTATGCGGGGGTGGATTTACTGGTGCTTGACGCCGCGCACGGACACAGCGATAACATCATCAACTGTGTTGCCGCCTTGAAAAAGGCATTTCCCGAAACACCCGTCTGCGCGGGCAATATCGCGACTGCCAATGCCGCGCGCGCATTGATCGACGCCGGAGCTGATTGCCTGAAAGTGGGCATAGGGCCCGGCTCTATTTGCACCACCCGGGTGGTCGCCGGGATCGGCGTCCCGCAGATTACCGCCATTTACGATGTGGTTTGCGAAGCGCAGAAAAACGGCATCCCCGTTATAGCGGACGGCGGCGTTCAGTATTCGGGGGATATTGTCAAAGCCATCGCGGCCGGAGCCAATGTGGTGATGATGGGTTCACTGCTGGCCGGATGCGAGGAATCACCGGGCGAGAGCGAGATTTTCCAGGGGCGGCGGTTTAAGTCGTATCGCGGGATGGGTTCGATGGGTTCTATGACCAAGAAACACGGAAGCCGCGACCGTTACGCACAAAGCGATTCGGGAAAACTGGTGCCGGAAGGGATCGAAGGGCGGGTTCCGTACAAAGGGCCGCTGAGCGATACCGTCTTTCAGCTAATTGGAGGCGTACGCGCCGGAATGGGCTATTGCGGCACGCCGGACATTGAATCCTTACAACGCGACGGGCGGTTTATGAAAATCAGCGGCGCGGGCTTGCGCGAAAGCCACCCGCATGATATTTACATCACCAAAGAATCGCCCAACTATACGCCGAGCGTGCATCAGTAGGGGAGTATAGAGCAAGGGCGGCGGAGATCATCCGCCGCCTTGTTTTGAATCACTTTTTCTTCACAGGAATCCATATCTCGCCGACGCCATAACTGAAATCCCCCCGGCCATAACCGTAGTACATCTCAAAGGATGGGGCTTCAGCCTGTTCGTATTCGCTCGTCGGGAACCATTCTGCGTAAATGCGCCGCCATACGTCGTGCATTTCGCATTTCGGTGATTGGAAAATTGCCCAAGTCTGTGCCGGAACTGTCAGCCGGGTGTAGGTTTCCGGGATGTCCAGCCCCGGCGGCGCGTAAGTACAAATCATGTACTTGAATGCGGTATCCGTGTGGTCAAACAGCGCGGCGTGATACCACGCGTCATGCGGTCTGCCCAGCAGGTCATTGAAGCAGTCCCATGTGCCTTTTTCAAGCTCCTTTGTGACAAACTCCGGCACGTCGGCAAACGCTTTTTCCATGTCCGAGCTGACGGCGCAGGCAACGCCGAACACCTCAAACCCTTCCCTTTGCTCAATGCGGTAATTCATTTCGGTATCTCCTTTTACAGATAAGTAGAAGGTCATCTTCGGATAGGCTTTCAGCGGGGCACCGCTATCGCGCGCCAATACCGGAGTGACCCCGTGTAAAGCCTTAAAGGCTCGGCTGAACGCTTCCGGCGACTCATATCCGTACTTAAAAGCCGCGTCAATCACTTTCAGTTCGCTTGCCTGCAATTCAAAGGCCGCTAACGTCAATCGTCTGCGCCGAATATATTCAGACAGTGTTACCCCCGTGATGAAGGAGAACATCCGCTGAAAATGATAGGTCGAACAACAGGCGATCTGTGCCGCTCTGCCGTAGGAGATTTCCTCCGCCAGATTTTCTTCGATATAATCCATCGCCGCGTTCATCCTGCCCAGCCATTCCATCACGTTTCCTCCTCAGCCAATCCAATAAATTCCTCCTCTTGGGAGTATTATAGGACAGCGGTATGTTCTGTGCCGTACATTTCATGCACGAAAATATCATGCCGCAATCAGGCAGCGGATGAATCAACCGCTGCCCTCGTTGATATGTATCTATTTCAGATTATTCCAAACATTCGATATATGTACCGCTAAAAATACACCGCCAAGTACGGCGAGAACAGTATTCCCGCGCCATAGTCCTATAAAGGAATAACCATTTCACCATGATGTTGTTCACCGCCTTCTGTATGCGCTATTTATTTTACGTCTATCGGCACAAAAAAGTCGGTTAAATGATAGCCCATTTTCTCTTTGAAGACTTTTGGCGTACATACGTGAGCCATTTCATGCCGTTCTTTTGATACTTCAAAACATCCGCTATCGTTGATCCACTGTATAACCATATTTTTTGATCTTTTCATATCCGCATCGTCACCGTCTTTTGCTGTTCCAACAGCAAAAAGTCCGCCCGGGAAATCAATCATTTCATATTTATCAGCATCAATGAATCCTTTTGGAACGGCAATAAGCCATATCATACAGTTCCTTTTTTCGTCGTTGTACATAAAATCGCGCGGAGTGATACAATCTTTCATGTCTATCTTGCGCCACCAATGTTCAAATGCGGTCAATTCATCCATCGTTGTAATCGGCCCCGAACTGACCATTTTCATACTGGGGAAATTGATAACCCTAATGTGTTCCATTTCTTTCTCACTCATCCCCGTAATTGTCAAAATACCCTTTGATCAGCACAACCGGCGTGCCTTTATCGCCGCTGCCGCTGGCTAGGTCACAGAGGGTGCCGACCAAATCGCTCAGGCGGCGGGGGGTGGTACCGAGGCTTTCGTCTTTGCCCATCAGCTGCCTGTTTTTCTTGCGGATGCGCTCCGCAACTGCCTGACGGGCTTCTTCGCCTGTTTTGTCGCCAAACTCGGTATCGGCAATGTATTTCAATTTGATCTCGTTCGGCAAGCCGTCCAGCCCTTTGGTGAAAGCGGGGGAGACGACCGGGTCGGCCAGTTCCCAAATGCCGCCGACCGGGTCTTTGAATGCGCCGTCGCCGTAGACGAGGACTTCAACATGGACGCCGGTTTTTTCACGGATGAGAGCCTGCGTCTTTTCCACAAATTCCTCACAGGAGTGGGGGAAGAGCTTGACCCGGGTTTCGTCGGCTTTGTTGTGACCCAGCACGCCGTATTGACGGTTGTACCCGCTGCCGTTGACGCTCTTGGTCAGGATCTCGTCCAATCCGATGACTTTATCCGCGCCGAGCTGGAGCAGGCGGCGTTTGGTTTGGGCTCGTGTGTGGATGTCGGCGGCGATGACATTTTTGGTGTATTTCAAAATCTCGCCGGGATCGTTGGCCAAAATGATCTTGGCGTTATTGCCAAGCAAACGGTAGAGTTCTAGATAGTCTATCCCGGTAAACATATGCTTGGGTTTGCCAAACCGTGCATAAAAATCCTGATCGGTCAATACGTCGGTGTAAGGGTTGATTTTGGTGTCATACAGCTGCTCCGGCTCGATCAGCCTGTTGCCCACTTCGTCGGCCGGGTAGCTTAGCTGGATGATGAGCGAATCGGCCCCGGCGGCAAGCCCTTTCAATACCATAGAGAAGCGGTTGCGGCTCATGATGGGGAAGACCACACCCACCGGGCCGGACGGGATGAGCTCCCGCAGCCCCGCCGCGATTTGGTCTACCGTCGCGTAGTTGCCCTGCGCCCGGGCGACGACTGCCTCCGTGACGCCGATGACATCGCGGTCGCACAGGCCGGAGCCGGTTTCATCGCAGTAAGCAAGCAGGGCGTCTGTGACAACATTGGGAAGGTCGTCTCCTTCGCGGATGATGGGAGTCCGTATGCCGATGGCTTGCGTTCCGTATGTTCTCATGGGTTTTCCCTCCTGAACCGTTTTTTGTCACTCGGATAGAATAACATACTTTCAGCGGATTGTCAATTTGACAATCACACGAATAAATGATATTCTATACGAATGATGTTAGAATATAGAAGGAGCGATGAAAATGGAAGGGACAAACCATAATATTTGCCCGAATTGCGGATGGAACAGCCCCGATCCTTTCTGCACAAAATGCGGAACGGCAATGGCACCGCAGCAACCGTATACGGAAACGCCGCAGTTTGTGGAGCAACCGCAATTTATTGTGCAGCAGCCTCCCGTAGCGAAGCCCAAAAAACCGATACCGAAGAAACTGTTTTTATTCGGCGGAGGCGGTCTTGCGGTCATCATTGCCGCGGTTTTGGTCATTCTGTTGGTGATTGTCCCGGGCAGCCGGTATAAAGAGACCGCCAAATTGTTCGATAACGGCGAGTACACCCAGGCACTGACCGCCTTGGAGAAACTTTCGGACGGTTATAAAGACGTGAAAGAGTTGCGTTCCTATTACGAGGCTTACATAGCATTTGACGATCAGGATTTCCGTTTGGCTGCCAGAATGTTTGACGATCTCGGTGTTTTCAGAGACTCAGGAGAAATGCGGGATGAAAGCAATTACCGGTTGGCGCATCAACTCATAAACAACAGGCAGTATGACGAAGCATACAGTCTGTTGTCTTTGCTGGGGGATTATAAAGACAGTGAAACCCAAATGCTGGAGTGCCGTTACCTTCAGGCGTATGACCTGATCCAAACAGACGCGGCGCGAGCCAAAGGGTTGTTCCTGGAACTGGGCAATTACAACAATGCGCATGAAAAATTGATTGAGTGCGATTACAATATCGCCGTGGGTTTGCTGGACGGAAAACAGTATTGGGACGCCTTCGATCTCTTCGAGTCTCTCGGAGATTTCAAAGACAGCGAGGATATGCTGCTGGAATGCAGTTACAGATACGCAATGGATTTATATTGGGACGGAGATTACGAAGAAGCCTATTCTATGTTTGCGTTATTGGGTAACTATAAAGACAGTGAAACCATGGCTCTATCCGCTTTCTCCGCCATTCCGCGCGAAACCATCCATTTACGGGTGATGGGGATGGAAGGAGAGCGGGCTTTCCTGCAAAGGGCTATAGAAGAGTTTAAGGCCGTCAATCCCGAAATCAATTATGAAATCGAACTCGATACCGAATATGATTATATGGGTTATCACGACCATTTAATGATAAGCATATTATCCGGCTACGGACCCGACGTATTTACCTTCTACGACAGCCAGCTTCGTGAGTTTGTGAATTCAACCCTGCTTCATGAGGTTAACGAAAACACCGCCGGTATAAAGAGCCGCAATACACCCAAATCGGTGGATCATTCCACATTGGACGGACAGCTTTGGGCTTATCCGCTAACCGATGATCCGGGTTATTTCTTCTATTATGATAAAAGCGTCCTCTCGGAAGAGGATGTAAAAACGCTGGACGGGATTATCAATCAATGCAACGCCGCGGGCAAACTGTTTACCTATCCGGTCGGTGAGCCCTGGATCATAGCGTCATGGCTGTATGCTCAGGGGAATACCGGCATTGACGGTTCGGGCAGGGTAACGTGCGACTTTAACAACGGGAACGGCGTTGCCGCGATCAATGCCATGTTGGAAATGATAAACAGCGGCGCGTGGGCATTGGGTCAGAATTTTTGGACAAGCGATTTAATAGACGGAATTGGAACCATATACGCGGGCGGCGTCGGCGGCGTATGGATGGCCGACGAGATCAAAGCCAAACTGGGAGCGGATTTCGGAGTTGCGAAACTGCCGGCAGCCGCCATCGGCGGAAAACAGGTTCAGCTTTCCGGTTTTGCGTCCAACAGGGTGGCGGGCGTCGGCAGTTATACCCGAAATGCCGAAGCCGCCATGCGGTTTGCCGATTTTCTCACGAGCGAGGCCATGCAAATACTGAATGCTGAGATCAACGAATACTGCCCAACCAACATTGGGGCGGTCAACAGCAGCGCGGTTCAGGATGATCCTGTGCTGGCCGCAATGGCGGAACAGGCGAAATTCAACTTTACGGAGCGCGATGTTCCTGATAGTTACTGGTCGGCTGTGTATGATCTGTGCGCCGTGCTCATCAATGGAGATATATATGGGAATGTGCAGGTTTACTTGGATATGACCGTAGCGCAGCTCACCGATTCATGGTGATCAACCGGTAACAAAAACCGATGTCCCTACTATGATGATGATAGAGAATAAACTCTATATCTATTAGGGAGGAACATCATTTATGCCTGAAAAAGGACTTATTCCCGCGGCGGCGGCCGCCGTTGGCGTAGATAAGCAATCCATCAAGGAAGCGGTCTGCGTCCACACACAAAAGATTTACGATGCCTGCCGGGATAAAGATTGCCTGGAGGACTTGCGCATTTACTTTACCGAGCATGGACAGCATACGATCGACAGAGCCGTTGGCTTAAAATGCCGCAGAGCCGAATTGATTTGGTGCAGCCTTGACGTTGAGAGCGTGGCGTTCAATCGCGGATTCTATTCGGTAGACGTTCGGTATTTCTACAGCGTAACGGTGGAAGTCAACACCGGCGCGGGGCGTCCGTGCGAAGTCACCGGGCTTGCGGTGTTTGACAAACGCGTTATCCTGTTCGGCAGCGAAGGCAACGCGAAAATCTTCTCCAGCAATGAAGCCTTCTGCGGCGCGGCCAAATCCCATCTGCCGACGGCAGTCATCGAAGCGGTCGATCCTATCTGCCTGAACATCAAAATGACCGAATGCCATGAACAGCAAGCTGTTTACGGATGCGGCCTGCACGAGGTTCCCGATGCTGTGATCGATTATTTTGACGGCGACTTGGTCTTGGAAGGCGGAGAAAAACGTGTATACTGCACCTTAGGGCAGTTCTCATGATACACATTATAATATTTATAACTCTCGCCATTGAACGATCTCTATAACCGGAAGCGTATTCCGTCCGCTGCCTTTCGGCTTGCGGTACACACAGCGGGAAACGGCAGACTTAATGATCTGATTCCGCTCATATGGCGTTCCATCCCAGTATCGCGCAAGCACATCCGAAAGCCGAGGAATGACCGTTTCCATATCAGGCTCGCGTACAACATCGGACAACGCCTCATGCGCGTTCTGAATGCGTCCATTGATCTCATCGCGCCGTGAAAGAAATGTGTCAGCATCATAAACGCCATGCTCATATGCTTCGTGGATTTTACTCAGCTGCACATTCAATCGGGAAAGCTCTTCTTTTATATTTTTAGAAACACCGTCACGAGTGGCCGATAGACGGCCTTGATAATCCGAAGCCGTCATAACCTCCAACATGGACGTGAGTGTTGAGTAAAAGACTTCCTCAACAACATCCTGATTACTGGCCATGCAGCACCCGGAAGTAGGGCAGACAATATTTGGCTTGGTTATATCGGAATGGGGAACCCTCAACATAGAGCGGCCGCACTCCGCGCAAAATAGGATACCAGCGAGCGGGTTTGATAAATGATTGGGCTTCCAATATGGAGGTTGATAACGACCGCGAAGACGTTTGTTTGCTTCATCAAAAACCTCTTGGCTGATGATAGCGTCGTGAAGGCCATCCGTGACAATCCATTTTTCATGGGGATTCATGTGCTTGACGTGTTTATCGCCGTGACGCTTGGGTCGGATGAATGTATGCTGATTCCAAACCACTTTTCCAAGATAAACAGGATTACGGATGATAATGTTAATGGCTCTTTTACTAAACCTTTCCCCTCGGCGCGGACGGTACCCGGCTGTGTAAAGCGTCTCCGATATGGAAGGGCAGCCTTTTCCCTCGATATAGAGATCAAATATCAGGCGGACGCCTTCGGCTTCGCGCTCGTCGATAACAAGTGTAGGTTTCTTTTCAATGCGTATCTTTTGGTATCCGAATGGTGCTCCGGGCAGATAGCATCCCTCTTCAGCGGACTTTCTTAATCCCCTTTGAAGCCGCCCGCGGATCATTTTGTATTCCTCACGGGCAAACAATGCCTTAAATCCAATGATCGAATCATCCATATCGTTTGTCATATCGTATGTCTTACCGGGGGTTATGACCAAAACCCCGGCGTCGCGGATAGCTTCAAAAATAATGCCCTGATCCCGCATCGCGCCGCGCCCGAGGCGGTCTATATCTATGCAGAGAATAGCGTCATACTTGCCAAGATCGTCCAAAAGGCGGAGCATTTGCGGACGCAAATAGAGGCTGTCGCCGCTGGCGATCTCCTCATAAACAGCGGAAACGGTGACACCATTTGCCGCCGCGTACCGCGTGAGTTCATCCTTATGACGGGAAAGGGTAGCATCGACCGATTCGTTCTCCTCCGCTCGGGACTTGCGTAAATACATCGCCGCCACCATATCATCACCCGCTCATATGTTTGTCACATTATACCACATATGAACCATAAAAGAAAGCCCGCCGTTCAAGATGGGCTTTCTTTCTTGTCTCCGTTGATCTCCGCTGCCTTCTTCATAACCCAGTCGTATGTTTCCAGCATGGTCTTGACCGCCCCCTTAACCTCCGGCGCAGTCGAGCGGTACAGTTCAATGATCCGCGCCTCCTCTTCGGTCAGGGAAGCATCCGACACAACCGAGCGGGAGGGGGAGTCCGTCAGGCCGAGGAGGTAATCGGTGGAAACTTCAAGAGATGTTGCGAATTTGACGAGAATATCAACGCTGGGTGTCTTTCCATGTTTCCATGGGCCTGTGTTAGCCGTGGTTATGCCGTGAGATTTTGCCATTGCTGAGGGGGTCGTTCCTTTCTCTACACAAGCAGCTTTTAAGCGTTCGTAGAACATAAATACCTCCTTGACAGCTAAGCATTGCTTAGCTTATAATATCCATAGGAACCACAAAATAATAAGGAGGACTGAACCACATGGATATAAAGATTTACTATGAAATAGGAGAAATATTTCAAAAGTGCTACCAAATAGGGGAACGTTCCGTAAATGAAATAACAGAAGAATTAAAGAAGGTACTTGGTATCCTAAAAAAAGGATGTCACACATACGAGGAGTTAGAAGAGAGGATTATAATAATTGAAAGGGACTACGGTTGGAAATGCGAAAGAAGAGAGATAAACTTAAATTTTATAGGTAAAATAAAAAGACTGTACGAAAAAGAAAAAAATCAAATAATTATTGCTGAGTGTAAAGGAAAGCAAAAAAACTATATGAACATTATTGACGCCGCGAAAGCCGCCAAAGCTGTCGGAGGAGGCATTCGACAAAGAGGTTGTCCGGGGACTATTTTATCTATTGACCACTTTATAGGAGATCAGTGGGAAGTGGTTGACGAAGAGACAAATGAAGTCATCGACGTTTCTTCACGGGAGGAATCATCAGAGTAACGTCAAATTCGCGCCCAAGTGATTCATCGCCTGTAAGCCATATATCTTCTTTGGCGATCACTTTAATGCTGTTAAGTACATCCGGCGGAACAGGCCGTTTACACGATGGACAGGCTAAGGTTTCAAGATTTATGGCCCATGTGCTGTCAAAGTCAAAATGCGTACCGCAGCCATGCTTAGTATCACATACGAAATGAAACCTGATCATTGAAATATCATCCTTTCAAATTTACAGAGGAGGAATAACCCACATGAAAGAGAAAAGGATTATCAGACAGTGCTTTGCGCAGTTTCGTCTTCCTCGGGAAGATCGTGAAGCCAATTATGATACCAACCCAAAAATGTCAAGGAAAGGTTCGACGCCACATCAATGGCCATGGAAATGTGCTGCTCTTCTACTGACAGGTGCTTGTTGTTTTCTCTATTGTTCTTCAAAACGTCAGCGTTCAAAAATGAAAGCTCTGCTTTTATCTCTTCTGGAGTAAAGGACTTCAAAAAATCATCAAAAGGCTTTTCCATGTTACTCTCCTCTCATTCACCCCCGCCACCCGGCGGGGGTGTTTTATTTGCCGAGGAAAGATTTAATATGCTCAACATTTGCAGGAGAAATATTAACGCTATAAGCATTATTGCCGTCAGCTCTAAAAACAGAAAGATAATAATTGCCTACTCCAAGTTCAAGACACAACCCATGAACATATTGCCTTTTCCATTTTGGAACAAATTTTTCGTGAATACTATCACCATCTCCCATATAACCAGCGGAGTTTGGTTCCATATTGCAATATTCGTCGTAAATCAAACCAAGAAGAATTTTTGCATCGGAAGAAAGCATTATGTAGAATCTCCTTTCATTCGCTCCTGCCACCCGCCGGGTGTGTTATTTTAATATCAGGATATTCAAAACTTATAGAATCACATTTTTCCATAGATATTGTTTTACGAACTGTCTTTGCGCCATATGTAATTGATAAAATAAACTTTGGGTTGAGAGACTGATAATAAACATGAGGTTCACGATTCCGTATGAATGAAAAAACGAATGTATTAGATGTCCATTTTTTAAGATTAACTCCATCTGCATACGATGATTCCGGAACAATATCCCACATATTACCATCAACTTCATAATTTATTTTTAATGGATTGGGAGAAACTTGGGTGTATAGAATATTTCTTGGTAGGCGCATTTGAAGGGTTAATTTTTTAGGTAGAATTTTAATCAACCAATTAAATGGCCTTTTAGGTTCAAGGGATACATGCCTAAGCTGAAAATCGCATTGAGATAAATTATGAACAACCATCATTACAATAGCAACATAGCTATCTTCTTTTGGACAACAGAAACATCTGCAAGTCACAGGAGCTATCTTAATTCTTGGCTTTTGTACCCTGCCGATCTGCCATGATATGTATAAAGCTACTGCCGCAATAATGACCGATGCAATATTAGCTAATGTATCAAGAAATTCCATATGCAACCAACTTTATTGTTCACCTTGCACAATATGCAGGGTGATTATTTGTGCAGTTAGCAGAAATGCTAAATAATACTTAGTGTCATGCTTGACAAACTAAGGGTGACTAAGCTATACTTAGCACACATGAACCACACGACTACACAATACCACAAGCGCGGACACAATGCAACATATGAACCACGAAAAACACGAAGGAAGGAGGGGGGGAGGAAAAATGTGGGAACGAATTAAGAACCGTCTGCGAATTGGAGGTGAGCCCATCACAGAAGATGGTCTGATGAATTATGCGATTAGTGAAAACGGTGGAAAAAAGAGATGCCGAAGAACTAAATAATTTGGCGGCAGGGATATTAGGAATTCTAAAGGAGATGAAGATAACGAGAGAAGAACTAAGACATATTATCGGTTCCATTGAATTTAATAGCAAAAAAATGCCACTGTAAGAGAGAAACCAACGCAATAAATGGGTGCCGAGAACGACACCCCTCCTAATTAACGGGCGCGGATGGTACGGGTCTGTGTACGTGTGACGTTACCTACTGTGGTTCGGGTAGTCACAACAATACTCTTGCCGACCTTGCGCGACGTTGTTTGGACGGAAACTCGCTTAACCATGTTTTCACCTCCTCGTATAATAAAGTCAGTATTCTGATTGCCACCTCCGTGGCATTGGGGTACAATGCAAGCAGCGGATAGAGGTCGGAGTTCACCTCCTTGGGCTGATATGCCTGTGCGAAAGGGTGCCGCC
>Ga0082212_10001680_pt1 | contig 32552 bp, 32 predicted proteins | sample TergutNt197P3_FD_71548 | JGI IMG/M metagenome (GOLD analysis project Ga0082212, IMG submission 71548) | Neocapritermes taracua P3 segment gut microbial communities from Petit-Saut dam, French Guiana - Nt197 P3 | ecosystem: Host-associated > Arthropoda: Insects > Digestive system > Gut ... | reverse complement strand
AAGCCGGCCGGGTGGTTGGGGGGCATTGATGGTAGCTATATGAAGAATCCTATAAGCGCAAACCTGACGGGCCTCCTCCCCCGTCACCCCGGCTTTACATTCGTCACCCCGGCGAAAGCCGGGGTCCAGGTTTCAGCCCTGACAGAACTTGACGTGTTTTCTATAGCCCATAAGTGTTTTTTTGCTCAGCTTGGCCGCTTGGCTTGCCTTTCGCCTTGGCCGGGTTTTTTATGACCGCCGCAATCTCCTGGGCCACCTCTTCAACGACGTACTTGTAGGCCCCTACTGTATAGCCGCCTCCTGCTGATATATGGCGGTCAACGGGAATCTTAGCCGCCAGTTCCCCCTTTTTGTCCATAATCATAGCTTCAACGGTCAGTTGGGTAGCCCCGGCTCCGGGCATAAGCCAGCGAAGAAAGGCATTGCCTGGGTAATAAGCCAAAATGTTGACGTTGACTGAATAGCCCGCGCCAGTCAATCCTTGTTTTGCCAGGGCGGCTTCCATAGCGGCGGTCATGGCGTCCTTGAGATTGAAATCATCTACGTGAAACCCCGTGAGGTCATTGACTTGACCGACCTTGAAACCATCAGCCTGATTGATGGCCTTGGCACCGGGGGTTGCTATGTAAGTTGACTTTGTGCCGCACCCGGCCGCCAAGAGAGTTAGGGCCAGAACGGAGAACAGAATTGCTTTTTTCATGAGGCTGCTCACTTTCCTATGTGAAATTTTCAAAATTCAAGCGCTGGAAGATTTCCAGTTTCTAAAATGGCAAATCAGGCACGTCATCGGAAGGTATATCCAAATCCCACGGCTCCTCTATTTTGTCGGCCTTCTGAATGGCAATTTCAGCATTTTCTTGTTTTCTTCCAAAGCTAGGCGGAGTTTCTTCTTCCATTGGCCCGTTTTCCACTTCGTTTCGCCTGTCGAGAAACACGACACGCGTGGCTTTGATTTCCGTGGTGTTACGGTCATACCCTTGTTGGTCTTGCCATTTACGTGTTTGCAGGCTCCCTTCGATAAACACAAGGCTTCCTTTGCGGAGATAGGTGTTACAGCTTTCTGCCTGGCGCTGGAACACGACCACGGAATGCCATTCGGTATGCTCGACTTTGTTGCCGACACGGTCGGTATAGCTTTCGTCCGTGGCAATACTTAGGTTCGCTATGGGGGTTCCGGAAGTGGAATGCCGCAATATCGGGTCTTTCTCCAAGCGACCTATCAATATGACTCTGTTTGCCATATATGCCTCCTTTTTTGGAAAGTCCGCTCTGGTAGAATGCTTTATTTCGATAAGCCGCCTGCAAGGTGGAGCTAAGTTCTGTTTTTATTCTATCCATTCAATATTGTCATGATATTTATGATAAACCTCTTTCAACACGCTTCCAATTTCACTGTCTTTATTTTTTATTGTAATTATCAAAGTATCCATAGCTCTTGTCAAAGGAATTAGTGTCCACATGGTAGCGAATTCGTTTCGTTGTTGGTCAACTGATAAATATTGTTGTTCACCTTCACCTACATCAATCTTTTTAAAAGTCTCACATTTATATCGCACGAACTCGTCTAAATCTAAACAGACTACTACCCAGCCTTCTAAACCTCTACAAGATTCGTATTGGAAAAGTTTATGACAATCAAGTTCCACAGGATAAGGATTTCGTAAATCTGTATTTGTTCCATCCCAAATTTTAATTCCCATTTTTTTAAATTCATCTTTTAGTGCGAATGACCGAAATTCCTTTTCGTTATCAAATTTGTCAGTCCCTTGTTGTCTTTTCACTAAACTCGGAGGAACAAGAAACATCATGTCGTAAGCGTCATTCTTATCGTCTTTACAGATTTTAAATCCTCTCTCGTGCAGTTCTTTTGTATATTCTCCAATTTTGATGATTACCTTGCCTCCGGTCAACTCTTTTTTAGGTTCTACCATCCAATTAACCCCTAGCTTCAGCGCGACCTGATTAATAATTTTTATCAAATTAGATTTCTGCCGTAGCCCTCTTTTCTCATTTGTCTGCTTGAAATCAGTATCTAATTTTAGACCTTGCTTCCAATTACATTTCTTTTGAGAACGAATTAACTGGTCAACTCCGTCCGCAATGATAACTCTCTCTTTACCGAATATGGAAAAAATTAATTTCTTTTCTATTTCACTACAGTCTTGTGATTCATCTATTAAAACATAGTCCCAATAGATTTCCTGCAGTTGGTCTTCTAATTCAGGTTTTCCAATTAGTTCATTGTCAACGTACTCGTATAATTCTTCCAAAAGTTCATTATATCGTGAAAGGTAATTTGGGATAAAACGACTATCTTTTCCTTCAGTGCCAAATCCAAAACCAACCAAGATTTTATAGAAAAATGCATGGATAGTAAAAATACTAACCGACTTATCGTCTGCCTCTGTATGTATTCCCAAGAATGCAAGAGTTCTTTTCATATCACTAGCTAAAGCGTAATTGTAAGTGAGTATTAAACTTCTTGCTCCTTTATCTTCGGCTAAGTCACAGGCAATCGTTAAAAGCTTTATAGTTTTCCCCGTGCCTGCCCTACCTGAAATAACAACCAGCTTTTCTCCAATTGCTTGAGCATACTGTTGGTCTTTTAAAATCCCTTTCGTAATTTGTTCAATTTTTATTCTTGTTAATGTACCAACTCCGTTTTTAATTTTTGTAAACAAATCAAAAATTTCTTCTATTTTATTAAAATCATATTCTTGCTTTTTGGGCACACTTGTAAATACACTGTATGGTTTTGGCTGCTGAGTCTTTTCATCAATAAGGTGAAATGGTGTTGACTGAGCGCAGGCAAGCTGAAATAATCTTTGTAAGTTAAAGTTATCAGGTAAATAGTTGTGTTTGTCGAAAGAGTTCCCGTCATTATCAAAAAGACTTTCGATTGAAGAATTGCTAACACTTGTTAGCCAGATGAAATTGCAAATATAAGGTGAAAAATTTAGCCTATCTTTAAAATAGTCGTAGAGAGCGTATTTTTGTTTTTCGCTTTGAGTAGTAACGTCCGAAAATCCATTGCTGTATTTAACTAAAAGCCTAGTCCCATTTAATTGAATATCTTGTGCTCTATGTCTTTTTGTTTCAAAGACAAAGCAAAAATTATTCACAAACAGTATTCTATCTGTCTTTGCTAACAGATCATCCTTAGCTAATGGTTTTGATTTTGTCTTTACTCTTGTTGAATACCTATTAAATTTTCCTAAAGCAATTATGTCAATATCTTTTGTTTCTTGCCCAAAAAGTGTAACATTGCTAACGATTAAAATTTCTCCATCAGTAGTAGGATTGTTAAATTCAGCTTCAAATATTTCTTTCAGGACGATTGCGTCTTGATACTCGTTAGTTTCTTGATTACCTTTTACCGTTATTTTAACTGGCATTGACTAACTCCTGTTTCATATCAGCTTGAATCAGCTGGGTCAAAAGAAAGATACAGACTAAGGCAGAAGGCATGTTTACGCATATATTGCTTACCTTTTGTTCTCCTTAGAACACTTGACTTATCTAGTTAATTAGGTATTATGTTGTGTAAGGGTATTATATCCCGTGGTGTTATATTCGTCAATAAGCAATTATTTATGGGATGGCAAAACCTTCTCCAAAATATGCCGGAAATCCTGTACTGGTATCGTTAGGAAGAACAATCCGGTCCCTCCGTGCTGAGCGAAAAATCTCGCAGGAAGCATTGGCGTATGAAGCCAATCTTGACCGTTCATATATGGGTGGCATTGAACGCGGTGAGCATAACATCACTATCCTGAACCTGATGAAGGTTGCCGCGCAGCTTGACCTCAAGATAAGCGAGTTGTTTGAAAAAGCTGGTCTGTGACAAGGTGAGTAATTTGGGGAGTAACTAAAGTCTTGACTATTTAAAAAAGTGAATTATATTTTAGCCATATCAAGTATGGTTCTCTGCCATATAAGATATTGTAATATTTAAATGTTTGGCCGTATGGCCGGACGTTGCGCTTGGGAGCGGAGGAGGAAAAAATGAAACGGCGGAAAGTCATCGGGCTGATCGCCCATGACGCCTGTAAGAAAGACATGATCGAATGGGCGGCTTTCAACGCCCTCCGTCTCGCTCATCATCGGCTGGTATGCACCGGCACCACCGGAAACCGCATACGGCAGATATTCACCGAGCAATATCCCGACCTGGCTTTGGACCTCACCTGCCTGAAATCCGGCCCCTTGGGCGGCGACCAGCAAATGGGGGCCCTTATTGCCGAGGGCCGGCTGGACATACTCATCTTCTTCACCGACCCCATGACCATGCAGCCCCACGACGTGGACATAAAGGCCCTCATCCGCCTTTCGACCATTGCCAATATCGTCGTGGCCTGCACCCGCTCCACGGCCGACTACGTGATATCCTCGGAACTCTTTGACGGTGATTACCAGGCCGTTCCGCCCGACCACCAGGCTTACATAAGCCGGCCCGCCTGAACCTCATTTTTCGGTTCATCTTCTTTATGGATGGCGGCCAGCCGGGCGGGAGTGAGTAATTTTTACGCGGTGAGGATGGGTAATTTTGGGGCATATTGTAAAATCTGGCCGGCTTTGGTTTGTTTTTACCCATAAAACCAAGTGATTATTGCATGGCGCCGACTTGGCACGGCCTTTGTAGTGTTATATCCCTGCAAAGGAGGAACGACCATGCCTAAAAAAATCCTGTTCCTGGCCTTGACCGCGGTTTTTATGGCGGGTTGCCATTCAACCGGCCACGCCCGCCCCCACGCCCATCACGCCGGGGCGGCCCCGGTCAGAAGCGTTTATTATGCGCCGGCCCCCGTCGTCGTCCACCGTCCTGCGCCGCTGGCCTACCGCCCCGCGCCGCCGCCGCCTGTCAATCGGTTCTATTCGCCCGGGCCGACTCCTCCCAAGGGGCCGGTCCACTATCGCAGATGAGGTGGGGCGTAAAAAAACGTTTTTTATGATAGAATATACCATCACTGGTCCAATCACCCGGGATCATAACCAGGGCCGGTGCCCTTCAGAGGAGAACGACCATGAAAAGTAAGGCTTCAGTGTTTTTCGGAATCATAGCTCTGGCGATTTTGCCGTCCTTGGCCTGCACCAATATGACCAAGCAGGAACAGGCCACTGTGAGCGGGGCGGCGGGCGGAGCCCTGGTCGGCGCGACCATCGGGGCCATTGCGGGCGGCCGGAGCGGAGCGGCGGCCGGGGCCGCCATTGGCGGCGTGGTCGGCGGAGTGGGGGGAGCCGTGGTGGGCGACGCCCAGAAATAATCCAGTCTTGACCTCGGAGGCGGGCTTTTCGGGCCCGCCTCCATTTTTTTGGATATTGCCTTTTCCCGGGCCGCAAGTTATATTTATCATCGCGTTTGATTTGGAAAACCAACCTGATGGAGGATACTATAAATGATTATCGGCATTCCCAAGGAGATCATGCTCGGGGAGAGGCGGGTCGCCGCGACGCCCGATACCGCGGGCAAGCTGGTCAAGGACGGGGCCACGGTCCTGGTGGAGCGGGGCGCGGGCATCGGCGCCCTGTTCGCCGACGAGCAGTATGCGGCCCAGGGCGCGACCCTGGTGGACGGCCCGGCCGAAGTGTTCGCCAAGGCCGAAGTGATACTGAAAGTCAAGGAGCCCCTGTTCAACCAGGCCAAGAACTGCCACGAGGTGGATATGCTGCGCCCGGGGCAGATTATTATCACTTTTCTTCACCCGGCGTCTCCGGCCAACCATGAGATGGTGCGCAATATGGCCGCCAAGGGCGTGGTCGGCCTGACCCTGGACGGCATCCCCCGGATCACGCGCGCCCAGAACATGGACGCCCTGACCTCAATGAGCACCTGCGCCGGGTATAAGGGCATCATCATGGCCGCCAATGCCCTGGCCAAGTTCGTGCCGCAGATCTTCTGCGCGGTCGGGGCCATCAACCCCGGAAACGTGCTGGTGATCGGCGCCGGGGTCAGCGGTCTTCAGGCCATAGCCACGGCCAAGCGCCTGGGCGCCGTGGTCCACGCCGCCGATATCCGGCCGGACGCCGCCGAGCAGGCCAAGAGCCTCGGGGCCAAGGTCGTCGATATAGGGGTGCCGGCCGAATTGTCCGTCGGGCAGGGCGGGTACGCCAAAACCCTCCCCGAGGAATGGCTGGTCAAGGAGCGCGAGAAGATAGCCGCCCTGCTGCCCCAGATGGACATCGTCTTCTGCGGCGCGCTGATACCCGGCAAACAGGCTCCCATCCTGATCACCGAGGACATGGTCAAAAAGATGTCCGCCGGCTCGGTCATCGTCGATATCTCCATCGACCAGGGCGGCAATTGCGCCATCACCCCTCCCGGCGAGGTCGTGGTCAAGCACGGCGTCACCATCAACGGCATAAAGAATATCCCGGGCCTGCTCCCGACCAGCTCGACCTGGATGTTCGCCAACAACATCTATAACCTCGTCAAGTACCTGACCAAGGACGGCAAAATAGTCCTTGACCGCCAGGACGAGATCGTGTCCTCCATCCTGACCACCATCGACGGCCAGATCGTCCACTCCGGCACCCTGGAGGCCATGGGGCTATGAGTCCGCCGAGCCTGATCGCGATCTTTGTCGTATCCGTAGTGGTCGGCTACAAGCTGATCAAGAATGTGCCCAGCCTGCTGCACACGCCGCTCATGTCCGGGATGATCGCCTTAACGGGCGTGACCGTCCTGGGCACCCTGGCGGCCACTGTCGCCGCGGTCCGCCCGGAGAACAAGCTCCTGGGGGCCGTGGCCATCGCCCTGGCCCTGGTCAATATAGCGGCCGGCTTTTACGTCACGGGCCGGATGCTGAACATGTTCGACCGCAAGACCGCCCCCGTGGCCGGCCGGAGCGGGGAGGAGGCGGGCCGCCGATGATCAGCGTTTCCGTTTATTACGTGGCCTGCGGCCTTTTGGTTGCCGGGATGCTGTTCGGCCTGGCCTGTTTGAGCAAGGTCCATACCGCTGTCCTGGGCAACCGGCTGAGCGCGGTCTGCGTCGCCCTGGCCATCCTGTTCGCCCTGCTCCGCCACGATCCGGCTTCGCTTCAGCCGGGCCTCATAATCTGGCCCATAGTCCTTGGGACGATTTTCGGTCTATGGTGGGCCGGGCGGGTCAGGATGATCGCCATGCCGCAGACCATAGCCATGCTCAAAAGTTTCTGCGGCGCGGCCGCGGCCGTGGTGGGCGTGATAAAGCTGTTTGAGGGCGCCGATGACCTGTTCAGCCTGATCACGGCCGGGCTGGCCCTGGCCGTCGGCATGGTCACCCTGGCGGGTAGCCTGGTGGCCGCCGGGAAACTGAGCGGGCGCTTGAACCAGAGACCCGTGGTCTGGCCGGGGCACCAGATCCTGACGGCCCTGGCCCTGGGGCTTTCGCTATTCTGGGCCGGTACGGCCGGGTGCCCGTTCCTGCCCGCCTGGCTGACCGTGACCGCCTGCGCCGCCTTCAGCGGTTTCCTCGGGGTGAGCTTCGCCATCCGCATCGGGGGCGCGGATATGCCCATCACCATCTCCCTGTTGAACTCCCTGAGCGGCACGGCCATTGCCAGCGCGGGCATGTCGGTCGGCGACCCTTTGCTCATTTCCGTCGGCGGCGTCGTGGGCTCGGCCGGGCTCCTGCTCACCCAGAGCATGTGCCACGCCATGAACCGCGGCCTGTCCGATATCCTCATGGGCCGGACCTCGGTGGCCGCCGCGGCCTCCTCCTCCCCGGCCGCCGCCCCGATGGCGGAGGCCGCTCCCGCCGGGCCGGAAGCCGGGCCGGAACCGGCGGCCGACCTGGGCGCGATCCTCCGCTCGGCCAGGCGGGTCATCATCATCCCCGGCTACGGCATGGCCCTGGCCCAGGCCCAGGCGCAGGTCAAGGAACTGGCCGATAAATTGGAGGCCGGCGGCGCTTTGGTGGATTACGCCATCCACCCGGTGGCCGGACGGATGCCGGGGCACATGAACGTCCTGTTGGCCGAGGTGGCCGTGCCCTACGAGCAGCTTAAGGAGATGGACGAGATCAACCCCGCTTTCCCCGAATGCGACCTGGCGGTCGTCGTCGGGGCCAACGACGTCATCAATCCCGCCGCCCATACCGCCGAGGGGACGCCCATCTACGGTATGCCGGTCCTGGCCGTCGAGGCGGCCCGGCACATCATCATCTGCAACCTCGACCTCAAGCCCGGTTATGCCGGCGTCGACAACCCTCTCTATAAGAACCCCAAGGCGGCTCTCCTGTTGGGCGACGCCGTCGAAACGGTCGGGGGCCTGATCGAGAAATTGCGGAAATAAAAACCAGTGTTCCTGAAAAAAATTTTTTAAGGAACGGGGCTTGATTATGAATGCCAAAAGCGGCCCGTCCGGCGGCGCCCTTCAGGGCCGGCAGGAGCCCCTGGTCCTCCGGGATATGTTTTCCGGGGTGGCCCGCCGTTACGATTTGGTCAACCGGGTTCTGAGCCTGGGGCGCGATCCCTTCTGGCGGCTGGCCCTGGCCCGCCGCCTGAAAATAGTTCAGCCGCCCGGGCGGCTCCTGGATCTGGCCGCCGGCACCGGCGACCAGATATTGGCCGCCAAAAAACTCTGGCCCGGCCTGGCCGTCACCGGCCTGGACCTGTCCTCGGACATGCTGGCCCTGGCCCGGCCCAAACTGGCCGGCCTGGCCGCGCCGGCCCCGGAACTGGTCGTGGGCGACGCCCTGGCCCTGGACTTCAAAGAGGCCAGCTTCGATTCCGTTTCCATCTCCTTCGGACTTCGCAATATCAGCCGGCGCGGGGAACTCTACGCCCAGGTCTTCCGGGTGCTCAAGCCCGGGGGCCGCTTCCTGATCCTGGAACTGTTCCACGATCCCAAGTCCCCCCTGGCCGGCCTGACCGGTTTTTACCTCCGGCGCCTCGTGCCCTTCATCGGCGGCCGTATCCTGACCAGGTCCGGCGGGGCCTATCGCTACCTGACCGACAGCATCCTGGCCTTTCCCCGGCCCGCCCGCCTGGCCGGGGAACTGGCCGGGGCCGGTTTCACGGCCCTGGCCGGCCGCCTCTACACCTTTGAAACCGCCCTTTTGGTCTGGGGCGAGAAACCCGCCTGATCCATGGTCAGTCCCGATCCGAACCTCAATATTTGGGAACACTCCGCCGGCCTCAGGGAACTTTACGCCCGCCGGGCCGAGGGCCTGGAAGCGGAGATGGACGCCTCGGCCCAGGCGGCCGAACTTCTGGCCCCCTTCATCCGGGCCGCCGCCGCGCCTCCCCGGCTTTTGGACATAGGCTGCGGCAGCGGTTATTTGTGGCATTCCTTCCGAGGGCGGGCTCTGGCCGTGGAATATTACGGGCTGGACTACAGCCCGGGGCTGATCGAAATAGGGCGCCGGATCCTTCCGGCCCACGGGGTGCCGGCCGAGCGCCTCATCCGCGGCCGGCTGGAGGACCTCGGCGGCCGGGAGTTCGAGGCCGCGGCCCTGGTCAATACCCTGACCTTCTGCGCCGATTTCCGTGAACCCCTGGAGCGGCTGGCTGAAACCGGGCTAAAGGCCCTGGTCGTCCGCGACAATTTCGGCGACCGGACCATCATCCGCTGGGAGACCGACGGCTGGCTGGACCCGGGCTGGAATCACCTGAAAGGGTATTGGAACCAGTGGAGCCGGGCCGAAGTGACGGCTTTTCTGGAAGAGCGCGGTTTCGCCGTCACCCCGGTGGAGGATGCCCGGACCCGGGGCCGGGTGGAGATGGTGGTGGGCAAGCCCTATTACTGGTCCTGGCTCACGGCTTTCCGTTAGCCGCCGCTCCGGCTTAGGGCCTTCGGGCCGGGGCGAAATCCTCCGGCATCTGGCCCAGGACGGCCAGAAGGCCCCGGTCCGGGGCCAGGAAACGCCCGGCCGCGGCCCGCACTTCGGAAGCGGTCACTTTTTCGATCTCCGCCAAATGTTTTTCCTCATGGTCCAGGCCCAGGCCGTAGAGGCTGTTCAAGAGGGCCTGCCCGGTCCGGCTGGAGACGGTCTGCCGGCCGATCTTGGCCGCGCCCACCAGGTAGCGCTTGGCCCCTTCCAGTTCCTCCGGGTTGATGGTCCCGGCCCGGACCTTCCCGATAATATCCTGAAAACCGGCCCAGGCCGCTCCGACCTTGGAGGGGTCGGTGGCTATGTAAAAGCGGAAGGCGCCGATGGAAAGCCCCGGTTCGTGCCAGGCCTGGACAGTGTAGGCCAGGCTCTGCTGGTCCCTTAGTTCCCGGAACAGGGGGCCGGACATGCCCGAGAGATAGGCGGCCAGGACATCCAGGGCCGGGCCTTCGGGGGAACCCAGGCCGGGGACCTGGAACCCCAGGGCCAGGTGGGTCTGGGCCCGGTCCAGGGTTTCGGTGACCGGGGCCGGGTCGGCCAGGGGCTCAGGTGGCCCCGGGATGGTCACGGCCCGGCCGGTCCCGGCGGGCCGCCAGCCGGCCAGGAGCTTTTCCATCTCGTTGCGCACCTGGTCCGGGTCCACATCGCCGGCCACGGCCAGGATGATCTGGTCCGGACGGACGAGACGGGTGTAGAAATCTTTCAGGTCGCCGGGCTGAAAAGCGGCCGCGGACTTAAGAGTGCCCAACTGGTCCCGGCTGTAGGGGTGGCCGCCGGGGTAGAGATGACGGGCCTGGAGCCTTAGCAGGCGGCCGGCTAGGTGTTCGTCCCGGGCCTTTATCTGGGCCAGGATCTCGGGCCTGACCTTTTCCACTTCTTCGGGGGCGAAGGCCGGGCGGGTCAGGACTTCGGCCCAGAGGGCCAGGCCTTCTTTGAAATGGGTCGAAAGAAAAGAGGCGTTGAGCCCCACCGAATTGCGGCCGGAAAAGGCGGTTATGGAAGCGCCGATGTCCTCGGCGGCCCGGGCCAGGGCCGGAGCCGTCCGCTCCTCGGTGGCCCGGGCCCAGACCGAGGTCATGAAATGGCTAAGGCCGTTTTGGGCCTCGGTTTCAGCCAATATCCCGCCCAGGGCCGCGGCTCTGGCCGTCACCAGGGGCAGGGTGGCGTCCCGCATCACCAGAAGTTTCGGCCCGGCCGAGAGGCGCATTTCCTGAAAGGCCGGCGTGGTCTTTATTTCGGCCGAGGCCTGGCGGGAGGTCAGGGCCTCCCGGGCCAGGCCGGCCAGGGACTTGGCCGTAAAATCAACTTCCCCCTGGCCCGGCAGCATGATCACCAGGGTCAGGTCTTCCGGCCGGAAAAGGCGGGCGGCGCCGGCCGCCAGTTCGGGGGCGCCGAGGCGGTTCCATATGGGCAGATAGGCGTCCCGGAGGCGATAGTCGCCGTAGAGGCTTTCAAATTCGGTCAATTGGGCGGCCAGGCCCGAGGCGCTCTCCTGGCCGAGCACGAAATTTTTTTCGGCCAGGGCCCGGATGCGGGCCAACTCATCGCCGGCCGGGGGTTCCGAGGTCAGGCGGGCCAATTCCCTCAAAATGGCGGCCGTGGCCGGGGCGGCCTTCTCCGGCTCGGTTTCCGCGGTGATGATGAAGAGCCCCGGGCCGCGGGGAGTGTGATTGAAGGCTGAAATATCGGTGACCAGGGCCTGGTCGTCTTTTACGGATTCCGTCAGTCGGCTGGCCTTGCCTTCGGCCAGAACGGCGGACAACAGGTCCAGGGCCGGGGTTTCCGGGGCGCCTCCGGCCGGCCCGCGAAAGCCCAAGGCTATTTTGGCCAGGGCCGCCTTTTCGCTTTTTATCAGGCGGACCACCGGGCCGCCGATAGCGGTCAGGGCGGTCGCCGGCCGCGGGGGCAGATTTTTTTTCGGGGGGGCCAGGCCGCCGAAGAATTCTTCGATGGGGCCGGCCAGGGCGGCCCGGTCAAAGCCGCCGGTGACCAGGAGGACCGCGTTGTCCGGGCGGTAGTGTTTTTGATGAAAGGCCTTGGCCACGGCCACCGTGGCCTGGCGCACCGTGTCCTCGTAGCCGATCACCGGGCGGCCGTAGGGGTGATCCGGGTAGGCCGCCTCGAAAAATTCCTCCATCAGGACCCGGTCCGGGTTATCCCGGCCGCGCTTGATCTCCTCGACGACCACTTCTTTTTCCAGGCGGTATTCTTTGGGATCGTAGAGGGGGGCGAAAACCAGGTCGGCCAGGATGTCCAGGCCCAGGGCCGCCCGCTCGGACGGCAGGCTCAGGTAATAGACGGTGCTGTCGTTGCTGGTGTAGGCGTTGATCTCGCCGCCGTTGCGCTCCACCAGGGCGGTGGCGGTCCCTTCCGGGTAGCGGCGGCCGCCCTTGAAGGCCATGTGCTCCATAAGGTGGGCCAGGCCGTATTCCGGCCGGCCGGCCTCGTCGGCCGAGCCGGTGTTTATCAGCACCCGAAGTGAAACCACCGGGCTGCCCGGCTGTTCCGCCAGGATGACCTTCAGGCCGTTGCGGAGACGAAAGCTCTCCTCCGTTGCCCCCCAGGCCCGGACCGGCTGGAGCAGCCCGCCCAGGACCATCAGGGTTCCGGCGAATTGAAAAAATTTCATAAGTTTCCTGTAAGCGGTCTTGAGCTTCAGGCCGGTGGCCGGGGTGGGCCGCTGAGGCCGGCGGCTTCACGAAGTTCTCCGGCCTTGGCCGTTGATTCCCAGGTGAATTCCGGCTCGGTGCGGCCGAAGTGGCCGTAACTGGCCGTCTTTTCAAAAATGGGCCTTTTGAGGTCCAGAAAGCGGATCATGTCGGCAGGCTTGAAGGAAAAGACCCGGCAGAGGGCCCGGGCGATGATTTCATCCTCCACCAGGCCGGTGCCGAAGGTGCGGGCCATGACGGAAACCGGGTCGGCCAGGCCGATGGCGTAGGCCAACTGGACTTCGCAGCATTCGGCCAGGCCGGCGGCCACCACGTTTTTGGCGGCCTGGCGGGCCATGTAACAGGCGCTGCGGTCCACCTTGGAAGGGTCCTTGCCGGAAAAGGCCCCGCCCCCGTGCCGGCCCCAGCCGCCGTAGGTATCGACGATGATCTTGCGGCCGGTCAGGCCGCAATCGCCCATGGGACCGCCGATGACGAAGTTGCCGGTGGTGTTGACGTGGAGCTTGGTGTCGGCGTCCAGGAGATGAGCCGGCAGGGTCTTTTTGATGACCTCCTCGATGACGGCCTCCCGGAGTTTGGGCTGGGAGACCTCCGGGGAGTGCTGGGAGGCTATGACCACCGCCTCCACCCGCTTGGGCCGGCCGTTTTCATATTGCACGGAAACCTGGGACTTGCCGTCGGGCCGCAGAAAATTCAGCGCGCCGTTCCGGCGGACTTCGGCCAGGCGCCGGGTCAACTGGTGGGCCAGGTGGATGGGGAGGGGCATCAGGGCCTCGGTCTCGGAAATGGCGTAGCCGAACATCAGCCCCTGGTCGCCCGCCCCCTGCTCGCGGCCTCCGGCGGAATCCACCCCCATGGCGATGTCCGGGGACTGCTTGCCAATGCAGTTGAGCACCGCGCAGGTATGCCAATCGAAACCCATGTGCGAATCGTTATAACCTATGCGGGCGATGGTGCGGCGCACCACCTCGGTCAGATCGACCCAGCAGTTGGTGGTCACTTCGCCGGCAATGAGGGCCAGGCCTGTGGTGACCAGGGTTTCGCAGGCCACCCGGCCTTCGGGGTCGTGGGCCAGGATGGCGTCCAGCACCGCGTCGGAGATCTGGTCGGCTATTTTATCGGGGTGCCCTTCAGTGACCGATTCGGAGGTAAAGAGAAAATTTTCCGGCTTCATGGCTTTAGCTCCTTCCTAACGTCTTCCGCCAATAAATAGATTACATATGGATAATAAATTCGACCTGTTTCAAAGTCAACCGGCAATTAAGGGGAGCCTCAAAAAAAAGCCGCCCGGTTCACCTGGAACCGGACGGCGGCCAGAGGCGGAAGGGGAGGCGGGTCAGGCTACGGTGTTGATCCTGGTCCCCACTCCGGTCATCAGGGCCACGACCCCCAGGACCATGTTCTGCTCCTGGAGTTTGGCCTGGGCCTCCATCTGGACGGCGGCGACCTTCATGGCCTGCTCCGGCAGGGCCGTCAGCCCGCCCAAAAGGGTTTGGACCAGGTCGCCCGGAAGGCTGTTGGCCGTGTTGAAAGTCCCTATTTCGCTCATTATCTTCCTCTTCCGGGGGTTCGGGCCGGTTTTCAGGTCCGGCCCGGTCGGCCGTCAAAGAACCCGGTCGGCCGCTTTAACCTTATCGGCCGCTCAAGGAAGAATCTTCAATGTTCCAAATCGACCATGGCCTTCAGTTCCCGGCCCACCTTGAAAAAGGGCAGTTTTTTGGGCGGCACTTCAATCGGCTCCCCGCTCTTGGGGTTGCGCCCCACGTAGCCGGCGTATTCCTTGACTTTGAAGGAGCCCAGGCCCCGGAGTTCGGCCCGGCCTTCGCGGATCAGGCCCTCGGTGATGGAATCGAAGAAGACATTGACCACCTGTTCGGCCTGCTTGGAAGACAACAGGGCCTCTTCCGCAAGTTTTTCGACAAGTTGCGACTTGTTCATGACGCGCCCCCTTTTTTTTGGCCCATTATAGCCCCGCGGCTTTTTTTTTTCAAGCGGGTAATGGGCGGGGCTCAATGGGCCCGGACCCCCAAAAATTAAGTTGTTTTATGAGCCGAACCCTGCTAAATTTATCAGGTATTTATTGACCCGCACTCGATACTGGGGGGATATATGCCATTTTATGTGTGGAAAGGGACCGGCAGCAAGAACCGGCGGCGGAAGGGCAAACTGGAGGCCACGGACGAGAGGCAGGTCGAAAATTTTTTAAAGCGGCTGCGCATCACTGATTACACGATCAAGGAGGCGCCCAAAGACATAACCCTGATGAAGCCCAAGGTCAAGCCCAAGGACCTTATGATCTTCACCAGGCAGTTTTCCACCATGATCGACGCCGGCCTGCCGCTGGTCCAGAGCCTTAAGGTGCTGGCGGACCAGCAGGAGAACCCGACCTTCAAGGATATGCTGCGCGACATCAACAATTCGGTGCAGTCCGGCAGCACCCTGTCCGATTCCATGAGGAAATACCAGCAAGTTTTCGACGAGCTCTACTGCAACCTGGTGGCCGCGGGCGAGGCGGCCGGTATTCTGGACAGTATTCTCAAAAGGCTGGCCGAATACATAGAAAAGGCTGAAAAACTCAAGCGCAAGGTCAAGTCGGCCCTGGCCTATCCGGCGGTGGTGCTCTTCGTGGCCCTGGCCGTGGTCATCGTGCTCCTGGTCTTCGTCATCCCGGTCTTTGAGGAGGTTTTCTCCGGCCTGGGCAGCGAACTGCCGCCCCTGACCCAGATGGTGGTCAAGGCCTCTAACATCCTGGTTGAAAACGCCCTCTGGGTCGGCGTCTCCGTGGCGGTCCTGGGCTTTGCCCTGGCCAAGTTCGTCAAAACCGAGATCGGCAAGAAGGTGGTGGATACCGTGGGCCTTCAACTGCCGGTCTTCGGCGACCTCTTGCGCAAGGTGGCCGTGGCCAAGTTCAGCCGGACCCTGTCGACCATGCTCCAGGCGGGCGTTCCCATCATCGCCAGCCTGGATATCGTGGCCAGCACCGCCGGCAACAAGGTCATCGAGGAAGCCATCATAGAATCGCGGGTGGCCATCGCCGAGGGCCGCTCCCTGACCGACCCGCTCTTGGAGTCGGGAGTCTTTCCGGGCATGGTGACTTCCATGATCGCCGTGGGCGAAGAGGCCGGCGCCCTGGATTCCATGCTGGTGAAGGTGGCTGATTTTTACGATGACGAAGTCGATGCGGCCGTGGATGCGGTGACCTCCCTGATCGAGCCCATGCTCATCGTTTTTCTGGGCGTGACCGTCGGCACCCTGGTCATCGCCATGTATCTGCCTATCTTCACCATGGGCGAAGCCGTGGGCTGAAGCCTCGGGGGGCGGCGGGGAACCTCGGCATGAGCCGGCAGGCGGCCGCCATAACGCGCCCGGCGGCCTCGCGTCAGCGCTGGCTGATGATCCTGCGCCTGGGCATCAGCCTGTTTCTGGGCGCTTCCCTGGTCCTGCTCCAGACCCGCGGCTACGGCCGCGGTCTGCCCCTGTCCTGGTTCCAGGCCGGGCTGACCGTGGTGGGCTTCTACTTCTGTCTGGCCATCGTTTTTTATCTGGTCCGCGACGCGGTCGCGACAGGTTTTCAGGTGGCCTCCCAAGTGGTGACCGACCTGGCTTTGGCCATCTGCCTGACCCTCATCACCGGCGGAGAGCCCAGCCCCTTTCCCTTTCTTTTCATAATCGCCATCATCAACAGCTCCTTTCTCGGCGGCCCCCGCCTCCCCCTGGTGGTGGCCACCTTTTCCGCCCTGCTCTGGGGCGGGCTCATCACCTCCCAGGGGATCAGGCTCCTGGCGGAATTCCTGCCCCGGGCCCTGGCCGGGCCCGGCCTGGAGCCGGCCCTGCCGCTTAACGTCATCCTGGCCGTCCGCCTGGAACGCATCGTCATCAACACGGGGGCCGGCTATCTGGTGGCCTTTTTAAGCGGTCACCTGGCCAGCCAGCTCGCCCTTTCCCACCGCGCCCTGGTCGCCAGCCAGGCCCACCTGGGGCGCCTGGAGGAGGCCGTGCGCCGGGCCGAGCACCTGGCCGCCCTGGGGGAGATGGCCGCCGGCCTGGCCCATGAACTGCGCACCCCCCTGGCTTCCATGACCGGGGCCTGGCATATGCTGGCCAAGGAGGCCCCGAACCCCGAGGACCAAAGACGCCTGACCGGCATCATCGGCCGGGAAATGGACCGTCTGGCCAAGCTCACCGACAATTTCCTCTCCTTCGCCCGTCCGGTCCGGGGGGAACCCGGCCGGCTGGAGTTGCCGGCCCTCCTGGAAGATCACCTCCAGGTTTTCATCCGCAACTCCAGGCCCGGCCTGTCGCTGGAAAGACGTTTCGAGCGGGTTCCCCCGGTTTTTTTTGATCGCGGCCATTTCAGTCAGATAGTCTGGAACCTTCTGAACAACGCCGCGGAGGCCGGAGACCGGCAGGAAAGCCTGACCATAGGCGTCGAGATCGGGCTGGACCCGGACTGGCCGGATCATGTGGCCTTTAGGGTCATAAACGACGGCCCGCCCATACTCCCGGAAAATATACCCCAGCTTTTCCAGCCCTTCTTCACCACCAAATCCACCGGCCACGGCCTGGGCCTGGCCATAGTCACCCGTTTATTGCACGAGGGCGGCGGGGACATTACCGTCGATTCCGGGCCCTCCGGCCCGACCACCTTCTGCGTCTATTTGCCCACCGCGGCCGGGCGGCCGGCCCCCGACCAGGCATAATTTACCTCCTGACGATTGGAATGTTTATTGCATATCAAGGGCCGAAGGCTCCGCCCCTGGTTTGTCCCCAAGGGCCGGCCGGATTTAAAAAAAGCGGCCCGGTAGCCGATAAGTATTAAATATTTCCGAGGTGGATAAAGGGAGGTCAGCATGGCGGTATCGACGATTTCCGGGGGCATCAGGTGGACCGGCCTGGCTTCGGACACGGACTTCGGCAAAGTGGTCGAACAGTTGGTGGCCATTGAGCGGCGCGCCATCACCCGGCAGGAGACCTGGAAGAGCGAGTGGCTGAAGAAGCTGACCGCCATCACCGGCCTGGACACCCGGCTGTCGGCCCTGAAGATCGACGCCAATAGCTTTGACACCCGGGACAAGCTGTTGAGCCGGAGCGCCGTCAGCTCCAACGACAAGGTGGTCACCCTGACCAACCTCTCCACCGCCCCCGCCGGGTCCTATGAGGTGGAAGTGGGCGAAAATATCCGGGAGAAGGTCGCTTCCGCCTCCTTCCGGGCCGATCAGCCCATCGGCCTCATCCCGAGTAAAGTCAATATGGATGCCGAGGGCGCTCTCTTGTACGCTAACGGTGAACCCGCCCTGTTGCCCGGGCTGACCCAGGGTGTCGACTACGATGCCCTGGATCCCGTGACCGGTTACCCTCTGGATACGAACGGCGATGTGATGCCGGAACTTCTGTGCTATATCAACGGGGCCGGCCATCTGATCAACAAAAATGATCAACTCGTTTTTAAAGACTCCTTTGACCCCGCTGACCCCCTTAGCTATCCCGATTGCGTCGGCCGGGAAACCGAGACTGGCTACGGCTACCCAATTGACATTGACGGCAACATCCTCTATGACGCCCTGGAGCCCGTCCCTCAGGGCGCGGGGCCCCAGCCTTTCACCATCACCATGGGCGGCAAGACTCTGGAACTGAAATACGCTGCCGGCGTCTCGTTCGATCCCGACGATCCAGACACCTTCGGCTACTACAACGGCAACTATTCCATGGAACAATTGGCAGCCGCCATCAACGCCGTCGTGGCCGAAGACGGCTACACAGGGCCGAACATTTCGGCCGATATCATCTTCGACAAAACCCGGGATGGGCAGGCCTACAGCCGCCTGGTCATCACCGGGGGCGAGGGCGGCTCGGCCAACCACATCACCATCAGCGACCCCACCAACCTGGGCCTGGACCAAAAGCGTTTCGACGAGCCGGTGACCACCAGCCTGGTGGGCACCACGGCCGTTCCGAAAATAGCCGAGGGCTCGGTTTACACCGGCACCAGCAACAAGACCATCACCTTCGTGCCCACCACCACCGGGGTGCTGGGCGAAAAGGACATCACCATATCCTGGGCCGACACCCTGGGCAACCGGGGCAGCTTCACCATCAAGGCCACTGATTGGGATCATACGGCCAACGACGGCCAAGGAGGGCTGAAAAACCCTGTGAAAGTACTCCAGGGCCTGGAGTTGGACTTCACCTTGGGGACCAACTTCATCGCCAACGAGGCCTTCACCATCGACTGCCAGGTCCCGGTGATCCAGCAGGCCGCCGACAGCGGCATGGCCGCCAGCGACAAGTGGATCCACCAGGGCTGGCCGGACCAGACCAGCCCGGTGACCTCCGGGGGCGCGGGCCGGTTTGATTTCAGATACGCCGGCGAAAACTACTCCGTGACCATAGGCGACGGCCTGGGCCTGGCGGGCCTGGCTGAGGCCATCAACAACTTTTCCCAGAACCCCGGGGTCATTGCCAGCGTCATCAATGACGGCATGGGCACGGCCACTTCCTATAAACTGGTGCTCACCGGGGCCCATACCGGGACGGAGCACGGCATTGAGATACTCTCCACCACCTCCCTGAGCCGCATGGACTGTTCGCCGGACAAATTCGAGCACGCCCGCTACGCCTCCAACAGCATGACCCGCTTCGACGGCTATCCCAACGACGGCGTGAGCTGGCTGCAGCGGCCGACCAACGAGGTGAGCGACACCATCGAAGGCACGGTGGTCAATCTCATAGGGGTCGGCAAGGCCACCATCACCATCCAGAACAATGTTTCCGACATGGCGAACAAAATCAAGTCCCTGGTGGAATCGGTCAACCTGACCAAGAATTTCATCAAGCAGAACACCAAGTGGGGGGGCGGCAAGCTGGTTTCCAACCTCCTCAGCAACGGCACCGTGGAGAGGGCTACCGAGGGCGGCGAGGAAAACGGCGTCATGATCGGCAACTACGGTTTTCAGATTTCCTTAAGCGAACTGGACCGGCTCATGACCCGCTCCATCTTCACCGTCGACGAGTTCATCGAGGCCCGCTTCCCGGACGCCTCGGAACGATCCAGGCTCACCCGGGCGGAAAAGCATGAACTCTACGATCAATACCTGGAGGACAACGGCCTGATCTACACCCGGCTCAGCGACATAGGCATCCGGTCCGACCAGAGCCAGGGGGGAGTTTACGTCGTGGAGGAATCCAAGCTGATCGAGTGCCTCTCCCGAAACCCCGAAGCGGTGATCAAGCTCTTCACCTTCACCAACGGGGACAGCGATTTTCCGGTCGGCAACACCGTGCTCGTCCACGAGGACGAGGCGGACCGCCCCCGCCTGTCGGGCTTCGCCGTGCAGCTCGGCTTCCGCATGTCGGACCTGACCCGGGCCAACGACGTCATAGACCCCCAGACCGGCAACGTCTATAAGTCCGCCAAGGGCATCACCAAGGTCCTGGCCGAGAACTACAACACCATAATCAGCGGCAGCAACGGCAATGGCGGTATTGACGCCAAGATCGCCCGGGAAGAGAGGCGCATCGAGATGTACAAGGCCCGCCTGGAAAAAAAGTTCTCCCGCCTGGAGACGGCCCTGTCCCAGTTGAACAGCCTCTCGGAGAGGGTGGCCAGCCACATGGCCCAGCTCAACAACAACAATAACTAACGGCCCCGAACCCTGGCCGAAAGGGGTGTTCCTGGCAGTATCCGGCGATTATCATTAATAATTACCACGGCCCGGCCCCGGGTGGCCGGGCTTGATTGTTGCCGTGGATTCTGTTATTATGGGCGGACGATTTCCAAAAGGGAGGCTGACCCATGGAACATCCCATCATGTTTCTGGCGATTCTGGCCGATTTGTTCGGCGAATCGGCGGGGGGATTCGTCCACCACTACCCCCACCTGGCCTATGCCTGGATGATCATGATCGTCCTGATCGTCCTGTCCAAGCTGGCCACGGCCAAGATCACCCTGGTGCCGTCGGGCCTCCAGAATTTTTTTGAATATGTCATAGAGTCCCTGGAAAACTTCCAGGTTTCCATAATGGGCGAAGGCGGCCGGCGCTTCTTCCCCTTGGTGGGCACCATCTTCATTTTCGTCCTGTGCTGCAATTTCCAGGGACTGATCCCCGGCAGCTTCTCGCCCACCGCCAACCTCAACACCACGGCCAGCCTGGCCGCGCTCATCTTCCTGACGACCCATATAGTGGGGATAAGCAAGCACGGCTTCCGTTACGTCAAGCACTTCATGGGGCCCATGCTGGTCCTGGCTCCCCTGATGTTCGTCATCGAGGTCATAAGCCACCTGTCCCGGCTCATTTCCCTTTCCCTGCGCCTCTTTGGCAACGTCATGGGCGAGGACCTGGTTCTCATCATACTATTCGCCATGGGCGGCGCCTATTTCCTGCCCCTGCCCATGATGTTCCTGGGTCTCTTGACTGGTTTCCTCCAGGCCTTCATCATGACTCTTCTGGCCATGATCTACGTCAGCGACGCCCTGCACGAGGCCCACTAAGATAATTTACCCGGGCGGCGGCCCCGGCCTTTGGCCGGGCCGTCGTCAAGCACCACGCCCATATCCCAAGAGACTGTTTAAGGAGTTGACCATGAAAAAGTTTGTTGCTTTAAGCGCCGCTCTGGCCGTTTTGACCACCGCCGGCGTGGCCCTGGCCGCCGATGGCGTTGTGGCCGCCGCCGCTCTGGAAACGATCGGTAAAATCGCCCAGGCCGCCGCCTTTGCCATCGGTTTTGCCGCTTTCGGCACCGGCATCGCCCAGGGCCTGTCCATTTTCAGCGCCCTGTCCGGCATCGCCCGCAACCCGGAAACGGCCCCCGTCATCCGCCTGAACATGATCATCGGCCTGGCCCTAATCGAATCTCTGTGTATCTACGCCCTGGTGGTGGCTTTTATTCTCATCGGTAAGCTCCCCTCGGCCGATCAGCTCATCGGCATCGTCGGCTGATCCAAGCGCTAAGCGGCGCGGCTCAAGGCGGCTTCCGAAGGCTCGGAAGCCGCCTTTTCTTGGGGCCGTCCGCTTTCTGGTGATCCATGAAATTAGAAGAGGCTCCGTCCGACCTTCGGCCCCACCTCATCCCCAAGCCCCGGCCGGGGCTGGCCTATAACTGCCTGGCCTGCGGCCGGGCCGAGCCGCCCGAGCGGCTCCACTACACCTGTCCCGCCTGCGGGGGCTTGCTCCTTTTGGAGGATGGGGCCGACGAGGTCCTCCGGGGTTTTTCCGGCCAATTCTGGAGGCGGCTCTTTGATTATCGCCGCCTTCTCAATCTTCAGCCCCTCCGGGGCGTCTTCGCCTTCCACGAGTTTCTGGCCCCGCTGATACCCCTGGAAGACGTGGTCTACCTCGGCGAGGGGCACACCCCGGTGGTGGCCGTCCCGCCCCATTTGGCCTCCGGCTTCGGCCTGGAAGTCTTCATCAAGCATGACGGTCTGAACCCCAGCGCCTCCTTCAAGGATCGGGGCATGGCCGCGGCCCTGTCCTATCTGAACCATCTCCGGCGGACCCGGGGCCTAACGGAAGTGCTGGCCGTCTGCGCCTCCACCGGCGACACTTCGGCCGCGGCCGCCCTTTACGCGGCCGCCCTGGGCCCGGCCGTCAGATCGGCCGTGCTTCTGCCCCGGGGCAAGGTCACCCCGGCCCAGTTGGGCCAGCCCCTGGGGGCCGGGGCCCGGGTCATTGAACTGCCCGGGGTCTTTGACGACTGCATGAAGGTGGTGGAGCGCCTTTCCGAGGGCTACGAGGTGGCCCTTCTCAATTCCAAGAATCCCTGGCGGGTCCTGGGCCAGGAATCCTACGCCTTTGAGGCGGCCCAGGCCTTTGACTATGAAATGGGCGGCCTGGCCCTGTTTCTGCCGGTCGGCAATGCCGGGAACCTCACGGCCCTTTTGAGCGGGCTCCTCAAGCTACGGCGCTACGGGGTGATCGAGGAACTGCCCAAGGTGGGGGCGGTGCAATCCGCCCAGGCCGACCCGGTTTTCCGCTACTTCAGCCAGAGCGGGCCGGGCCGGGTCTATACGCCGGTGGCGGTTCGGCCGTCCGTGGCCCAGGCGGCCATGATCGGCGACCCGGTCTCCTTTCCCCGGGTGGCCCGGCTGGCCGAGGAATACCGCGGCCTGGCCGGCGACGACCATTTCTTCGTGGTCCAGGTGACGGAGAGCGAGATCATGGACCACACGATCCGGGCCAACCGGGCCGGGCTGACGGTCTGCACCCAGGGCGGGGAATCCCTGGCCGGCCTGGCCGAGGCCGTCCGGCGGGGGCTGGTCCGGCCGGGCGAACGGGCCCTGGTGGATTCCACGGCCCACGCCCTGAAGTTCGCCGATTTCCAGGCCGCCTACTGGGCCGGCGGCCTGGAAGATGACTACGGGGTCAGGACCGACCCGGCCCTGGTCAACCGGCCCCTGGCCCTGGATATAACGGGCGCGTCCCGGCCCGAGCCCGGCCGGCCCCAGAGCCCGGCCGACCGGGCCGCCTATGCGGCCGCGGCCGCCGAGGCCGTGGCCCGGGCCCTGGGGCTCACGCCCAAGACCTGACCGTGACCCGCAAGCCCAGGCCCCGCGGAGCCCAGACCTTTTTGGAACCCCCGGCCGGGATCTCCCGCCCAGACCTTTTGGCCCCCGGGGGTTCCAAGGGGGCCTGGGCCGCGGCGGTGGAGGCCGGGGCGGACGCGGTCTATGTGGGGCTGAAGGAGTTTTCCGCCCGGACCTATGCGGAGAATTTCACTATAGCCGAATTGGCCGGCGTCATAAGGGAATCCCGCCGGGCCGGGGTCAAGATCCACCTGGCTTTCAATTCCCTGGTCAAAGAGAGCGAATTGGGGAGGGCCTGGGGGCTTCTGGCCGCCGCGGCCGAATTGGGCCCCGATGCCCTGATCATCCAGGACTGGGGCCTGAACCGGCTGGCTGCCGCCCATTTTCCCCAAATCCCCCGCCACGCCTCCACCCTCACCGGGGTCCACAGCCTGCCGGGCCTGGTGGCCCTTAAGGAAGCCGGCTTCACCCGGGCCGTCCTGGCCCGGGAGCTGGCCTATGACGAGGTGGCCGCCTTGAGCGTCCACAGCCCCCTGGGTTTGGAAGTCTTCATCCACGGGGCCTTATGTTTTTCCGCCTCCGGCCTCTGCCTCATGTCCAGCTTCCTGGGGGGCCGCAGCGCCCTCCGGGGCGGCTGCACCCAGCCCTGCCGCCGCTCCTACCGCCAGGGCCGGCGCCAGGCGGCCCTCTTTTCCCTGGCCGACCTGGCCCTGGCCCCCTATCTGCGGGAACTGAGGCAACTGCCCCTGGCCGGGCTCAAAATAGAGGGCCGGATGAAGGGGCCGGACTATGTCGGCCGGGTGGTGCGGGCCTACCGCCTGCTCCTGGACGCCCCGGATGAGGCTTGGCCCCAGGCCTGGGCCGAGGCTGAAAGCATACTGGCCCAGGTCCCCGGCCGCCGCACCTGCGGGGGGCCCTGGGCGGCCCGGGCCGAAGGGCCTCTGGCTCCCCTGAGCCAAGAGACCACCTCCGGCCTGAAATTGGGCTTTATGGAACCGGCCGGTCCCGGCCGGGGCCGCTTGACCCTCATCAATCCAGTGGCCCGGCTGGACCGCCTGCGCCTCCAGGCCAAGGGCGGCGAGGAGAGCGCGGCTTTCAACCTTAAAGGCCTGTGGCTGGACCAGGAGACCGCCGTGGAATCGGCTCCGGCCGGGGCCGACGTGATAGTGGAGTCCCTTCGCCTGCCGGCCAATGAAGGCTGGCTTTTTAAAATCGCCTCCGGCCGGGAGGAGCGGGCCATTTTAGCCTCTCCCCTGGTCCGGGCCCTAGAGGCCGAAAAGGCCGCGCCAAGGGCCTTTCGGGGCCTGCCCCCGGAACTCAGGCGGCCGGCCCGTCCCGGCCCGCCCCGGCCCGGTCCCCCCCGTTTCTGGATCTGGCTGGAGCGGGCCGAAGATATCCGCGAGGCGGCCGGCTTTAAGGCCGCCCGCCTGATCCTCCCCCTGACCGAGGCCAATATCCGCCATGTCCGGCGCCACCGCCGCCATTTCAAGGACGAGGCGAACAAATTGGTCTGGAGCCTGCCGCCCCTGTTGTTCCACCGCCGCCAGGCCTGGCTGGGGCGGGAACTGGGGGGACTTCTGGAGTCCGGTTTCAAAACTTTCCTGGCCGCCAACCTCGGCCACTTGAACATCCTTAAGCGGGCCGGGGCGGAGATCTGGGCCGACCACCGCCTGGGCGTTCTGAACCACCAGGCCGAGGCGGCCCTGGCCGGCCTTGGCTGCCGCGGGGTGACCCTGAGCCTGGAAATGGACGAAGAGACGGCCGCCGCCTTTTGGGCCCGCCCGGCCGCGGCCGAACGCCTTATCTATCTCTATGGCCGGCCGGCCCTCTTCACCTCCCGCCTGCCCCTGGAGAGCCGGGAGACCCTGGTCAGCCCCAAGGGCGAGAAATTCCGCCTGGCCCGGGAAGGGGAGGCCGTCATCGTCATCTCCGACCGGCCGGTCTTTCTGGCCCCCCTTTTGAAAAAACCGCCCCTCCCGGGCGGGGTCGGCTTCATCCTGGACTTAAGGTGCGAGGCCCACCTGGCTGAAAAATTGCGGACCCTGAAAAAAGCCCTGGCCGCCGGGGCGGCCGGGAGCCAGGGCTCGGCCTTCAACCTCAAGAGGGCTCTACTTTAGACCTATTAACTAGTTATATGGATATATAGGCCGATTTTTATTTTTGAAAAATTTTTTGGCCTGGGCTATACTTTACTGAAATTGAATAATACGTTCAGGAGCGTGACGAACATGGCCGGCAGCGTACCCGCGACCAAAGTGGTCTCCATACTCAATCTCAAAGGCGGCGTGGCCAAGACCACCCTGACCGTGGCCCTGGCCGACGCCTTCGCCATCCAGGGCAAGCGGGTCCTGGTGGTGGATGTCGATCCCCAATGCGACACTTCGATTATGCTGGTGGGGCAGGCGCGGTGGAAAGATGATCTGCACGCCAAAAACAGGACTCTGGCGCCGTTTTTTTTCCAGAGCAAGGAGGCGGCCGAGGTGGAGGCCTGCCTGGAGCCGGAGGTGTCGGATATAAGGGGCGTGCATAATATTTCCTTATTGGCCGCGGACATGAAGCTGTCTGACATTCAAAACGGCTTGCTGCCGAAAGGCCAGACCGTTTCCAGGGCCGTTCTGGCCAGGCTGTTGGGGCAGCTGAAAGGCCTGTTTGATCTGGTGCTGATCGACTGCCCGCCCAATTTCAGCATTTTGACTCAGAATGCCCTGGCCGCTTCCCATTCCTATATCATGCCGGCCATACCGGATTATCTTTCCCTGACCCTGGCCGCCACGCGCACCAAGGAGTATGTGGAACGGCTCAATAACAAGCGGCCCAAGGCGCCGGTGAAACTGGCGGGTATCGTTCTGACAAAATACCAGTCCAACAATACGGTCCACCGGGAACTCACCGGGCGTATCAACGCCGATAACAGGGCCTTGTGGAAGGATATGCTGCGCAACCACATCATTCCCCAGACGACGGATTTGACCGAGGCGGCGCAATACGATCCAAACAGAAGGACCAATAGCGAAAAGTATCCCCAGGGGCTGTCCAAAAGTTTCCGGGAACTGGCCACGGCGCTCTGGCCGAGGTTTTGAGAGGTGTTGAAAAAAACCTTGAGCTTTACCTGAAAAATCTCTCAAGTTAAGCCTCAAGGAAGTCGATAAGGGGTATGAGACCGGCCAAAAGTCCGGCTGGCGGCCGAGGGTGGCCGGGCGGGCCGTTTTGTGCTATAATACTCCATAAGGAAGAGAAAGGGCGGGCTTGATGAAGATTCTGCAATTTACGCCCCCGCCTAAGCCGGAGCGCCCGAAGCCGGGCCGGCGTCCGGAAGCCGGTGATTTTGACGGCCTTTTGAAGCAGTTTCAGGCTTCCGGATCGGCGGGAGGCCCGGGCGGCCTGATTTCCCTGGAAAACCGGCGGGCCCGGCAACTGCCGCCGGTCGGTGAACTGGAAGAGGCCGGGCGGCTCCTGGGCCGTCTGGACCAGGCCATCAGGTCCGCGCCCGCCGAGATTTTGAGCCGGGTCCACGGCCTGGAAGGTTTGCTCTATGTTTATACAAAGGCCGGCGAAGTCTGAGATCGAACGGGAGCATTAGCTTATGAGCGCCGATTCCCCTGACCGCATCTCCAATAAGCGCCTCCTGGATTACCGCATAGTGGCGACCTCTGACCAGAATTACGGCCAGTTGCGGCATGAAGCCCAAACCCGGGATCTGGGCCAGAGCCAGTCCTCCCACGATCTCAGTCTCCGCCGGGCCGCCGAGATGGAAACCGGCCGGGCCCGCAACATCTATACCATCGTCTGAACCGTCACCCGCCCCTCCGGCGGAAAGAACATGAAAACCATCTATTTTGCCGGCCCTGATGTCTTTGATCCGGATTACCCCCGGCTGAAGGCTGAAATCAAAGCCCTGTGCGCTCCCTTGGGCGTCCGGCCTCTTTTGCCCGGAGACCAGCAATTGCGGGAATTTGAAGGGGGGAAAGAGGGGGAGGCCGAAGCCATCTTCCGGCAGAACCTGGCCCTCATCGACCAGGCCGAGGGCGTCCTGGCCAACTTGAACCCCTTTCGGGGGGTGATAGAGCCGGATTCCGGCACGGTCTTCGAGTGCGCCTATGCCTACGGCCGGGGCAAATGGGTCATCGGCCATCTGGCCGACCGGCGGGATATCCTGACCAAGCTCCGCGAATCAGGCCTGGCGAAAGATGATTCCCTCGACCGGGACGGCCGCCTGATAGAGGATTTCGGCCTGCCCCTGAACCTGATGCTGGCCCGGGCCCTGACGGCCCTGGCCGGCAGCCTGGAAGAGGCCTTGACCATGGCGGTGAGCCTCAGGTAATGACTTCCATGACCCAGTCGGGGATTTTTATGATCTTGCGGCTGGCCCGATCCACCACGGCCAGCACGGTGTAGCCTGAAACCCGGATCTCGTCCGGGTTTTCTTCCACAAAAAGACGATATTCGATGCGGAAGCTGGCTCTCTTGATGGCCGCGACCCAGCACTCCATGACTATGACTTCGTCGTAACGGAAGGGGTGATAGTAGTGGGCTCCCACCTCGGTCAGGGGGGTCACCAGGCCCCGGGCTTCCATCTCCGAATAGGGCCGGCCCCGCTGGCGCAGGTATTCTTCCCGGGCCCGTTCGAAAAAGCGGAAATAGGCGCCGTGATAAACAATGCCCATGGCATCGGTGTCGGCGTAGAGGACCCGGTGCCGGCTGCGGGCGATGAAGGCGTTTTCAGGTGGTTTCATTTTTCCGGTCCGAACAAAAGGCGGCCGAGGTCCGCCCCGGGCGAGACCAAAAGCCCGGTGGCGGCCGCTTCGGCTTCGCTGAAGGGCCGGCCGCTGGGTCCGGGGACAGGCGGCTGGCTATAGATCAGGAAGGGCACAGGGTCGGCGGAATGGGTCGTTAGTTCCAGGGGGGTCGGGTGGTCGCTGGCCGCCAGGATCCTGAACTCGCCGAAATCAGGCAGGGCTTTTAAAAGGGGCCCGGCCACCAGGGCGTCAAAATCGGTGATGGCCCGCATTTTCATATCCAGCTCCCCCCGGTGGGAAGCCTCATCCGGGGCTTCCAGGTGGATGACGGCCAGGTCCAGGCGGGTCAGGGCTTTAAGGGCGGTTTCGACCTTGCCCTGGTAATCGGTGTCCACCCAGCCCGTGGCCCCGGGGACAGGCGGGGCCTCAAGCCCGGTCAGGACCCCCAGACCCTTGACCAGGTCCACGGCCGAAACGGCGGCGCCGGTCAGGCCCCAGCGTTCCTGGAAAGTCTTAAGGGCCGGCCGCCGGCCCTGGCCCCACAGCCACAGGCAGTTGGCCGGGAGCCGGCCGGCCGCCCGGCGCCTGGCGTTGACCGGGTGTTTTTCCAGGATGGGCCGCGAGGCATGGACCAGGGCGGCCGTCTGGCTGGCGGCCGGATCGTTCAAAAGCGGGGTCAGGTCCCGGTCGCGGTAATCGTGGGGCGGGCGCGAGGGGGCGCGCTCCGGGGCGGGGTCCGGCCAGATCAGGATATGCCGGTAGCTGACTCCGGGGTAGAGGCGCTGGCCGGCGGTCAAAGGCAGTTCTTCAGCCAGGGCGGCCAAAAGTTCCCGGGCTTCCGGGGTGCTGAGGTTGTCGGCGGCGTGGTCCCGCATCAACAGGGCCCCGCCGGTCTCTTCAACCGTGATGAGATTAAGGCGGAAGACCAGGTCTGCGGGGCCGAAGTCCAGGCCCTGGCTGGCCGCTTCCAGGGGGCCGCGCCCGGTGATGAGCCCTGGGGGGTGATAGCCCAGAAGGGAGAGGATGGCCACATCGGAACTCGGGTCCATACCCTCGGGCACGGTTTGGGCCAGGCCCAAAAGGCCGCCCCGGGACATGATATCCAGGTTGGGGGTGTTGGCGGCGGCCAGGGGGGTCAGGCCCCCCAGGGCCCGGCAGGGCCGGTCGGCCATGCCGTCGCCGATGAGGATGACATATTTCAAAGCCGGGTCTCCACGCGGATGAGCCTGGTGGGGGCCAGCACGGTCTTAAGGCGGTCCGAATCGGCCAGGGCGGCCTTCAGGTCCCGCTCCTGGGCTGAATGGGTGAGCATGACCAGGGTCACGGCTTCCTGCCCGGGCAGGGGGCTTTTCTGGATGACCTGGGCCAGGCTGATGCCCCGTTCAGACAGGAGCCCGGCTATGGACGCCAGAACGCCGGGGCGGTCGGCCACTGTGAATCTCAGGTAGTAGGCGGTCCTGGTCTCGCTCATGAGCTTGAGTGGTTCGTCCCGCAGTATGGACCAGCCCAGGGAGGGCACCCGGGAGGTGGAATTGACCTTGTCCGCCCGGGCCAGGTCCATCAGGTCGGCCAGGACGGAACTGGCCGTGGGCATCATGCCGGCCCCGGCCCCGTTCAGGAGCACGTCCCCCACCGCGTGGCCGGAAACCAGGACCGCGTTCAGGGGGCCGCTGATTTCAGCCAAAAGATGGGTCCGGGGCAGCATGGCCGGGTGGAGCCGCACTTCCAGGCGGCCGTCCTCGTCCCGGGCCGAGACGGCCAGGAGCTTGATGACATAGCCCAGCTCCCGGGCGTATTCGATATCCTCCGGGGTCAGCCCGGTTATGCCTTCCACGTAAAGGCTTTCCAGGGAGGGCAGGGTGCCGTAGGCCAGGGCGGTCAGGAGGATGAGCTTGTGGGCCGCGTCCAGGCCTTCCACGTCCAGGGTGGGGTCGGCCTCGGCGTAGCCGGCCGCCTGAGCCTCGGCCAGGGCCGCCTGAAAGGTCAGGCCGTCCCGGGTCATGCGGGAGAGGATGTAGTTGGTGGTGCCGTTGAGAATGCCGAAAATATGGCGGAAGCGATTGGCCGACAGGCCCTCCTTGAGGGTGCGGATGATGGGTATCCCCCCGGCCACGGCCGCTTCAAAGAGGACTTCGACCTTGTGGCGGGCCGCGGCGGCGAATATTTCCCGGCCGTGGTGGGCCAGGAGGGCCTTGTTGGCCGTCACCACGTGCTGTCCGCTTTCCAGGGCCTCCAGCACCAGGGTCCGGGCCGGCTCCAGGCCGCCAAGGAGTTCCACCACCACCCGGATCTTACGGTTGCCCACTATCTGGCGGGGGTCGGTGGTCAGGAGGTCCGCCGGCGGGTTGTAGGGCCGGTCGGCCTCGGGCCGGCGCACGGCGATCTTCAGCAGGTCCAGGGTCCAGCCCATTTTTTCATTGATGAAGTCGTGGTCCTCCAGGAGCATCTTGGCCACTCCCGCCCCCACGTTGCCGCAGCCCAGAAGGCCCACCGTCGTTTTTATTTCGGTCACGTCCTGTCCTCTCCACGTACGGCGAATCAGAGCATTTTTCAAATGACTTTTGATGAGAGATTAGCTAGCCGGCGAAGCTGGTTCACTTGATAGAGTCAAGCACCACTTGGTCCTCCGGGCTCCCTTCCCGGCCCTGGAAGTGGACGTTGACCCGCTCGGTCAAGGCGGTATCGACCTTGAACGGGGCGTAGTCGGCGTGGATCGGCATTTCCCGGCGGCCCCTGTCCACCAGCACGGCCAGTTCAATGCGGGCCGGCCGGCCGAAATCGGCCAGGGCCTCCAGGGCCGCGCGGACGGTGCGGCCGGTGAAGAGCACGTCGTCCACCAGCACCACCCGGCGGTCGTCGAGGCTGAAGCTGATTTCCGTGGGGCCGATTTTGGGCAGGGCCCGGGCCCTGGTCCAATCGTCGCGATAGAGGTTTATGTCCAGGGTGCCCCGGGCGGGCGGGCGGCCCAGCTTGAGGCTGATGAGTTCCGCCAGGCGGTCGCTCAGGCCCAGGCCGCCCCGGCGGATGCCCAGGAGCACCGGCTCTTCGGGCCAGGCGGCCAGGATGTCGGCGGCCAGGGCGGCCAGGGCCTTGGCCATTTCTTCTTTTCCATAAAGCAAGCGGCTCAATTTTTTCTCCGTTTTCTTCCAGGCGCCGTGGGCGCTTCAATTATGAATGATCTCCCTGCCATATGAGAAGATGGCGCCGTTGGGCACATCGGTGAAGACCTTGGTTCCGTAGGCCAGGGCCTGGCGTTCTACTATCATGTCCGGCCAGGGGCCGAACTCCGCTCCGGCGCTCTTTAAAAAAGCCAGGGCCGTGGGGGTGACGGTCTCCCCGGAGCCGGCCAGGGAGGTCACGGCCACCCCGGGCAGCATTTTCAGAACAGCCGGGGCCGGGGAGGGCAAAAGGCCGTGGCGGCAATGGATGGCTCCGTCGCGGAGGGGCAGGGGACCGCAGACGAAGCGGCCGGGGGCCAGGCGGTCCAGGAGCAGGGCGGCCAGGCCGATGTCCAGGAGGCTGTCCAAGGCGCCGACTTCATGGAAGTGTATATCTTCGGGCCGGCGGCCGTGGACCGCGCCTTCGGCTTCAGCCAAAAGCCGGAAGGTCCGGACAGCCAGGTCCCTGGCCGTCCCGCTTAAGGCGGTGGCGGCCAGGAAGGTCTCAATGTCTTTCAGGTTCCGGTGTTCGCGCTCCTCGGGCAGTTCGACCGAAAGGCTCAGGCCGGCGATCTCGCCCACCATTTTTTCCACCAGGGCCACCGGGCCGGCCAAATGGCCGAGGTTCAGGATGGCCAAGAGCTCGGCCAGTTCCCCCGGGGCGGTCCCGGCCAGGCCCAGGAGCCCGGCTGCCAGTATATCGCCGGCCAGGCCGCTCTGGGGCCGGATGACCAGGATGGACCCCGCGGGGTTATGGCGGTCTTGATCGCGGGTCATGGATTTCCATTCGTTGATAAATTAAGGCCAGAGGATTATAATGGAAATTTGCGTTCCGGGCAATCGATTTGAAAGTGAAGGAGAATCATAATGGCGGTGAAGGGTTTCCGGGCCGCGGCCGTGGCCGCGAACATGAGATATAAGGACCGTCTGGACCTGGGCCTGATCATGGCCGAAGCCCCGGCGGCCTGGGCCGGGGTCTTCACCCGCAATATCTGCCAGGCCGCTCCGGTGATCTGGTCGATCCAGGGGGCGGCCCGGGGTAGGGGGCGGGCCTTTCTGGTCAATGCCGGCCAGGCCAATGCCCAGACCGGCCGGCCGGGCGAGGCCGATTGCCGCCGCTCGGCCGAGGCCCTGGGCGCCCTTCTGGGCCTTGCGCCGGAAGAGATGCTCCTGGCCTCCACCGGGATCATCGGCCAGCCTGTGAACATGGAGGCCCTGACCGCCGCCCTGCCCGCCCTGGCGGCCGGGCTGAGCCCGGATGGCCTGTCTGATTTCGCGGAGGCCATTCTGACCACCGACACCCGGGCCAAGACCGCGGCCGGGGAATTTGAGATGAATGGCCGGCCTGTCGCCGTGTGGGGCTGCGCCAAGGGTTCGGGCATGATGGCCCCCGACATGGCCACCATGCTGGCTTTTCTGCTAACCGACGCCGAGCTTGAGCCCGGGCTCCTGAAAGAAGTGCTGGCCGAGGGGGCGGAATTGAGCTTCAACCGGGTCACGGTCGATGGCGACACCTCCACCAACGACTGCCTGTTGGCCATGGCCTCCGGAGCGGCCGGGGCCGGGCCGGTGACCGGCGGGGGGGGCCCCGGGGGGGGGCGGGGGGCGGGCCTCGGCGGCATGCGCCCCCCCGCCCGCCCGACCCCCCCCGACGGC
>Ga0082212_10001679_pt1 | contig 32556 bp, 38 predicted proteins | sample TergutNt197P3_FD_71548 | JGI IMG/M metagenome (GOLD analysis project Ga0082212, IMG submission 71548) | Neocapritermes taracua P3 segment gut microbial communities from Petit-Saut dam, French Guiana - Nt197 P3 | ecosystem: Host-associated > Arthropoda: Insects > Digestive system > Gut ... | reverse complement strand
TCCCCGAAGAGCAGCTTGAAAACCAGATCGTTCTTGGGTGACAAAGGTTCTTTGGCCACAATAAGGCCTCCCTTTGGTCATTCTACCATAGGGAGGCTTATCTTTACCAGCCTCGCCGGGGCGGCGGCCTCTTCATTGATCTTACGCATGGGTCACCTTCTTTCTTGACAAACCTATATTTATTACCTATAAAATAGGTATGAATGAAGTCAAAAACAAAATAGAGTGGACAAACAAAGCCCTTAAGCAACTGAGCAAACTCCCGGCGGCGGCCAACCGGGAAGTTCTGGCTAAAGTCAAGACCCTTTCCGCATGGCCGGAAGTTGCCGGAGTAACCAAGTTGATCGATCGTCCTGAATATCGTTTGCGGGCAGGCCGATACAGAATCATTTTCAATGTTTACCCCGGCCGAGAAATAATCGTTCTTCAAGTAGAAGAGGTTTTAAAAAGAAATGAACGCACCTATTCTTAATGAGCACCAGGTGGTCAAACATAAGGGCAAACCCGTAGCGGTGGTCATCCCTTGGGCTGAATATCTGGCTCTCGTGCCTCCGCCCCGGACTCAACCAACCACGCCCCATGAAGTGGTTGAAAAGTTCTTTGTTGAAGGCAAGAGCCTTGTTCAATCCTGGCGTGAATATCTCAGCTTGACCCAGGAAGAGGCGGCCCGTCGCATGGGTGTGAAACAGTCTTCCTATCAGCAGATCGAGAAGAAAAGCGCCCGGCCCCGCCCGGCGACCTTGAAGAAGATCGCCACCGCTTTCGGCATTGAACCGTCCCTTCTGGCCTGGGATGAATGAGTGTCGCGGCCTTTAATAGTCTTTTGGCCCTTTGGCGGAAAACCCTTGACAAACCCTCCTTGTGCATTACAATGTAATACACAAGGAGGAAAACCATGCCCACCAATGGACTTATTCAAGCGCGCATCGACAACCAGGTAAAAAAAGAAGCGGCCGCCGTGCTGTCCAAAATAGGCCTGACTGTTTCCGACGCGGTCCGGCTTTTGCTGACCAGAATAGCCCATGACAAGGCCCTGCCTTTTAACCCGCTCATCCCCAACGCTGAAACCGTCAAGGCTCTGAAAGAAGCGGAAAACGGCCCTTTGCCGCGTTTTGAATCCGTGGAAGCTCTGCTGGAAGATCTACATGCGGACGATTGAACGAACCGTCAAATTCCGGCGCGATTACAGACGCGAAACAAAAACATACGGCGTGGTGTTCGTGGCTCGCTGGCTTAATCGCCGCGATAAAATGAAACGCCCCGGTTCGGAATAGGAGTCCGAACCGGGGCTTAACCTTCGAGGACCATTAACTCGGGGGGCTGCCCCAGAGCCGGGGGCGTTCATAGCGTCCCCGGTTCATTTTCAGGATAGCTAAAAACAAGCGGGATGTCAAGCTGGGGCTACTGTGGCCGGTCATTGTCTTCGAGCAGATCTTCAAGATGCCGGCCGGCCTTATGCCTGAGTTTATCCGTGACGCGCATCAGAACGGGCGGCACCCGGCCGGTCAGTTCCTGTAAATTCGTGAAAATGGAACCCACCTCGCCGGCCAGCATAATGCTCACGATGATGTCCAGGAGCGGCACATGAAAGCCGCGCAAGGCCCGGACAAAGGCCAGATCGACCAGGCCGATGAATATGATGCAGAAAGTGTAAACCAGGAGTTTGACCGCCCACAGTTCAAACCTCTTGCGGGAAAAGGCCCGTTGCTTGAGGGCCGAACAGGCCCCGGCGAGGAGATCGAAAAAAAACGCGCCGTAGAAGGCCAGGAGAATATGGCCATCGCCCCCCAGGACCTGGTTGTAAAAAAGCACCGGCGGGGCCAGGAGGATCTTGTGCTGCCAGCCGTGAGCGGTTTTTATTAAAAAGTTCCAGCCGGCCAGGAGAGTTTCTTCAAAGGTGAGCATTGGTAAACCTTTCTTTATATTACAGCCCTTCCCGCATCAGCCAGGTTTTAACGTCAAAAGAGGGGCAGGCCTTGGTCACGCCGGGGAAATCCCGGTGGCCGAGGATATGGGCCCCGGGGAAGGCGTTTTTCAGTTCAGCCAGCTTGGCGCGCAAGGCCGCCCATTGCTCCGGGGCGAAAGCCGCCTCGGGCCGGCCGTTTTCGCCCAGGCCCCCCACCAGGCAGATCCCGACAGAGTCGGCGTTATGGCCGGCCACATGGGCGCCGGCCTGGTCCAGGGGCCGCCCGGTCTCGATGAGGCCGTTTAAGCGGATGACCAAGTGATAGCCGATATCCCGCCAGCCCTGGCCCTGGACATGCCATTCGCGGATCTCCCTGGCTCCGATATCAGCGTCGGGTCTGGTGCCCGAACAGTGGAGGACGATTTCATTGATCTTACGCACGGGTCACCTTCTTTGACCCGGCCGGTTCGGCCCGCAACTTTTCAGCCCGGCGGGCCTTGATCTTTTCAGCTTCGGTGGGTCTTTGCAGTATGGCCGCTTCCTCGGCCGTGATCTCCCGCCAGGTGCCGGGGGCGAGCCGCATGGCCCGGGCGGCCTGTCTGGCGGTGATGCCGGGGGCCAGATGGGCGACGAGAGTTCCGCCGTCGGGGTCGGGGTAAGCTATGGGCATGGTCATTCCTCATAAAGAACAAAATTTGAGTTACTGGATTGCTTCGCTGCTATGCTCGCAATGACGGAAGAAAGGCCGAAGCCCTTCACCCCTCATCCGTCATTGCGAGGAACGAAGTGACGAAGCAATCCAGACTAATAATCACCTCATACATATTTGTTCTTTCCTTCAAATTTCGGCCACAGGCCGAGTAAGGCGCTTCTAAACAACAATAAACGTCGCGGGGGTAAAAACATTGTCGCCAAATCCTTGGCCCGCGGTCCCCGCAATATCAAACCCATTTACAGTTTTATTTCTCTGCTGATAATAGGGTATTGAAGTACTAAGCGTTGCCGGACTGTCATACTCCAGCCAACGGCCGTTGGCCGCGCTGCCCATACCGGCCACGCAGTAATTGGCGTTCTCCAGCGGCTCAAGAAAAGTTATGGTGTAGCGCCCCGTGCCGCGTCTGGTCACGGCCGCGATATTATAGGCTTCCAATATGGTCACCTGGGCGTCATTGACCGGATGATGGGAAGCGAAACATACTTTGGCCTTGATCCGAAGCGGCGCCTCGGCCTCATAGACCGCCGCATCCAGTTTGTTGGCGGCCAGGTCGGCCAGCTCATCCCTAACCGCCTCGGCGGCTGTGTGGGCCGCTTCCGCAGCTGTGTGGGCCGCTCCGGCGGCTGCATGGGCCTCATCCGCGGCCCGGCCCGCCGCGTCTTGGGCTTCATCCCGGGCCTTCTCGGCTGCCTGGCCCGCGGCCCGGAGCGTCTCGACCGCTTCACCCACGGCGTAGGCCGCGGCCTCCTGGGCGCGGTCAGCTTCGGCCCGGGCCAGCTCCCGGGCTTGGGCCGCCTCCGCGCCCAAGGCGGCCAGAAGACCGTAATTCGGCCGCTCGCCGGGCAGGCCTTCCGGAAAGACAATGGCCCGCTCGTTCTCCTCGGCCAGTTGCTGGATCTGCATGGCCAGGTTGTCGGCCGAGCCCTCCAGGGTGGTGGGGTTGAAAGGCCCGCTGTTGCTGAGGGCCATCGGCTGAATAAAAGGCACTCGGCGGAGTATGGTCAGGGTGGAGCCCGCGGCCGGGGCTTTGTCCAGCCTCACCCGGACGGCCGAGGTCCCGGCGCCCAGGACGGTATAGCCGCCGGTGACTTCGGTCTGGTGGTCATCGGCCCACAGGAACAATTTCAAATGCTCGGGCCGAAGCACGGGGAAAGGGACCGGGAATTCCGTGGTCAGGCCGTTACCGATATATTGGGCTCGATTACACTGGGTCTCAACGGTCATTCCTACCTCCACGGTTTCCATTTGTTGTTGTAGGCCAGGCCCTGGCCCAGGCTGCCCAGGATGGTACCGGCCAGCTTGCTGCCGGACTGGCCGGCCGCGCCCTGTCCCTGGTACCGGGCCAAGGCCCCCTCGTTCCCGGTCCGGGCCGCCCCGGCCAAATGGTTCCAGGCCTTCAGGGCCGCGTCCTGGCCCGCGAGGGAGGCCTCCTCCTGGATCTCCTCGGCGCTCCGGCCCAGGAGGCTGAGGTTGGTCCCCTGGTCCAGGGTGAAACCGGAAGCTCCCAGGCCGTTGGCCAGTTCGCCCTGTTTGGCCAGCCCGGCCCGGAGGACCCGGTCGCGTTCCGCGGCCCCCTTTTCTATTTCAGCCCTGGCCAGGTTGCGCCGGGTCTCGGCTTCGCCCTCGGCCGCCCGGGCATTATATTCGGCCGCCTGGCGGGCCGCCGCGGCCTGGGCCTGGCCTTGCTGATATTGGGCCAGGCCCCCCACGACCGTGGAAGCCAGGGTCGCGGCCAGACCCGCGATGCTTAAATCACACATCCTAAATCCCTCCAAAAACGATAAAAGTTCTCGCCGCCCCATTGCTCCGGCTTTTCCGCAAAGCTGAAGCCCAGCCACTTGAGCCAGCGGACAGCCAGCCTATTTTCAGCGTGGACCAAATTCTCCAAACGCCTGAAGCCCCTTTCCAGTTCCCGGGCATAAGGCCGGGACAGGCGGATAAACTCCCGGGCCACTGACCGCTGCTCCAAAATATCCGAGGCCAGGAGCCAGGGGGCGCCGACAAAACCCAAGAGCCCGCCCAGGCGGCCCACTCCCCACATAAGGCCTGGCCGGCCCTCGATGACGGCTGTCCAGGCCCGCACGGACCACTTAAAGCTCAAGGCCAGGGCGGCCTCCGGCGCCAGGCCGCTCAAGGCCCGCGCTTCCCGGCAATCGATCTCCCGAAGACGGGGGGCCAGGAGATCCACGTCTGACCGCCGGGCCGGGCGGATATGGTAGTCAATGAAACGTTCCATGCCTTAACCCTTTATGTCCAGCCTGGCCATTAAGGCCAGGACGGTCAGGGGGGTGGGTTCATCCGAGCGCAGGCAGACTGTCACCTGGGGCTCGGCCAGACCGGGGACCACCACGTTCTTAAGGCCGCTGAAAGGCCGCGGCCCCTGGCCGTAAGGCTCGTCCGTGCGCCACTTGATGGTCTCCAAACGATCAAAAGACAGGCCGGCCCTGGCCCCGACGCTTTCCCGGAAAATAAAACTGACCTCGCTCACCTGTTTCTTGCGGCCCACTGAAACCCCTTCCGGGCCGGCCGTTTCCAAGGGCATGGTCTCCAGGTCGGACGTAAATGGAAGGCCGACAATGACCACCTCGGCCGGGCTCTCCAGGGCGATCTCCCCGTTCTTGACCACCCGCGGCGGATGCACAGCCCCGCCGGCCAGTATTCCCACGGTCCGGCCTTCCAGATGCCCCAGGCCCGAAAGATGCGTCACCGGTCGGCCCGGCCGGTCATAGACCAGGGCGGAATCCAAAAACACGGCCCGGGAATAATCCCCGCCAATATAAGTGGGGGCCAGCACTTCCAGATAAAAAATCCCGTCCCGCTCCACTTCGGCGAAAAGCGCGTCCTCCCGAAGGTCAGGCACGGCGCAGACCTCCTTGAAGCGCCCTTGGGTCTCGTGGCGGTGCCAGGCGAAGATCTCGTGCTCGGCCTGATAGGTCAGGCCCAGGAGGACCCCGTCCTCCCGCACCACCCAGACTATGGAATCCGGGTGCTGCTGATAGGTCCACCCGGTTATCCTGAATTCCTCGAACAAGTGGGCGGCCATGATGGTGCAGTCGCTGCCCCGGTAGGAATCGGAACCGAAGTCGTATTTCAAATCGCGCACCTGGGCCCGGCCCCTGGCCACATGGAGGATAGTGTTGCCCACGATAAGGGCGGGCAGATCGGCCGAGCCCACATAACTCTGGGGGATCGCCCGGGCCGTCCTGGCCGTGAAAGCGCCCTGGCTGCTCTTTATTTCCCACTCCATGCCCGTGGCCCCCAGGATCAAGGTCCGCAAAGTGCGGGCCCAGACCAGGGCCGAGACCTCCGACGAGGCTATGGTCAGTTCCAGGGGCGAATCGTCCGCCAGGGGGGTGTAGCGGGCGAAATCGGCGTAGTCTCCGCTCTTGCTCAGCCAGATGGTCTGGGGCCGCTCAGGGGTGGAAGCCAAAAGCAGACGCTGTTCATAAAAACCCACCAGGCCGGGCCAGTCATGGTCCGGGAAGGGGTGGTCATAGGTCGGGAGGCCGTCGCTGAACGAGGGGGCCATGTTCCGGTCCGTGTAACTGAGGCCCGCAGTGACCACGGCAATATAGCCCGGCCGGCCGCCGTATTCGGATTTATAGACCCGGTATTCCTCGGCCCCGGCGACCTCATTCCAGGTGATGGTGATGGAACTTCCGGCTTCCCAGTTATTGGAAGCCGGGCCGTTAATAGGGGCCGGGGCGGACAGTTCGCTCTCCCGGCCCCGGCTGTCAAGGGCCGTCACATAGTAACGATAGGGGGTCGGCCCGGCCGATCCGCTGACTGTTACCGCGCCCGGGGCCGGAAGGGGAGGCTGAAAAGTCAGGGCCTCGAAACGCCAGTCAGCGTGAGCGCGGCGCTCAAGCTTGGTCGGCGGCGACCCATGAACGGCCAGGAAAATAACATCCCCGCTCTGGGCCGCGGACAGGCGCCGGGCCGCGTCCAAGGTGTAAGGGCTGGCTATATGATAGACCCCGCCCTCGTCATCCAGGACCGGGCCCTCCCTGGTGAAAACCTCCAGCCAATGCTCCCCGAAAGCCAGGCAGTAAGACTGCTCTATGTTGAAGGAGAATTTTATAAGGGCGGCCGGGCCGGGCAGGGCGTCCAACAGCAAAAAACCCGGCCGCTTGGCCGCCCCGCCATGAGGCTGGACCCTGAAGTTTTTCAGGGTCCGGCAGCCTTGGGCATACTTGGCCATATCCACCCGGGCCGTGAGGGAAGGGGAGAGCTCACCGCCGGTAAAGGCGGGCTGCAAGGTTAAGAATGTCATTTCAATCCGTGCCGTTCTTCAGCCCATAGGCTTTGTTGGGTCCAGGGGCATTGCCCCTGGTTATCCCGGGCCATGGCCTCACTCAGGGCCAGGTGGTAGCGCTGCAGGCAGAGCTGTTGTTTTTGCGGGTCATTGACGCGAGCCGTGGCCAGGACCGCGGCCAGGCCCCAGGCCAGGGCGATCCTGAAAGCCGGAGGCCAGAGACCAGGGTCCTCCACCCGCCGAATGTAGTGAAGTTCGGCCGGGTCCGCCTCGGTCAGAAGCTCCCGGCCCTCCAGTACATAGGGCCAGCCCCCGGCCAGCCCTACCGGCCGCAGACAGTCGGCGGGCAAAGCATAGGCAAAGCGCCCACGGCGCGCCAGAACCTTACGGCTCCGGGTAAAGCTCCAGGGGTGGGACTCCAGGGCTTCATCCAACACCATTCCGAAGTTGCCCGCGCAGAGCCTCCCCAAGGCGCTGTCCTCCCAAGGGGCCTGGACACTGCTGAGCTGCTCCCCGCCCAAAAAAGCCAGGGCCAGGTTTAAAACTCCGAGGGTGGAGGGGTTCATTTGACTTCTTCTTTGATTTCTTCCAGAAAGGACGGCGTGGTTTCAAAACGGGGCAAATAAAAAACTTCCCCGGCCCGGCGCAAGGCCCCGCCCACCCGGCAGGCCACCTTGGCTTTGTAGAGGGCCTGCGACGGCTTGGCCTGTTTCTTATTATCGCTCATCAGGCCACCACCTTTCCGTGGTCAAGGTATTGGCCTTCAGCATAGGGCGCGAAGTGATCGCGGGTGACGGCCGCGAAGATTTTGAGGCCCTGCGGAGCCCCGGTCAGGGCATAGGACAGGCGGACGAACTTTTTCCGGACCGGGTGAGGCAGGGCCAAGGCCAAAACGGCCCCGGCCGCGTCCGGTTTCTCGAGGGTAAAGATGAAAACATCGGCAAAGGCGCTGTTGTCGCCCGATTCCTGGAGGGTGATTTCCAGGCCGGCCGCCGAGGGGCCGGTCAAGAGGACGGTGATATTGACGGCCTCGCCCCGCCCGGCATAGGGCGAGACGTTGAGGGCCGGGGAAACAGCCGCGGCTTCGGCGGCCACGTTGTCGAAGAAGACACACAATTGGTCGATAAGCATGAGCCTGTTCCTTTCTTTTTACTGGATTGCTTCGTCACTTCGTTCCTCGCAATGACGAAAACACCGTCATTGCGAGGAGCTTTTAAGCGACGAAGCAATCCAGGCTAATAATCGCATCATACAAATCAGGCTCCAGGAGCGGCGCCTAAGGCCTCCTCGGTATTCAAAATAGCGTCGCAGCGGCGGATGGGGCAGCCGTGCAGTTCGGTTAGGCGGCGGCTCTTGAACAGGGGGCCGCCTCGGGGGGAGTCTTCGGTGCGGTAAACCAGGGTCACGTTGCCGCTGGCATTGTCCGAGGCCTGGAGTTCCAGGGCGGTCATGAGGTCGCTGTTGACATACCAGCGCATCCGGCTCAATTTTTCAGCCGGTATTTTATTCTTGGCCATGATGGTCAGGCGGTGGAGGTCGATGAACCCGGGTTCGCCCTTGCGGAGGAAGAGCTTGGCGGTATCTATATTGCAAATGCGGACCACTGTCCGCCAGTCGCGGACGGAAAAGCCGAGTTTCCATTGATAGAGATCGCCCACGGCCCGGAAGGCCAGGCCTTCGGGGTCGAAGGCGTCGTATTCCGGCAGGATCTTGTGTTCCAGGCCGGCCCTGGAATCTTTGGGGAAGATGCCGTGGCCCTCGTTTTCACCCCAGACAATGCCCCAGATGGAGGTGTTCTCATGGCCCGCGCCGCCGGCGTCAATGACGTTGGGCGCGTTTTTGAAGGCGTAGCGGGGGTCGAGGCCATGAACGCCGTCGGGGTCGTTCTTGATGTTGCCGTAAAAGAGGGCCGTGGCCACTTCCTGGCGCATGGCCTCCATGAAGGCCTTGGCCTCGCTCTGGCGGTAGGCCGCGGCCTGGCCGGCGTGGAGGGCCAGGAGGTTGGCGTCGATGACCGAGCGGGCGGCCAGCATGGCCACAGGGTCCTTGACTATGGAGACCGTGGATTTGGAAACGTCTAGGCCCTTGTAAAGACGCTGCCAGTAAACGGCCGGGATGCCCAGGCGGAGGGCGGTGCGGTTGCCGTCGTAGTCCGTGGCCTCCTTCCAGGGAATGTCGTCCAGGATGGTGTTTTCCTGGTTGACCAGTTCAATGATGTCGCAGGGCTGACCATTGGCCTTGAAAAAAGACCCCCAGTCGGCCAGGGTGCGGACGGTCGAGCCGTCGATGTTCGGTGTATAAGGCATTTGTGTAAGATCCTTTCTATATTCGGGTCCAGGGTTCAGCCCTGGTGGCCCCAGATGCGTTCATGGAGGGGTGGTTCGGGCGACTGGCCGGGGCCGCCTTTGAACCCCGGTTCGCCCAGGGCCCGGCCCACCTTGACCATGAAATCGAACAGGGCCGGGTGGCTGCCCAGGGCGGTCTGCCGGAGAACATCGGCCAGGTCTTCGCTGCCGAATTCCTTCAAGGTCTTGCGGGCCAGGGCCAGGTCTTCCTTAAAGCCCGGGCGGGCGCCCAGTTCGGCGTTTTGGGTGTTGATGTAGTCGTTCAGGGCCACGGTTTGGGCCTCCTGGAACTTGCGCGCCAGGCCGGCCACGTGCCCGGCGTAGAGGTCGGCCACCTTCTGGGCCTGGCCCTGGCTCAAGCCCACCTCGCGGGCCGTTTTTTGGAATTGGCCCAGAAGCTCCGTGTCAACCTGCGTCCCTTCAGCGAAGGCCACCAGGACTTCGTCCCCAGGGGGCGTGGCCCCCTGGACCCCGTTATCGGGTTCCGGTCCCGTAAGGGTAGTTTCGGGTAATTGCGCTTCAGCGGCTTGGTTTTGATTGTCGTCCATGATTTATCCCCTTCGTTGTTGTCTAATCGCTACCACTTCTTCGTCCGAGCGCAACAGTTTAGGCGGCGCGCCGTTCATTTCAGCCACCTGGTCCAGGGCCTCGTCGAAGTTTATCTTGTCCAGGATCTCCGGATGCAGTTGGGCCGCTTGGGCGGCAAAGGCCACGGTGTTGTTTATCCCGGCCAGGCCGGCCTGTTTCTGGGCCTGGGCCAGGATGGAGATGAATTCTATCTGGAGCCCCTCGCCGGACCGGACCAGCTCCAAGGGCGGGGCCGGGATGTCCCCCCGCCGCCATAAGATGCCGAAGACCCGCTCGATGAGGGGCTGGAACAGTTCCGAACGCAACCGCTCCAGGACCGGGCCCAGCATGAGCATCTTCTCAACATTGCGCTCGGCCACTTCTGTGGCCGTCATGCGCTTGTCCTCGCCGGCCAGGAGCAAGAAGAGGTCGTTGAAGAACATGCGCCGGATCTGGTCCTTGACCCGGGCCTTGTATTGGTCCAAGGCGGCCAGGTTGGCCCGCACCTGAATTAGGGGCGAGACCACGGGCAGGGACCCGCCCTGGCCCTGGGCGAAATTGCCCACAAAATTGATGGCCCCGGGGCTAAGGCTCAAGCGGGTCAGGCCGGCCGACTGCAAGGCCAAAAGGGGAGGTTTTATTTCCTTTTCCAGGGCCAGCAAGCCATCGCGGGCCAAGGCCTGGAGGGTCAGACAGTCTCCCAGGGCGTCCATGGCCGGGGAGGAGCCGTAAACATCGGAGGCCGTGGTGTTCCAACGGGGGCAGAGGGCCGGGAATTCGTAATAGCCCGAATCTTCCAGCACCTCGTCCGGCCGCCCCTCAAGCATGAGATAGACCGAGCGGAACGGCCTTTCGGCTTTGGATTTTTGGGGTTTTTGGGGTTCCACCGCGTGGAGCACCTCCAGCCATTCCGGGCTGTCCTGTTCAGCCATTTTTTTGACCCGCTCGGGGCAGGTGTCGGGCCAGGATTCAAAAATCTGACGGGCGCTCATACGCACCCGGCGGTAGAGGGTATCGACCCGGCCGGAGGCGTTCACGTCCAGGCAATATTCCCCCACGGTCAGGGTCCGGCAGCGGATGACGCTCTGGTCATCCTCCTCGACAATGAGGACCCCGGTGCCGAAAGTTCCCAGCTCGTCATAGAGCAGATGCACCTGGTCGTAGAAATTGGACCGGGCAAAAACATTGACCAGGCGTTCAAACAGGGCGTGGAGCCAGGCCTTGATATTGGCCAGGCGGGCCAGGTCCTCGTTCTGGAGGGTCAGGGAAAACCAGGGCCGGGCCGGGGAGGTCAGGCCGGTCTGCATACCGGCCGAGAGGGTCCGCCGGGCCAGGATGCCGGCGTCGTCCCAGAGGTGGTTGCGGCGGTCGCCCTGGTTGGTCTTGTCCCCGGCATTGAGAAAGCGGGCCCGGCGGGGCATGAAGTTGGCGGCCAGGTCGCGCCAGTGGGCTTCCCAGCCGCGCTTACGCTCGGTCTCCAAATTCTCCAGCCGCCTCCGAAAATGTGCGCCGTGGGCGCTTTTTATTTTAGTCATATCCTTCCGTCCTCGGCCTCAGAATCACGCGCCTGCTCAGAGCCTCTCGGATATGGGTCCAGGGCTCAGCCCTGGTTATTGCCCCAGCAGAACCTTAGCGCCGGTCAGGGCCTTATCCTGAAGGCCGGAGCCGCCGGTCAGGATGGTATCGCTGCGGCCCGCGGCCGCGGCCCGGCGCCGGCGTTCCTCGTCGCCGGCCGCCCTGGCCTCAAGGTTGGCTTCTATGGGGGCCACCATTTGCGGGAGCGGCGGGGGCGCGACGGGCACCGGAGCCGAAGGAACAGAACCGCCCAAAACACACATACATCACCTCCAGATATTAAACTCGTCCATGGCTTGAACCGGCAAAAACTCCGGCTCCAGGGCCACGGGCTGGGCAAAGGTCAGGGCCAGGGCGTCGGCCAGGTCAGTGGAAGCCAGGCCCCGGGCTTTGAGGTCATCCTTGCTCTCGATTCTTAGACGGCCTTGGGCATCAAAGTCATAGCGGGGGGCCAGGAGGTCGCTTTTGAGTTCGAGGTGGTCAAGAATGACCCCGCCCCGGGCCAGCCAGTCCCGCATCTTCGACCACATCTCGGCCTTGAGATTGGCGAATCTGGCGCGGTTGGCGGCCCGGGCCCCGGAATTGACCCCCATGACCCGGTAGCCGAGTTGGTCAAGGCGGTCCGCCACTCCGGCGCCCAGGCCCACGGCATCGACAAAGACGGCCCGGGGCTGGTGCTGGTCAATGGCTTCGGCGGCCAGCGCGGCGGTGCGCATGAGATCCTGGCCCCGCCTTATAATGATGTCTTCCAAAACCCGGCCCCGGCGCCAAACCAAAACAGTGCGGTCGTCGCCGAAGCGGGCCACATCCAGGCCTAAGACCAGGGGGGCCGGGTTATGGACCGGGATCTGGCGCCCGGCCGCTTCCTGGACCAGGGTGAAATCTATGAAATTGTCAACATTGGCCGCGGTGAAATCGCAGGCATATTCCTGCAAATAGAGGTCCGGGGGCATGTCGGTCTTGAGGGCGGCCGTCTCTTCCGGGGGAATGACCCCGGTCTGGTCCGCCGGATAGAGCCCGGCGAACCAGTCGTCTTTAGCCAGGGCCTCCTGGTAGAGTTCGTAAAAGACGTTCTGGCCCTTGGGCGTGCCGATGAAGACGGCCCAGCCCCGGCAATCGGAGAGGGCGGGCCGGACCACGGCGCTCCAGGTGTCGGGCTTCATCTGGGCCACCTCGTCCAGGACCACGCCGTTGAAGCCCAGGCCCCGCAGGCGGTCGGGGTAGTCGGCCCCGAAGAGGCGGATGACCGCCCCGTTCCAGAGGGTGACGGAGGCCTCGGTTTCATTTACGCGGATATCCGGCAGGGCCCGGCAGTAGTATTTGAGGCGGCCCCAGGCCACGGCCCGGGCCTGGTTCAGAAAGGGGGCGATATAGCCGAAGCACCGTGGGTGCTTTATTATTGCAGGGCCCGGGCCTGAATCCGCCGCCGCATCGGCGCCCATGGCCGACAGGAGCATCCTGAGGATCATGACCTCGGTCTTGCCCGCCCTCCGGTGAGCCACGACCACGGCAAAGCGGTGGGCGGCCAATTCTTTCAAGACCTGGGCCTGCCAGGGCCTCAGGGCGTATTTGAGGAGTGAGGCGGGGCTGGTCCGGCCGCTGGAAAGGGCGGCCGGGCCAGGGGGTGGGGCGGGGGTCGGGGCAAGTGGGGTTGGGGAGGATTTGGCGGGAGTCTTGGGCATGGTTTAGGCCCCTTTCTGTTTTGTAGCCTACAATGCGGAGCAGTCTCTGTCAAGATAAAAATACAATTTGTAGTTTTAAAAGTGGAAATATGTGTTATTATTAAAAGGAAGCGCTGATCAATTTGGAGGCACCCCCTATGCCCCAACTCGCCACCCGCCAGGAGATCGCCGAAGCCTTCCGCCTCTGGCTGGGCGACTATATCCGGGAGCGGGGCCTCACCCAGCTAAAGGCCGCCCTGAACCTGGACGTGGTGCCCGGGACCATCAACCACATTCTGACCAGCCGCCGCCGGCCCACCCTGGAGCTCATTGAAAAAATGCTGGCCCGGGCCGGCCTCGGCTATCGCGAGGCCCTGACCCCCTACCTCAAGACGCCGGACTCCCCCGCTCCCCTTGACGACCAGACCATGATCGAACAGGGCTTTCTCAAGGTGCCCTTTTCCGACGACCTGCGCCTGGCCGCCGGCGGCGGCGGGGCCGTGCCCTTCACCTACGAGGCTGCGGACAGCCCCATCGTAGTCCACGGCCCTTCCCTGGGCCGCCGCAGCGCCAGCCGGCTCCAGGCCTTCCGCCTGGGCGGGGATTCCATGGAGCCGGTCCTGGCCAACCGCGGCATAGTCATCGCCGACTTGACCCACAATGATCTGAACAGCCTCCGCGAAGGCTCCATCTATGTTCTATGCTGGGATCTCTACGATGGTGAATGCGCGGCCAAATACCTGCGCTGGGCCGAGAAGGGACGCTGGCTCTCCATTGAATCGGAAAACAAACGCTATGCCCCGGTGGTCAAATCAGTGGAGGAAGTGAAATTGATCGGCAAGATAATATGGGCGTGGCGGGAATTCAATTGATGATCAATGGTCTTTTTGCTCCCTGGCGGCGTTGCTCATGTTTTTTAATGCTCGAAATATAGCCATATATTCCTGCGCTTAAAAAACATTCGCGCCTGGCCAGGAAACAAAAATCCTCATTGATCAGTGCTTCCTTTTTAATGGGAAGCCCGCAATCTCCAAGTGAGACTGCGGGCTCGTTCAGGCTTGAAGAAGGCTAAGAGGCGGGCCTCAGACCTCGGTGACGCTCTTGCGGATCATGGCCTCGGCCACCATCTGGCCGCTGACGTTATAAGTGCCGGCGCTCAGGCGGGCTTTGAGATCGTCCACCTTGTCCTGGCGGACTTCGGGGGCCGCCTGGGCCAGTTCGGTGGCCCGGGCCGCCAGACGGGCGCGCTCGGACAACTGGACCACATCTCCGCCCTTTTCCGGCTTGGCTTCCGGTTCCGGAGTGACCGGCCGGGCCGCGCCCGGCTGCTCGCCGGGTTTCTTTATTTCCTTAAATGGTCCCAACGTATTGTCAATTTTCATAATCCACCTCTTCCGGCGGCCTTATCGGTCTGCGCGGGCCAACCATGGTGCGGTTGACCTGGGTTATTATCAGTTCTTCCAGACGGCGCCAGAGGGCCAGGTTTTCCCTTCGGCCAACAAAAGCTTCACCGCCTTCTTCCTTATCGGTTGCCAAATCGAAATCGAGAAAAGTTATTTCCCCGGTTTCATACCGAAGGCCCAAGGCCAAGCCGGGCCGGCCGCTGACCGAGGTCAGTTCCGCCAGGGCCACATAGGCCGGGTTGGCCGAAGACATCTGCCCCCGCTGGGGCTGGCTCCTGGACCGGCCCACCATTTCGGCCAGGGCGTTGCGGGCGACCTTTTCCACCGCTGACAGGCGGGGAGACGGTCTGCCTGGAGGGGGCAGAAAACAAACCTTAAGGGTGGCCGACCAGCCTTTCTTGAACCGGTGGCCCAGGTTCCTCATCAAACGGCCCAGCCGCCCTGGTGTGGAAACCACCCTCGCCTCCCCCTGCCCGCGCCCGGGCGGCCCAAAACCTGACCGCCTTCTTTAATATCCGTATCGGCCGAGCCAGGGCCTGACTTTAACCTAAAATAACCTCCCACCGCAATTTTATTATAGAACAGCCCAGTTCCACCTGGCAAGTCTTCTCCGCCGGACCTGAAGTAAAACTTGCAGGACCTTCGACCGTCACCAGCAGCTCTCTAAACATGCAAAAACAAGGCCACCTCAAAAATCACCTTGACCTCCGGCCCCGGCTCGACTATAATTAAAAGTTCCAGAAACGGGCGGAGGTTCCCCATGTATGCAGTAGTCAAGACCGGCGGCCGTCAATACAAGGTGGCTCCGGGCCAGGTGGTGCGGGTCGGCAAGCTGGAGGCCGAAGTGGGCGACACGGTTTCGCTGGCCGAGGTTCTTTTGGTCAAAGACGGCGAAACCCTGAAGGCCGGGACGCCTATTTTGACCGGGGTCACGGTTTCGGCCACGGTGGTCGAACAGGACCGGGCCAAAAAAATCATCGTCTTCAAAAAGAAGCGCCGCCAGGGCTACCAGAAGAAGCAGGGGCACCGCCAGGACTACACCGCCCTGAAAGTCACCTCCATCAACCTGTAATGGTCTTTTTGCCCCCTGGCGGCGTTGCTCAAGCGCTTCCCTGAGAAATAATATTTAAGGAGATCATCATGGCTCATAAAAAAGCGGGGGGCTCCAGCCGCAATGGCCGCGACACCATAGGCAAGCGCCGGGGAGTCAAGCGTTACGCCGGGCAGACGGTCCGGGCCGGCAATATCCTGGTGCGGCAACTGGGCACCAAGATTCACCCCGGACAAAACGTGGGCCTGGGACGTGACTACACCCTCTTCGCCCTCATCGACGGCGTGGTCAAATACGAACGCTACGGGGCTGACCGCAAGAAAGTCAGCGTCTATCCTGCGTCGGCTTGAGAATCTCGGGTAACAGCACCTGAGAAATCCAGGTAACAGCAGTAAAAAAAGCGGCCGGGCCATTATGGTCCGGTCGCTTTTTTTAGCTTGGGGCTAGGCCCGGCCGGCGGCCCTGGGCCGCCTCCCAACGGGCCAGGAAGGCCCAGGCCGCCCAGGCCGGCCGGCCGGCCGCCAGGAAGGCCAGAAGCACTTCCCCGGCCAGGTCCCGGGCCTCATCAGGTTGGCCGGAGACCAAAAGCCGCTCCGCTTCGACAAGCTCCGCCGGCGCAGCCAAATCAGCTAAATCCGGCCCGGATAAATCAGGCGAAGCCTGCCCGGATAAATCAGGCGAAGCCGGCTTGGGGCGCCGGGGCTGGTGGAAGCGGTTGGCCTTGGCCCGGCGGGGCCCCCGCCTATACCAGGTCACCCCGGCCCGCTCCTCCAAAAGGACATCCCCGGAAACATCGGGCAGGAATTCCCCGGGGGCGGTGAAAATGAAACCGGTGGGGGCCAGGGCGGCCAGGAGAATTTCAGCCAGCCGGCCCGGGGCCTCGGGGGGGGCCTCGAAGGTCAGCCCCCGGCAGAAAATGAGGTCAAAGGAAGAAGGGGAAGGCCAGGTTTCGGGTTCATAGGCGTTGGCTTTTGCCAAAGTTATTGGCGGGGCCAGGGCGGCCTTGAAGGCCAGCCCCCCGGTCCGGGGCGCGAACCACTTCTGGCGTTGGCCGGAAGAGAGGCTCAAGAGCTCTTCCGGGCTGAACAGACCGGCCTCGGCCCGGGCCAGGGCCAGAGGGTTCAAATCCAGGCCGCAGATCTCCACCCGCCAGTTTTTGTGGCGCAAGCCGGCCTCTTCCAGGGTAATGGCCAGGGAAATGGTCTCGAAGGCCCCGCAGCCCAAAGCCAGGACCCGGAGCGCCCGTTCCGGCGCCCCCACCGCCCATTCCCGCAGAACGGCCCCGGCCACTTCAAACTGCGGGGCGGGATGCAAAAAGGCCCCCCCGTCATGGAGGGCCAGGGGCCAGAGGCAGTCCCATTCTCCGGGGCCGGTCCGGAGGGCCGCCCAATAGGCGTCCAGGTCGGCCAGACCCAGATGGTCCCGGCGCGCCCGGGCCGCGGCCAGGAGCCTGGCGCTCCCCCGCGGGGTGAAGGCCGCCCCGAAACGGCTCCCGGCTTCAGCGGCCAGACCCGCCGGGATCACGTCAAGATCCATGGTTTTTCCTGGCCAGGCACTGGCGAAGGGCCAGAAGTTCCCGCCGGGTCTCAGCCAGAACAGACCGCAAGGCTGTCAATTCCGTTGCGGCGTCACCCGCTGGGGTGTCGTCCGCCGGGGCATTGCCCGCCTCGTCTTTTCCGGCCATTTCCAGCCGCCGCCGGGCTCCGGCGATGGTGTAGCCCTCCTCCTGGAGCAGGCGCTTTATCTTTCGGAAAACTTCCAAGTCCCGGGGATGGTAGAGCCTTTTGCGGGGCCCCACCTGGAGCGGCTTGACCGCGGCCCCGAATTCCTTTTCCCAGAACCTCAGGACGCTGGTTTTCACCCCGAGCAGGGCTGAAAGCTCGGGCAACTTGTAGAAAACCTGTTCCGCCTCTGAGGCCATGTCCGAGCCTCCACGCTGGCCTGGAGTCAAGAATGCGTCCCACAATCCGGGCGGCTTTCGGCCGGATGCTTTGCTCAGGCTTCACCATCTCTCAAAAGGGCCCGCAGATCCGGGCTCAGGGTGAAGACCGGCCGCCGGCGGGCGGGAATGGGGACCGGCCGGCCGGTGGCCGGGTCGCGGCCCGGGCGCGGGGGGCTGAGGCGGGTCTCAAAACGGCCCAGGCCTCTGAAAGAAGCCGCCCCGCCCTCGGCCAACCGCTCGGCCAGAATGTCCAGAAAACCGTCCAGAAGCTCTCCGGCCTCGCGGGCCGAAAGGCCGAGCCGGGCCCGGAGCCGATCCACCAGGGCGCGCCGGGTCAGGGCCGGGGAGGCGGCCATCAGGACCTCAGGGCCGCGCCGAAGCGACTGGCCAGAAGATCGGTCAGGCGGCCGCAGAATTCGCCCACCTCGTCGTCGGTCAGGGTCTTGTCCGGGGACTGGAAGGTCAGGCGGAAAGCCAGGCTCTTCTTACCGGCCGGCAACTGGTTGCCCTGGTAGAGATCAAAGAGCAAAAGACCGGCCAGGGGCAGGCTCTTATCTTCGAGTATGGCCGCGGCGATCTCGGCGGCCGGCCGGTCTTCATCCAGCACCAGGGCCAGGTCCCGGTCAGCCGGGGGAAACTTGCTCCACCCGGCAAAAGGCCGGCGGCCCCAGCCCCGCTCCAGGATGACCTCGGCGTCCAGTTCAAAGAGACAGGTCGCCGCCTCTTTGAGGCCGAAAGCCTGGGCCGCCTTTTTGTTCAGCCGGCCCAGGTGTCCCAGCCGGGCTCCGTCAGCCAGGAAGACCCCCGCGGCCTCGGCCGGGTCATACCAGGGGGGCGGGTCCGTGATCCTTTTGAATTCGGCCGGGCCGACCAGGGCCAGGCTGAGGCTCTCAACCAGGCCCTTGATATCCCAGAAATCCACCGGCCGAGAGGGCTCCAGCCAGGTGCCCGGGCCCATGACCCCGCTTAATAAGCCGGCTATGGTCTCCCGCTCCTCGGGCTGGCGATCCGGGCCGTTGGAGAGAAAAACCCGCCCCACTTCAAACAGGGCCGTAAGCGGCCGGTTGTGGGCCTGGTTGACTTTCAAGGCGTTCAAGAGACTGGGGGCCAGAAGGGGCCGCATGAGCCCCTGCTCCTCGCTCAAGGGATTGAGGATGGACAGACCCCGAAGCCGCCAGGGGCTGTCCCCGGCCAGGCCCAGCCGGTCGGCGAAATTGGGATTGATGAAGGAATAGGTGATGCTTTCGGCCAGGCCGCAGGCCGCCAGGTGGTCCCGCACTTCCGCCCGCAGCCGCCAGGCCGGGGGCGGGTCTTGGCCACGGGCCGGAGGTTTGGGCAGGGTCGCCGGGATCAGGTCGAAGTCCAGGAGCCGGGCCACCTCTTCCCACACGTCCACCTCCCGGCTGAGGTCCGGCCGCCAGGAGGGCGGGCGGAGGCTGAACCTTTCGCCCGAGCCCTCTATTTCCAGGCCAATGGCCTTAAGCACCCGAAGCATGTCTTCCGGCTTGTGGCTTGTGCCGAGATAGGCATTGGCCCGGGCCGGGCTGAATTCGACCACCGGGGACGCAAACGGGCGGGGATAGAGGTCCAGGCGGCCGGCGGCCACCCGCCCCCCGGCCAGGACCCGCATGAATTCCGCGGCCCGGTCCACGGCCAGGCCGCAGATCTCCGGGTCGGAACCCCGCTCGAAGCGGTAGGAGGCATCGGTGGACAGGCCGTTGGCCCGGGAAGCCCGGCGGATGGTGGCCGGGTTGAAGGCCGCGCTTTCCAGTAAAATATGGCGGGTGGCGGGTTTGATCTCCGAATCCAGCCCGCCCATGATGCCGGCCAGGCCCACCGGCCCGTTCCCGTCGCAGATCATCAAATTGACTTCGGCCGCTAAAGTCCGCGCCTGGCCGTCGAGGGTGGTGAAAGGAGTGCCCGCGGGATAGGCCCGGGCCGCCAAGCGCCGCCCGCCGACTTCTTCCAGGTCATAGGCGTGGAGGGGCTGGCCCAGTTCCATCAGGACGTAGTTGGTGATGTCCACGATGTTGTTGATGGGCCGCAGCCCCGCCGCGGTCAGGCGGTCGGCCAGCCAGTCCGGGCTGGGACCTATGGTCACCTCCTCTATGACCCGGGCCGTGAAACGGAAGCAGTGGTCCGGGTCGTCGATGGCCACCTGGGCCAGGGCGCGGACATCCGGCCCCTCCTCCCTCACCTTGGGCGCGGGCTTTTTCAAGGGCCTGTCCAGAAGGGCGGCCAGTTCCCGGGCCAGGCCCAGGATGGACAGGGCGTCCGGGCGGTTGGGGGTGACCCCGATCTCCAGCACCCAGTCCCCCTGGCCCGTGCGGTCGGAGAGATCCTCCACCTCCAGCCCGGCCAGGGTCAGCTTATCGGCTATTTCCCGGGGGGTCAGGCCGCCGAGGTCCACATAGTCGCCCAGCCACTCCAGACTCGCTTTCATAACAACTCTCTCAGGCCAATCAGAACTGGGTCAGGAACCTTAGGTCACTTTCGTAAAACAGGCGAATGTCTTCCAGGCCGTATTTGAGCATGGCCACCCGCTCGATGCCCAGGCCGAAGGCGAAGCCGCTGACCTTATCCGGGTCATAGCCCACGAAGCCGTAAACGGCCGGATCGACCATGCCGCTGCCGAGTATCTCCAGCCAGCCCGTGCCCTTGCAGAGCCGGCAGCCTTCGCCGCGGCAGAGGACGCAGGCTATGTCCACCTCGGCCGAGGGCTCGGTGAAGGGGAAGAAACTGGGCCGGAGGCGGATCCTGGTATCCGGGGAGAACATGGCCGTGGCAAAGGCGGTCAGGACGCCCTTGAGGTCGGCGAAAGTCAGGCCCCGGTCCACGGCCAGGCCCTCCACCTGGTGGAACATGGGCGAATGGCTGACATCCGAATCCCGGCGGTAGGTTTTGCCGGGCACCACCACCCAGACCGGGGGCGGGTTTTTTTCCATGGTCCGGACCTGCATGGGCGAGGTGTGGGTGCGCAGAAGGAGGTTCGCGGAGACGAAGAGGGTGTCCTGCATGTCCCGGGCCGGATGGTCGCGGGGAAAGTTCAGGGCCTCGAAATTGTAATAGTCGGTCTCCACCTCCGGCCCTTCGACTATGCTGAAGCCCAGGCGGCCGAAGATGGCGCAGATTTCCGCGGCCGTGCGGCTGACGATATGCTGGTGGCCCACCGTTGGCCGGCGGCCGGGCAAGGTCACATCCAGCCAATCGGACCGGACGGCCGCGCTCTCCAGGGCGGCCCGGGCCGCCTCAAAGGCCGCGTCCGCCTCTCCCCGGGCCCGGTTGGCCGCCGCGCCGGCCCGGGGCCTTTCCCCCTTGTCCAAGGTCCCCAAGGCCTTCATCAGCTCGGCGAAACGGCCCTTGACGCCCAGAAACTCCACGCGGGCCGCCTCCAGTTCCGAAGCCGCCCTGGCCGCCTCAAAAGCGGCTAAAGCCTGGCGCCTGGCCTCTTCTATTCTTTCGAGCAACTGTTCGCTCATAGGCGCTCACTCATAAGGCCAAAAAAGGCCCCCCGGTAAAACCGAGCGGCCCTGCCAAGATTTCTTAACGCCGCCGGCGGCCAAGAAACGCCTTTTAAGCGCCCCCGGCGGCCAACGGCGCGTTCACGCCGCCGCCGTGCCTTGGGCGGTCCGGACCAGTTGGGCGAAACCCGCGGGGTCGCTCACGGCCAGTTCGGCCAGCATTTTGCGGTCCACGATTATTTGGGCTTTGTTCAAGGCGTCAATGAGCCGGGAGTAGGAAGTGCCCAGGGCCTTGGCCGCCGCGCTGATGCGGATGATCCACAGGGAGCGCATCTCCCGCTTCCGGACCTTGCGGTCGCGGTAGGCGAAACAGAGGCCGCGTTCCACCCCTTCCCGGGCACTGCGGTACAAAGCTCCGCGCCCGCCCCGATAGCCTTTGGCCAGCTTCAAATATTTGGCGTGGCGTTTCCTGGTCTTGACGCCGCCTTTGATTCGCATGACTTTATCCTCCGGCTGTCAATACTGTTTAGCCGATGCCCAGGTAAGGCAAAAGCTTTTTCAAAGCCCCCACATCGGCCGAGGAGGCCGAAGCGGGCCGGCGCAGGCCCCGCTTCTGCTTGGTGGTCTTGGTGGTCAGGATATGGCGGGCAAAGGCCCGGGAGCGCTTGACCTTGCCGCCGCCGGTGGCTTTGAAGCGCTTGGCCGCGCCGCGGTTGGTCTTCATTTTGGGCATTATAGCCTCCCTGTTCAGTCGGCCTTGTCGGCCATAATAAACTGGTTGCGGGTCCGGACCTTGGCGGCCTTGCCCCGGAGCCCCCGCAGGTAGTAAAGACGAGCCCGCCGCACCCGGCCCCTGGTCACCACTTCAATGCGGTCCAGGTTGGGCGAATTGAGGGGGAAGATGCGCTCCACCCCTATGCCGTAGGATATTTTACGCACGGTGAAGCTGGCATCGGCGGCATTGCCCCGGTGGTGGCGGATGACCACGCCCTTGAAGACCTGGAGACGTTCCTTGTCGCCTTCCTTGATGCGCACCGAAACAGCCACCGTATCCCCCACCCGGAAGTGGGGAAAATCCAGCCGCAACTGCTCCTGGTTGATATGATATATAGGGTCCATCAGGCTGACTCCTTGGGGTGGTAAAAGAGTAATATAGCCCATACCCGCGATTATATCAAGTTTTTTCTGGAGGCGGCGTCGGGGAAGCGCTCATAGATTAGCAGCAGAAGGTCGCTTATGTCGTCCAGGCAGGCCACCACGCCGGGGTCGAAATGGTGGCCGGCTTGCTCGCGCAGATACTTCAGGGCCGCCTCAAAGGACCAGGGTTTCTTGTAGCAGCGCCGGGAGACCAGGGCGTCAAAGACGTCGGCCACGGCCGTGATGCGGGCCCCTAAGGGGATGGCCTCGCCGGCCAGCCGGCCCTCGTCCCCGCTCCCGGTGTAACCCTGGCCGTCCCAGCGCTGATGGTGATTGAGGGCGATGTCGCGGGCCAGGACGGCTATTTCTCCCGGGTCGTCAGCCAGGATGGAGGCCCCCAGCCTGGTGTGATCCCGCATGGTGATGATCTCATCGTGGATCAGCCGGCCTTCTTTTTTAAGAATGAGGTCGCTGATGCCCACCTTGCCGATGTCGTGGAGCATGGCGGCCAGCCTAAGACGGCTCTTTTCGTAGCGGATGGCGTCCGGCGTATGGTCCTGGCGGGCGGCCCAGGCGTGGTAGAGTTCGGCGGTGATGGCTCCCACCCGCTCGGCGTGGGGGCCGGTCTCGAAGGGGTCGTGGACCGCGGCCATGCGCAGGATGCCGTAAATGCCGTTGCGCTCCATTGCGCCGCGCTTCAGGATGCCGGAGACCTCGCGCACCAGCACCCGGCAGCAGCGTTCCATATCGAGAGTGAACGGGCCGGGCGTGCGATGCAAGTGGTCCAGGCTGTTGATGAGCTGCATCACTCCCAGGGGCTGGCCGTCATGGTCCAGAAAAGGCAGAGTCAGCATGGAGACGGTGGCGTAGCCGGTCCGCCGGTCGAAATCTTCGTTGAACCGGTAGGGCAGCGCCTCCGGGATGGCCCGCACATCCCGCAGGTTCAGGGGCTGGCCGGTCACGGCCGCATAACCGGCGATGGACTCTTCGGCCAGGGGCAGGCGCAGGGCGGTGTAGGAATGGCGGTAGGCCTCGTCGATCGAAAACAGGGTGTCGTTGTGGGTATAGGCGAAGACCAGTTCATTCCCTTCCACCAGGAAGATGGTCCCGGCATCGGCCCGGGTCATTTCCCGGGCCTTGGTCAGGATGCGGTCCAGGACCGTGTTTTCATCACGGTAACCCGAAAGTTCCTCCAGAAACTGAAACAGCCGGTCCGGCCTGCGCCGCGCCGCCTTGGCCGGCCCCAATGACAGGCGCATACCTTCCCGGCCGACCTGGATATCCAGGCCGGGACGGTCCCGCAGGGTCTCCAGACTCTTGTCCAACTGGTCCAATTCCTGGTCGCTCCGGGCCGGGTCGTGGTGGATCAGCACCAGCCGTCCCATCCCGGCCCGGGCGGCCACCTCCAGCCAGTCTTCCCAGGCCGAATGTCCGAAGCCGGGGTGATGGTCGGCCAGGTTGTACTGGGCGTCCACCACGGCCAAGTCCGCCCCGCGCAAAAACCCCGCCGCCTCTTCCTTGGCGGCCTCGCCGGGGGAAATCTCATGGTCGCCGGTGTAAACCAGGGTTCTGCCGCCGGTCCGGACCCGGTAGCCCAGGCCGCCGCCGGGATGGTTGACGGCGAAAGCCTCCACCTCCGTCCGGCCCAGGGACAGGCCTTCCCCGGCCTTGACCAGGCGGCGGATTATCCGGCCTTTAAGCTTTTCAAAGGGCACGGGGAAAAAGCCGCACAGGTGGAAAAAATCCGGCAGGGGCTCCAGCCATTCCGGCAGATACAGGTGGGTGGTCCAGTGCGGCATATGCAGGGGCTTGAAAAACCACAACCCGACAATGTGGTCGGCATGCCCGTGGGTGAGGAAGACATGGGCCTCGCCCCTGTCCGGCAGGTTGGACCAGGCGTCCCTGAGGCCTGTGCCGGCGTCAAGGAAGAGCAGGAAATCATCTCCCGTCCGCACTTCCAGGCAGGCGGTGTTGCCGCCGTAAAACGAGGTGTCCGGGGTGGAGGTGGCTATGCTTCCGCGAACGCCCTTCAGAACGACTTCCATGGGGGATATCCCTGGTCTTCAAAATCTGCAATTACTTAAATAATATAAATAGCCCAAAACAGGGCCGTTAGCAAGAAAATATGGAACCGCTTCACCTTAAGGCCCGGTTTTTTTTGGTCTGGCCGGAGAAGAGGCCGGGGGCTCCGGCCGGTTCAAAGACCCCAGGGCGGCCCGGGCCGCCGGGTCCAGTTCGGCCGCGGCCAGAAGTTCCGGCCGCTTAGCCAGGGTCCTGGCCAGGGCGGCCTTAAGGCGCCATTCGGCCACGGCCCGGTGATGGCCGCTCAAAAGAACTTCCGGCACGGAAAGGCCGCGAAAAGAGGGGGGACGGGTGTAGTGGGGATATTCCAGGAGCCCGGCCTGGTGGCTTTCCTCTTCGGCCGAGCCGGCCCGGCCCATGAAACCCGGCACCAGGCGGGCCACGGCCTCCATCAGCACCATGGCCGGAGCCTCGCCCCCGTTGACCACATAGTCACCGATGGAGATCTCTTCGTCGGCCATAAGGTCGATGACCCGCTGGTCGAACCCTTCATAGCGGCCGCAGATCATCAGGAGGCGCTTGTGGGCCTGGAGTTCCCGGACCTTGGCCTGGTTCAGCCTGGTCCCGGAGGGAGTCAGACAGACCCGCCAGGGCCGGGGCCGGCCGGCCCCGGCCGCCTCAATGGCCAGGGCCAGGGGCTCGGGCTTCAGGACCATGCCCGGCCCCCCGCCGTAGGGCCGGTCGTCGCAGGTGCGGTGGCGGTCCGGGGCGAAATCGCGGGGATTGGTCAGGGTGACCCGGATCACTCCCCGGGCCAGGGCCTTGGCCATGAGGGCTTCCGAGAGAAAGCCGCCGAAGAGGTCCGGAAAAAGGGTGACCAGATCAAATCGCATGACAGTCCTAATGGGTGAGGCGGCCGCACCAGACCACCTGGCCCAGAACCTCCACCTGCCCGGCCTCGACTTCATAGGGAGGGACGATCTCCCGGTTGTCGCTGATGATGCGGTAGAGGCCGCCGGGGCGGATCTCAATCCGGTTGACCAGGAGACACTCGGCCAAGCGGACGGCATAGGCCTGGCCCTGGTAAACCTGCCGCTGCCCGGTATCCACCAAAAGCAGGTCGCCGTCGTTGAAGGTGGGCTGCATGGCCGGCCCCTTGACCCGGACCAGGCGGGCCTGAGCCGATTCCGCAATAAGGTCCGTGAGCCACTTGCGCTCAAAGCTGATGGGGGTCCCCGTCCGCGACGAAAGGGCGCCGTCCTCTCCGTCTCCCTGCTCCAGGAAGGGCGGAAAGATCCAGGAGCGGGGCGTGTCCCGGCCCGGCCCGGAGGCTGACGAGTGGACCGACCTATGATCGTCATCCTCGGCCATGATGGGCCAGGACAGGCCTTCCCCGCCCAGGCCCACCAGCCAGTCCAAAGAACACTGGAGCACCCGGGCCAGGTTCAGAAAATGCTCGCCCCGGGGCAGGCTGCCGGACTCATAACTCTGAATGGTGTTGACCGAAACCCCCATCAGCCGGGCCAGATCACGCTGGGAAAGCCCCAGACGCTTGCGGCGGCCGGTCAACCGTTGGGCATAGGCGGAAACGAGTTCGGGAGAGGCTTCCGGGGACCAGTCCAGGCCGCCGGAATTGAAATCGAATCTGGGCATTATCATCCACCTTAAAAAAAATAGGCCAAGTAAAGGGCCCGCCAGCGTCTGTCCGGGAAGCCGGGTGGCCCGCCAGCTATGTCAAACCGCCCGGAAGAGGGCGATTTTGCATAACTAAATAACATAATATTTATGTTTAAACAAGCTTTTTCTGCTCCCGACGCCCGACCCGCCACCTCAATACGGCCATCAGCCCGGTCCAGACGGCCAGGGCCGGGGCCAGCCTGTACCCCCAGCGCAGGAACAGGGTCTCTTCGGTATCGGCCGGGGCCAGGATGGGAGTCTCAAGGGGAAAAACTCCCCTGGCCATAAGTTCCGTGGCCTGGGTGATTCGGCCCGAGGGATGGATGACCGCGCTGATGCCGGTATTGCCGGCCCGCACCAGAGGGCGGCGGGTCTCCAGGACCCGCATGGCCGCCTGGAGGAGATGCTGGACCGGAGCCCGGCTGCGGCCGAACCAGGCGTCGTTGGTGGGCACCACCAGGAGATCGGCCCCGGCCCGGACCCGGTCCAGTCCCAGGTGGGGAAAGGTGGATTCAAAACAGATCAAGAGGCCCAGCCGGACCTGGCGGGTCTGGCCCCGGCCCAGGGGCAGGTCCATGGGGGGCTGGGGCCGGCCGGGGTCGTAGATGCCGGCCGCGCCGATGAGTCCATCCAGGAAGCCCAACTTCAGGAAAGGCAGCCAGTCCAGGGGCAGGTATTCGCCAAAAGGCACCAGGTGAAGTTTGTCGTACCAGGGTCCGGGCCGGCCGCCTTGGAACAGGAGCATCCGGTTGTGGAGGGTCTCGCCGTCCAGGCCGCTTACGCCCAAAAGGCTCCGGCCGCCGATCTCCGCGGCCAGGCTGTTCAGCCAGGCGGTCTCTTCCTGGTCAACGCCGTAAACGAAGGGCAGGGCCGTTTCCGGCCAGAGGAGGAGCCAGGGGGCGGTCCGGCCGGCCTCCCGGGCCAGGCTCCCGTAAAGGGCCAGATGCCGGGCGCGGATCCGGGGCTCCCATTTCTCGACCTGGTCAATGGCCGGCTGAATCACCGTCACCAGGCGGCTCGAAGCCCGGTCGGCCGCCGTCTCCCAGTATTCATACCGGAGGCGGCCGTAACCAAAGCCCAGGACCATTAACCCCAGGGCGGCCAGGAAAAAGGGGCGGCCGGCTCCCGGCCCCCGAAAAAAAGCCGCGGCCAGCCAAAAATTGACCAGGGCCGTGAAAAAGCCCAGGCCGTAAAAGCCAAAGAGGTCCGCGGCCTGGCCCAACTCGGCCGACAGGGCCAGGGGCCCGGCCAGGGGCGTCCAGTTGAAGCCGGTGAAAACCCAATTCTTGAGCCAGTCCAGGCCGGCCCAGGCCCCGGCTCCGGCCAGGCTCCACCCCCAGAGCCCCTTCAAGAATCCAGTAGTCCGGAGGCTTATGAGCCAGGCGAAGGCAGCCGGATAAAGGGCCAGGTAAGCGGCCAGGAGGAGGAAGATCATCCAGCCCGGCCCCCAACCCAGGCCGCCGTAAACGGCCAGGACCTCGGCCAGCCAGGGAAGGGAGGCCAGGGACAGGGCCAGGCCGTAAACCCAGCCGCAGGCCAAGGCCAGCCGGCCGGTCCGGCCGTCTAGGGCCACGATGAGGGGGATCAGGGCCACGAAGCAGAGGGGCCACCACCCGGGCCAGGGCCAGGCCAGGGTCTGGAGCCCTCCGCCCAGGGCGGACCCCAAAAGAGGCGCCCAAAACGACAATTTTTTATTACTGCTTGGCATCAGGCCTGGTTCGGCTCGGGTTCGTTCAAAATATAGTGCCTCAAGGTCTGCCTCAAGGCGGGCAGGTCGATGGGCTTGGTCAGGTGCCGGTCCATGCCGGCGGCCAGGCAGTGTTCCCTTTCCTCGGCAAAGGCGTGGGCGGTCATGGCCACTATTATCAGGCCCTCATATTCCGGGTTTTCCCGGATGAGCCGGGTGGCCTCGAAACCATCCATGACAGGCATCTGCAGGTCCATCAGCACCATGTCAAAAGCGGGGCGGCGGCCGGTCCGGCTGGCTTCCTCCAGGCGGGCCAGGGCCATTTCGCCGTTTTCCGCCGTGGTGACTTCGAGCCCCATTTTCTTCAAAAGGTTTCTGGCCACCAGGATGTTGACGTCGTTGTCATCGACCAAGAGCACCTTGTGGCCGGCGAGATCCTGATCATAAGCCTGGGCCTTGGGCTTCCCGGCCGCCTTGGGCTCGGCCCGGGCCAGGCCGAAGAGGCAGGTGAAGCGGGCCACAGCCCCCTTACCCGGCTCTCCGTCCATTGAAATGCCGCCGCCCATGAGTTCCACCAGGCTCTTGGTTATGGTCAGGCCCAAACCCGTGCCGCCGTATTGACGGGTGGTGGAGGAATCGGCCTGGGTGAAGGGGGCGAATATGGTCCGGGCCTGCTCGGGGGTCAGGCCGATGCCCGTATCCCGGACCGTAAAGGCCAGGGTCACGGTTTCCGGTTTTTTCCCGGCCGTCTCGGAGGTCTCCGTGGTTTTCTCCGCCCGCGCGGAGACGCTTATGCCGCCTTCCCTGGTGAACTTGAAGGAATTGCCCACCAGGTTGATGAAAATCTGTCTCAAGCGCGTAGGGTCGCCGATGAGGCGGTCGGGCAGTTCGTCCGGGACATCCAGGTTCAGGTACAGGCCGCTCTGGAGGCTGCGTTCGCGGAACATGGTGGTCAGGTCGTCCAGGACTTCCCGGAGGGAGAAGGGAATGCTCTCCACCGTCATCTTGCCGGCCTCGACCTTGGAAAAATCCAGAATGTCGTTGATGATGTCCAGGAGGGCCTCGCCGGAATGGTTGGCCTTGTAGGCGAATTCCCGCTGCTGGTCGTCGAGGTCCGTCTCCAGGAGCAGGCGGGTCAGGCCCAGAACGGCGTTCATGGGCGTGCGGATCTCGTGGCTCATGTTGGCCAAAAATTCGCTCTTGGCCCGGCTGGCCGCCCGGGCGTCGCGGATGCGCTGTTCCAGGGTCGTGATCATGGTCCTCAAGGCCTCGGCCAGTTCGCCGATCTCCCCCCTGCCGGTGACGCTCAGCTTTTCCTGCAGTTCATTCCTCACGGCCTCGGCCTGTTCATATTCGCCCTCGGAGATGATCCGGGCGGCGGCCACCAGTTCCTCCATGGGATGGACAATGCTTCTGGCCACCAGGGTCACCATGGCCAGCGCCAGGACCAGGACCAGCCCGGCGCTGAGGCCGACGATGGTCAGGATGTTATAGGTCGATTCCATCAGTTCGGAACGGTTGAAGACCATGGCCAGTTTCCAGCCCAGGGTGTCGGTCATGGTGTGGGTGACGATGTATTCCTCGACATCCCGTGCGCCGACGCCGTAGAACTCGCCGTCCGGGCTTTCGGCCAGGCGCCGCCACAATTCGGGATAGTCGGCCGGGCCCCGGGAGGCGTGTTCCGGGTCATGGCCGTCGGCGATGACCCGGCCCGCGGGGTCGAAAACCACCAGGTAGCCGGTTTTCAAAATGCGGCGCTCGCCCAGCTCCTTGATGAGGCTGGTCAGGTTATATTCGATGCCCACCAGGCCCAGGGGCTGACCGGTCATATCGACCGTCTTGACCATGATGCTCACGATCAGGGAGCCGCCGACGACCCGGTAGGGCGAACTGAAGACCAGCCTGTTCGGGCTGGCCACAAGTTCCTTGTACCACAACTGCTCCCGGGGGTCGAAACCGGCCGGCCTGACGTGGCCCTCGGGGGTCTGGCTGATCTGTCCGTCGCTGTTGGCCACGAAAACCAGGGCGAAACTCATGTTGGCCCGGGCCACCCGGAGGAATTCATCGTAAATCAGCTTCTCATAAGGGGTGTGGCGATCGTAGCGCAGGGTCGTGGTGGCCGTGGTATCGACATAGCTGCTCAGTTCCCCCCGGGATTCCCGCACCAGCCTGAGGCTGCCGAGGTAGCGAGCGTTCATGACCCCGGAAGACAGGGAGGCGTCAACCTGCTCCTTGACCCGCTCCAACTGGGTGACGGCCATGTCGTAAAAGGCCTGGTGATCGACTTTCTTGATTTCGTAAAAGAGGATGGCGCAAATCACGCCGCAGGCCAGGGTCAGGCAGATGGCGAAAGCCAGGACCAGGCGCGTGCGGATGGACATGCGGGCTCCTTATAGAGAGATAATTATCCTTGTTATTATAACATAATACCATCCGCTTTTAAAATTATGTTTTTGAAAGCCAGGCGAAAAAGCCCCCGCTCGTTCAGGAAATATGCTATACTAAAAAATTACCTGAATTAAGGAGAACACCAAAGAACATGGCCGATGGCCGGCTGAAACATAACCTGGGCGGGTTGAGGCAGTCCAGGATATTCCGGCGCCTCTTTCTCCTGGGGGCCGATGCCGGCGCCGTCTTTCTGGCCTACGGCCTGGCTTACTGGCTGCGCCTGGACGCCTTCTTCTCCGGCTTCTGGAACTCCTACCAGACGCTCTTGTGGGCTTCGCTGCCCTTTCTCATCGGGCTCCGGCTGGCGACCAACTGGCTCTGGCGTCTCTACAACTGGTCCTTCAGCCACGCCGGCCGGGCGGAACTCCTGCGCCTTTTGATGGCGGCCCTGACCGGCACGGCCGGCTTTATCGCCCTCAATATTTTGTTCCGCCCCTTCGGCCAGGTGCCGCCCCGCTCCGTTTACGCCCTGGAATTCTATCTGAGCCTGATGTTCATGGGCCTGGCCCGCTTCGGCCCCAAATACCTGTACGAGTTTTACTGCGGCCTTCACGCCGTCCGCCGTCTGGGCGGGCGGCCGACCCTGGTTTACGGGGCCGGGGGCAACGCTGAGCTCCTGATCCAGGAACTGCGCCGCACCGTCGGCCACCCCTATCGCCTGGAGGGCCTCATAGATGATGCCCCCTCCAAGCGCGATGTTTACATAGCCGGGCTGAAAGTGCTGGGCGACCGGGAAGCTCTGCCGAAAATCATCGCCGCCCGGGGCATTACGGAAATCCTGGTCACCATTCCCGACTTTTCCGGCGCCCCTCTGCGCCGGCTGGTGGAACTCTGCGAGCCCTTCGGCCTCAGCTACAAGATGGTGCCGCCCTATCAATCCCTCCTGGCCGCCCGCCGCGACTTTCTCCAGGACCTGGAGTCCATCAAGCCCGAGGCCCTGCTAAACCGCCCGGCCATAGACTTCGACCAAGAACGCCTTAGCGGCTTCTACCAGGGCCGGTCGGTCCTGGTCACCGGGGCGGCCGGCTCCATCGGCTCGGAGATCGCCCGGCAACTGGCCGCCCGAAAGGTCAGCCGCCTGACCGTGCTGGACCAGGACGAAAACGGCCTGTTCTTTCTGCTAAAGGACCTTAAAAGGCTCCACCCGGACCTGGAAACCGTCTCCGAAATAGGCACGGTGCTGGACGGTGGCCTGTGGCGGAACACCCTGGCCCGCTGCCGGCCGGAAATAGTCATCCACGCCGCGGCCCACAAGCATGTGCCCCTGATGGAGCAAACCCCTCTGGCCGCGGTCAAGAACAATGTCCTGGGCACCATAATGACGGCCGAGGCCGCCCTTGCGGCCGGCGTGGAGCACTTTCTCCTCATCTCCACTGACAAAGCCGTGGCCCCGGCCAACGTCATGGGCGCCTCCAAGCGTCTGGCCGAAATGGTCGTCCAGACCCTGGCCGGCAGCTCTGTTCGGCCCGTCATAGTCCGCTTCGGCAATGTCCTGGGGTCCAACGGCAGCTTGTTGCCCATCATCCAGCGGCAGATCCAAAGGGGTGGGCCGGTGACCGTCACGGATCGGAACATGACCCGTTTTTTCATGACCATCCCTGAAGCCATCGGCCTGGTCCTGGCCACCCCCACCCTGGACAGGCGGGATATCTTCGTCCTGGAAATGGGCGACCCGGTCAACATAGACCAACTGGTCCGCCAGGTCATCGCCCTGGCCGGCCTGGTGCCGGGCCGGGACATTGAAATCGCTTACACTGAGAAGAGGCCGGGGGAAAAACTGATCGAGGAACTCTTCCTGCCCGGCGACGACCTCAGCCCCACCGAACACAAGGGCATCCTGGGCCTGAACCAGCGGCCGGCCCCCCTCAGCCTGACGAGTCTCAAGGCCGAAATCGAAGCCCTGAGCGCGGATCCCGACCCAGTTCAGGCCGCCCGCCGCTTCCTGGCCGACCAAGTGCCGGAATATAATCCTGCTAAGTAGACCCCGGCTTTGGGGGCTACTTAGCCCGTTCGAGGTATTCGCCGGTGCGGGTGTCGATTTTGAGAACGTCGCCCTCGTTGATGAAGAGAGGCACCTGGATCACCAGGCCGGTGGAAAGGGTGGCCGGCTTGGTGGCGCCGGTGGCCGTGTCGCCCTTGAGGCCGGGATCGCTCCTTATTACTTCCAGGTTGACGGTGGTGGGCAAGTCCAGGCCGATGGGCCGGCCCTGATAGATGTTCAACATCAGGCTCATGTTTTCCATAAGGTAATAGCGGCTGTCGCCCACCTGCTCAGCCGTAAGATGCACCTGCTCATAGGTGCTCTCATCCATGAACACATAGCCGTCTTTGGCGTCGAAATAGAGGTATTGGACGTTTTTTTCCTCCAGGTCGGGCTTTTCCACTTTTTCACCGGAGCGGAAGGTCTCCTCCAGCACCCGGCCGTTGACCAGGTTCTTCAGCTTGGTGCGGACGAAAGCTCCCCCCTTGCCCGGCTTGACATGTTGGGATTCGACAATGAGGTAGGGTTCGCCCTTGAACTGGATTCTCAGCCCCCGGCGGAAATCACTGGTGGAATACATGGTGGCTCCTGAATTATTGAATCGTTTGAGGCTCTAGGGCCTTTCTTCGGTCAGGTCCGGTTCCTCGGACAGGCGGTAAACGGTTTCACCCGGCCGGATGAGGCCGAGTTTGCGGCGGGGCTCCGGTTTCCCACACGCCCGGC
>Ga0082212_10001678_pt1 | contig 32561 bp, 20 predicted proteins | sample TergutNt197P3_FD_71548 | JGI IMG/M metagenome (GOLD analysis project Ga0082212, IMG submission 71548) | Neocapritermes taracua P3 segment gut microbial communities from Petit-Saut dam, French Guiana - Nt197 P3 | ecosystem: Host-associated > Arthropoda: Insects > Digestive system > Gut ... | reverse complement strand
CGTTGGTGGTACGCAGGGTGGGACATGCGATGTTACTTCCGGCGCTCCATCCTATGTACGGCGTACCGGCCAGTACTTTTTGCCGAATGGCTTCCATCAGATGATTTTGGTGAAGCATTTGTACCAATTTCCATGTATTGCCACCACCAACCACAATAGCGTCAGCATCTTCCACTGCTTTCACCGGATTTGCAAAATGATGGATACCCGTTACATGATGACCGATTTCCGAAAACCGTTCCTCCACTTTCCTGATATAATCGTCGTATGAGAACATGATACCGGCATAAGGCACAAATAAAGCATTTACGGATTTCTTTCCAAGAAAATCCCGAATCTGTCCTTTTGGATGATCCAAATATGCTTCGCCGGCATTTGTCGAATTACTGATCAATAAGAATTTCATGGACTTGAATATTTGAGGTTTGATCAAAACGTTTCAAATCAATCTATTGGCGGAAAATCATCGTCGGTAATAGCGTCCATATGATTCGTCGAGAGCGCTTCGTTAATCTCTTCTTCGCTCAGTTCCTTCATATTGGTGATAATAAATTCGGACGAAAGAAAATCTCCAAACTGGTTACATTCATCAATTCCCTCACGGAACAATTTGGAAAGATCGGAGCAGATGGGCACGATCACCCGCATGGTGGTGTAATGGTGCATGAAGTTGAGTTTTTCAAGTTCACTGTCATACTTTTGCAGAGCATATTCCATTTCTTCCTGCAATACTTTTTGCTGGAAAGGCATCAAACCATTTCCGGTTTTGTTGATCAGCACTACGAAATATCTCAATTTGTGTCCCTTCCCTCCTAATCCGGTGGCAATAAACACTTGCTGGTTGTCCAACAAATGACTTTCAAGCAAAAGTTTGTTTTCCTGCTGGGCCAATTTCGACCAATCTTTTAAACCGACGTCGGGATTTTTTGCGTAATTTTCTAATACACGATATATTTCGGGACTTGGTATCCCGGCCATCTGAACCATCAATATTTTTTTGTGCTCAATGGACACTTCGGGATTAAACAATTCATCTTTCCGAACAAGTACATCAGCTTCGCTGAATGTTCCCCTCGTTCTCCCTGATGTCTCGAAATAATTCATCTGAACAGACACATCCACAGGATCTTCCATGAGACTGAAATTATTATTCAGCCCACCAAAAAACTCCTGCATTCTTCTATATACATTTTCGTTTTCCATACGGTTGACATTAATTATGGATACCTCTAAAAAGGACTTCAAAAATAATTACTTTTCATGAAATAAACAAAAAAAAATTTTTGGCATGTTTTTTGTTGAACTTTTTTTATTGCGATAATAATATTATCCGATATTTAATCTGTATTATCCGATATTTAATCTATGACACTTCAAGAACTTTTCAATCGTAGTTGTGATCTCTATGCCGACCGTCTCGCTATCTCGTTTGTCAGCGGGGTTCCGTTGACTTATACGGATATGAAACACGAAGTAGACAAAACCACTGTATTGCTTTGCCGTATGGGCATCTGCAAAGGTGACCGTGTAGCCATTCTAAGCGGCAACATGCCCAACTGGTGCATCACCTATTTTGCCATCACGTGCATGGGCGCTATTGCAGTACCTATACTTCCCGATTTCCATACGGATGAAGTCCAAGGCATCATACAGCATTCGGGTAGCAAAGCCGTATTTGTTTCGCAGAAACTGCAGGTAAAAATTGGGCAGCCAACCGAAACGTTGACCCATATCATTGCCATCGAAGATTTTTCAATGATTTCGGGTAAATTGACAGACACGCCTGTTGTCGTTTCCGATGCGCCTGTCAAAGACGATACGGCGTCCATCATCTACACATCGGGTACTACAGGACGCTCGAAAGGCGTGATGCTGAGTCATCGAAACATCATCTTTGATGCCGAACAATGCCTGCACATACAGGACGTCAACCTGAACGATGTCTTCCTGTCCATTTTGCCGTTGTCGCACACCTACGAAAACACCATTTCTTTTATCCTGCCCATCATGATGGGATCATCTATTTATTATTTAGAAAAACCGCCAACAGCAAGCGTACTGGTTCCGGCATTGAAAAAAATACGACCCACCACCATGCTGAGCGTTCCGCTGGTGATTGAAAAAATATACCGCAATCAAATACAGGCAAAATTTACACGGTCGAAACCAATAAAAATATTGTATGAGAACTTTGCGCCATTCCGGAAATTTGTTCATTACCTTGCAGGAATCAAATTACGCAAAACTTTTGGCGGACGATTGCGGTTTTTCGGCATAGGGGGCGCCAAACTCGACGCCACTGTGGAACGTTTCCTCCGCGAAGCCCGTTTTCCGTATGCTATTGGTTATGGTCTTACTGAAACCGCTCCGATGATAGCAGGCGCCAATCCGTCGCAAACCTGTTATCAGGGCATTGGTAAGATTATGCCCGAAGTGTATGTTAAAATTGATAATCCCGACGCACGTACCGGTGTTGGCGAAATACTTGTCCAAGGCGAAAACGTAATGCAAGGCTATTACCGCGACCCTGAACTAACCCGTAGCGTTTTTACCGATGACGGATTTTTCCGCACAGGCGACCTTGGCTGTTTCGACAAAAAGAGACGACTCTATCACAAAGGCAGGCTGAAAAACATGATTGTAGGAGCAAGCGGCGAAAATATCTATCCGGAAGACATCGAATCAGTAATTAATAATGTATGGGGCGTCATGGAATCGTTAGTATTGGAACAAAAGGGAAAGTTAGTAGCGATGGTTTGCCTTAACATGGAGGAACTGGAAAAGAATTATCATCAAATGCGTGTTCATACCATGCAGTATTTCAGCGACAAAAAAGAGGAATGGAGCAAACAGAAAGAAGAATGGAACAAGCATGTGGATGTCTATATCGAAGACCTGAAAAAATATGTAAACCAACGTGTTAATCGCTATTCACAAATCCATTCGGTCATAGTTGTTACTGTTCCTTTTGAAAAAACCCCAACAATGAAAATTAAGAGATATTTGTACCATTAAAAACATGGAACAAAACAAATCGTTTATCAACGAGTTACTGCCTGTATTGACTTCGGGAAATACAGGTGTTTGGATATACGACACTGCGTCGGGACAACTGGATTTCAAAAACGATTTTTTTGAAATACTTGGTCTTGCACGTTGGAGTATCAAATTTTCTACACTGGATGAACTGAGATCGCTCATTCATGCAGACGATCAGTTGGTTTTTGATGAGGCTTTTGCTGCTGCATCGGCGGGTAAAAAAAAATCTGTACTCTATCGCTGTTGCGTAGGTCTCAAAAAGATGCCCCTGGAAAGTTTATTGATGCCCTGCGAAAACGGCGTTATCGCCTGTACCCTAAACAAAGATCCTGCGTTGCAACCGGAGTATTTGGGAAAACAATACAAAACGCTGATCAATGCTTTGTTTCCAAATTTTATTTTTGTATTCAACGATAACTTCTTTTTCGAGGACATCATCACACCCGATGGAGTGCGCTTGTTTCACGACAACGAAAAACTGATAGGATCTGATGCGCGCAATTTATATTCGCCAGAAGTGAGCAGTCTGTTTATCAGCAATATACGGGAATGTTTAAAAACTAAACAATGGAAAGAAATTGAATTTCCCATTGACCTGTTTGGTGTGATTTACCATTATCAGGTACGCCTTGTTCCGGTAGAAGACAATAAAGTTTTATGCCTCAATATGGATATCGGCGACCGCATACGGCGTATGGATGAACTGCTTGCGCAACGCCGACGCGCTGAAGAGTCTGACAAAATGAAAAGCGTATTCGTCGCCAACATGAGTCACGAAATTAATATGCCGCTCAATGCCATCATCGGTTTTTCGGAGTATCTGATGAATGAAGAAGATTCCCAAAAACGGCAAAAATATATGGATGTCGTACGCAACAGCACTAATTTGTTGCTGCAAATTATCAACGACATATTAGATTTATCGCGTTTGGAGGCAGGTATGGGTGAATTTAAAATCGAAAAAACAGATATTATCGCCCTGGTGATGGAAGTGGCGGAAGTTTACATACCCGAAATGCCCCCGGGTGTTCGACTGTTAATGGACATCCCCGATGGAAACATTCAGATACCTACCGACGCTAACCGTGTGAAACAGGTATTGTTCAATTTCATTTCCAACGCCAAGAAACATACCGAAAAGGGCAGTATCACCCTAAAAGTGGAAGAAAATAATGAATACCTGACTTTTTCGGTTGCCGACACTGGCTGCGGTATCCCCGAAGATAAACTGGAAGTTATTTTCAACCGTTTTGAAAAACTAAACCGACACGTACAAGGCACGGGACTTGGTTTGGCTATCTGTAAATTCATCGTCAACCAACTTGGGGGGAACATCACAGTAACATCGAAAGTGAACGAAGGAACCGTTTTTTCTTTTACCATTCCCTACCAGTACGTTGCACCCCAAAAGGAATCTATCGGCAGTATGCGCGAACTTGCCGCCAACCTGCGTAAAAAAGTTCTCTTGGCTGAAACGTCTGAAACCGATTTACAATTTATTATTCATGCGCTGACAAACAAATACGACGTAATAGAGGTTACCGACAGTGAAAAAATCATCAACGCCTTTATTTTAGAAAATCCCAACCTCGTCCTGATCAGTAAGGAAATAGTTGATAAAACAGATCATATCATCAGGAGAATCCGCGCAATTTCAGCCACCATACCGATTATTCTGATGACCACCAGCGATTTTTATTACGACCAGCGCTGGGCAATAGATAATGGCTGTACCAGCGCAATCTCCAAACCTTTTTCGGCAAGCAACATTAAAGAACTTGTAGCAACTTTTATCATTTAAAAATTTGTTTTTCCAAAATTTATCTGAACAATGGAGCAAAACTTATCAATGATTAATGATTTACTTCCTGTATTAACATCGGGAAAGACGGGAGTTTGGGAATATAACGCATCGTCAGGGCAATTGGTTTTCAAAAATGATTTTTTCGAAATACTTAATTTCACTTCTGCGGGTATCAAGTTTTCTTCGTTGGATGAACTGCGTGCGGTCATTCATACAGACGACCTGCCGGATTTTGAACAGGCATTTGCCGATGCATCTACGGGTAAAACCACATCAGTATCTTATCGCTGCTGCTACGAAGACCAACAGATGCAATTAGAAAGTAAATTGATACCCATTGATAAAGGTGTCGTTGCCTGTACCAGGAACAAAGATACGGATTTAAAGTTGAAGAATCTTAAAAAACAATATAAAACAGTTGTTAATTCTTTGTTTCCAAACTTTTGTTGGGTATGGGACAAAGATTTTTATATCAAGGATATCGTTTTGCCGGATGGGTTGAAATTGTTTCACAAACGCGAAGATCTGGTAGACACAGATATGTCCGTTCAATTTGCCTCTGAAGTGAACGAGTTGTTAATCACCAATATCCATGAGTCGTTGAAAAATAACCAATGGAAAGAGGTTGAGTATTACATTGACCTGTTTGGTACGCGCTATTTCTATCAGTCGCGCATTGTTCCCCTGGATGAGGACAAAGTCGTCAGTCTCAATATGGAAATCGGCGACCGTGTGCGTCGGATGAACGAACTTCTCGCACAACGTCAGCGAGCCGAAGAATCAGACAAGTTGAAAAACATTTTCATTGCCAACATGAGCCATGAAATACGTACTCCATTGAATGCTATTATCGGTTTTTCCGGATTTCTGATGAATGAGAAAAATTCCGGAAAAAGGCAGAAATACATGGATATTGTACGCAACAGCAGTTTGCTGTTGCGACAGATTGTCAGTGACATTCTCGACTTGTCGCGTTTGGAAGCAGGCATGACCGAATTTAACTTCGAGGATACGGATATTATTGCCATGATGAAGGAAGTGGCAGAAGTATATACACCTGCCATGAAACCGGGAGTGCGGTTACTGTTAGAAATCCCCGATAAAGACCTTCAGGCGCCTACTGACGATTTCCGCATGAAACAAATTTTATCCAATTTGATTTCCAATGCCATCAAATACACTGAAAAAGGCGCTATCACCCTGAAAGTAGAAACAGGCACCGAATACCTGACTTTATCTGTGGCAGACACAGGTTGCGGCATTCCCGAAGAAAAATTAGAAGTTATTTTTGACCGTTTTGAAAAATTAAACCGTTTTGTGCAAGGCACAGGACTTGGTCTGGCAATTTGTAAATTCATCATAGAAAGGCTTGGCGGAAAAATCATGGTGAAGTCGAAAGTGGGCGAAGGGAGTGTTTTTTCGTTTAGTATTCCCTACCGAAATTATTTTGCGTCCCACATGAGAAATATAGGTGGTAAATATGATGATGTACCCTTGCGGAGAAAAAAAATTCTAATGGCTGAAACCTCTGAAGAAAATTTACACTTTGTTTGCGAAAACCTGTCGAAGAAATACGACATTGTGAATGTTACCGAACCTGAAAAAATCATCAATTCGATCATTTTAGACAACCCCAATATCATTCTAATCTGCATGGAATTTGCCGGAAAACAGGATATCATCAGGAAAATTCGCAGCATATCTGCCAATATACCGATTATCGCAATGACCTCCAGCGATTACTACCACGACCAGCGACAAGCATTCGAAAACGGCTGTACCGACGTGTTAGCCAAACCGTTTTCTGCAAGTAAACTTGAAGAGATGGTGATGGCGTTCATCGTTTGAGACAACAAAAAAAATCATTTTTTTATCTATTTTTCAAACATTTTACTAACAGATCTCGTATAAGAGGTATTTAGTAAAGATTAAATCATTAGGGTATATGGATGATCATAAACTTTATAATTTGAAAAAATTGGATGAGATCGCCCAGGGAGACAACAGCTTCATTCGGGAAATGGTGGTTACATTCATAGAAAATGTATCTGCTGAAATTGATAGCATCCAAATGCTCATGTCATTGGAGAAATGGACGGACATTGGCGAAACAGCGCACAAGTTAGCTTCAAATTTTGCGTATTTAGGCGCCGACAAATTACACGCCCTGGCTGGAGATATTGAGAAAAGTGTCCTAATTGACTGCAATTTAACAGGAGTTGCCGATAAAACCAAAAAAATGTGTGATGATGGCATTTTGTTAAACAGTCAATTGAAGAAAAAATTTAACATTATTGATACAGAATAAAAATATCTGATTATATTTGCCGTTTATCCCGAATTGTAATGATTAAGTGTATATGGCAAAAATAATAAAATATTTAAAATGAAGATGTTAATTTGCGATGATGATTCAATGACTTTGCGGATATTGGAATTTCAATTTAAAAAAGATGGATTTGACATACTCAAAGCAGTTACCGGAAAAGATGCTCAGAAAATGTTAGCAGAAAACAAAGATATTGATGTGTTGGTGACCGATGTATATATGCCGTCGGTTAATGGTATGGAGTTGTTGACGTATGTGCGTAAAACACTCCATAGCGACATGCCTGTTGTGGTTATTTCCCGCGTAAATGTCGAAGAAAACATCCGTTATGCTCGTGAATTAGGCGCCAACGATTATTTGACCAAGCCATTCGATTTGGAGGACGTCTCAAATAGAGTGAAACTATTATTAACCAATAATGAAAATAATTAAAAACATATCTATTTGTCTCATCTGCTGGTTGGCTTTGTTCACAACGGGAAAAGCTCAAAAAAGACCGGATGCCGATGCTTTATTTCTGAAAGCGCGCGAAGTCGCGTTTTCCGATAATTGGGTTGAGGCAAGAAAAATATGTCATGAACTGCTGTCATACTATCCTGAATATTTCGATGCTTCCATTCTTTTAGGGCGCACTTACGCTTGGGAATTGAAAACCGACTCGGCACGCATGGTCATTCTCCCCTTGCTTGATATTGAGCCCGATAATTATGAAGTATTAACCTTACTTACCGACAATGAATTATGGAGTTTTCGGTACGATCCTGCTCTGGAATATATCATTCAAACTTTAGAATTTTATCCATCGGATGAAGATTTTCTTTTCAAAAAAGCCAATACGTATTATCAAAAGAAAGACAATCCAAACGCTATCAAAGCATTGTATGAGTTATTGACCGCCAATCCCGATCATGTTGCCGGCAATGAGTTACTGAATACCATTCTTCCGCCGAGATTGCGTGCGGCTGAAATATATGCAAAAGCCGACGAAGAAGCATACGCCGGCAATTGGAAATTAGCCCGTTATTATTGTCGGCAAGTGTTGGTTGAGTATCCCAGACATTTTGAAGCGCCATTATTAATGGCGCAGACATTTGCTTTCGAACACAAATTCGATTCAGCGCGTATCATCAGCGTTCAATTGTACGAAACACATCCCAAACATTATGATCTGTTGGAACTGATGGTGAATATCGAGGTTTGGAACAGAAAATACAAAGCCGCCATGATTCAGATAGAAAAAGCGCTGACCGCTTATCCCAAAGATGAGAATTTTCTTTTCCGCAAAGCCCAAATACAATACCTTTTGAGAGAATATGATGATGCGTTGCAGACGCTTGATATACTTCTGGGTATTAATCCCGATCACGAGGACGGTAACGCACTAAAAAAAGACATTCTGGAAAATCATCGCTACCGAGATTATGTCTTTATTGAGGATTATTTTGAATTTTTCAAAAATCCGTTTCTGAGTCGAAAGTTGATCACATCCACAGGAATATCCAAATGGACCAAATACGGAACGTATGTGGCAAAGGTCAACATGGGGAATAATTTTCCCTTCAAATCGCTGGCTTTCCAGTACGAACTGGAGGCTTATCAACACTTGTTTCCCACCAATTACCTGTATCTCGATTATGCTTATTCGCGCAACAATTTTTTCCCTAACCACAGGGGGGCAATAGAATTTTATCAGCGATTACCCAATGGTTTTGAGGGATCGTTGGGGTTTCGATACCTGTATTGGACAGATCCAATATGGATATACACAGGCTCAATATCATGGTTGTGCAACAAGAATTATTTGGCCTTCAGGCCTTTTTTTTATTATGTAAAGCCCCAATGGGTGAACACATATCTTGCAACATATCGCCGTTATTTCAGTGATAAAGAGGATTATACATATATTCTGCTCGGATATGGAAATTATTGCGATGATTTCATCCAGTTAAACCCTAATCCGAAAAAATCGTATCTGGCACAGGTCGGACTTCTCAAATTTATCACAGTCCGTTGGTTTATTCTGGCATCTGCGGGTTATATGTTTGGTAAGGGTAATAAAGACCGTTTTCAGGCATCGGCAGGCGTAAGATATTATTTTAATATGTTTCAATAATGAACACATCAAAGGTTGTTATGATCAAATATGCTCAACGAATAGGATTCATATTATTGCTGTTGTTCTTTCTGCCCTACATCAGGGCTGCACAACCGCAGGAATGGCCACCATCCGCATCAGCCGATACGCCCGTGGCCGAAACCAAAAAGTCGTCAAGTTATTGGTGGCTTATGGAAATCGAAAACGATCAAGCCACTACATTGGTCAAATCGCTGGTCATTGTTATTATTTTATGTATTCTCTGTTTATTTGTATTGTTGATCTGGATATTGATCAACAGAAATCAATTACAGGCACGACAAGTCGAAACAGAGCGTCTGAGAGAACAGTTTGAAGCAATGCTGTTTGATTACCTGACTTTAGAAAACAATGATGATGTGTACAGGAAAATTGAACTGATTGCCAAATCCGACTTTAATCGTGAAATACTCATCAACCAAATGCGCGAATTGAGCAAAAGTATGAGTATGACAATGAGTATCGGTGTCAATGAGGAAGCCAAATTACGGTTGACGGAACTGTATAACCAAATGAAACTCGACCAGGATTCCGTCAGGAAAATATACAACCCCAAATGGCACATTCAAGTGAAAGGATTCAGAGAATTGGCATTTATGGACATTACCGATGCCAACGAAAAAATACGTCTTGCTTTGAAGAGTAGAAACAACATACTTCGCATGGAAGCTCAGTTGGCGCTGGTACGTCTGAATGAGGACGATCCGTTCGGATTCCTTGATCATCTGACACATCCATTTACTTTGTGGGAGCAACTCAATGTGTATGAGTTGATCACCCTTCACGGTTTGCCTATTCCCGATTTTTCGCATTGGACACAATCTGAAAATAAAACAGTGGTTATGTTTGCATTGCGGATGATTCAGGTATTCAAACAACAACAGGCTGTTCAACAAATTATCCAGTGTTTGTATCATCCCGATCCCGGTGTTCGCCACTTGGCCATCATCGTGTGCGGCGAAATTCAGTTACGCGAAACCCTATCGCACCTCAAACGCATCTATAAAACCCAAGAGTATAATAATTGCCTGGCGATTTTACATGCCATGTGTAAAATGCCCGACGAGATGATGCTCAGTTTTTTGAAATTAGTACTCGACAAAGAAGATGATGTGCAGTTGCAGATCGAATCGGCTAAGGCTATTAGCAAGATGGGTGAAGTGGGTATCTCCGCTTTGGTTAAACTCATGAAATCCGAATACAAAAATTATCAAATCATTATTCGCCACGTACTTGACAAAAGAATAAACTAATGGGACACATATTATCAGACATATTCTTTTTTATCATCAATAACGTCATTTTTATTCTGACGTGTTTCATATTTGCGGTTTACCTTATATTATCCGCAGTATCAGCCATTGCTTTGCGCAATTATCTCCGTAAAAACAGTTATGTGGATTACACGTCAATTCTTCTGGCCCCACTTACGCCTTCGATTTCAGTGATTGCGCCTGCTCACAATGAAGAACGAACTATTGTTGAAAATATCCGTGCATTATTGTCGTTGTATTACAATAACTATGAAGTGATTATTGTGAACGACGGTAGCAATGACAATACTTTTAAACGGATAGTTGATGCATACGATCTGGAACGGGTAAGTTATTTCTTCGATTACCGGATTCCCTGCGAACGTATCAGAGGAGTTTACAAATCTAAAAACGGCGCATTCAGAAAATTGACCGTAATTGACAAAGTCAATGGCGGCAAGGCCGATGCATTAAACGCCGGCATCAATGTTTCGAAAAAAGATCTGGTTTGTAGCATTGACGTGGATTCTATCATGGAGCCCGATGCATTGTTGAAAATGGTGAAACCTTTCATGGAAGAAACCGACAAAAAAGTGATCGGCGCCGGCGGAGTGATCCGTATTGCCAACTCGTGTGTCATCGAGGATGGTCAGATTCAGGAAATACGGTTACCCAAAAATTTCCTGCCCCGCGTACAGGTGTTGGAATATACGCGTGCGTTCTTGCTGGCTCGTATGGCATGGAGTAAAATCAACGGTTTGTTGCTGATCTCCGGCGCTTTGGCCATGTTCGATAAGGAAGTGCTGGTTAAAAGTGGCGGCTACAGTACCAAAACTGTTGGCGAAGATATGGAAATCGTGGTACGAATCAGACGTTATATGGCAGAACAAAAAGATCCCTACGAAGTAGTGTACATCCCCGATCCATTGGTTTGGACAGAAGTTCCTTCGTCAGGAAGAGTACTGGGACGTCAACGTAACCGCTGGACACGCGGCACGCTGGAAACATTGATCACACACCGCAAGTTGTTTATGAATCCCAAATACGGAAAATTTGGGATATTGGGTTACAGCTATTGGTTCTTTTTCGAATGGCTGGCTCCGATATTGGAGTTTTTGGGATACTGTTATTTCATTTTCTTACTTGTGACCAACTCCGTCAACTGGCCATTCTTCCTGTTACTGTTGACTTTCGTGTATACCTTTGCCGTAATGCTCAGTACATGGGCGATCCTGTTCGAAGAAAAAACCTTCCACAAATACAAAACCCGCAGAGAAGTGATGCAATTGCTGGGAACTGCTCTACTTGAGCCTATATTTTACCACCCGCGAACAGTTTGGTGGGCAATACGTGGCAATTTCGACTACCTGCGCGGTATAAGAAGTTGGGGAAATATGGAACGGGAAGGGTTTGGCAAGGATAAAAAGAAGAAAAATAAGGAAACAAGAATACGCGACGCCGAAACAGTCCATCAATTCAAATTAGAACAACAAGTATCGTCTGAAACAGAAACACCTTTGTTGGAAAAATAAGATCGTTGGTCGTCCATATCATGTCCCTAAGGCACTGTAAAATATTAAACGATACGATTTATTTTGCAATTATTATTTTTACTATTTGGAAAGAAAAAATTACCTCTCAAAATTAGATGAAATATTGATTTATTCCAACGCATATGAGACGGGGTCGGATTTTTTTAATATTTTTGTCGGTCAGTAATGAAAAAATAAATAAAAAATAATCATCATCAATTTATTTTAATGAAGAATTCAATTTATTTTCCCCTTCTTGGCGTAGTTGCCTGTAGTGGGTTCTCTGCCTGTGGTTCAGGAACATGCAAGCCAAAACAACCCAATATCGTTTTCATCCTGGCCGACGATATTGGCTATGGCGATCTTTCGTGCTATGGAGCAAAAAGGGTTCAAACGCCTAATGTGGATCGTCTCGCCGCTTCAGGTGTGCGTTTTATGAACGCACATGCTGCATCCTCTACCAGTACACCTTCCCGATACGCATTACTCACGGGTCAATATGCTTTTCGCCGTAACGATACGGGAATTGCCACAGGAAATGCGCCTTCCATCATCAAACCGGAACAAAAAACGCTGTCGGTCATGTTACAGGAGGCTGGATATGTCACAGCTGCTGTCGGAAAATGGCATCTCGGACTGGGCGTAGATACCAACCAACCATGGAACGAATACATTGCTCCAGGTCCAAAAGAATTGGGTTTTGATTATTCCTATATCATGGCTGCAACCGGCGATCGCGTGCCTTGTGTGTATCTTGAAAATCAACGAATTGTGAATCTTGACCCCTTCGATCCAGTGGAAGTTAGTTACGAAACGCCATTCCCAGGCGAAACCTTGGGTAGAGATCATCCTGAGTTACTCACTAATCTGCATCCCAGCCACGGACACGATATGGCCATCGTAAACGGAATAGGACGTATAGGCTATATGCGAGGCGGAAAACAGGCTCTTTGGGTAGATGAATTTATTGCCGACAGTATTACATCCAAAGCAGTCGCTTTTATCGAACGTAGTAAAGACACCCCGTTTTTCCTATATTTCGGCACCAATGATATTCATGTACCGCGTTGGCCACACCCGCAGTTTGTTGGTAAGAGTGGTATGGGGCCGCGTGGCGATGCTATCCTGCAATTCGACTGGACAGTAGGACAGGTATTGGATGCCTTGGAGCGAAACACCCTAACAGCGAATACCATAGTAATAATTACCAGTGATAATGGCCCGGTCGTTGACGACGGATACAAAGATCAATCTGTGGAATTACTTGGTGACCACAAACCTTGGGGCCCGCTTCGTGGAGGTAAATACAGCGCTTTCGAAGCCGGAACGCGCGTGCCTTTTATTGTCAGTTGGCCTAAGGGCAAAGTAGCAAAAGGAAAGGATTCGTATGCGCTGGTATCGCATCTCGATTTGTTCGCTTCATTGGCTGCTGTCGTCGGACAAACACTTGCCGATGACGCCGCTCCCGATAGTTTCAATCAACTAAAGGCTTGGCTGGGAAAAGATAAAAAAGGACGTGAATATGTTATAGAACAGGCCTCAACTTTATCTGTGATTGAGGGTGATTGGAAATATATTGCGCCATCCAATCGCGATAATCCATTTTTAGCGCACGTCGGTATCGAAACCGGAATGATCACTCAACCGCAACTTTACAATCTGTTGGATGATATTGGAGAACGCAACAATATTGCTGATGAACATCCTGACGTAGTAGAAAGACTTGCGACATTGATTGATCAAGTAAAATCAACGCCCAAAACCCGAAACTGAATTCAGCAGAACGTTATTTATTACGGCTTATATCTTTATAGGAAACAAATGTTATCCGAATTGTCAGCCCGTCTTTGCGAAATTGAAAACATTGATGGATAAGGCTATTATAATTTTTCTGTACAGTGCGTCCTGTATTCCTTTGGAGTGATTTCCATTTCTTTCACAAACGCCTTTGAAAAATGAAACGGGTCGGAGTATCCCAGACGGTAAGCGATTTCTTTGATTTTCAAATCTGAAAAGTGTAAATAGGAACAGGATCGCTGTATTTTCATATGGTTGTAATATTCCATTGGAGTATGCGAAGTTTTTTTAGCAAACAACGCGCCGAAATGTGCCGTCGAATACCCCGCATGACGCGCAATATCTTCGAGAGTGATTTTCTTTTCGAGATGTTCCCTCATAAACTGGATGCTTTTCTGTATCATATCGATTTCTTTTGTCTTTTTGATTTCACGAAACTGATTGATATATTTGAGCGAAGCCATGAAGTACATCAAACAGAAACTCACATATTCCAAATTTTCGGGACTGTATCCCTTTTCGAGATTTTGATACATTTCCTCGAACACTTGGAAACGATCGTGATAGCGGCTGTTGTCAGCATCTTCCACGTGGATGACTTGCCCGAAAATAGTGTTGAACATGGATACATTTTCACCTAAAAAATGAAACCAGTAAATACTCCACGGATCGGTATTATTGGCGCCATAAGAATGCGGATGATTTGCAGGAATGACGAACGCCTGATGAGTAGCCAGCATATGAACACTGCCTTGGTGTTCTATCCAGCCTTGCCCCTTTTCACAATAGATGAATACATTTTCGATTCTGCCTTTTGGACGTGCATAGTAGTGATACTTTGCATGAGGATAATAACCAATATCAGTGATAAACAGTTGCTTGCATATTGGATTTGCCGTTTGTAATTCCCATATACTTTTGGGTGTGCGAATAATACTTTCTCCTTTGAAACCTTCATCTATCTTTTCCATGTATCAATTGATTTTTACATTTTTTACAAAACTAATGATTTTTATATCTGTCACAAAATATATCATGTTTTTATTCATGTTTTTCGAAAAAAAACACATATTTTGTTTACTAACTACACTTTTTAAGGCAATACATTTAACGAAACTTACACCATCTTATCCGAAATATTCAAGACACAGAGTTACACAGCGAACTTCATCGGGAAATAGTGTCTAATGAGGGGCTGTAATAATATTATTTTTTTTCAAAATAACTTCAGTCTACTTTTTTATCATAGGTCGTGTTTTTTTACATGATTTACGAAAAATGATACATTTTTACTGAATATAATATCGTTTTCTTTGCAATGTGAAACATATCATCGTTATTTGAACCAAATACCCTAAATATGATTCACTTATGTTTTTTTTAATTTTAACTCTTTTATTATGGTAAACAAATTTAAATTATTGTTATTTGCATCGCTGTTGCTTGGATTTGAAGCATGTAGCGACAAAGAGAAAACGTATCCACCCGGTGTCCCTGACATTCAACTGGAAATTTCGGAGGTGTATTCCGAACCGGGGCGCGTGTTCAATATCAAAGGTACAGTAACTGATGATGTGGGCATTGCGAGTATTAATCTACTAAATACCGCATGGTATTTGGACAAGACGATCACTTTCGACAAAAGTGATCTGATAAAAAGTTACGGCTTGGATTACAAATTCAAGGCGCCTGTTGATGCTTCGATTTTACAGAACCACATCATCAAGGTAACCGTAACTGATGTAGGAGGTGTTTCAAAGTCTGTCGATCTGGAAGTCAACCTGAACGGTGATTTCGTTGCGCCAACTTTTGACGCACCCATATCTGATACGATTACGGTGTTGATCAAGGAAAACACTGTGTTGAATCTGAGTTTTAAGGCCAGTGACGACAAGGCATTGGCTTATGTAGTGGTCAAATGTCCTTCATTGGGTATTAACGACAGCATCACTATTAGTGGTACAAGTTACGATTATTTTAAATCGATACCATTAGCATCGGATGAAGGGAATTATGATTTTCTAATTGTATTGGGCGATAGATTTAATAATAAAGCGCAAAGTAAATTTGTAGCAAGGGTATCTGAGCTTCCAGACTTCGCCACTATTTGGCTGACGGATTTTTTCACCAAAGAATCATTGAATGCTAATCTTGTGGCCGGAGCCATTCCTGCCAAACGAACGGAACCATTTACATATACCATAGCATATTATGCTGCTAAGGCAAATACCGGCGTTTTGTTCATTCCCCAAAGTACCGACTTGCAACCGATATGTTTTGGCGTGAATCCCAACGAAGAAGGCAAACTTGCTGATGAGCCCAGCATATCCCAGCCGATTGTCTTACCCGAAGCAGGTTACTACAACATCACTGTCAATACATTGCAGGGCACCTATTCTTTCGAGAAATATACGCCTTCTACTGAAGTATATGGATTGGATTTGTTAATAGGTATTGCCGGACCTGCCAGTTTTCCCGAATATCCTGATCAAAACTGGAACACGCGAGCAGTTATTTTGCTGGAACAGGATGCCGACAATCCATATATACTTTACAAGGAATTGGACATGTTGGGCACAGTACAAATGTGTATTACTCCCCAGGATGAACGCGGTTGGTGGCCTGAACCATTCTGGCGGATAGAAATAGATGGCAATGCTCCTTTGAATTCAGGTTCAGCCGGCGCATTTCCAGTGACAGTCCGGACCAGATATTTGTTTTCTTTGGATACACATTTGCAAAGAGCCAGAATATTAGCGGTTAATTAGATTAAGTATACATTAATAATAACAATAAATAATGATTCATAACATGAAACAGTATTTTAAATACCTCATTCTTTGGGGAATGATTTTTTTTCCTGCGTCGTTGCTGGCGCAAACTATGCTGAAAGGAACAGTGACCGATGCCGGCGACGGATCTACGATGCCGGGGGTAAACATTCACATAAAAGGGACCACTCGTGGAGTCATTACCGATGCGACCGGAAATTATCAAATCGAAGCATCAGCCTCTGATGTGCTTGTATTTTCGTTTGTTGGATATATCACGCAGGAATTTGCAGTGGAAAACCGTACGCAAATAGATGTACAATTAGAAAGCGACATCATCTCTATTGATGAAGTTGTGGTAGTAGGTTATGGAGTGACCAAGAAGAGCGACCTGACAAGCTCCATTGTCAAGGTGAAAGGAGACGACCTTAGGACGATGTCGACAGGTAATGCGACCATCGCCTTGCAGGGGAAAGCGCCCGGCGTACAGGTAGTTGCCCAGGGCGGACAGCCGGGAGCCGTTCCTAAAGTATTCATTCGTGGTTTCACGAGTCTTAACCTGACAACAGATCCATTATTTGTAGTAGATGGAATGCCCAGAGGTAATGACATCAATTTTCTAAACACCAACGAAATAGAAAGCATTGAGGTCTTGAAGGACGCATCAGCGAGCGCTATTTACGGCAGTTTGGCTTCCAACGGGGTGATCATGATCACCACCAAAAAGGGTATTGCAGGTAAACCAGTGTTCAATGTAGATATGACTTATGGTTTGCAGTTGATGAAACAGCCAGTCGACATGTGTAACGTTCCGGATTACATCACTTTCATGAATACGTCATACGCAAATGCCGGGCTTGGTCAAATTCTGGATCCCGCTCTGTATGCAGGCCGTGAAGCTACTGACTGGTGGAATGCCTGTGTCCGTAAATCTTCCCCGCAAATGAATGCAAGCATTGGCATACAGGGAGGAACCGAAAAGCACAGGTATTCGGTGAGCGTTAATTACTACCAGCAGGACTCGTTCTACGAAAAGGGTAGTTGGAATAAATTCACTGCCCGTGTTTCCAATGATAACGATTTTGCCAAATGGATATCCGCAGGATTTACGCTGGCGCCACGCTACGAACGTTCGGGATGGCCTGGCGCTGCCAGTCTCACCGATATGTCCAATGTATGGGTGAGTAGTATGCGAATAGATCCAATTACGCCAATTTACAAGCCGGCAGATGAACTCACCGGAGATGAAAACGAGTACAGTATTTATAGTTTTTCCGACCTGAGTTATGTGTGGAATCCTGTGGCTATCATCAAACGGCATTTTAACAAGATTGAAAATAGCGCTTTGGGTGGTACGGCATATATTGATATCAAGCCTATTAGCGGATTGGTTTTCAAATCGATGATCGGTTATGACTTCAGGTTGTATCAAAGAAACGACTTCATACCCAACTATGTAAGCGACGCTGCACACGACAAACGGGATCAGAACCAGGTATACCGCGAACATAACCTGTATTCCTCGTATTCATGGCAGAACACATTGACTTATATGACGTCATTTGACAGGCACCATTTGACGGCAATGGTAGGTACTACCGCCGACCGTAACAAGGAAAGTTTACTTAATGGCAGTAGAGACGCTCTTCCGAACAATAGCGATGTTTTGCGCGAAATCAATGCAGGTACCACGCTTCATAATGTCAATGGTAGCTCGGCCATGAATTCGCTTTTGTCATACTTTGGACGCGTCAATTATAATTTCGATCGTCGTTATTATCTTACAGCAACTTATCGCCGCGACGGTTCATCAAAATTCATGCCGAATAATAAATGGGCGACATTCCCGTCGGCTTCCGCTGCATGGCAAATCAGCAACGAGGATTTTATGAAATCGCTCAGCGATATTGTCAATTCACTAAAATTACGCGTCGGTTGGGGGCAAGTGGGTAATCAAAATCTTCTCGCCACTATATATGAAGCGCGTCTGGGGATGAATTATTATGTTTCCAATGGCGCACCTGTGAATACTGCTGTTATTCAGACCAACAAAAACGAAGACATCAAATGGGAAACTGTAGAGGACATCAATTTTGGCGTTGACTTTGGTTTATGGCAGAACAGATTGAGCGGCTCAGTAGAATATTACGTGAAGAATACCAAGGATATGATATTTCGAAGATCGTATCCGTATTATAGCGGATTTCCGCAAAATGCGCAAATATGGTCAAATGTTGGTTCGATGCGTTCGAAAGGTTTTGAATTTTTGCTGGATTACAAAGACAATGTTCAGGATTTCAGGTATAACGTAACGCTAACCTTCACCACATTCAATGTTACGGCCACTACGCTTCCCGACGGTTCGAAAATATTATATGGCGACAATGAAAAAACACGTACCGAAGAAGGAATGGACCCCGGTTATTTTTACGGTTACAAGGCTGATGGTATCTTTCAGAATTGGACAGAAATTAACGCGCATACCAGCGAACACGGCGATCTTCTGCAATCTGCCGCGCGTCCCGGCGACATACGGTTTCTTGATCTTAACGGTGATGGAGTACTCAATGGAGAAGACCGTACCAAAATTGGTTCTCCGTGGGCAGACTTCACAGCCGGGCTTACCATTGCCCTTGAATATAAGGGATTCGACCTGCTGGCAAACTTCTATGGCAGCTATGGAAACGACCTGGTATATCAGACAAAAAATGATCTCTATAATGGTATCAGTGGACACAATCACGCAGCCGATATCCTTCAAAAAGCATGGCATGGAGAAGGAACGTCAAATGATATACCTATTTTATCCAGAAATGACCCAAACCAAAATTTTGTCAGGTTCTCTTCGTTTTACATTGAAGACGGATCGTTTTTACGTATGAAAAATTTGCAATTGGGATATACATTGCCTGGTAAACTGACCGGCAACTGGGGTATTTCCCGTTTACGCTTTTACGTATCCGGGCAAAACCTGTGGACGCTGACCAAATTTAGTGGAATTGAACCTGAAATAGGCGGAAACGTGTTAAATTTCGGTTTTACCGGTTGGAACTATCCGGTATTGAAATCCGTTCATTTCGGTCTTAATCTTAATTTTTAATTATACATTATAACATAAATAGACATGAAAAAGAGATTATCAATATTTGTTTTTTTAACGTTGTTCATTGTGATGAATTCATGTAAAGACTTCATCTATAATGATATCAGAGGCACGCAAAATCTGGACGTGTATTTCGATAACGCCTCTGAATGTCGTACTTTTGTCGATGGTTTGTACAAACGAATGATATTTCACGACGACTGGTGGCAACTGTTATGTCCGCGTTTAACCAACGAAACAGCGACCGACGATGCATGGTATGGAAATACCCAGGACAATGCAAGTGATTATTATGCATGTGCGCATTATGACGTCACCCCTATGTCGATGTGTCGCATGAACGAGCTTTGGAGATTCCGATTCGAAAACATATCCAATTGTAATCATGCCATTGCCCGTATACCCGAATCGTCCATTGACGACGCACTCAAACCGGTATTAGTAGCAGAGGCAAAATTTTGTCGCGCTTATAATTTACTTGAACTGGTATGTAATTTTGGAGGTTTTCCATTGATCACTGAACCGGTAGGAACAAGTCAGTTGAACAAGGAACGGGCTACAGCAGAAGAAGTATATGCACAAATCATTTCTGATCTGGAAAGCGCAGCAGCATCGCTTGATTATTTAGATCCAAAAGCTGCGTTGGGACGCGCTACCAAAGGATCATGCGAGGCATTGCTGGCGCGAGCATATCTGTTCAAGGGCGATTATACCAATGCCTTTAAGTATGCCGACAATGTTATCAAATGTGGAAAATATTCCCTTACGCCGAATTTTATTGACGTTTGGAGTGTGAATAATCACAACGGCGTAGAATCTATTTTCGAAGCGCAAACTACAACGGATAGACCGGGAGGAGTAGGTCTTGGCAATAAACTTAGTACAGTTGCTGGAGCTCGTGGTCAAAAAGTTACTGAATATCCAAGCGGACTTGCCAGTGATGTCATGGACGGTTGGGGATGGTGCATGCCAACTTCCGATCTTGAAAACTGTTATCTTTCAGAAAATGACGATATTCGCAGGAAAAGTACCATCACTAAATTTTATGAAGCTGTTTATGGCGACGAAATACTCAATCCTAACTATTATTTTAATCCGGAGGCCAATAAATCGCAACGCGTCATTCGCAAGTATTATATACCGATAGAAACGCGACGTTTGTTACAAGATAAATATCAGCAGGCGCCACTGAATATAATAGCGCTTCGTCTGGCAGAGATGTATCTCACACGCGCCGAAGCGGCTTATCATCAGAATAATCCCTCGCAGGCGCTTAGTGATATGAATCTCGTCAGAGATAGAGTGAGCCTCGACCCAAAAACAGGGTTGACGGGTAATGACCTGCTTTATGCTATCTGGAAAGAACGCCGCATGGAACTTGCATTCGAAGGAATTCGTCTGTACGATTTACGCAGACAAATTGATCCTGTTAGCGGAAAACCTATGATTGCTGTTGTAATGGGCCCCAACGGTACGTTTGTGAAATACAATACCGGTCCGGATGCTGATCCTGATGAAGCGGGCAATACCCGCGAGCGTCAGGACAAGGGTATCATGTTCGATGAATCCAAACATTTGTTGTGGCCAATACCTCAGGCGGATATAGACCGTAGCATGGGAGTGATCAAGCAAAATCCGGGATATAATTGATAAAAACCTAAGACCTGCCTGGTTTCGTAAACCCGGCAGGTTTTTTGTGTTATTTTTAAGCGTCCGGAACAAAATATAAGATTCCGTCGCGGGCTGTGATTAGTTTTGTAGGAAAATTTAATGAATAAATGATGAAAAAAGTATATTTTATTTTTTGTGTAATGTGCTTGCTGGTATCTTGTGATGAACAACCAACAATCCATGTATCTAACCTCCGCTGCGAACAGTTGATTGATCCGCAAGGAATCGACAACACTATGCCCCTGCTTTCGTGGGAAATCGCCTGTGACAGTCGTGGTATACAACAAAAGAATTTCCACCTGCTTGTGGCTTCGTCGCTTGAAAAACTCAATGCCGGTGAAGGCGATCTTTGGGATTCGCAAAACGTAAAATCGAATGCTTCTGTAAATGTGCCCTATGGCGGTAAAAAACTCGAAAGCCGTACCACTTGCTATTGGAAAGTGAAAGTAGCCACCAACTATGGAACTTCGGAATGGAGCCAACCGGCATCGTGGAGCATGGGGTTGATGAACTCTGCCGACTGGCAAGCCAAATGGACAGGATTGGATAAAAGTTTTAAAGACGATGTGCTGGATCAACGCAATACGCGATTAGCAGCCCGCTATTTCCGAAAGAAATTTGACGCATCGCAAAAACCTCTTAAAGCCACATTGTATGTGAGTGGTTTGGGATTATATAAACTCTATATCAATGGAAAAACTATAGGTGATCAGGAACTTGCTCCAACGCCGACCGACTATTCGAAGGCAGTTAAATATAACCGTTTTGATGTAATAAATGAGTTGGTACAGGGCGAAAACGTTATTGGTATCAGTTTAGGCAACGGACGCTTTTTTACTATGAGTCATATAAGAGTACGGAATTTCGGGTTTCCAAAAATGATCCTACAATTGGAAATCACATACGCTGATGGAAGCAAACAAACAGTGGTGAGTGACGACTCATGGAAAGTAACCGCTGATGGACCCATTCGGGCCAACAATGAATTTGATGGCGAAGAATATGATGCCACTATGGAGATGCCCGGCTGGAATGCTTCCGGATTTGACGACAGTAAATGGTTACAGGCTGAATTAGTTGATGCGCCAGGAGGAACACTCGAAGCCCAACTGAACCGTAATATAAAAGTGATGGAGACTATACATCCGGTAAGCATCGCTCAACCCAAGCCTGGTATGTACATCCTCGACATGGGACAAAACATGGTGGGATGGGTAAGCATGAAGGTGAAGGGAAAGGCCGGCGACAGGGTGAAGTTACGTTTTGCCGAAATACTGCAGGACGACGGAACACTATATCTTGCCAATATCCGACGGGCATTAGTTACCGACATCTATACCCTGAAAGGTTCCGATACGGAAATGTTTGAGCCGGTATTTACCTATCATGGATTCCGCTATGTTGAAATAACCGGTTACCCGGGAACGCCTACCGTTAGCGATTTCGTTGGGAAAGTAGTGTACGATGAGATGGAAGTAACCGGACAATTCGAAACATCCGACAAAACCCTCAATCAAATCCATAAAAATGCTTATTGGGGTATCAGGGGTAATTATCGTGGAATGCCTACCGACTGCCCGCAACGTAACGAACGTATTGGCTGGCTGGGTGACCGAGCCGTCGGTTCGCACGGCGAAAGTTTCATATTCGGTAACTACAACCTGTATGCCAAGTGGCTCGACGATATTGCCCAGTCGCAACGCGAGGATGGCAGCGTCCCCGATGTAGCGCCTGCCTTCAAGAGCATCTACAGTGACAATATGACATGGCCGGGAGCATACCTCATCATCGCCAACATGCTTTATGAGCAATTTGGTAACAAAGAACCGATTGTAAAACATTACGATTCAATGAAGAAGTGGATGTCCTACATGCGCGAAAAATATATGGAAGACAACATCATGACCAAAGATACATACGGCGATTGGTGTATGCCGCCAGAATCGCCAGAAATGATCCACTCTCAAGATCCTGCTCGCAAAACCGATGCAGCGGTACTCGGAACAACATTTTATTACCGTATGTTATTCCTGCTCGAACGCTTTGCCAATCTGCTCGACAAGCTCGACGACGCCAGGGCCTTCGCCGATGAGGCCATCGTAGTGAAAAATGCCTACAACAAGAAATACTTTAACAAAGAAACGGCACAGTACAGCAACAATACAGTAACAGCCAACCTGTTGTCGTTGTGTTACGGCATGGTTCCCGACGAATATACCGACAAAGTATTTAAAAATATTGTGGACAAAACCGAAATAGATTTTAAAGGACACATAAGTACCGGATTAGTTGGTACCCAATGGCTGATGCGTGGACTTTCTGATCGCGGATGCGCCGATCTTGCCTTTCGTATCGCTACCAATCGCGATTATCCGAGTTGGGGCTATATGATTGAACACGGAGCAACCACTATCTGGGAACTCTGGAATGGGAACACCGCAGACCCCAGTATGAATTCGCACAACCATGTGATGTTGCTTGGCGACCTCATCGTATGGTTCTACGAATACCTTGCGGGCATCCAAAATGCAACGGGTAGCGCTGGATTCGAAAAAATTGTCATGCGTCCCTATCCGGTGGCGGGATTAGATTATGTGAAAGCATCATACCATTCGATACACGGACTGATCAAAAGCAGTTGGCAAAAGAACGGCGATACTTTCCAATGGGAGATTACCATACCTGGAAATACCACCGCCACAATTTATATTCCGGCAACGGATAAAACACAGGTAACCGAAGGTGGAAAAAAGGCCTCGATGGCTAAAGGTGTAAAATTTGTAAAGATGAAAGGTGAATATGCTGTGTACGAAGTAAGATCTGGAGAATATACTTTTCAGTCAAAACATTTTAAATGAAGTAAGTTTAAACTAATTAATTAAGAGATAATGAATAGAATTATTATTGTTATTGCGATATTATTGTATACAGGTACAACTGGTGCAGTACCCATCAATAAAGACCGCTGGGTGGAGATCGATTTGTTCTGGTTTGAAAGAACAAAGATGAAAGAGTCGTCAGAGGCATTCTGGACGAAAATGGCGCCATTATTCCGCGACTTGAACGGTGAAAAGGGTATTATCATTAATCTTGGCTGGTTGATGGATTTTGTGTTCGAATGGAACGGCGATATTAATTCCAAAATTTCCTTGCCTGCAAATATGGAGATTTGGAAACAGTTCTCCGATGAAGGCATACTTATCGGCAACTCCAATCAAAGAATCGACCAGTGGAATGCGAGGTTCAACAAAGCGCGTGAAGCGGAGGTAGTGGCCTACGAACCGTGGACATACAAAGACTTGAAAGATTTTATTGTGATTTTCAAGGGTGTGTCCAAAAAATACGGTATTACTGACTTGAAAGTTGGTACGTTTGTGCTTGGTTGGTCCATGATTTATAAGGGTACTGAATCAAAATTTATGGAGAAACATCCCAATTCATTCTATAGTGTGATGGGACGCGGGACATTCAATCCTGTTGCTATCCTACAAGCCGATAAATTCAAATATGGAGCATATCCCAACGGTATACCCGAAGGGCTTGCCATTACTGAATTTTTCGGCAACCAATGGGGCGACATGTCCAAAAAGGTGGGATTGGATGCTATCATTATCCGCGACAGTTCATTGGGAGGCGGTATTTATACTCGCACAGGGCCTTTCGGTTTTACAGCGTCCGATGATATTAACGAAAATCAGAAATTTATTGATGCAGGCGCTGCGTTAATACGTTTCACGAAAAAAGCGAATCCCAAAGCATTAGTCATTGGCTATTCCAACGCCGCCAGTGCAGTTGCCGATTGGCGCGTGAATCTATTCGATCTCGAATCCATTGCCAAAGAGGGTTATCTCGATGCTTATATTGACCAGTCGTGGGCAGGAGCGTTCAACGAATTTGGGCACCGTCCCCACACATCATGGAACATGCTTATATGCGGGTGGACATACCAACTTGCTTACATACTTTTGCATGCGGCCGTACTTTCAGAAACGCCGTGTAAACATTATATCCTGACAGAAACATTCGATGCATGGGAGTCATGGAATATTATCAACGGAGCGAGAGAACGTTTGCGTTGGGGTATATGGGCGTATACACATGCAGCTGTCAAAACTCCCAACGGGCTTAAATTTCCTGCAGGTTCGTATATATCATGGGCTAATCAGGCGAAACGCCTGCTCAACGAAGACGAGATAGAGTTCCTTGCTACTGAAACAAATGCTGCATTCCGTGATCTTGATAATATACAGGATATAAACGGCCCTACATTGGTCTATTGCCGTAGCGCTATGGAGTGGCAGATGGCCAATAAACCTAAAGAGATGATCAAAGAATGGATCGACGAACAGGCAGGTAGCCTGATGAAGTGGAACGTACCCATATTATCGGCCGCAAGAGTTGAAAACCTCGACAAAATCAGCAGCGATATGTTTTTTATCCAATCGCCTGTCCACCTAAAACCTGTGGAAAAAGCAATGGTTGAAAAAGTTATCGCATCAGGCAAGTCGGTAATGATCACAGGCTCTCCGGCAAATGGGATTGATCAATCTATACTTGATAAGGTTGGATTATCGAGTACAGATAAATTTCATACAAAAACAGAATACAGAGGGTCGTTAGGAGGTGTACAAAATGAACTTACAAAGGGATTGGAGAATTTGTTCGTTGTCAATCACTTCTTTACAAACAACAAACTCGATGCTAAAGTGGGAGCGGAGGTCATCTATTCTGTGTCCGGTTCACCGGCATTAGTCAGGAAAGATAACCTTATTATTTGGGATCCGCCTGAGTTGTTAAACAATGTTCCTGAAGCCGGCAGAAGAGGGTATCCTCCAACAGATGAAGTTGTAGGATCATCAACCCCTTATGCTGTGTTATCGAGGCTTGTGAATGATGAACTTGAAAAAGAGGGTAATTTCAATTCTATATTTTATGAGGCCACCAATCCTTTGTGGTGTGGTTCATGGATAGATAAAAAAGGAGATTTGATAGTATTAACCGCCGAGATAGAGGAAGGCCTCGACCATACGGACAAAGGATACTCTTCAGCCAGGATAAATTTTCCTGCAAATTTTAAAGGACGCACGTTTATTATCGATAAATGGAGTCCGATACGATACGTAGCGCCCGACAATAATTTTAATGTAACATTGAGAAAAGGTGAGAGCAAATTATTTGAAATAAGAAAGGTAAAGTAAGTAGTATTTATATTTAAAAGGATATTTAAAATGAAATATTTATTGAAAAAGTCATTAATTTTAGTTGCGATCATTTCATTAGTCACAAGTTCAACAGTCTTCAACATCAGTACAGTAACGAGCGTAACGGTTGATCCTTCCGTTCAGTATCAGACGTTTGAGGGCTTCGGGACGTCAATGGCGTGGTGGGGAAACATGATCGGTAATTTAGACGGGCCAGGCCAAAATGATATGAACAGGAAATTAAGAGATGAAATTCTCGATCTGGTTTTTAGCCCTGTGAACGGGCTAGGATATACGATATGTAAATATTATATAGGCGCATGTGAAAATCCGAACTGCCAACATGGAAAACACATGCTTCTCTCAAGAGAAATGGAAGGATATACAGATCCCACAACTCGCTTATACGACTGGACAAGGGATGCAGCACAAAGGTATTGTATTCAATACGCTAAAAATAATTATAACATCACAAGATTTGAGGCGAACTTATTGTCCGCTCCGTATTATATGACAAACAGCGGCTGTGTTTCCGGAGCCATTGCGGATGAAACATGTAATTTAAAGGATGATTGCTATGATGATTTCGCCGATTATCTTACCGAGATCGTCAAATTTTTCAAAGATGTGGTGGGGATCGAATTTGCTACGATCAGCCCCTTCGGCGAACCCGAGGAGAAAAATTTCTGGAAAGCTGGCGGCACTCAGGAGGGTTGCTATTATACAACAGAACAACAGGTCAGATTTGTAAAAAGTCTTCATAAATCTTTAATCAGCAAAGGACTTTCGACTACCATCAGCGTGATGGATGCTTTTCACATAAACGCATTCAATACCCAGATAAAAGATTATATGAGCGACGGAGTGTTTGATCAACTTGGAGCGTTAGGCTCGCACGCATACTATGGCTCGCTTTCGAACCGCACGCAGTTCCGCGATATAGGCGAATCATATGACAAGTATACGGCTATGACCGAATCCTGCCATACCGGTCTTAGAAAAGTCTGTGATTATCAGAACATGGTGTCCCCCCTTCGTATGGCGTTCCAGATAACAACGGATCTCCGGGACATGGGCGTCAAGCATTGGCTTGACTGGGAACCCATCAATGACAGGAATTTCAATGAACGTAGTTCCTCGACCTGGGGAGGTATTCATGTCTATTACAAAGACGAGGTTTTGGCGCCCGATCATAGACAATTTCCTGACAGGGTAATGAAAAAAGGAGAATATACCGTATCCAAACAGTTTTATGCAAAAGCCAACTACACCCGTTTTATCACGCAGGGTTACAAGATCATCGACGCGAATGACCCATGTACGCTTACCGCGCTCAATCCTGAAACAGGTGATCTGACCGTCGTTGTGTACAACTCGACTGAAAGCGCGAAAGATTACATCTTTGACCTGACGAAATTCACCTCCCTCAACGTAACGGTCGAACGTCACAGAACGACTTATACGCAGGATTTGGAAAAACTTGTTAACTTATCGGTATCCAACGGCTCGTTTTCCGATAATATACCTGCTGAATCCATTACCACTTACGTTATACACGGCGCCAAATATGTTGGCCCGATGGTCAAAAACGTGAATGACGGCGTCGTCGGGACAGGCTTCAACAAAATCAATTATGTAGGGAACTGGGGATACTATCAGTATCCCTCCACAACCTCCGAATGGGCATCTAATGTCAACCCTGCCGGGTATTTCAAAGATTTCAACAAAGTATACTATGGCGACAGTGGATTTTACGGAAATGACAACTCGTGGACAAGCGACGCTGGCGATTACGCTGAAATAAAGTTCTGCGGCAACCAGATAAAGTTCTACGGTGAAAAGAAACCGGGACGTGGCATAGGCAACCTTTCCGTTACTGACCTCAGTGGTAAACCTGTCGCCGATTTCAACGGTAGAACCGTGCCAACCTTTAATATTGATTATTACTCTTCGTCGTCGACCGAAGGGGTTTTGTTGTACACAAGTCCTGTGCTTCCCAATGGAAATTACATGCTGAAACTTACCAACACGGGGAGAAAGAATCCTTTATCCAACGGCACTCAGATCACTGTAGACCGCTTCCAGGTGATCAGCGGCATGTTCACCAAGACGGAAACTTCCGGTAAATAGAAATTTTTCGAAGGTTTTAAGTGGATTTAGGCTTCTGAAGATCATTTTTTTGAATATAGAAATCCTTTACAGGTTAATTAAACATGAAAACAGCCACATTAAAAGTACCTCTATTGATCTGTTCTACAGCGTTTCCTGTTATTCAGGGATGCAAAGAATCAATCCCCGAACAACTTCCAAACATTCTTTGGCTCGTTTCCGAAGATAACAGTCCGTTTTTAGGCTGTTACGGCGACATGTTCGCCACATCGCCCAATTTAGACAGACTGGCTTCCGAAGGATTTTTATATACGCACGCTTATGCCAATGCCCCCGTGAGTGCGCCTACCCGCAACACAATCCTTACGGGTGTTTATGCTTGTTCCTCAGGACAACAACATCAGCGCAGCCAATATGACAAGTCGGACGTAATACGTTGTTATTCCGAATTTCTACGGGAAGCGGGTTATTATTGTACCAACAATTCAAAGACGGACTATAACATCAATCCCGCCCAAACTACAGGAATTTGGGACGAATCGAGTAATAATGCGCATTATAAAAACCGGAAACCCGGACAGCCTTTCTTTGCTGTGTTTAACTGTGGAATCACACACGAAAGCAATATCCATAATTGGATGCCTACGGAAAAACTCAGGCATGATCCGCAAAAAGTAAAACTTCCACCGTATCATCCCGATACTGAAGAAATCAGGCACGACTGGGCGCAATTTTATGATGCAATTGAAGATATGGATGCGTGGGTGGGTGAATTGTTGCAAGAGCTGGAAAAAAGCGGTGAAGCAGAAAACACAATCGTGATATATTATGGTGATCACGGCGGTATTTTACCTCGTGGTAAAAGATTTTTGTATGAAACGGGGACACGTGTTCCGTTTATCGTCCGTGTTCCAGAAAAATACAAATATCTGTATCCTGCAAAGAAACCCGGAACGAAAGTTGATCGTTTAGTCAGTTTCGTTGACCTCGCTCCCACACTGTTAAGTATTATTGGAACAAAAATTCCCGATTGGATGCAAGGTTATGCCTTTTTGGGAAAGCAAAAAACCACTGATCCGCAATATGCATTTTTGTTCCGTGGTCGCATGGACGAACGTTATGATATTTCCCGTTCTCTACGCGACAAGAAATATCGTTATATCCGTAATTATATGCCACATCGCATTTATGGGATTCGTAATAACTATCAATGGCTGGCGCCGTCAATGCGATCGTGGGAACAAGAATATCTTGCAGGACAATGTAACGCTGTGCAGTCGATATTTTGGAACCCAAAACCTGCGGAAGAACTGTACGATACGGAAAATGATCCATGGGAAATAGATAATTTGGCGACTGATCCCACATACCGTGTAACGCTCGAACGAATGCGGGCAGCACATAATGCTTTGGTAAGCGACATCCTTGACACCGGCTTCATTCCCGAAAGCGAATATGAAATTCGCTGCAAGGAAATGTCGTTGTATGATTATATGCGTGAAGCGAATTTGCCGTATTCCAAGATACTTGAAACCGCTAATCTTGCATCTAATGGTGATAGAAACAATCTTGAACGGTTATGCGAATTGTTACAAAACGACGAAAGTATCATCCGCTATTGGGCTGCAATCGGATTGCTGATTTTGAAAGATGATGCTACGAGTGCGATTCCTCAACTCAAGAAAGTGCTCGACGACCCATCGCCTGACGTGGCAACGGTTGCAGCAGAAGCACTTTATTACTTGGGTGAAAAGGAATTAGCCATCGACTTAATTTTGAAAACATTAGAGCATTCCAATGCGTGTGCCAGAAACTTTGCATTGAATACGCTTGAATACACCGGAGAGAATAGTATGAAAGTACAAAAGGCCATCATCGATCTGGAAGAAAAATCGAAAGACGATACAGACCCTATGCGCTTTGATTTGTGGACAATCTCCTGGCTAAAGGAAAAATGGGAAATAAAATAATTGGAAATATTAAATGAGCAAAACAAGTATTATTTGCAGCGTTTCTTTATTAAGTGCGGTAGGTGTATCGTGCGACGATAATCAAAAATTGTCCCCAAAGCCTAACATCATTTATATCCTTGCTGATGACCTTGGATATGGCGATTTAGGATGTTATGGGGGAGTAAAGATTGAAACCCCGAATATCGACCGACTTGCCGCTAATGGGATGCGGTTCATGCACCATTATTCAGGTTCGCCCGTATCTGCCCCAACCCGTTGTATCACACTCACAGGGTTACATAGCGGTCATTCATATATTCGAGGAAATGATGAAATGGGAGATAGAGGTGATGTGTGGAATCATGCCGCTATGCTGGCCGACCCATCTTTAGAGGGACAACGTCCGCTTCCGGCGGGAACAGTCACTTATCCGTTGCTCCTCCAACAGGCGGGATATACTACCGCTTGTGTCGGTAAATGGGGATTAGGCTACCCTGGCTCGGAAGGCACACCCAACAAAATGGGGTTCGATTTCTTCTATGGATATAACTGTCAGCGCCAAGCCCATACCTATTATCCACCGTTCCTGTATCGTAACGACCAACGCGAATATTTGCCCAATGAACTGTTACCGCCAGACACCAAACTCGACGAAGGTGTTGATCCTTACGACGAAAAATCCTATGCAAAATTTACCCAGAAAACATATAGCCCTGATCCAATGTATGTTGAAATCTTAAATTTTGTTGAGAACAATAAAGACAAACCATTCTATCTTCACTGGACCACTACAATACCTCATGTAGCGTTACAGGCTCCTGAGCAGTGGGTAAAATATTATGTCGAAAAATTTGGAACGGAAGAACCCTATATCGGTGACAGAGGGTATTTTCCATGCCGATACCCCCATGCTACCTACGCAGCCATGGTTAGTTATCTGGATGAACAGATTGGCGGATTGGTTACAAAACTTAAAGATTTGGGCATCTATAATAATACAGTAATTATTTTCACCAGTGACAATGGCCCAACATCCGCCGGCGGCGGTGATGCACCCTGGTTCGACAGTGCACATCCGTTCAAAAACGAACCGGCGTGGGTAAAAGCAACCCTGCGCGAAGGCGGCATCCGTGTACCGATGGTTGTTACGTGGGAAGGAAAGATAAAGCCCAATACCCAAAGTGATCACCCATGTGCTTCGTGGGATATTATGGCAACTGTGTGCGAACTGGCAAATATTGAAGCCCCCGAAAACGATGGAATCAGTTTTGTCCCCGAACTGTTGGGTAAGAAACAAAGAGAACATGAATACCTTTACTGGGAATATCCGGAAGGTGGCGGTTCGAAAACCATTCGCATGGGGAAATGGAAGGGATTAATTCTTAATATCCGAAGTGAAGGAGAAGAAGATATGATGTTGTTTGACCTTGGAACAGATCCCAGAGAACAAAATAATGTAGCTTCTGAATATCCGGATATCGTAAAAACCATGCGTAGAACTATGGAAAAAGCACATGAGGAACCGATAATTAAGAGATTCACATTTTAATACATTTCTTTGTTTGGTTTTTTATATCGATCATATTCTTATGAAGTTAATTCCAAAAATAACGTGCATCACAGGATTATCATTTGTTGCTTGTGGGTCGTATGCCCAAAAACGTCCAAATGTTGTATTAATCAATATTGATGATTTAGGGTGGACAGATTTGAGTTGTAAAGGAAGTCTGTATTACGAAACTCCTAATGTTGACAGGTTGAAACGTTCTGGGGTATATTTCAGTCAGGCGTATACGGGCGCAGCAAACAGTGCTCCTTCGAGGGCTTCCCTGATGACCGGACAGTATACACCCCGACACGGAATAT
>Ga0082212_10001677_pt1 | contig 32570 bp, 31 predicted proteins | sample TergutNt197P3_FD_71548 | JGI IMG/M metagenome (GOLD analysis project Ga0082212, IMG submission 71548) | Neocapritermes taracua P3 segment gut microbial communities from Petit-Saut dam, French Guiana - Nt197 P3 | ecosystem: Host-associated > Arthropoda: Insects > Digestive system > Gut ... | reverse complement strand
GGAGTTAGGCACTTACTCCCGAAATTCTGCGCAAAATGGCAAAATTTTTGTACCTTCGTATTCCCACTCAAAACTCAAGACTCAAAGCTCAAAGCTCCGGCTTGTCCGGGTTAGGAGTTAGGAGTTAAAAAGAGTTTTGGAAAAAAGCGGGGCTTTCCTTGTTTATTAAATCGATAAAACGCGGAGCGTTTTTTCAACAACTCCTAACTCCAAACTCCTAACTCCTAACTGTAGATGAAATAAAACTACCTTTCAAGGGGGGAAATCAGTGTGCAGGATACGTCGATTATTTTCTTTCTAACTGCTTTAGCGATAGTGGTCACGATTTTGCACACCTTCCTGAAGCAGGCAGGTCGGGAAGAATATGCCTATCTGACAGTATTGGTAGGTCTAACCATTGGCTTGTTGCGGGTATTACCTCTCATACAACAACTATTTGAAGGGGTACAACAAGTCTTTAGATTATATTAGAATATTCTTTCCCCCGCCTCCGGCGGGGGAAAGAATGCGGGAAATAGGGCGGGAAGAATATGCTTATTTAACGGTATTGGTAGGTCTAACCATTGGCCTGCTGCAGGTATTGCCTCTCATACAGCAACTGTTTGAGGGGGTCCAACAAGTCTTTAGATTATATTGAATTGGTGATGCATGTGGGCAACATTTTCCCTATAATCAGCTTGGCTATAATTATTACGATCCTGGCGGTTTTTCTCAAGGAAAATCAACTGCCTTCCGGGGCTATGCTGCTGGCCTTGGCCGGGGGCGCCTTGATTTTTTTACGGCTTTTACCGCCATTAAGAGAATTACTGGCTCTTTTGGAGAGCCTGGCCAGCAAAACCAGCCTTAACAACTACTATTTGGTGGTGGTGATGAAAATCATTGCCGTGGCTTATGTGGCGGAATTTGGCGCCCAAGTCTGCCGGGATGCAGGCCAGGGCGCCATGGCCCTAAAAGTAGAATTTGCCGCCAAAATCAGCATCATGCTCCTGGCCGTACCGGTAATGGCCGCGATCCTGGAATCAGTGATCCGCTTATTATCATAAGCGGAATTGAGAATTGAGAATGGAGAATGGAGAATGAGAGGTGTTTTTGCGAAGCAAAAATTAAAAAAGCACTTAATTGTTTTTTCGCGGAGCGAAAACTTCCAAAATTGTCAATTGTCAATTGTCAATTGTCAATTTCGGCCCAAATTGGCTGCTATCCTATTTCTCATAGCATTTACCCTAACTCTGGCCTACTCCCCGACACCGCCTGCCCTTGCCGCTTCGGATCAGGGACAAGCTGCCGATCTTTTGGATTTGGAGCGGAAACTGGATCTTTCTGCTATGGAGCAGTTTTTGCAGCAGATGGATGATCAGCTGCAAAACTATGCCAAGGATTTTAGCCTCCGGGGTATCTGGGCGGATTTGCGTCAGGGCCGTCTCCATTTGGATCTGCCCGGTTTCCTGAAATTACTTCTCACGATTTTTGGCAAAGAGGTGGCAACCTCCGGCCGGCTTTTGACCCAGTTGATTGCTTTAGCTATTCTATGCCTTATAGTCAGCAATCTAAAGAACAATGATCAAGGGAAAATAGTCCTGCTCAGCCGGGGGGTAATATATTTGGTGCTAGCCACCATTGTTATTGCCAGTTTTTCCTTAACTATGGAAGCAGCCCGTTCTGCCATAGATCTGATGAGCGGCTTTCTATATGCAGTTTTACCTATATTGATGGCTCTCTTGGCTGCGGTGGGGGGTATTACTGCCGTAACTTTGGTACATCCCGCCATAATTTTTACCATTTCCGTATTGATCAACTTGATCCGTAATTTTATTTTTCCTCTGATTTATTTTTCCGCGATTTTGCGTCTGGTCAGCCATATTTCCCCTCGCTTTAATGTGGACAAAATGGCCGGTTTGTTCAAAGATATAGCCGTTGGGGCAATGAGTATCGGCCTGACTGTCTTTATCAGTTTTTTGAGCCTGGCCGGGTTGGCAGGGGCTTCTTTTGATGGTATTACCATTAAGGCGGCCAAAACAGCCAGCGGCATTTTTATTCCGGTCGTGGGGCGGAGCCTGGCTGATGCCCTGGATAGTGTCCTGGGTACCACTTTACTTTTAAAAAATATCGTAGGCATAGTGGGGGTATTGGGCATATTACTGATCTGTGCCTTACCTGCTGTCAAGATCCTGGTCCAGGTATTGATGTTCCGCCTGGCTGCGGCTGCGATTCAGCCATTAGGGGAAACGGAGCTAGCCAATGCTTTGAGCGGCCTAGCCGGTACTATGCTGTTACTGTTTGCGGCGGTGGCTGTATGCGGGTTGCTGTTTTTCTTTATTCTGGCGATCGTACTGGCGGCGGGGAACATAACTATGATGATGCGGTAAAAGCAGGTAATAAGTAATAGGTAATAGGTAATAGGTAATAGGTAATAGGTAATAGGTAATAGGTAATAAGTAATAAGTAATAGGTAATAGGCACTTACTCCCGAAATTCTGCGTAAAATGGCAAAATTTTCGTGCCGCCGTATTCCTGCTCCTACTCAAAACTCAACATTCAAAACTCAACACTCCGGCTTGTCCGGGTTAGGTTTGGTTGGTTTTGCTTCGCAAAACTTTTATTAAATTAAAAGATTTTGGAGTTACTTATGTTGGAAGTTATAACAGAGATTGTGCGTAATGTGGCTATTCTTACTTTGCTTACTCTTTTTTTGGAGTTGTTGCTGCCTGATAGCCAGCTTTCCCGTTTTGTCCAGATGTTTATGGGTCTTTTATTGCTGGCGGCGGTGCTTAATCCTGTGTTGGGCCTGCTTAATCTGGGTGAGTTGCTCAATCCTGTGATGGCTGCGGCAGATAGCAGTCAGACGGCGGCTCTTATTCAGGAAGGGCAGGATTTGGCTTCGGATTTACAGCAAAGCGCGGGCCGGGAATACCTTCAGGGTTTGGGCAAACAAATGGAGGCGCTGCTTTGCTTCTATCCGGAAATAGAGGCGGTAGAAGCCAAAATCAATCTGGGAGACGGCGGCGCTATCAGCAAAGTGCAATTAAAACTGCTGCTGCCCCAAGAGCCTCGGCTTGAAGCCAAAGAGCTGATAGCATTGCGGGAAAAAGCTGTAGCGGTCATCAGTAACTTTTATAGTTTAGATCCGGAGATTATTAAGGCGGAGATTTATTCTGGCGGTTTGTATTAGTGTGGAGTGTGGAGAGTGGAGTGTGGAGTTGTGGAGGTTTTTGCTTTGCAAAAACATTTTATTATATAAAGGCTTTGCGAAGCAAAGCATCAACAACTCCACTCTCCACACTCCACTCTCCACACTTTACCCACTTTACCCACTTGACTGAGAGGAGGACCTATATGAGTTGGCTAAATAAAGTTAAAAGTCCTGAGGAAGATGGAAAAAAAGAGCGTTGGAAGTTGAGTAAGAAAGAGAAATCGCTCTTTATAAAGTTGGCTGCGATTTTGGTGGCCGGTCTGATTTTGATGCAGTTGGCTTCTGCTTGGGGAAACGGCAAAGTTGATGATGTCAGTCAGCCTGCTCCGGATGTTTTTAGTCCTCAGGAGGAAATTATTAGCATTGGAGAGGCGGGTTTAGAACAAAAGCTGGAGGAAATCCTTTCCAAAATTAAAGGCGCCGGGGAGGTGCGGGTGTTGATAACTTTTAAGCAAAGTGCCAGCAGCGAATATGCTTATAATCAGGAGGAAAGCAAAAACGGCCAGGATGAACGCCAAAGCCGGGAACTGGTGACCGGCAGTGGCGGCCCTTACCTTTTGTACCAGGAAGCACCGGGGGTGCAGGGTGTTTTGGTTGTAGCTGCCGGCGCCGGGGATACGGTGGTGCGGCAGCAATTATTCCAGGCGGTAGCCGGCATATTGGACGTGCCGGCGCATAGAATAGTGATAGCAGAGTCCGCTCCTGTTGAGCAGAAATAAATTTCCCTAAATCCAAATGAGCAATTATTCATGATTCATCATTTAGTATTTACTATTTTTTAAGGAGGACGTAAAACGTGAAAGTGACGCAAAAGAAAAAGTTTTGGGATAGTCCGGCTAAGAAATGGTCATTAGTCCTGGCTGTTTTGGCAGTGGCTTTTGTTGCCTATAGCCTGAGTGGGGACAGTCTTTTTGTTAATTGGGGCCAGGCTGTGCCGGTCATCAATCTGGTCCCGGAGGGTGTGGATGACCCCTTGGAAAATCTGGTCCCTGCTTTAGAGAGCGAAGATATCGGGACGGAAGAAGACAATGAACTGAGACCCAGCGGTTTTTACAGTAATTATCGCCTGGAACGGGAACGGGTACGCAGCCAGGAAATGGAAATACTATCTGAAGTGATAGCCGACCCGGCCAGCAGCGAAGAAATCCGGACGGATGCTCAGCGCCAGAAACTTGCTGTTGCATCTGCCATAGAGGAGGAGTTGTTACTTGAAGCTATGCTGATGGCGAAAAATTTTCAGGATGTGGCTGTCTTTGTCCAGCCCAGCCAGGTCACGGTAGTGGTTTCCGGAGCTGTTGACGGGCAGGAGGCGACAAAAATATCCGATATGGCGGCCCGGACCACAGGTGTGAATTATGAAAACATAGTGATCATTCCCCGAGTGGATTAAAACGCATTTTTTGTCGCATATTAAGCATGTTTTCAGGCATAATTGTTATTGTTTTTTCCAAAAGAATCTGATATAATCTAATTAAAAAACATACTAAAAAAAGGAGGAAGGGACTATGGATCAAATTTTTGAAGAAAAAAATGTATTGGAACAAGATATTGCCAGCACCAGTGTGGGTACGGTGAAAATTGCCAATGATGTGGTGGCTACCATTGCCGGCCTGTCTGCCATTGAAGTGGCAGGCGTGGCCGGTATGAGCGGCGGTGTAGTGGGCGGAATTGCGGAAATGCTGGGTATCAAAAACCTGACCAAGGGCATCAAGGTCAATGTCGGCGAGGAAGAAACTACCATTGATATTTTTGTGATCGTGGAATTTGGAGTAGCTATCCCGGACTTGGCGCAAAACCTGCAAAACGCCGTTAAATCCGCGGTGGAAACCATGACCGGTCTCAAGGTTATTGCCCTTAATGTGCATATCCAAGGGGTTACTTTCCCCCAGGGCCATCCGGCTATCAAATCCGATAAGGAAAAAGTTGAGATATAAGCAGCTAAACACATAGGGCTGGCTTTCCGGTCAGCCCTGCCCTTGTTTCCTTTGGGATTCCCCAATAGATGGACAAGTTCTTTGCTTCAATAGTTTTCGCGGAGCGAAAAGTTACCCGTATTCTGAATACTGAATCCTGAATACTGAATACTTGCGGACGAAGACCGCAACAGAGAGGATGTGAATTATTATGAAGGCCCTCAGGCGCGTATTTCTATTTTTATGGGCTCTGATCCTGATTTTTTTGGGTGTAAGTCTGCTGTTTTGTTTAGCCAACTCAGCTCTTCAATCCAATTTAAGCTGGTTTATTGAAGGGTTTCTCTTTAGCCGGAGCTATTTGGCAGCTACGGTGTGTATCTCTATTTGTCTTATTCTTCTCGGTATTTTTCATTTTATTTTATCTGCCTCCCGCGGCCAGGGCAAGGAGCGGACTTTAGCAATGGCTACCATTAGCAGCGGCGAGAGCGGGGATATTCAAATCAGTCTCCAAGCTCTGGATAATTTGATTCAGCGGGCAGCTCAGGGAGTGCAGGGGATAGTAGATACCAAAAATAAAATCAAGCCGGTGGATTCCGGCATAGCTATTTATATCCAGGCGGGGGTAAAGCCGGATATTTCTATACCGGATACTACTGTTTCCCTCCAACAAGAGGTAAAGCAGCATCTGGAAACTATGGCAGGGGTAAAGGTGTTGGAGATAAAAGTTTTGGTAAATACCATTGCAGCTGAAAGTAAAGTTAAAGCAACATCTTTTTAAAAAAAGAAAGGATTATGCTTATGGATATAGCGAAATGGTTAAACTATTTATGGGAGAATCACCGCGGCAAAGTGATCGGGGGGCTTTTGGGCCTTTGCTTTGGTTTATTTGTGCTTAAATATGGTTTTTGGCAAACCTTTTTTGTCCTGATTTGTGTGGTGGCAGGCTATATTATCGGCTCCCGTACTGATGCCGGGGAGATAGTGAAGGGCGCTATTACCAGGATTTTTAAAAAAGAGGATGGCAAATAAATTAATTACCGGGAGAGAGGCATGACTAGACATCTGGCGCGGGAAACCGCCTTGCAAATGTTGTTTCAGGTAGATCTGGGTCAAAACGAAGCAGGCATGACCGAGCTGACCGTGGAGGAAGCCGGCTTGGCGCCGGTATACAGCGATTTTTCCCGCCAGCTTTTCCGGGAGGCTTGGCAGCACAAAGAAGAACTGGACAGTCTGGTTTCCGACTATTGCTGTCAGTGGGAGCTGGACCGCCTGGCTAATGTGGATCGTAACATTTTGCGCCTGGCTGCCTATGAGCTGAAATACCAACGGGAAACTCCGGCTCAGGTAGTGATCAATGAAGCCATAGAGCTGGCGAAGAATTTTAGCACCGCCGAATCAGGGGCTTTCATTAATGGGATACTGGATAATATCCGCAAAGCTCAAGCGCTCGTTGAGCGCAATGCTGAATTATGAGTGCTGAGTGCTGAATTGTTGTATGTTTTCACTTCATGAAAATGATGGAATTAAAAGAATGGGCTTAACCCGGACAAGCCGGAGTGTTGAGTTTTGAATGTTGAGTTTTGAGTGGGAACAGGAATACGGCGGCACGAAAATTTTGCCATTTTATGCAGAATTTCAGGAATAAGTGCCTATTTGATTCTTGTTTTTGATTGATGTTGTGTGGGAGTAAGTGACAAATAAATGATTTTGGGTGTGGATACCAGCTGCTACACTACATCTTTGGCAGTGGTTGATGAAAATGCAAAACTGCTGGCGGATTGCCGCCAGCTTTTGCCTGTCAAAGAGGGCAGCCGGGGCTTGGCCCAGTCTGAGGCTTTTTTTAGTCATGTCAACCAATTGCCCCTTTTACTGACCAGGGTTTTTGCAGAGATATCCCCAAGAGAGCTAACGGCTATTGGCGTCAGCAACAAGCCCCGTTCTCTGCCCGATTCCTATATGCCGGTTTTCCGGGCGGGGGAGAGCCTGGCCAAGGCTTTATCTGTCAGTTTGGGGATACCTCTTTATTTTACCAGCCATCAAGACGGTCATCTGGCAGCGGCTCTGTGGTCTGCCGCCTGCGTTTGGGAGGAGCCCTTTTTAGCTGTGCATATTTCCGGGGGTACTACAGAGCTGCTCCTGGTCAGGCCGCAGTCCACAGGCTTTTGCCTGCAAATCGTAGGCGACTGCGATCTGGCGGCAGGGCAATTTGTGGACCGGGTAGGGGTGAACCTGGGCCTGCCCTTTCCGGCCGGGCCTCATTTAGAGGCTTTGGCGCTGAGAAGCGAAGGTAGTAAAATCAAGCTGCCGGTGGCAGTGCAAGGCAGCAAGATCTCTTTTTCCGGACCCCAAAGCGCCGCCGACCGGTTGCTGGCCCAAGGCGCAGAGCCTAAAGAGCTGGCCCTGGCAGTTTTCTTTACGATTGGCGAGAGCCTGGTCCGGGCGGTGGCAGCAGCTATTTCGGAATATAATTTGTCCCGGGTAATTTTTATGGGCGGGGTAGCCGCAAATAGTTTAGTAAAAGCTCATTTAACAGAGAGACTGGCAAGCCAGGCAGAGGTTGTCTTTGCTGATAAACAGTATAGCGGGGATAATGCGGTAGGGGTGGCTGTATTCGCTTCACGAATGCAAAATTCAGAGGCAGAATAAAGGGGATAGGAACCAGAGGATAGGGTGGGGTTTTGCTGTGTAAAAACAATTGTTATGAAAAGAATAGTAAATAAGAAAGATAGCAAATGTCTACTTTTATTGTCAAAAATAACCATAAAAAAGTATTGCTTTTGTCATACAAATTTACTATACTATTATCAGAACTACTTTGAAAGGGGTTTTTGTTATGGCTAAGACAGCAGTAATCAATGTCCGGACGGAACCGGCAATAAAAGAGCAGGTTGAAAACCTGTATAACAGCATGGGTGTGTCCCTTTCCGACGCGATCAATATGTTCCTCTATAAATCAATTGACTTTCGCGGGCTTCCATTTGATTTATGCCGCGAAATCCCTAATACCGAAACCATCGCCGCAATGAAGGAAGCGGACGACATTATTAGCGGGAAGGTGCAATCAAAGTCTTATTCATCTTTTAAGGATATGCTTAACGATGCCCTCGCCGATGATTCGGAGGACTAGACCGTGATTGAATCGAAGTTACTCGAATTAAAACAAACTACACAATTCAAAAAGGATTTACGGCGTATGTCTAAGCGCGGCGCAAATATGGATCTCTTGGATGAAGTCATCATATTGCTTCGGGAAAGAAAGTCACTCCCCGAAAAGTATAACGACCATCCTCTGACCGGCAATTGGTCTGGACACCGTGACTGCCACATCCAACCTGATTGGCTGCTTATTTATAGGATTGACAATGACGCTCTGATTATGACAGCCACCCGCACGGGTACCCACAGCGAGATTTTTTAAAAAGCAAACACAGATAAGAAATTGATTCTCCTGTCCGTTGTATTCCAATGTAAGGGCCATAATTATGCCATAATTCAGCAACCACAGGTTCATTGGCGCCAGTGTGATAAAATAACCCAATTGACTCAGGGAGTGCTTTGAAGTCAATTGGCTCACCGCTCATAGTAAAAAGTTATCAGAATATTTAGATTCGACGTGCGGTGCAATAATAATTTAGAAGGATAGTAAAAGCTGCTTATCCAAAAATGAGCAGCTTATTTGTTTAGTGGGTTTTCCAATCTCTATCTGAAGATACAGATTCTAAAATAAACGAAATGCTCTCCGGAAGGCGCTTGGTTTGCGGTGCGGGGATGTTTGCTCTAATTTGAATATACATAGTTTAAACCTTGACAATTCTGATTGTGCAGATTATAATACAGATATATATTTGACAGTCTGTATATTGGGAGGTTCATTATGTTCATTGGCAGGGAAAAAGAGCTGAGTTCATTATGCGAAAGATATGAAGAAAACAAATTCCAATGTATCATAATTTACGGACGCAGGCGTGTGGGAAAAACAGCTCTGATCAGCGAATTTATTAAGGATAAAAAGGTTTTTATGTATACCGGCCTTGAGATGGATGCCCAAAGAAACTTGGAAGAATTGAGTAAAGTTGTTTTTAAAAGCGATATTTATCCAACCGGAACCCTGGTACAAGGATATCAGACTGTTTTGGACGAAGTCTTTGAAAGAGCCCAAAAAGAGAAAGTGGTTTTTGTGATTGATGAATATCCTTACCTGGCAAAAGCATTTCCGGGAATATCGTCGCTATTGCAAGTCCAGATAGACCATAAATACCAGAATACCAATTTGTTCTTAATTCTGTGCGGATCGTCAATGTCTTTCATGGAAAAACAGGTTTTGGCTTATCAAAGTCCGCTTTATGGCAGAAGGACCGGACAAATAAAACTTTTGCCTTTTGATTTTTTTGCCGCAAAAGGGTTTTTCAGGAAATTTTCAGCGGAAGAAACGGCTGTTATTTACGGCATAACCGGGGGAACTCCTCAATACCTAAATCAAATCAATGAAAGTTTATCCCTGGAGCAAAATATTAAAAAGCACTTTTTGGATCCATCATCCTATCTTTTTGAGGAGCCGGCAAATCTCCTAAAACAAGAGGTCAGAGAGCCTGCAACCTACAATTCAATAATCAGCGTTATAGCTAATGGAAGCGCTAAATACTCAGAAATAGCTTCCAAGGTAGACGGCTCTTTAACTGAATACTTAAGCAATTTGATCTCATTGGGCCTGATCAAAAAAGAAACACCCATATATAAACCTTCACCGCAAAAAACGCTTTATAAGATCGAAGATGGATTATTTAGATTTTGGTATAGATTTATTGCGAAAAATATTTCTCAGCTTCAGCAAGGCAATATTGACAGGGTTTACCAAAAAATAAGCGGGCAGCTGGCAAATTTTATGGGCGTAGTATTTGAAGAGATCTGCAGGCAATATATGTGGAGAATGCTGCTTAGCGGTAATTTGCCTCTAGAATTTGATGATATCGGGCGCTGGTGGGGAAATGATCCGCGCAATAAGTGTGAAACCGAAATAGATTTATTGGCTTATGCAGGCAAGGAAAGCGCGATTTTTTGCGAATGCAAATGGACAAATGATAAAGTAGGCTTAGACATTTTGCACCTTTTGCTGGATCGCAGCGGATTATTCAGTTTTCCGGATAAATACTTTTATTTGTTTTCAAAATCGGGATTTACTGAAAGCTGTTGGCAAAAAGCAGGTTCTTTGCCCAATGTCAAGCTCATTGCCTTTACCGAAATGATAGAATAAGAAAAATGGAGAACACTCATGGAATTTTTAGATAAGCTTAATGAGGCCCAGCGTCAGGCTGTTACTGTTCCGGATGGCGCGGTTTTGGTGGTGGCCGGAGCCGGCAGTGGTAAAACCAGGGTGCTGGTGAGCCGGGTGGCCTGGTTGCTGACGGAAAAGCGGGTCAGCCCTTATCAGATTTTTGTTACCACTTTCACCAACAAAGCCGCCAGGGAAATGAAAGAGCGCCTGGAAAGCCTGACCGGGCTGGATGTGCGCCGCTTGTGGCTGGGAACTTTTCACTCTCTTTGCTGCCGGATCCTGCGCATGGAGGAGGAATTTTGTCCTTTTGATGCCAATTTTGTGATTTATGACGATGATGACTGTCAAAAACTGCTGAAACAAGTTGTAATCAGCTTGGAACTGAACCCGGAGAAATTTAAGGCCAAAAGCATGTCCTGGCGGATCGGCGAGCTTAAAAATAAACTGCAAACCCCATCTGATCTGCTGGAGTCGGCTAAAGATGACTGGGATAAATCTGTTGCTGCCATCTATAGCGAATATCAAAAGCAGATGCGCCATAACAATGCCTTGGATTTTAATGATTTGCTGATGGAAGCTGTACGCCTTTTTGAACAGCATCCGGGCGTTTTGGAACGCTATCGCAGCCGCTTTCCCTATATCCTGGTGGATGAATATCAGGATACCAACCATTGCCAATACCGCCTGATCAAACAGCTGGCCGGATCTAGCGGCAATGTTTTTGTAGTGGGCGATCCGGATCAGTCCATTTATGGCTGGCGAGGCGCGGATATTACCAATATCCTTGATTTCGAGCGGGATTTTCCCAGTTGCCGGGTAATAAACCTTACCCAAAACTATCGCTCCAGCCAGACTATTCTGGCGGCGGCCAATCAGGTGATCAGTAATAATACCGGCCGTCTGGAAAAGGATTTATGGACAGATAAGGGCATGGGTCAGCCGGTGATCAGCCACTCGGCCGCCAATGACCGGGCTGAAGCTCTTTATGTAATGGAAAATATTACCAAATTAGCTGCCGCAGGCCGGCCCTATAGCGATTTTGCCGTGCTTTACCGGATGCATAGCCAAAGCCGTTCTTTGGAGGAGCAGGCCATCAAATACCGGATCCCCTACCGGATTTTTGCCGGGATCAAATTTTATGAGCGCAAAGAGATCAAGGACAGCCTGGCCTATTTGCGGCTGGTAGCCAATCCGGCCGATGGGATCAGCCTGGACCGCATCTATAATGAACCCCGCCGGGGTATAGGCAAAACCAGCTGGGACAAGCTGACTATATTGGCGGCGGGCAGGGAACAAAGCGCCTATCAATTGCTCCAGGATCCGGAGGCTTTGGCCGATTTCAGTTTTGGCGCCCGGAGCAAGCTGCTGAATTTTGGCGGGCAAATCCGCTCCTGGCTCAGTTTTATCAGAGAACATGATTCCGTGGCGGAACTATTGGAGTATATCTGGCAAAGCAGCGGTTATTATCAAATGCTGAAAAATGATCCGGAGGGCGAAGACCGTCTGGAGAATTTGGCTCAGCTTTATAATGTGGCGGCGGAATTTGATGCCCGCCGCCTGGATGAAGAGGAGGATGAGGAAAGCTCCGGTTCTTTAGTGGACTTTTTGGCTCAGGTGGCTCTGGCTACCGATACGGATGATTGGCAGGAGGGCAGCGGCTCTTTGACCATGATGAGCCTGCATGCCGCCAAGGGCCTGGAATTCCCCTTTGTTTTTTTGGTGGGGATGGAGGAAGGGATTTTCCCTCATCAAAGAAGCCTGGACAGCGCGGAACCGGAGGAGCTGGAAGAGGAGCGCCGCCTTTGCTATGTGGGGATGACCCGGGCTATGGAGCAGCTGTTTTTGCTGCGAAGCCAGCGGCGGATGCTCTGGAACAATCTGCGCCACTATCCGCCTTCCCGATTTCTGGAGGAGATCCCCGATCATTTGCTGAGCCAAAGCGGCGGCGACCCCATTCGCGAAGCAGCCCTGGCCCGGCAAAAGCAAGAGCCTTCATTTCATAATATGGAAAAATTTACTATTCAAAAAGAGCAACCCAAAGCCCAGACGGCAGGGGCTATGCTCAATATAGGAGATAAAATTGAGCATAGCAAATTTGGCCTGGGGGTGATTATCAGTATGAGCGGCAGCGGCGATGATCTGGAAGTAGGAGTAGCTTTTCCGGAAGCAGGAATAAGAAAGCTGCTATGGAGATATGCACCGGCTAAAAAAATCTAGCAATAAGTAATAGGTAACAAATAGAGGGAAATGGGTATTTGGGCAAAAAAATGCTTTCCAAATAACATTGATTGTGATACAATGGGGCTATAACTACGAGGGAGGCTTTAGCATAATTAGAGAGGAAAATAGCAAAAAGAGCCGCCTTCATAACGAAGGCGGCTTCAGTAGTGGTTCATCAGCTATCAAAATCATTTACTTAATCTTTTAAGCACCCGATCGGAACAATTAATACGCCTTCTTTTGTTGTGTAGGCAATATCGCTTCCTGTTACAACCATCAAAAATTTAGGCTCTTTTCTCCCATTAGCTTTGATTTTATCCCTCAATTCGATTAATTTATTGGTAGCCTCTTTTATTTTTTTTGTCCCCAGCTTTGTTTGGATAAGTCCATACTCGCCATTATCAAAATGAATGACTTGGTCGCATTCCAGCCCATATCTATCCCGGTAATGTCTTAAAAATCCACCTCGACTGTTTGCATAGATTTTCAAGTCTCTATCAGCTAAATTCTCAAATAATAAGCCGAAAGAAATAGGATCCAAGGCCAGTTCTTTTGGTGAACACTGCAAAGCTGCTACGGCAATAGATGAGTCAACAAGGGCTTTCTTAGGAGATGTCCGGACATTTGTTTTACTGATAATGTTCGGATTCCATGCTTCAATTTCATCCGTTACATACAAGCGGTTAAGTTTATTGAGATATGACATTATTGTCGGGTCAGACACGTCGCCGTAGATATTCCTAATATCCTCATAAAGAGTTTTATCGGCTTCAATAGTGCAGACAAGCCTTGAGTATGCTCTGATTATTGCTCGGGTCAAGGCAGGGTTGATGTTTTTTTTCTCCTCATTTTCAATATCGCTTTCGCATAAAGCATCTAAATACTCTTTGGCAACTTTCAAGGCTAAATTTTCATCACTGATCTTGACTGCGGATGGCCAACCGCCCCGGCAAGTAAGGTAAGCTAATCTTTCATAGGTTATATCCGATTTTTGCCCATTTACTTCAATATCACCATCCAAGATACTTTTGAGAGAAATCGAACCATTTGAGTCCCCGCTTTCATATAAAGACATTGGGTACATGGTAACGAAAGACATTCTGCCGGTTCCTGAGTGCAAATCTTTTTTATCTTCATCATTAGGAGTTACAGAACCGGTAATTATATACAAACCCGGTTCTCCTTTCTTATCGACATCATATCTGATGGCGTTCCAAATATTAGGTATCAATTGCCATTCATCAATAAGGCGAGGCTTTTCGCCCTCTAATAATAATTTTATATTGTTCTCAGCAATTTCTTTGTATTTTTCTCCTTCGACAGGGTCTTGAAACTCTATACTGCTTTTGGCAATTTGTTCTGCTGTAGTAGTTTTACCGCACCATTTCGGCCCTCTAACAACTACGCAGCCCATAATTTGCAATTTTTCAGCAATGGTTTTGTCGATAATCCTTTTTATATAAGTCATAATGACCTCCCGCTGTTTTATGATAAACCTATTATAGGATATTTTAGTAATTAGCGCAAGCATTTTTGAATAATTAGTGGCTAAAAGTTTTAATAATTAGTTGCAGATTGTTTTAATAATTAGTGGTGGGTCTGTATCAAACATTGACAAAGACAGCCTTATAGCCTATAATTTTATCTGTCATGGGGGAGTGCAGAGGCTAGAAAGAACAGAGGAAAAGGAAAAAGGGAAAATACTATGGATAACCAAAAGTCAATCCAAGAACAAATGCAGGAATTAAATAGCCAGTTGGAACATCACAACCGAGCTTATCATGAATTGGATGCTCCGGAAATTAGTGATGCTGAATATGATGCTTTGCTGCGCCGGCTTAAAGATTTGGAGGAAGCCTATCCTCATCTGGCTGATCCGGACTCTGCCAGCCAAAGAGTGGGAGGCCAGGCTTTGCCTCAGTTTGCGCAGGTAGAGCATCCGGTAGCTTTGCTCTCCTTGGATAATGCCTTTTCTCCGGCGGAAGTGCTGGCTTTTATTAAGCGGGTGGAAAAGAATGGGACCCTTCAGCCCGCTTTTGTGGTAGAGCAGAAAATGGACGGGCTTTCTGTAGCCCTGACCTATCGCCGGGGGCGACTGGAAAATGCCGCTACCCGGGGGGATGGTTTGACAGGTGAAAATATCACCGCCAATATCCGTACCCTGGCTTGCTTGCCTCATCAGCTGCCGGATGCCCTGCCTCTTTTAGTGCTCAGGGGCGAGGTTTATATGTCAAAAGAGGCTTTTCGCCGTTTGAATCAGGAGCGGGAAGAAGCCGGGGAAAGTCTTTTTGCCAATCCCCGCAATGCCGCTGCCGGCTCTTTGCGCCAATTGGATCCGACGGTAACAGCCCAAAGGAAGCTGGATATTTTTATTTATGAAGTTCTGCTGGCCGAAGACAGAACCTTTACCCGCCACAGCGAGATTTTGCAATACTTGGCTGAACAGGGATTGCCTGTTAATCCCGAATATTTTTGCTCGGGCGATCCGGAACAAATTCTGGCCTATATAGCTCTCTGGGAGGAAAAAAGGCAGCATCTGCCCTATGAGACCGACGGAATGGTTTTGAAACTGGAAAATATTTCCAGTAGAGCGGGGCTAGGCGCCACCAGCAAATTCCCCCGTTGGGCGATCGCCTATAAATTTCCGGCAGAAGAAGGTAGGACCCGGCTTTTGGATATTCAAGTAGGGGTGGGCCGTACCGGAGCTCTGACTCCCCTGGCACTGCTGGAACCGGTGCGCCTGGCAGGCAGTTTGATCAGCCGGGCTACTCTCCATAATGAAGATATGATCCGCGATAAAGATATCCGGATCGGCGATCAGGTGATAATCCATAAAGCCGGGGATGTGATCCCGGAAATAGTACGGCCTTTGATAGATCTGCGCACAGGGGAAGAGCAGGTTTTTCAAATGCCAAAGGATTGCCCCGAATGCGGCTCCCGTACCCGGCGGGAGGAAGGCCAGGCGGCCTGGTATTGCACAAATGAGAATTGTCCGGCCCGGCTTATGGAACAAATTGCCCATTTTGTCAGCAAAAAAGCCATGAATATCGAGGGCCTGGGCCCGGCTATTGTCAAAATGCTGCTGGATGCGGGGCTGCTCTATGATCTGGCCGATATTTATGCTCTGCAGCACGAGGATTTGGCAGCCCTGCCCGGCTTGGGAGAAAAATCCGCAACAAATTTACTTTCGGCCATAGAAGCCAGCAAGAGCCTGTCCCCGGCCCGGCTCCTTTTTGGCCTGGGCATCCGCCATGTAGGGGAGCGGGCGGCAAAAACTTTGGTTGGGCATTTCGGCAATATCGATTTGCTGGGGGTAGTCTCCCCGGAAGAATTGACAGCCATCCCGGAAATCGGAGACAAGATAGCTCAAAGCATAGTAGAATATTTTACCAACGAAGAAAATATCCAACGCCTAAACCGCCTGCAAAATTATGGACTGACTTTGCAAGAAGAGCTGAGAGCGCCTAGCCAGGAAGGTCAATTGCAAGGCAAAACCTTTGTCATAACCGGCACTTTACCGGGCATCAGTCGCGAGGAAGCAAAAAAGATGATCGAGGTAGCAGGGGGCAAAGTATCCGGCTCTGTCAGCAAAAACACCGACTATTTACTGGCAGGAGAAAAAGCCGGCTCCAAACTGGAAAAAGCCGCCGCCCTGGGCATAGAAGTGATAGATTGGCCTGGGCTGGAGTCCGTCTTGGCAGGTGCTAATGAGGAATAATAGAAAAATTAGGTGGATGAAGCCTCCCTCACAGAGGGAGGTGGCGCGAAGCGCCGGAGGGAGCTCCCCCTAGTTGCAGGCACTTAGTTTTTTAGAGACACTTAATTGTGAATTGAAAGTCAGGTGGGTAGAGTGCATGAAACAGCCCTGGCAGAAAACATTTTAACTATAGCTGCTTCCGCCCTGGCGCCCTACAGGATAGAACGGGTGAACAAGCTGGTGGTCAAAGCCGGCTTTTTGGCTCAAATCATCCCGGAGGCTCTGGAATTTGCTTTTACTACTCTCAGTCAGGGACATATCTGCCAAGGGGCGGAGCTGGTGCTGGAGATAGAGCCGATCGAGGCTAAATGTCAGAATTGCGTAACAAAATATCAAAGCCGAAGCTTACCTTTAACCTGCCCGGTTTGCGGCGGTAATGTGGCGGATATAATCAGTGGAGATGAAATGTATTTAGACAAAATAGATTTCAACGAAGAATAGCTTTTAGTTTTTATGCTGTTCAGCTCTCTTTATCATAAAAAGAACTTCATCATTGTAATTTACATATGAAAGATTGACTTCAGGGTGGGCATTGTGAAAAACACGAAATATTTCATCTGCGAATCCTTGACCGATTAATCTTACCCCTTCGAAATCAAATATGACATTAACAAATTTTTCGACCTGACTCAGTAATCTCTTTGCTTGTGAGCGGGACATGAGTGTCACATCTTCCTCATCGGGCTTTAATAATTTTACCGGTATACATGTTTTACTAAAGCCGTAATCTTCCGGTGATTGAGTAAATCTGGCAAAGACATCCGAAAGCGTTTTTGAGTGATTCAGGTTTATTGTAAATGATACCATGGTTCCCTCATTATCCGGTGTTTCTTCATTAATCACATGATACAGCTCGTTATTATTAGCGTTTTCCCGGGCATAGAAGGCAATTCCTCCTGATTTGATTGAGAAAAAATCCCCCACCTTAGAAGAGAAGAAGATCCCCTCCCCCGAATGGCTTTGAGGATCTGTAGTAAATTTACCTTTTGCCAGTTCCAGCACCGCATGCCTCTCATCCCACAGTTGCAAGGCTGCTGTGATCTTCTTGAAAATACCAACTCCGTTGTCGATTATAGTAAATGCAATACTTCTTTCGGTTTTTTCTATTACAACTTCTGCTTTGGTTCCATTTGAATGTTCTATTGCATTATTCATGATTTCGAGAAACGCATATTCAAAATTTTCATACACAGTCTTTGGAATTTCACTAATAAACAGAAATGCCTTTTTCAAAACCATACTTTCATCTAACCCTGCTAATTCATAGGACAAACGCATTTCTTTTTTTGCCAGCTCGTATTGGTTTTTCTTTCTATCTTTCAAAATGGCTATTCTTCCTTCTTGTTCCAGTTTTTTGATGGCGGCATAAACACTTTTTGTAGTTATACCGAAATCTTGGGCAATTTCCTTGATGTTTACATCGCCGAGGGTATGAATTTGGTCTATTACAGCATCTTGCATTTCTTCCCGCTTATTTTTTGATAGTGACATTTGAAGGCGCCTCCTTATTAATAGTTACCTTATTTCGCTACTATAATAACCTTAAATCTTAAAAATGTCAAGATAATTATTCTGCGTATGAGTTTAAGTTGCTTGACAATTTAGTGAGATTTAGCTATGATTTCTTTAAATGGATTTTGAGGAGTGAACTTTAAGAAATGCAATTAACCTTATGCGCCCCCTGTCTGTTTGGTTTGGAGGGCCTGGTGAGAGATGAAATAAAGCGCCTGGGCATTACAGATGTGCAGGCGCAAAACGGGCGGGTATTGTTTGGTGGAGGGCCGGAGGAATTGGTGCGTGCCAACCTGTGGCTGCGTATGGCCGAACGGGTCCTGATCCAAATGGGCAGTTTTTATGCGGATAGCTTTGAGCTGCTTTTTGAGGGTGTAAAAGAGCTGCCCTGGGAGTCATTTATTCCGCAAAACGGGAGCTTTCCCGTTAAAGGTTTTTCTCTGGATTCCCAACTGTCCAGCATCCCCAGCTGCCAAAGTATTATCAAGAAAGCTGTTGTGGAGCGTTTGAAGCAATGCTATGGAATCAATTACTTTAACGAGGATGGCCGGCGGTTCCGGATCCAATTTGCCCTGCAAAACAATATTGCCACCCTCTACCTGGATACCTCCGGCGACAGCCTGCACAAACGCGGCTACCGACCCAGTGCCGGCATTGCCCCTTTACGGGAAACCCTGGCGGCAGCCATGGTCATCCTTTCCCGCTACAAAGGCAAGGGCATTTTTGCCGATCCCTTTTGCGGCTCCGGCACCTTGCCCATAGAAGCCGCCCTGATCGCCAAAAACCGCGCCCCCGGCCTCAACCGTAGTTTTGACGCCGAAAAATGGGGCTGCATTCCGGAAAAACTCTGGCATCTTGCCCGCGAAGAAGCCCGCGAGGCGGAGTATTATAACCCCTATCAGCTATGGGGCAGCGACATTGATGGCGACTGCGTGGCCCTGGCCAGGGAAAACGCCATTCGTGCCGGTGTCGGCGATTACATCTGTTTTAAACAGGCAGATGCCTGCAATTTTATTCCTTCTGCAGAAATGGTGACCGTGACAAATCCGCCATATGGGGAGCGGCTGAACGATATTAATGAAGCGGAGAAATTATACAAGGCGCTTTCGCCCAATGTTCGCAAGAACTTATATCTGCTTTCCTCTCATCCCGAATTTGAGCAGATATTTGGTTGCAAAGCTGATAAAAAACGCAAGCTTTATAATGGGATGATCTTGTGCTATCTTTATATGTATTTTGGCGATAAAAGTAAGTAGATTATAAAAAGACAGCCAACAGGCGGTATAAAAACAAGAAAGTCAAAAAGACAACTATAGTATTAACTGGTTTTACAAAACATAAATTTTTTAGTATTTCTACTGGCAAATAATGTTATTCTTTGTCAGAACTATTGACAATTACGCATTTTCTCGTTACAATATACATATAATATTGGTGGCGCCCGATTGGGTGTATTAATGTTCGGTGCCTCGCCACCGCAAGTGCGAATCATTTATGACAAGCGCCCTGCCGCTTTGAGAGCAGATCATTTATGAAAGGTGCGCTGCTGCCTTAAACGCAGCTGTAATAGCAAAGGGGCGTTTATAGCCCCTTTTACTGTTGCATAGAGGAGCAAAGTGGATAAGCTTGAGAAAGATAGAAGTCATAATTGATTATGACATAGAAGAGGTGCAATCTATGGAATTGAAGGTAAAAGAGAATATATTAGCTGCTAACGATGCCTTGGCTACTGCCAATCGCCAGCTCTTACAAAAGCATGGCGTGACATCCCTCAACATTTTGGGCTCACCGGGGAGCGGCAAAACCAGCCTGCTGGAGCGGCTTTTGCCCCGTTTGAATTTGGCTTCCGGGGTGATCGAGGGTGATTTGGCCACTGCCAAAGACGCGGAGCGTATTCGTGCTGCCGGGGCTCCTGTTGTGCAAATCAATACCAATGGCGGCTGCCACCTGGACGCTCGGATGATAAACCAGGTGTTGCCCGGTTTTGACCTGGCCGGACTGGATCTGCTTTTTATTGAGAATGTAGGCAATCTGGTTTGTCCTGCCGGTTTCGACCTGGGAGAAACAGCAAAAATTGTGGTCTTAAGCGTAGCCGAAGGTTTGGACAAGCCTGCTAAATACCCCTCGACTTTTTTGAAAGCGGCAGTTGTGATCATCAATAAAATAGACCTGCTGCCTTTTTGCGGTTTTTCTCTGGATGATTTGCACAGGGAGATCGAAACGGTCAATCCCCAGGCCCAAATCTTTGCCTGTTGTAGCCGGGAAGGGGCGGAGGACGGTTTAGACAAATTGGTCAATTGGCTGGAAAAACATATCAAATAAATTATTCATGTAATTTTTTGCAAATAATTCGGAATTATTCCTTGACATTTACATGAAAATATGATAGATTAGCCGTAACAGCTTTTCTGGAGTGTCTGGAATGTACCGGAAAATTATGAAAAATTTAAGCGAATGGAAAAACAGTCCTTATCGCAAGCCTTTGATTTTGCAAGGGGCAAGGCAGGTGGGTAAGACTTTTTCTGTGTTGGAGTTTGGGCGGGAAAATTATCAGAATGTGGCCTATTTTAATTTTGAAACCGATCTGAATTTAGCGCAGGTTTTTGCCGAAAGCATTGACCCGAAAGATCTGATACCCCAATTATCATTGCATTCAAAGCAAAGCATACTAAGGGGTGAAACCCTGATATTTCTTGATGAAATTCAGCTTTGCCCCCGAGCCTTGACCTCGCTGAAGTATTTTTGCGAATTCGCGCCGGATTATCACATAATTGTTGCGGGAAGTTTGCTTGGGGTCGCTGTTAATCGCGAAACGTTCTCATTTCCTGTGGGAAAAGTAAATTCTCTTACCTTGAGGCCGATGGATATGGAGGAATTTTTACTTGCTTTCGGCCTGGATGAGCTAGTCACGAAAATCAAAAACTGCTTTGAGGGCAACCTGCCGCTGCCATTTATTGAGCATGAAGAATTGCTGAAAAAATACAGGCAATATTTGGTGGTTGGCGGAATGCCCGAATGTGTAGATAAATACTTGCGGACTTTGGATTTTGTCTTAATTCGCCATATCCAAAAAGAAATTCTGGGAAATTATCTTAACGACATGAGCAAATACAATAACCAAAACGAAATCAAAAAAACCAGATTGGTTTATGATAATATAACTGTGCAGCTTTCTAAAAAAAATACGCGTTTTCAATATAAACTGATAAAAACGGGCGCCCGGGCGTCAGAATTTGAAAACGCAATCGAATGGCTGACTCTTTCCGGCATTGTTAACCGCATCTATCGTCTGGATCATCCCCAAAAGCCTTTGGATAATTATCGGGATATTGATTCATTCAAGACTTATGTCTCCGATCCTGGCTTGCTTTGCGCTAAAAAGGACATTGTTGCTGAGGATGTCCTGTATCTTTCCTCCGACTTGGATGATTTCAAAGGCGGCATGGTAGAAAATTATGTTTACTGCCAGCTTTTGGCCAATGACTATAAAAGCTATTACTGGACCTCAAGCCGCGGCGCCGAAGTGGATTTTGTCATTCAAAGAGAAGGCAAAATTATCCCCATCGAGGTTAAGTCAGCGGATAACACCAAGGCGAAAAGCTTAAGCATATATATTAGTGTTTTTAAACCGGAATATTCGATTAAGCTGTCTACAAAGAACTTTGGTTTTGAGGATGGGAAAAAGACAGTTCCGTTATATGCAGCATTTTGCATATAGACAAAACCTGTTAAAGGATAACCTCTAAATGAATCAACGCAAACGATTTTTAGTCAACGGCATTGTCCAAGGGGTGGGTTTCCGCCCTTATATTTATGGTTTGGCCTGCTCTTTGGGCTTGGCCGGCTGGGTGCTCAATTCCGCCGCCGGGGTGGAGATCGAGGTGGAGGGTCCTTGTGAGGATCTTGCTCAATTTACCCTGCGCTTGCCCCAAGAACTTCCTCCCCTGGCTTTATTGGAAAATCTGGAAATATCGGATCTGCCCTGCTTGGGAGAAAGCGTTTTTCGTATTCTGCCCAGCAGCCAGGGGGAGCGGGCTACCTTGATTTCCCCGGATATGGCGGTTTGTCCTGATTGCCTGGCTGATATGGCGGATCCCGCTAATCGCCGTTATCGCTATGCCTTCACCAATTGTACTAATTGCGGCCCCCGCTTCACTATTATCAAGGCCCTGCCCTATGACCGCCCTCAAACCACTATGGCGGGTTTTCCTCTGTGTCCCGCATGTCAGGAGGAATATGAAAACCCTGCTGACCGCCGCTTCCACGCCCAGCCCAATGCCTGCCCCATTTGCGGCCCCCGCCTTAGTTTTTATGATAAAGAAGGTCAGGAAGTGTCTGGAAATATATGGGAATTAGTTAATGAAAGTCTGAGCTGGGGAGATGTTTTGGCGGTGAAGGGTTTGGGCGGCTATCATCTGGTTTGTGATGCTAAAAATGAAGAGGCTGTGACCAAGCTGCGCAGGCGCAAATACCGCTGGGATAAGCCCTTTGCGATTATGGTTCCTTCTTTGGAGATGGCCCGGCGCTTTTGCCGGATCGACCGGGAGGAGGAAGAGCTTTTAACTTCCCCCCGGCGGCCTATTGTCCTTTTGGAAAAGGATGGAGAAAAACTGGCTCCTGATCTGGCTCCCGGTAATAAACGTCTGGGCTTGATGCTGCCCTATACCCCTCTTCATCATTTGCTTTTGGAGGGCTGGGAGGCTCTGGTGATGACCAGCGCCAACATTTCCGATGAACCCATTGTATATGAAGATGAGGAAGCATTTTGTACCTTGGGGGCACGAAACACCAACAAAAAACAAGAAGCAACTCAACGTTGGTCTGCAAAGCAGACCATAGCCGATGGTTTTTTGAGCCATGACCGCCCTATTTTCCGCCGTTGTGATGATTCTGTAACAATGGCTGTAGCCGGAAGGAAAATTATGATTCGCCGGAGCAGAGGATTTGCCCCTGAGCCTTTGCGGATTTCTCAACCCCCGGCCCTTCGGGCCACCCCCTTCGGAGAAGGGCAACCCCCGGCCCTTCGGGCCACCCCCTTCGGAGAAGGGGGCGGAGGTGGCTCTTGCAGGTGTTCCGGTTTGGCTGGGTTGGAAATCTTTGCAAGTGGCAAGGAAATTTTGGCCTGTGGCGGCGAGCAGAAAAATACCTTTGGCCTGTTAAAAGGTGGGCGGGTTTTTTTATGTCAGCATATAGGAGATTTGGAAAACTTGCCTACCTATCAAAGTTATCAGCAGGAAATAGAATACTTTTCTCAAATGTTTAATGTCAAACCCCGGCTGATAGCCTATGATTTGCATCCGGACTACCTGGCCAGCCAATATGCTCTTGCCTATCCAAAAGTAGAGAAAATCGGGGTGCAGCACCATCATGCCCATCTGGCCTCGGTGCTGGCGGAACATGAGCGCCATGAACCTGCTATCGGTCTGATTTTTGACGGTACCGGCTATGGGGAGGATGGTCATCTCTGGGGTGGGGAGATTCTTCTGGGCGATTGCTGTGGCTATAGACGCTGGGGACATCTGGATTACCTGCCCCTACCCGGGGGAGAGCAGGCTATTCATCAGCCTTGGCGAGTGACTGCCGCTTATTTAGCCTTGACCTATGGCGGGGAGAAAGTGGAGGAGTTGGCTCCTCCCGGCTTGCTGGAAGAGGAATGGCCCCTGCTTTGGCAGGCAGTAGAAAAAAATATAAACGCCCCGCTCAGCTGTGGCATGGGACGTCTCTTTGATGGAGTGGCTGCTCTTTGCGGGATTGGCCGCCGGGTCAATTATGAAGGCCAGGCAGCGGTAGAACTGGAACAGGTTCTTGATCCAAATATTAGCGGCTCTTATAACTGGAAAATTATAGAAGAGAATAACTGCCAAATCATTGATTGGCGGCCTCTGATCCGGGAAATTAATGCAGATCTGGCGGCAGGAGCTGTTCCGGGAACTATTTCCGCCCGTTTTCACCTGGCTGTGATTGAGTTATGCCAAAAGGTTTGCCTGCAAATCCGGGAAGAAGAAGGCCTGAACCTGGTGGCCCTTTCGGGCGGGGTTTGGCAGAATGTTTATCTTTTGCAGGAAACAATAACTTGCCTGGAAAAGGCAGGTTTCGAGGTTCTGACTAATCAGGCTGTCCCGGCTAATGACGGGGGGCTGGCGTTCGGCCAGATTGCGGTTGCAATTGCCAAAAAAAATTAGCAGCTTATTTCCCGTACATCATCACTTGTATGAGCTGTTATAAATGAGCATGACGGTAGGTCGATTATTTGTGTTTGTAATTATGTATAGTCAAATATTATAAATCTGAGCAACAAACTTATAATATTTATCTTCCGGAAATGGACTATCTGGCAAACTTATTACAAGTACAGCTTTACTTATTTGCATTCTATCAGGTGCGTTATAATAATTTGGATCAGTTACCGATATGTTTTTATACCACTTTGCCCCATATGAAAAATCAATCTTTGTTTTAGGTTTGCCATATGGATTTGTCGTTTGTGAGATAATTAAGTTTTTAGCATTAACTAAAGCAAGTGAATAGCCGATGGAACTCATTTCAGCTTCCGTAGTATATGGACGCAGATTTCCGAATAAAAATTCATGTTTTTCAGCCGGATGAATTCTTAAAATATCATTAATTGTGTATTTCCCTATTTTTTGCCAATAATAGCCTGTGTTAATTAAAACGTTTTCGGGCTGATATTCTGATGGATTCCTATTAACTACTTCAACTTTTACTATATCAAGAGTTTGGCAAACGGATCTGTTTTTATACTGCATATCTCTTAGAGATAATGCACCATGTGTACTCTCATCATCCGATGTTAAGCGAACCCATTGACCACTTCTTATGTCAATACCAGCAACACAATAACCCTTATATTTTGATGATTTTGTTAATATAACAAGCTCTATATCCATATTTCCCTCTATTTATATGTGCTTAATTGTAATTTGCTGGTACTCCTTAGCAAGCATTTCAGCAAAAAGCCGTCTGTGACAATTTGCTTCTGTTGGCTCACTGCATAGCAAGCATACTTTTTGATATTTATTATATTTTTCAATAAAACCGCCAAGCGACCCTCTATTATAGATGAGCGAAGTATACTGCATTTCGTATTCTGGCCAAGTTATTATTTTCCCTTTATATCCATCAAGAATTTCTTTTGTAGGTGCAAAATCAACACGATGTGTATAATCACACCCACATATTTTGGATAAAAAATATTTCAAATCATTGCCTTTTGAAAATCCTGCCAACTGCGAAGCATTATTAAGCCGAATATCAATTACGAGCTTGATGCCATTATTCTGTATGATTTCAAAGAACCGCTGTGCTGTTTTTTGAGTAAACCCTATTGTATATATTATCATTTCTTTCACCTCCCATTGTATAGCCAATTTCAGCGTTTCTTTTTCTGTACGATAAATCAATCATGTCTTGATTCGTCAAATCGCTATTTTCAAATATTGTAAGCTGCTTTCTGTTAGGAAAATAACGTTCCAGCAAACGTGTTTCTATATCTCTCTGGGATTGTTCGTTGCCGTCGGGTAATAAATGAACAATGTTATAATCGTTTTTTTGAAATTCACGAGCAACCATTATTGCCCTATGGCAATTAATAGGGTCTTTTTCAGCACACATCAACACGAACGTATACCCACTATCCATTCCTGATTTGAGCTTTCCAATACCACTTAAAAATTCTTCGGATTTTGTGAATATATCAAAGTCCAAATACCCGTTGGGTGAATAGAATATTTTACTTATTTGCTGAGCACCAAATTCTTTAGCGTAATTGCGGTAATGAACTCTATTAGTATTTAGGAATGCTTTCAAAACCTCTTTGTTGTAATCGGAGTGATATTGTGAATAAGGGACACTTCTGACGTCAATTACAGTAGATATTGCGCGTTCTTTAATCACACTAAGAAATTCCTCTACCTTATAACCTGAGTAGCCTATTGTATATAGAACATTAAGCATCTGAAATCACCACTTTTCGAAAAATATCCGATTTTATATTATCGAATAATCAATGATGTTACATACTATATTCTCAAACTACATTTTAGTCAGCGACTGTAATTTTTTACTGATTTACAGGTTGAGGTACTATAGGTATTGTACCACACTAAGTCACAAAAGTCCACGTCCAAAAATAAAATAATTTACGGTATGCTTTGCAGGGTTTTTGGCTATTAGAGTGCCTGTTTTTCGTTCGCAAATTGCTTCAACTCGTCCTATAAATTGCTCGCCCCAAAACAGGCCAATAGCACCGATCCGCCGTAAGACCCGCCACTTTTGATGTTCAAGTTCATCCGGTAATAATGCCGATTATGATCTTTCCGGACATTGTCAATAGTGAACTTTTTGAATAATTTTTAGCATAGCTATCCAATAGTTGCGCTCTGCCTTGTCGGTCGCCGCTCTGATATTTGCCAGGCATTTTTCTGCGGAAATCTGCCAGCCGCCCCGCAGTTGGCCCAGCTTAAAATTTTTGCTGAGTTCGATCATCAGATCAGGGGATGTTCCTTTTCGGGAAAGGTCATCCATGATTTGCAAGGCACACCGGTCATACTCGGAAAAAGCAAAGTCGTCGGTTTTATAGTCGTAAGACAGATGGTATACCGGCATATCCGCGTAAATATCTTCGGTAACCAAGCCGTCTTCCTCGCTGGAATCGGCAACGTGCAGATAATAGACACTTTTGGCGCCATCCTCCGCACAACGCCGCAAAATTCTCCCGATCCGTTGGATCCTTTGCCTGACGCTGCCGGTAGAAGACAAAATGATCCCCACATCAGTTTGAGGCACATTCAACCCCTCGTCCAGAGCCCGGCAGCAAATCAGGATACGAATTTCCATATTTTGGTAATTATTGAGCGTAATCGTTCTGGCGGCAACGCTCATTTTGCTGTGATATCTGCCGGTTTGTCCGGGTAAAAGCGTATTTAACCGTTTATACAAAGCTTCAATCATTTCAATTTGCTCGCCGAAAATAATTATTTTGCTCTTTTTGTCAAGGCGTTCTATCAGCGTACAGGCACAGTCAATACGGGCCCGGGCTGAATAAACGATCTTTTTTCTTTTATAGAGCAAAGCCATAGTCAGTTTGGCCAGCTGGGCATGGGGTCCGTCGCATAAGTCTTGGAGCGCTGCATAAAAACCGGCGCGATTCAGGCTGCCCAGCTGAGGAATGTGCTTTTTTAAGGTATGCATATTCTTGGTTATTTTGTCACTCAAATCAGCATATTCGCCTGCTTCATCGGTATGAAAATGAAGTCCGATGTTGAAAATCGAATATTTTGAGATAATATTTTCTTTGATGGCTTCTGAAAAACTTAATCTGTAGATTTCCTCTCCAAGCGCAGGTACAAGCACCTTGTGATAATTCGGTGACTGGGGAGTGGCGGACAGCCCCAGGGAATAATATTTTGCCTCATAGCGGTGGACATAGGGTAAAAAATCAAATATTTTTGAGTTTTCCCCGCTGCCGTAGTTATGGCATTCATCGCAAATAAGCAAAACAGGGTATCCGCATTCCAGATCGTCAAGGATATGCCGGGAAATGCTGTAACGGGCGGAATTTATCACATAGATCATATAATCCTTGGGAGCGGCATCCTTATGCTTTCCGCTGTATACCCCTATTTCCTCGCGGGGAATTCCCAGCTCGTCCCTGATCGCATTGGTCCATTGGGATACTAAGAACACCTTGGGTACAACTATTTTGACTTTCAGCTTTTCTTTAATACTATGTACAGCGCCCAAAGCCAAAAGCGTCTTGCCGGCCCCGGTCACAACATTAACGATGCCTCTGGAGCCGTTTTCAAACCACAGCCTAAGGCATTCCTGTTGCCAGGTGAATAGTGTTTTATTGGGTAAATTATACATATTTTTTGCCCAACCTATTTAGTCACTTAGGACAAGATAATACTATATTTAAGGAAAAATGTCAAATTGCTTTGAAAACACAACATAAAAAAATGCTTGCTATTTCTGGTATATTATCTTATAATGGTGAAGAAAGCTAGCTGGGCGATGTGGTTGTTCCTCCCTTGAAGGGGGATGGTAACGATAAAAATCTTGTCCGTTGTTTTAGAGATAGCGTACATAGTTTATCTTACTGCGCTTGTCCTAAGGGACATCCTTCGGGATAAGAAATAACCTTCCCTAGGTAGTAGGAAAGGCCTTTCTCTTCGAATAATAAAGTAAATTCAGGGAGAAGCGACCTTACCTCCCCAGGCATCGCCCTCTTGGCTTTCATTATATATTTCTTTAGAACTTTTGTCAAGATAATAATTTGGGAGGAAAGTAAATGAATTACGAGGAATTTTATGCTAAAGCTCAGGTTCAAGAAAAAGAAATAAGGGACATGCTGGCAAACCAGCAGAAGTTTTTTAAACGGATGGCGAAAAACCTGGAAAAGGGTGATTTAAAAAGCGCTCTTAAGGATATGACCTTGCTGCAGGGAGTGCAGTCGGATTATCAGCCTGCGACCGCCTTTATGCGGGAAACCCTGGAAAGCTTTGATGCCAAGGAATATATGGAAAGCGGCGACTATGCCTTGCAAATGCTGGAGTATCTGGAAAAATCCGGGGTGGATGCCAAGGGCGAGCATAATGTATATGAAGTTTTTCCCTACAAAGTAAAGCTGGACTTTGAAAGTTATGATGTCTATATCAATAAAAGGCGAGTTCAATGCCTGCGCCCCCAAAGCTTGGCCGGTGATATTAAGTCAAGCCGGGACAAGCTGATGGCGGTCTCCTTTAATCCCTTGCTCTTTGCCAGTGAGCTGGCCCATGCCTATGACTTGGCTGTTACGCTTAAAAGCAAAAACAAGCCTGTTGCCCCCGATGCGGATTTTTATTTGACTGACTTGTATAAACATCTGACCCCCATGAGGAGATTCCGCCGCGAATATGATCTGCAAAGCTTTGCTTTTGATTTGGCGCGGCTCAATTCATCGGATATCCGGACTATTGATGACGGACGGAGTTTTCAGTTCGGGCCGAGCAGGGAACAAAAAAGAGCGATCAGGATACTTGACGGGGACGGCCATGAGCGGTTTTTGGCAACCATACGGTTCTATCGGGGTGAATAAAAATGCGAAATGATTATAAAACCGCAATCTACAACCTGAAAACCGGGATCCCGCCCGGGAACCCTGAACTTATTGAAAAAATCTCGGTAGGCATAGATTTTATTACCGATTTTTGGCAGGAGCAATATCTTGAGCAATATGTCAAGCTCGGCGGCAGCAAAATAAAATTTCTGACCGGCAATGCCGGCAGCGGAAAATCGCACTTTCTGGAGCTGTTTCTCGCCGGCGCCTCTAAAAACAATTACAAGACCGTCAGCCTTTCCGCTAAAAACGTTTGGATCCACGACTTCAAAGAAATCTATGCGGCTGTGCTGTCCGAAATAGATATACTTTCCTGCCTGGAAAAATGCGCGGCCAAAATCATTAATGAGCTTGGCTATGGCAGTGAAGAGATCCCGGAGGGAATGCCTTTTACCGATTATCTGTCCGGGATAAATCAATTGGATCCTATCGTAAAAAGGGAAATACGCTTGCAGCTCAACAGGATGTTTTTGCAAAATCCCCTTATTGACAATAATTTTGCTTTTTGCTGCAGCTTGCTGACAGGTGGGATTTTAGGCCATCCCCTCTTGGAGGATCATAACAGGGAGCTGCTTTTGATGTGGCTTGCCGGCAGCCGCGAGGCCAAACTGGCCGCTGTCCGGGCTTTAGGGCTTTCCCCAAGCAGGATCACCAAATACAATGCCCGGCATATGCTGCGTTCTTTGGTTGAGGTTATCAAAACAGCCGGATATTTTGGCTTGCTCATTGCTATGGACGATATGGAGATCCTGATCCAAAACAACGGGCTGGACGAAATACGCTATACCAAAATGCGCCGCGAGGACGCCTATGAAAGCATTCGCGAGCTGATTGATGAAATAGATACTTTAAAGAATATCATGTTTATCTTCTCTTTTAACAGATGCCTGATAGACAATGATAACTTTGGCCTCAAATCATATCAGGCTCTTTGGATGCGGATCCAAAACGAGATAGAAGGTGAGCGCTTCAACCGTTTTACCGATATGGTAGATATGGACAGGCTGGCGCGGCAGGAATATGACGAAGCTACCGTGATGGAAATGTCCCGCCGGATAGCCGGGGTGCTGGCGGGGCTTGACGGCAAGATCAGCCCGCTGGGAGAGGACATGGCAAGGGATCTGATTGAACGTGCCCGCTACGGGCAGATCTCATTACCGAGGATGATAAGTTTGGCGACTGCCGGTTTGGAGGTCGGATATGATTGACTTTGAGGCAAGGCGGGTTATAGAGGCGCTGCGTTCCGGCATTTCTTCCCGGTCGGTAGGGCATTATTTTTCCTCGGCCCGGCCAAAAATAATGAACGAAATAGGCAAAGCGCTTGATAATACTGTCGAGAACCGTACTTCAGGCGGAATGATTATTACCGGAAAATACGGCGAGGGCAAAACCCATCTCTTAAATACTGTTTTTAACATGGCCCATGAGAGGGATATGGTGGTAACTCTGGTATCTTTAAGTAAGGAAACCCCGTTCGACAAGCTTTATCTTGTCTATCAAAAAGTCGTCCAGGGGACATATCTGCCCGGGCGCCTGCAGCCGGGATTCGGGCATATATTTGAAAAAATGGCTCTTAAAAGCCCCGTGTCTGCGGATCTATTGGAATATATACTGAGAAATCTGGAAACTGATAGATTATATTATCTTTTGAAATCATATCTGGGCACCGAGGATGATGAAGAAAAATTCATGCTCTTAGCCGACCTTGAGGGGGATTTTACCACAAACAACATCCTAAAAAAGATCTACAAGCGAATATTTACCGAAAAAGTCGCTTATAATACAAATTTCGCCAAAACAAAGCATTCAGCGGATTATTTCGCATTTTTGGGCCGCCTTTTTTCCGCATTGGGATATTCGGGCTGGGTGATTTTGTTTGACGAGGCCGAACTTATCGGCCGGCTCGGCAAAAAGGCCCGGCTTAACGCCTATCTGAATCTGGCGAAATTCCTCTTTCCAGGCCCGGAGTCCAATTTAGAGGCGGTATACAGCTTTTTTGCCTTTAACGCTTCCTTTGTGCCGGATGTGATCGAAAGTAAGAATGAGTTTGAAAATCTGGATGCATCCCTGATGAGCCCCGACGACAGAGTGGATGTAAAAAATATACTGGGTGCTATTTCCTCCTCACCTCAGTTAGTTCCCCTGAATGAGCGCGAGATCATGTCAATAATAGAAAAGATCCGGGATTTTCATGCCAAAGCCTATGACTGGGAGCCGAATATAGATCTGAACAGCGTTTTTGCCGCCACCGAAAAAAGCGGCTACCTCCTGCGGACAAGGATCAGAACTGCCGTGGAGTTACTGGACCAGCATTTCCAATACAAAGCGGCAGGGAATATAACGGTAAACGAGCTGGGGCAGACTAAATTTGATGAAGAGGATGATATGCCGTCATTAGAAGCCTTATTGGAGGAAGGAATAAGTATTTAACTAAAAAAGAACTTGCTGTTTTCAGCAAATTATTTTATAACGAGCATAGAAAGCTAGTCGGGCGATGTGGTTGTTCCTCCCGCGAAGGGAGGTGGCAGTGATAAAAATCTTGTCCGCTGTTTTAGAAATAGCCTATATAATTTATCTTACTGCTCTTGTCCTGAGAGATATCCTTCGGGATAAGAAATAACCTTCCCTAGGTAGTAGGAAAGGCCTTTCTCTTCGAATATTACATAAAATTCAGGGAGAAGCGACCTTGCCCAGCCAGGCATCGCCCCTTCTAGCTTTCATTATATATCCTTTTAGCACTTTTGTCAAGGATTTTATTCGTTTTATCCAGGGTAAGGACGTGATTATATGTGCCTGGCGATACCGGGGGTTATTATTGAAATTTCTGAAGATCAAAAGGAGGCCCGGGTGGATTATAACGGGATCAGCCGCTGGGCTTCTTTACGTTTATGCCCTCAGGCGCAGGTGGGGGATTATGTGCTGGTCCACGCCGGTTTTCTGATTCAGATATTGAACCCTGAAGAAGGAAAAGAGCTGGCAGAACTGGCAAAAGAGGTTGATTTACTGTGAAGACAGATACTTTTGGGCGCGAAATGCCAACAGAAAATAAAAAAACCGATTTCACCTCAAAACTCAAAACTCAAAACTCAGCACTAGGGCTGCAAAGCAGCCCTTTTCGGGATGCAGGGCAGGTGGCAGATCTTTCGGCAGAGATCCGGGAATTGACTGCAGTTACTGAGCGGAATTGGAAAATTATGGAAATTTGCGGCACCCATACCATGTCCATTCACCGCCACGGCCTGAAAAGCCTGCTTCCTCCTCAGATAGAATTGCTTTCCGGCCCCGGATGCCCGGTCTGCGTCACTCCTACGCGCCTGGTGGATAAGGCGCTGGCCTTGGCCGCCGCCCCCGGCATTTGTTTTTGCGTCTATGGCGACATGATGAATGTTCCAGGGTCAAAAGGCGGCTTGAGGGAAGCGATGGTCCGTGGGGCCGATGTCCGCATCGTCAATTCGCCTTTGGACGCCTTGGCTTTGGCCCGGCGGCTTTCGCATAAAACGGTTGTTTTTTGGGGCATAGGTTTCGAGACGACGGCCCCGGCCACGGCGGCGGTGATCAAAATGGCGGCGGAAAGCGCGCTGAAGAATTTT
>Ga0082212_10001676_pt1 | contig 32578 bp, 26 predicted proteins | sample TergutNt197P3_FD_71548 | JGI IMG/M metagenome (GOLD analysis project Ga0082212, IMG submission 71548) | Neocapritermes taracua P3 segment gut microbial communities from Petit-Saut dam, French Guiana - Nt197 P3 | ecosystem: Host-associated > Arthropoda: Insects > Digestive system > Gut ... | reverse complement strand
TCGTAAAGCATCGGTGGTTGTTCAGCTGTTAATCAGTATTGGTTTTGCCTTTTGCTCCATCGTTATTCTGAAACAAATGTATTTTCTGCATAATTCCGCCGATTTGGGCTTTTCGTTTCAAAACAGAGGAGCTATCAATACATACGGAAAGAGTAATGATATATTAGCCAATCAGTTGAATCAGATACCGGAAATCACGGAAATAATTTATGCATCAGGAATGACGAATTTACTACCTATGAATATGCGTATGGGAGTGGGGATTGACTCATGGGATGATAAACCGGCCGATGCTGAAAATATAAATTTTGAGCAGATGTATGTTTCGCCGGAATACATCGTTTTTTATGACTTACAGTTATTGGAGGGTGAAATGCTTGCAGACGGGGATCCGGAGCTTACGGTTTTGCTTAACGAAAGTGCAGTTAAAGCATTTGGCTGGCACGAGCCTGTCGGCAAACAGTTCTCGAATAGCAGGTCTGCAAATACAAATGCATATACGGTAAAAGGTGTAATCAAAAATATCTACAATTTTGCACCTACCGTAGAGGCTAAACCTATTTATTATTTGAGACACTCTCAAAACCAAACAACTGTTTTGGCAAACGGTTCCGTTTCCGGATTAATTCTTTTTTCATACCGCGAAGGAATGTGGAAATCGTGCAAGGAAAAAATAGAAAAGATGTTTGAAGATGAATTTACCGATTTATTTACCAGTAAAACTATATTTAATGCTGAAGAGGAGTACGATAATTTCCTGAAATCGGAAAATGCCTTACTTAAGCTATTAACCTTTGTTTCGGCAATTTGCGTACTTATTTGTGTGTTTGGTTTTGTTTCGTTGGTTTCGCTTGCCTGCGAAGAACGCCGCAAAGAGATTGCCATTCGCAAGATTCATGGCGCAACTGTCAACGATATTCTTTCTATTTTTGCAAAAGAATATTCCTTCTTGCTTGTTATAGGGGCGGTTATTGCTTTTCCGGCAGGCTATCTGATTATGCATCGCTGGTTAGAAAATTATGTGAAACAAACGAGCATTGCGGCATGGATATATTTGTCGATTATATGCGTGCTGGCATTAGTAATCGTTCTCTGCGTAGGTTGGCGGGTTTACAAGTCAAGCATCGAAAACCCTGCGCATGTGATAAAAAGTGAATAGAATAATTTTGAATAATGAAACAGTCATTTGAAGCTTTAAAAATATCGAAGGTTATTTTGCGCGCACTCGATGAAATTGGTTTTACCGAACCTACACCCATTCAGCAAAAGGCTATACCAAAAATAAATTCGGGTGTAAACGTGGTTGGTGTAGCACAAACCGGCACAGGAAAAACAGCCGCTTACCTGCTGCCTTTGTTCACCAAACTTAAAAAAGCCGAAGGCGTTGACCCGCGCCTGATTATACTTGTCCCAACCCGCGAGCTTTCGATACAGGTTGGCGAAGATATTGAAGAACTTACATCCTTTTCCGATTTACGGCACGCTGCAGTTTTTGGCGGTATAGGCTGGACAAAACATGCCGCTTTGCTTACCCCCGGAATTGATATTTTGACAGCTACCCCCGGCAGGCTGTGGGATTTATACCGGGCAGGGGCGCTTTCGCTGAAAAAAGTAAAATATCTTGTAATCGACGAGGCCGACCGCATGCTCGACATGGGTTTTATGCCGCAACTTCGCCAATTACAGGAAATTCTGCCTGCGAAACGGCAAAACTTGTTGTTTTCGGCCACCTTTTCCGAAAAAGTAGAGAAAATGGCTGAGGAATTTCTGGATTATTTTGAAAAAGTTAGCGTTGCACCTTCGGCAACGCCGGTTGAGCTTGTTACACAAAAAGCTTATCGCGTTCCTAATTTTCGTACCAAACTTAACCTTATTCAGCATTTGCTGAAAGATGAGGAAACGTTTTCGCGCGTTATCATTTTTGCTAAAACAAAAGAAAACGCAGAAAGTATTTTTAAGGTTATTAAACGGAAATCGGAGGGTGAAAAACGGATTTTGCATTCAAATAAAGGGCAAAACACACGTATCAACGCTATTCAGGCTTTTAAGGAGGGCGAGGTGAGGATTTTGATTACCACCGATGTTTCGGCGCGGGGGTTGGATGCCAGCCGTGTAAGCCATGTGATAAATTTTGATATTCCTAACAGCTACGAAGATTATGTGCACCGAATTGGCCGAACTGCCCGTGCCGGACATACAGGAGATGCCATTACACTAATTGAACCTTCTGACGAGTGGCACATCAAAAAAATTGAGGAGCTAATCAGAATGGAAATCCCGATAATTGACCTGCCGCATGAAGTAGAGTTTGTGGAATCAACTTTTGAAGAAAAACAGCAGCAACTGCGCGAAATCGACCGGCAGCGAAAAATTGATGACCCTGATTTTCAAGGGGCATTTCATGAAAAGAAAAAACGTACCGGCCCGCAACCTGCGTATGTCGACAGGTTTAAACGAACAAAACCGCGGCAAAGCCGCTCGAAAAACAAAAAATGATTTTTAATTTAACGCCAGTTCGACATAAGAAAATCCCGTTAGGGATTAAATATCAATAGTATATTAACAACAAACCAATATTTTGTCCGTTAGGACATGAACCTGTTAAAGCCCTACGGGTTATTTGTTGGTATGATACATTCATTTGTTATTGATATTATATAAGTTCTAATAAATATTTTCAAATAAAAAATCAAAATTCCGCAGATAATCAAATAGTTATAAATCGTAAATTTGAAATCTAAAATTGTAAATTATATAATGTCCGAATGGACATATCATACCAATAACTAATATACTATTCTCATTTCTTATATCGAACTGACATTAAATTATTCATTCATAGCTAATTGACTTAGCCAGTGGGAAATTTATATTGTCCTTCACCACAAATGCGGCACTGTAATCTTTTTCAATTTCTTTTAAAAGTTTCCACGCCTCGCTTTTTGTTCTGAAATCACCAACCCTAACCCTGAAATTTGGAGACATAAACAAAACATGTACTTCATAATCAGGATATTTAGATAGAAATTCAACTTCTTTATCCAATGCTTTTTGCTTGTCATTGGTGCTGAAAAAAATTTCTACCCTGTACCCTTCAATCCCATCTCTTCTTTTATTGTTTTGAATGTGCCAGTCTACTAATTTATCTAAACGGTAATCTTTATTAATGTTTAATTGAGATAAACCCTCCCGTTCGCTCTCAATCTGGTATGCATCGGGGAAAGTTACCTGCGCACACAGGAACTTACAAAAAAACATTGCTGCGATGAATAGAAAAAATCGTTTCATATTCCATATTATTGAAAGTGCAAATATAATTCAAAAAATTTACTTTTAAAAAAGCTTGATTATCTGGCCAATTTGCAGTATAGTCTGCTCATTAATGTTATTAAGCAAACAAAGCGCTTTAATAGGAGTTTTATACCTTTTTGAAATTTCCCACAGAGAATCGCCCGAACGAACTGTGTAATGCTGTACTGCAGGATCCACAGCGGCGTCGGCAGTGTCGGGTTTTTTTGTTTCATTTAACCCGGCTAAATACATGACATCGATTATTGATTTCCTAATCAGTGAATTTTCAAAATCAAACACTAATTCCGGATCGTATGGTGTGCCATTTTCCCTTACCTCAAAATGAAGATGATTAGTGGTTGCCCTTCCTGTGCTGCCTGCCAAGCCAATGGGCTGTCCGTGCCTAATTGTGTCTCCGTTTTTTATCAGAAAAGCCGACAAATGGGCATAATACGTTTCAATATTATTTACATGCTTTAATACAATCATGTTGCCATATCCGTAATAAGAAGCAGCACGCGATGCAATTCCGCTAAAAGAGGCATAAACAGTATCCCCCTTGGCCATTTTTATATCAATGCCGGTGTGCATACTGCCCGACCGCCGGCCAAAACGACTTATTACTTTCCCGTTGCCGGGTATGATAAACCGCGATAATAATTCGCCTGCAGAATTGTAATTATCAAAATCGGACAACCTTTCGGTTATGTCCATAATGGAATATTCAGAAGGAACGGCTTTCAGTGAATTGGTATTTAAAATTTGTGCTTGGAGTGTTACAGCCGATATAAAAAGAATCAGAAAAATGAACAGTTTTTTCATTCCTTTATCTTTAAATTAGCATTGAATCTATTTTTGTTAAAAAATTTTCTACGCTATATTTCGGGGCAAATGTATTGAAATTATTTCTGTTTGCCAAAATTGCGGCGCAACCAGCGTGGAAAGATAAAGGCACCTACCGCAAGGTAGGGATAATAAGTGATACCACGCCATAGGAAAGCTATCAATGCCGCCGCGCTAAGCTGCAGCGCTACAGGTATCTCTATAAGGTCGGCACAGTAATTCGAGAATATTACCTCAGCAAATCCGCTTCCGCCGGGAGTTGGCATAACAAGCATCATTACCCACATAACGAGTTGTCGTGCAAAGAGCATCAGATGATTGCTTACGCCGAAAAATGCCATTACCAGCGCATTTGCCACGAGATAACGCGAACTCCATGAGAGGAATGTAGAGCCGAGCACCCCGCTCCAGAATTTTATTCCGCTGTTTTTTGCACGCTCCGACCCCGTTACTATATCGCTGCCTATCCGGTTTATATCTCTTCTCCAGCGCCTAAGTATCCGCCACGAGAATATGCGCATCAATAACATCTTAATTGTCCTTGGGTTAACAAAGAGCCCGTATCCCAGCATAATAACCCACAGGGCTTTGGCCGAATAGCCTATCAGTGCAAAAGTAATAAGGCTCAGTGCGAAAGTACTCCCCGAATCTACATCAAAAAGATTCCCGATTCCGGTCAGAAATATTATGATTGGGAAGACGATAAGAAAATAGAACTCGTCGAGAAATGATGTCAGAAGTACCATGGTAGAGCTTTTCCCAAGACTGATGCCTTCTTTGTGAACAAATATTACTGCGACACTTGTACCTCCAATGGCAGCGGGCGTTACTGCGGAAGTAAACTCCCACAGCATTATCACGCGGAAAGCCTGCCTCCAGTTCATCTCTCCCTCGCTGAGTACTCGGATGCGGATAATGTAGCCTATATCGCGGCCCAGCATACAGCAAACAGCGACGAATATGAAGACAGCCGAGCGCCACGTAAACTCCAGATTATCAAAAATTTGGGGATCTAATTCACGAGAGATCATGTACCCCACAACAGCAAGCCCAATCAGTACCGGCCATATTACCCGCCTGACTTTTATCCTTTGCAGCGCTTGATTACTGTTCGACATAACTCTGCAAAGTTATTACAACTCTGCCATTTTACCAACACTTAACGTGAGTTACATGCAAGGATTTGTCATATATTTATAAATCTCTTAAATCGGCTCTGCCGTTATGCGTTGAAAAAATGGTTAAGAAAATAAATCAATTATCTTTGCGCTGATTTTAAAGGAATTGTAAAAAATGGCACATAAAGCTGGTTTTGTAAATATTATCGGGAACCCAAATGTGGGTAAATCAACCATCATGAACGTATTGGTGGGAGAGAAACTGTCGATTATTACGCAGAAAATGCAAACTACGCGACATCGCATAAAAGGCATTGTTAGCGGCGACGATTTTCAAATTGTTTATTCTGACACACCGGGCATTTTAAAACCTAATTACAAATTGCAGGAAACCATGATGAAATTTGTGGATTCAGCCCTGATCGACGCCGATGTAATCCTGTTTGTAACCGATGTAATTGAAAAAACCGACAAAAATCCTGAATACATTGAAAAGATACGAAAATCGAATATGCCGGTAATTGTACTTATCAACAAAGTAGATTTGTCGAACCAGCAGGAAGTTATAAAACTATATGAGCGCTGGACTGCAATTTTCCCGGGGGCTGATGTCTTCCCGATATCAGCTCAGGAAAAATTCAATATGGATCATATTTTTAACCGTATCATTGAATTATTGCCTGAAAGTCCGCCGTTTTTCCCGAAAGATGAGTTGACCGACCGAAACGAAAGGTTCTTTTTGCAGGAAATTATTCGCGAAAAAATACTGCTGAATTACGAAAAAGAAATTCCCTATTCGGTGGAAGTGGAAGTGGAAGAATTTAAGGAATCCGGAAAATTAATCAGTATTAAAGCTGTTATTCATGTTTTGCGTGAAAGCCAGAAAGGAATAATTATTGGACATCAGGGGAAAATGATTAAAAAAATTGGCTCGGAAGCCCGCGCCGATGCCGAGGAATTTTTCGGAAAAAAGATTTTCATGGAGCTATATGTGAAAGTGGCAAAAGACTGGCGCGAAAAAGACAAACAGTTGAAAAAGTTTGGTTACGATGTAATGTAATCTTGAGAAAGCAGTTATTAAATAAATAGTATCAGAAATGAGCAGCAAAATAATAGCCATTGTAGGAAGGCCAAATGTAGGAAAATCGACATTGTTCAACCGGATTACCGAATCGCGGGACGCCATTGTTGATGAGATTTCAGGTGTAACACGCGATCGCAATTACGGGAAAGGACTTTGGAACGGAATAGAATTTTCAATCATCGATACCGGCGGTTACGTGGTAAATTCCGACGATGTTTTTGAAGCTGAAATCAACAAACAGGTACATCTTGCTATCGACGAGGCCGATGTTATACTTTTTCTGGTTGATGTTAAGTCGGGCATTACCGACCTCGATGATGCGATTGCCAATATTTTGCGCCGCACAAAAAAAGAGGTCGTACTGGCCGTAAATAAAGTTGACAATAATCAGCGTATTATCGACGCTCAGGAATTTTATGCGCTTGGTTTGGGTGAAATTTACTGTATTTCGTCGATGACCGGCAGCGGAACAGGCGATTTGCTCGACAAATTGGTGGAAAGTTTTCCAAAAGTTGAGGAACCAGAAGAAGAAAAAATATTACCGCATATTTCAGTGGTTGGCCGCCCGAATGTGGGAAAATCATCGTTTATAAACACGCTGATTGGCGAAGACAGAAACATTGTAACCGAAGTTGCCGGAACAACCCGCGATTCTATTCATACGTACTACAACAAGTTTGGTTACGATTTTATGATTATCGACACTGCCGGACTGCGCAAAAAAACGAAAGTACACGAAGATTTGGAATTTTATTCGGTTTTGCGCTCTGTCAGAACAATTGAAAATTCGGATGTATGTTTGCTTATGATCGATGCCGAACGCGGCTTCGAGGCGCAGGATGTAAGCATTTTCAACCTTATAATAAAAAATAAAAAAGGTGTAGTTATCTTGGTAAACAAGTGGGATTTGGTTGAAAAAGACAACCACACGACCAAAAAATTTGCCGAAGAAATCAGAGAAAAAATAGCGCCTTTTACCGATGTGCCGATTTTGTTCATATCGGCAAAAACAAAGCAAAGAGTACACAGAGCGCTTGAAACAGCCATCGAAGTATTTAACAACCGTAAACAGCGTATAAAAACATCTGCTTTGAACGAATTGATCCTCGAAGCTGTTGAAGCATATCCGCCGCCGGCCATGAAAGGGAAATACATAAAAATAAAATATGTAACACAACTGCCTTCGCCGACACCGAGTTTTGCATTATTTGCCAACTTGCCTCAGTATATTAAGGAACCATACCGCCGCTATATCGAAAATAAAATCAGGGAAAATTTTAACTTTTCGGGGGTGCCCATACAGGTGTTTTTCAGACAGAAATAAAAATTGGAGGTGCCCCTCCGACTTCCTCGGCTTCCCCCAATTCCTAATTGAAATTTATATATGTATTGCTTCGTTATAGGCAGCAGAAACAGCTTCCATTATTGCCTCGCTCATGGTTGGATGCGGGTGTATTGTTTTTAGTAATTCATGGCCGGTTATTCCTGATTTTTTTACAGCTACCAGTTCGGCTATCATTTCGGTAACATTTCCGCCAATCATGTGTGCGCCAAGTAACTTGTCATCTTTTGCGTCGAAAATAAGCTTTACAAAACCATCTTTTTGTCCTGCAGCGCAGGCTTTACCACTTGCCAGGTACGGGAATTTCCCTACTTTTATATCGTAACCTGCCTCTTTTGCCTCGGTTTCTGTTAAGCCTACCGATGAAATTTCGGGGTTTGTATAGACACATCCAGGAATGTTGTCATAATTAACCGGCTCAGGATTTAATCCGGCAATTTTTTCAATACAAACAATCCCTTCGGCCGATGCCACATGAGCAAGTGCAGGCCCTGCAACAATATCACCTATTGCGTATATACTTTCAACGTTGGTTTTATAATATTCATCAACCTCAACCCTGCCGTTTTTGATAATAACGCCTGCTTCTTCCAACCCGATTCCTTCAATATTTGGTGTGATTCCCACTGCAGAAAGCACCATATTGGCCTTAATTACCTCCTCTCCTTTTTTTGTTTTTATGTAAACTTCACATTCTTTACCCGAAGTATCAACCCTCTCAACCAGAGAGTTTGTGTAAATTTTCATTTTCATTTTCCTGAAAGAACGCTCAAATTGCTTAGCGACTGCTTCGTCTTCATTAGGAACAAGTGTCGGCATAAATTCTACCAGTGTAACATCGGTGCCTATCGATTGATAGAAATAAGCAAGTTCGCTGCCGATTGCGCCTGAACCAACAACAACCATGCTTTCAGGTTGTTTATCAAGGGTAATGGCTTGCCGGTAACCGATAATTTTTTGTCCGTCGTGCGGCAAGCCAGGAACCTCGCGCGAACGAGCTCCGGTTGCCAGAATGATATGTTTTGCTGTATATACTGTTTTTTCCCCTGATTCGCCGGTAACCTCAACTGTATTTCCATCTTTCAGTTTTCCGAATCCACAAATCAATTCCACCTTATTTTTTTTGAAAAGAAACTGAATCCCTTTGCTCATACTTTCGGCAACACTGCGACTGCGTTTTATCATCGCATCAAAATCGGGTATAACATCGCCCTGAATTGAAACTCCATAATCGGCCGCATTTTTGGCATACTCAAAAACCTGAGCGCTTTTTAATAACGATTTGGTAGGAATACATCCCCAGTTTAAACAAATACCACCCAGATTTCCTTTCTCAATAACAGCCACCCTTAATCCTAACTGCGAGGCGCGAATAGCAGCAACATACCCTCCGGGACCACTGCCTATTATAATAACATCGTAATTCATAATGATTTTTCTATTACTCTATTTTCATACAATTTTAAGAAAATTAAAAGAGTATTTTATATAACCTGTCATTTTTTCTTCAGCATTTTTTCTAATAAATATTTCACGTAATTTTCTTAACTATCTTTGTCGTTTCAAAAAAAGTAATTATGCACGAAATTTTATTCTGGATTATTATTGTGATACTGGTTGTCGATTTTTTGTTTGAAAAATACCTCGATTACCTGAATACCACTACCATGAGCGAAACCATTCCTGACGAGGTAAAAGGAATTTACGATGCAGGAGAATACAAAAAACAGCAGGCTTACCAGCGCGAGAATCATCGGTTTGGCTTAATTTCCGGCAGTTTCGGTTTTGCTGTTATGCTGGCTATGTTCCTTTTTTTCGGATTTGCTTTTGTCAATAACTTAGTGTGGGGATTTACCGGCAATGCAGTTCTGGCAGCGCTTTTTTTCTTTGGTATAATTATGTTTGCATCCGATTTGTTGGGCATTCCGTTTTCGGTGTACCATACATTTGTAATCGAAGATAAATACGGTTTTAATAAAACAACCCCTAAAACTTTTGTTTTCGACATTATAAAAGGCTGGATTATCAGCGCAGTTATTGGCGGAGGGCTGCTTACGCTAATTTTTTTAATTTACCAAAAAACACAGGGAATGTTCTGGATTTATGCATGGATACTGATTTCTGTCTTTTCTGTTTTTATGACCATGTTTTATTCCAATATAATTGTTCCGCTGTTCAATAAACAAACCCCGCTCGAAGAGGGTGCATTGCGGGATGCCATTCAACAGTTTTCGGAAAAAGTTGGATTTAAACTTGATAATATTTTTGTAATCAACGGCTCGAAACGCTCAACAAAAGCAAATGCTTATTTCACCGGATTAGGCGCTAAAAAACGTATAGTGCTGTACGACACGCTCATTAACGACATGGAAACCGAAGAAATAGTGGCAGTACTGGCACACGAAATAGGGCATTACAAAAAAAAGCACGTAATTCAGTCGCTGCTTATTTCGCTTGTACAAACAGGAATTGTTCTTTTCATTTTTTCGTTACTGATTGACAGCCCGGTGTTGAGCAGGGCGCTTGGCGTGGAAGAACCTAATTTTCATGTTGGCATGGTAGCTTTTGGTATTTTATATTCACCTGTTTCCTTTGTTTTGGGAATATTTATGAACATTCTTTCACGAAAAAATGAATACCAGGCCGATGCTTTTGCCGCCGAAAATTATAAATCCGCAGCACTGGCTTCGGCGCTGAAAAAATTATCGGTTAAAAACCTGAGCAACCTGACGCCACACTCGCTTTATGTATTTTTTCATTATTCACATCCCCCGCTGTTACAGCGTTTAGCAAATTTAAAAAGCTCGAAATGAAAGCAGAAATAATAACAATTGGTGATGAAATATTAATCGGACAGATTGTAGATACCAATTCTGCCTGGATTGCCGAACAATTCAACCTTAACGGAATCGAAATTCATCAGATAACGTCGGTACACGACAGCCGCGAGCATATTACAGAGGCGTTGAAAAATGCAGAAAAGAGGGTTGATTTGGTAATTATTACCGGTGGTTTGGGGCCAACCCGCGACGATATTACCAAGGCAACGCTATGCGACTTTTTTAACACAAAACTTGTTTTTCATGAACCAACCTTCGAGCAAATTAAACAAATGTTTGCCCTCCGTAATTTAGGAGTTAACAAACTAAACCGCGATCAGGCAATGTTGCCCGAAGCTTGCAAGGTTTTACCCAACAAAAAAGGAACTGCCTCCGGAATGTGGTTTGTGAAAAACGAAGTAATTTTCATCTCAGTACCAGGAGTTCCTTTAGAAATGAAATATCTGGTTGAGGCCGAAATTTTGCCAAAACTCCGTTTGCATACAAACAAAGAGGCTATCTTTCATAAAACAGTACTTACACAGGGCTTGCCGGAATCAATGCTGGCATTAAAAATTGAAGAGTGGGAAAATATGCTTCCTGAAAATATTAAACTGGCCTACCTGCCTAATGCAATGTCGGTGAGGCTGCGTTTATCGGCTTACGGAACTGATGAGGCTTGTATAAGGAAACAGGTTGATGATGAAGTGGCGAAACTGCTTCAGCTTATTCCCGACAATGTTTACGGATTCGACAACGATACACTTGCAGAGGTTGTTGGCCATCTGCTAAAAGCGAAATGCAAAACACTGGCAGTTGCCGAAAGCTGCACAGGCGGCTATGTATCGCACCAAATTACTTCTGTTGCGGGGTGTTCCGATTATTTTAAAGGGTCGGTAGTTGCCTATTCCAACTCAATAAAACAAAATGTGCTGGGTGTAAACAGAAAATCGCTCGAAGAATTTGGCGCTGTCAGCGAACATGTAGCAAAAGAAATGGCAATAGGTGTAAAAAACATTTTTAATACCGATTTTACTATAGCCACAACCGGAATTGCAGGCCCCGGCGGTGGATCAGAAGAAAAACCGACAGGAACGGTTTGGATTGCCATAGCCGGTGAAAACGAAGTTTTTGCCAAAAAATTTCAATTTGGAAACGATAGAGAGATAAATATAATCCGCTCAGGACACACTGCCCTGCAACTACTTCGCTTGGCAATTATGAAAGAGCTGTAGGTGTGTAAAATTTATTAAGGTATGAATGTTATTAGTATATTTAAAAAAATGGATTGAGTAGTAATAAAAAACCGTCACACTTCGAATAAATTCTCAATGCGACGGGTATGAAACAATATTTAAACTTAAGTTCTGACAAAATTAAAAAGTTCAATTAAAATAAAATATAAATTTGAAATAAAATTTTCAAATCATTAGACCATGAAAAAACGCATATTTTTATTGTTACCCGCAATTTTTATCTTTATCGGTTGTGCCGAATTAACGCAATTAGCACAACAATCCTTAACTGACAGGCCACTAACCCAGACCGAAATCATTTCAGGGCTTAAGGAAGCGTTGGTGGTGGGGGCCGGAAAATCGGTCGATATTCTTGGCGCAACCGACGGTTATTACAGGAACGAGCTGGTTAAAATATTCCTGCCGCCCGAAGCCGATATAATTGTAAAAAACATTGGCAGGATTCCGGGAGGCGAAAAAATGCTTGAAGACGTAATTCTGAGTATTAACCGTGCGGCCGAAGATGCTGTTTCGGAAGTCAAACCGATTTTTACGAACAGCATTACAAGCATGACCATTACCGATGCCGTTGGAATATTGAGGGGCGAGGATAATGCTGCAACTCAGTATCTGCACAAAACTACTTACAGCCAGCTGTTCGATTTGTACAGACCAAAAATTAACAATTCTATCAATAAAAAATTAGTTGGCAACATATCGGCCGGACAAAGCTGGGACTTGCTTACCGAAAATTGGAACGAACTGGCCAACTCGGTGGTAGGAAGGGTGGCAGGCTTTAACCCTGTGGGAACTAAATTAGACGAATACCTTACTCAAAAAGCGCTCAACGGACTTTTTCTTAAAATCGAAGAACAGGAAAAACTTATTCGGAAAGATCCGCTGGCTCGTGTAAGCAACACCCTAAAAAGGGTTTTTGGTTCGTTGGATAACTGATAAAAAACTAACGTAAGTCGATCACTTCGACATCAGGAAATTTTCCGGCATCGAAAACAAAATCCGAATCAGGAAAATTTTTATTGGTTACCATGTTTTTAATTTCAATAACGTATTGATTCCCGTCGTTGCTGTGCAGTATGGCCGACTGGATCATCATGGTATTTTTATCGACGTTAACACTTATTTTTGAAACATCCAACGCATCGTTGTCGGGCAATAACTCAACTATATGTATGGCTTTGCCGGCTACTGTTGAATCTTTTACAAATTTCGAATTAAAATCTTTTTCATAAATACTGAAAAGAGCAGCAGGATCCATCAAATCTTCACTGTCATCGCCAACATTCATTACAGTAACCTGGTTGCCGTTTTTCATGTAATTCCATCTGATTTTCTCGTTCGAAAAAACTTTTAATCCCATGTCGGGTAAATCAATAAAATATTTTTTACCTTTCAGAATAATGCTACCGTCATTTTTTTCATTAATTCCAAGTTCAGTATTTTTCAATATAAAAGAAAAGTCGGCCTGTATAGATTGGAACGAACTTGTTTGTTTGCTTACCTGGTCTAAAATATTTTTTGCTTTTTCGTCTTGCTGGGCCGATACAGCAACAAACATTAATATTGATACAATTACAAAATAGATTTTTTTCATTTTTTCAGACTTTCGCTTTAATTTAATTTTTGAAATTTAGTTTAAGCTATTCAATAATTGTTCCAAAGTATATTCGTCTTGAATAATAACCTGACGTGCTTTGCTTCCTTCGCTTGGCCCCACTACGCCGGCGGCTTCAAGCTGATCCATAATCCGGCCTGCCCGATTGTAGCCAATTGCAAACTTCCTTTGTATCATTGATGTCGATCCCATCTGGTTCATAACCACAACTCTGGCGGCATCATCGAAAAACTCGTCCTTGTCATTCAGGTCAATTTTTCCGAGACCCGGTTCGTCGTCGCCAACATATTCGGGCAGCAAAAATGCAGTCGGATAGCCGCGCTGTTCCGAAATAAACGAACATATTTTTTCAACTTCCGGCGTATCAATAAAAGCACACTGTACGCGGGTGATACTGCTCCCCGACGAAATAAGCATATCGCCTTTCCCTATCAGCTGGTTGGCTCCGGGCGTGTCGAGTATGGTGCGCGAATCGATCATCGAAGCCACTTTAAAAGCAACCCTTGCAGGGAAATTGGCTTTAATAACTCCGGTAATAATATTGGTTGACGGGCGCTGTGTTGCAATAACCATGTGGATTCCAACCGCACGTGCAAGCTGAGCTATACGCGCAATGGGAAGTTCTATTTCCTTTCCGGCTGTCATAATCAAATCGGCAAACTCATCGATAATTACGACTATGTAAGGCATATAGCGGTGGCCTTTTTCGGGATTTAACCTGCGGCTTATAAATTTCTGATTATATTCCTTAACATTTCGGGCATGTGCCTTTTTTAGCAATTCGTAACGCTGATCCATCTCTACGTTTATCGAATTCAACGTGTATTTTACTTTTTGAATATCGGTAATCACCGGATCGCCTTCGCCGGGCAGTTTTGCCAAATAGTGTTTTTCGAGAACAGAATAAAGGTTCAGTTCCACTTTTTTAGGGTCAATAAAAACAAACTTCAGCTGCGAAGGATGTTTTTTATAAAGTAGCGAGGTTATTATAACATTTACCCCTACAGATTTTCCCTGTCCTGTAGCTCCGGCCACAAGGATATGCGGCATTTTTACCAAATCGAACATAAAAGTTTCGTTAGAAATAGTTTTACCCAAAGCCACCGGAAGTTCAGCCGCACTTTCCTGAAATTTCTTTGAGCTTAAAATCATGCGCATTGAAACAACTTCGGGGTTCTGGTTGGGCACTTCGATACCTATTGTACCCCTGCCGGGAATTGGGGCAATAATACGAATACCAAGTGCAGCAAGGCTTAGAGCAATATCGTCCTCAAGATTTTTAATTTTTGCAATACGTATTCCGGGCGCCGGCACAATTTCGTACAAAGTGATGGTAGGGCCAATGGTTGCCCGTATTTTGGTTATTTCAATTTTATAGTGTCTGAGGGTTTCAACAATTTTATTTTTGTTTGAAATAAGTTCCTCGTTGCTAACTTCGGCATTCCCTGAGTTATGGTCTTCGAGCAATTCCATGGTTGGAAATTTAAAGTCGGACAAATCGAGCGTAGGATCGTATTCTTCCATTTCCTCATACAATTCATCATCCATGTCGTCGCCTTCAGCTTTTTCGTGAAATATTAGTTCAGGATTAATTTCACCGTCAAACTCCGGTTCCTGATTGCTGACTTTTTCAATTGTTAAATTATCGTCATCAGCATCGGGTTCAAAAATTGTTCTTATAATATCGTCGTCGTCAATAATTTTCGATATTGTATTATCAACAATAATTTCATCGCCGCCTACTTCAATTTCAGATTTACCGTAATTTTTATTTTTCCTGCGGGTGAATATTTTTTTAAGCAATGGCAAAAAACCGTCGAACCTTACAGTCAGAAATATCAGCGCTATAATAATTATTAACAGAGCAACCACCGATGTGCCTAACATCGAACTAAGCCACGCACTTAAAATAAATCCGTATTTCCCGCCCGGATACAAAGCCGTTGCACCATCGGTTTTTGTAAAAATAAAGCCAAGTGTAATTGATAACCAAATCAGTAAAAACATACTGCGCATAAAGTTCTTTCGGAATTTTAAAAAACTTTTGCCCAATACACGAAACCCAAATATTATCATCAAATAAATGAAAATAAACGAAGCCAGTCCAAAGCCTTGATTTATAATAACTTCCGAAAGCCATGCCCCTGTTTTTCCTGCCTTGTTCTGAACCTGTATTTCAGGATTTAAAACAAACTCCTTCCAGTTTAAATCGAATTTACTTTGATCGGCGTTGCCAAAAAACAGGAATGAAATAAAAGCAATTAAAAGGTACGCGGCTAACAGTAAAATCAAAACCCCGAAAATAAATTTAAGTTTTTCACTTTTAAATGATGGTGTCCTGCCCTTTTTCTTTACAGAAGTATTTGGCTTTTTACGCTTAGCTGCCATTTTAGAAATATTTGTTTATATTGAGTGCAAAAATACAAATAAATTAATTAAGAATTAGGGATTAAGAATTAAGAGAGAGATAGAGTTATGAATTATGAATTGGGAGTTATGAGTTGGGGAGCCCGAATGGGCAGGATTTTCATAACCGCAGGTAAGGCGTTAGCCGCAACCTGCGGAGATACCCAAAAGGGCAGGACACAAGTGTGCAAGGAAGTCCTGCCTGACAGGCAGACGATGGGTGGCTCACTACCGCAGGTCGCTGACATGCGGTTATGAAAATCCTGCCCATTCGGGCTAATAACAGACCTATACCCGCCAGCGGGAGACAATCCACAATGACGTGTGGTTTTCAACTCATAATTCCTAATTCTCAATTCCTAATTAATTGGATTATCTTACTTTTTCCTTGGCGCTTTTTTGAGGCGGGTTTGCAAAGTTAACTAAAAAATGTAGCTAACTGTTCAATGTTCATCTCAAAATGTCTATTTCAACATTATAGTCAAATATGCGAAAATATTTTTGAATAGTTAATAAAATATTATATTTGCACCCGCAAAACTACACGGTGGTTGTAGCTCAGTAGGTTAGAGCATTGGATTGTGGTTCCAAGGGTCGTGGGTTCGAATCCCATCTACCACCCCATCAAAAATTCCGGAATTTTTCCGGAATTTTTTTGTCGATTTTTTGAAAATCTCTTTGCATATCTTACGACTTTTTTAATCTTTTCGGCAAATTTATTGTCAGGTTGTAATAATATAATCCGAAATAACCAATTTTGCAAAAAATTTACAATGGGCGGAATAATCATTAAGAACAGCGAACAGATAGAAGGAATCAGGAAAAGTTGCTATTTGGCGGCACAGACATTAGATTTTGCCGGGCAGTTTGTTCAGTCGGGTGTTTCTACCGGATTTATTAATGCAAAGATTGAAGAATTTATATTAAGCCATGGCGCTATTCCGGCAACGAAAGGCTACAATGGTTATCCCGAATCGTCGTGTATTTCGTTAAACGAAGTGGTTTGCCATGGAGTTCCCTCCAAACAAACAATTTTAAAGGAAGGCGATATTTTAAATATTGATGTAACCACCATTCTTGGCGGTTATTATGGCGATACTTCGCGTATGTTTACTGTCGGAGAAATATCGCCGGAAGCAAAATCGTTAATTAAAGCTACCAAACACTGTCTCGATTTGGGAATTCAGCAGGTGAAACCCGGCAATTACTTCGGAAATATTGGTTTTGTTATCAACCGTTATGCACGGGCAAAAGGATACAGCGTGGTTTACGAATTTTGCGGGCATGGAGTAGGTATCCGTTTTCACGAAGCGCCGAATGTTGATCATACTGCAAGGAAAAATACGGGGCAACAAATGAAACAGGGAATGATTTTTACCATTGAACCGATGATTAACCAGGGAAAACCGTCGACCGATATCGATAAAAAAGACGGCTGGACAGCCCGCACTGTGGACAGAAAACTGTCGGCACAGTTTGAACACACCGTTTTGGTTACCCCAACAGGCTTTGAGATATTGACTGATATTCACAACGATTACCCAATTACATAGTTGCTTCTTAAAAACAGTTTTTGATTAAAAATTTCTCCGTTTCTGATTTTTTATTCTATTTTTAAAGAAAAATTTAGAAGCCTATGTTTTCGGAACAGGACAAAATACAGATAGAAAAACGGGGGAGTGACTTGAATACAGTTGCCGGTCAGATTAAAAATTTTAAAACCGGTTTCCCTTTTTTGCATGTTGAGGAAGCAGCAACAGAAGGAAACGGAATAATCAGACTTGACGAAACGGCTGTTAGAAGAAGCATTGAAAAATATGAACATGGTGTTGCCTCAGGAATAAAACCGGTAAAATTTGTGCCGGCTTCGGGCGCTGCAAGTCGTATGTTCAAGTTGTTATTTGAAGCGCTGCAAGAATGTGTACCTTGCAAAAAACCCGAAGTAAAACAATTTGTCGAAAACATTGAAAAATTTGCTTTTTATGACGATTTAAAAGCAATAATCGAAAAAAACGGCGAAGAATTAAGCTGTAAAAACCTTATTGATTTTTTATTAAATGAAAAAGGGTTGAATTACGGCGCACTTCCAAAAGGACTTTTAAAATTTCATAAATACGGTATCAATGGGCGTACTCCATTTGAGGAACATCTGTGCGAAGGAGTGCAATATGCGAAAGACAATAACAACGTTGTCAGCATACATTTCACGGTTTCTCCCGAACACAGGGATAATTTTGAAAACCTGCTGAAACCGGTCAAGGGAAAATATGAAAAAGAATTGGGCGTAACTTTTGAAGTATCGTTCAGCCGGCAAAAGCCATCGACCGATACCATTGCCGTAGATTTGAACAATGAACCTTTCCGTGAAATTGACGGCAGTCTGCTTTTCCGTCCCGGAGGACATGGCGCATTGATTGAAAACCTGAACGATTTGGAGGCAGATATAATTTTCATCAAAAACATCGACAACGTGGTTCCCGATAAGTTGAAACAGCCGACTACAGAATACAAAAAAGCGCTGGCAGGCGTTTTGCTGGATTTCAGGGATAAAATTTTTGTTTACCAAAGAGAATTAAATGATAAGCGTCCGGCAGAGCTTAATCATGTTTTTTTGGCCGAAGCTGCCAATTTTCTCGAAAACAAACTGAATGTTAAGCCTGCAAAAAGTCAGTATTACTCTGAAAAGGAGGAACTGTGTCGTTATCTGAAAGAAAAATACAACCGTCCGCTGCGTGTTTGCGGAATGGTGAAAAACGAAGGAGAACCCGGAGGCGGGCCGTTTTGGGCAAAAAATCCTGATGGTACAGTTTCTTTGCAGATTGTTGAAAGTTCGCAGATAGACCCGGAAAGTGTTCAGCAGCAGGGCATAGCTGCGCATGCTGAATATTTTAATCCGGTTGATTTGGTTTGTGCAGTAAAAAATTACAAAGGCGTAAAATACAATCTTACTGAATTTACTGATCCGGCAACAGGCTTTATTTCAAAGAAATCGAAAGACGGGAAAGAATTGAAAGCACAGGAACTTCCGGGCTTGTGGAATGGAGCCATGAGCAGCTGGAACACTCTTTTTGTGGAAGTGCCGGCCGAAACGTTTACTCCGGTTAAGACAATTAACGATTTGTTACGCGATCAGCACCAATAGGAATAAAATACATGGTTTATCCGCCGGAATTATTAATTTTGCACATTCATTTCTTCAAAAAATGAACGAAGACGACAGGATACAATTTAGCGAAGAAGACATCAGCGAAACGTTAAACCGTTTTAAACGATCGTTAGTTTCGGGGAGGAAAAAGTACTTTGATGTTTCTGAATTTGAGGATATTGTGGAGCAATTGTTAGAGGAAGGCGACATAAATACTTCGGAAATTGCTGTTCGGCAAGGAATTCAGATTCACCCAAATGCTGTGCCCCTTCACCTGAAATATGCACAGGTTTTGCTTAATAAAGGAAAATTTAATGATGCCATAAAGCACCTGAATCTTGTTGAAAGAGTTGAGCCAACAAATCCGGATGTTCATTTGATAAAAGGAAGCACATGGCTCGTTTTGGGCAGGGAAACCGATGCTTTAAAAGCTTTCAGAGACGCAATAAAGCATGCAGGCGCCGAAATCGATGACATTTTATACTACATAGGATTGTCGTTTATACAGTCGGGCGATTTTAAAAAGGCGATACACTATTTCGAAAAGGTTTTGAAAGTAAATCCTGAAGATGAAATGGCACTCTATGAACTCGGTTTCCTCTACGATCAATTGGGCGATTACGCTAAAAGCATAGAATATTACAACCGTTTGATAGATATTGACCCATATAATTATTTCTCATGGTTTAACATTGGTATAACGCATAACAAAGCCGGAAACCACGATGAGGCTATAAAAGCCTACGAGTTTGCACTGGCTGCAAATGAAGAATTTTATCAGGCGCTGTTCAACATTGCAAATGCATTTGCCAACGCGGAGAAATATGACGAGGCTATTAAAAAGTACAATGAGTACCTGAAAAAAGTGCCCGACAACGACTATGCATTTTGTTACATTGGCGAATGTTATCTTAGTGCCGAAAATTATATTGAAGCGAAAAAATATTATCAGAAAGCAATCGACCTGAATGAAGACAACGATACTGCATGGTTTGGTATTGGTTTAATAATGTGGGAAGAAGGGAAATACGCCGAGAGTATTGCTGATATTAATAAAGCAATTGAAATTGACGAAGCCAATTCGGAATACTGGCATACGCTGGCAAAAGTTTACAGCGATTTCAGCGATAAAAAAAATGCAGTAAAAGCCCTGAAGAAAGCAGTTAAACTCGAATTTGACGACAGCGAAATATGGCTTACATGGGCCGATATTTATCTAAATTTTGAGGAAACTGACAATGCAGTCCAAATTTTAAAAACAGCCATTAAAAAGAACGATGACGCTATTTTAAAGTACAGGTTAGTAGGGCTGCTCCTCGAAAATAAAAGAGATGAAGAAGCCTTTGAAATGCTTGATTTGGCTATGAAACAAGATTTCATTCAAGTTAATCACTTGTTTGACTTTTACCCGAAAGCAGCCAAAAACAGACAGCTAAAAAAGCGGATCGACAAATTCAGAAAAATAAATAATCCGGCTTGTTAATACTATTTGCAATTCAGATTAAATTATTCATTATCGGCTTTATTCGTTCCTATCAAAAGCGGTTTTCCTATATTTACCACATAAAAGAAACACTGAAAATACAAAGTCTCACATGAACAGAACACTAAAAGATTACCTTATTTTAGTTTTAAAAGGAATCAGCATGGGCGCTGCCGATGTTGTTCCGGGTGTTTCCGGCGGGACAGTCGCATTTATTACAGGTATTTATGAGGAGCTGGTTAACTCCATAAAATCCATTAATCTAAAGGCAATTAAACTGTTATTTGGTTTTAAAATCGCAGAATTTTGGAAAGCCGTAAACGGTACTTTCCTGCTGAGTGTGGTTCTCGGTATTGCACTAAGCATTTTTTCGCTGGCCAAAGTAATGGAATACCTGCTTAACAATTACCCTGTATTGACTTGGTCATTCTTCTTTGGGCTTGTTATTGCCTCAGCTGTTTATGTGGCAAAAACCATAAAAGAATGGGATGCAGTTACCATATTTTCAGGGCTTGCAGGAATTTTCGCCGCTTATTTTATTACAGTTATTTCACCGGTCGAGGCAAACACAGCTTACTGGTTTGTTTTTATTTCCGGCGCTATTTCTATCTGTGCCATGATTTTGCCGGGAATTTCAGGAAGTTTCATACTTATTTTGCTTGGGATGTATAAGTTTATCCTCGAAGCTGTCAGTAACCTGAAAATTACCATAATCCTCACGTTTATGGCAGGTGCAATTATAGGAATTATTGCTTTTTCAAATGTTTTGTCGTGGCTTCTAAAAAAGTACCGCAACCCTACCATCGCATTATTAGCTGGTTTTATGGCTGGTTCGCTGAACAAGGTTTGGCCGTGGAAACAGGTTGCCAAAACGTTTATCGACCATCATGGCGAAATTAAACCGCTGGTAGAAAAAAATATTATGCCGGCAACATACGAACAAATTACCGGCAATTCTGCTTTTTTGCTTTGGGCGATAATGTTGGCTGTTGCCGGATTTGCGCTTATTTTTGTTATTGAAGGCTTAACAAAAACTAAAAATCAAAACAGCTGATGAAAAAATACGGACTCATTGGATATCCGCTTAACCACTCGTTTTCGAAGCGTTTTTTTACAGAAAAGTTTGAAACTGAAAAAATTGATTCAACCTACGAAAATTTTGAAATTGATTCGATTGAAAAGTTTCCCGGAATAATCAGTAATAATCCTGAAATAATAGGGCTTAATGTAACTATTCCGTATAAAGAACAGGTTATCCGGTTTTTTGACGATTTAGATGATTCTGCACGTGAAATTGGCGCAGTTAACACTGTTAGGGTTATTCGCAGCGAATCAGGAATTAAATTAAAAGGATTTAATACTGATACTTTTGGTTTCGAAAAATCATTAAAACCGCTGCTTAAAAATTATCATAAAAAAGCCCTGATACTTGGAACCGGCGGCGCATCGAAAGCCATAAAATATGTCCTGAAAAACTTGGGTATCGAATATATTTCAGCTTCAATTGAAGAGTTGAATGAAAATGAAATCAGCTACGATGACATTGACGCAAAAATGATGGCTGAACGGCTGCTCATCATCAATGCCACGCCGCTGGGAACTTTCCCGAAAACGGAAACTTGCCCGGCAATACCGTATGAATACATTACCGGCAGGCATTTGTTATTCGACCTGGTTTACAATCCTGAAGCTACCCGGTTCATGGCAAAAGGAATGGCTAACGGAGCAGAAATAAAAAACGGTTATGAAATGTTGCTTGAACAGGCGTTAAAAGCTTATGAAATTTGGAACAGCAGTGAGTTAGTTTAGAAAATTCGGTTATATACAAAAAAACACAAATTGCTTGCAAATAAAAACTATTTGTTTATCTTTGTCCCCGATAATTTTAAGCCGTTGTTATTTAACGCAATGCTGCGGCTTAAACATGGTATAACAAAATTAAGTTCTTTAAAATGTATTTAGACACAGAAAAAAAAGTAGAAATTTTTGCCAAGCACGGTAAAAACGGAAAAGACACAGGCAGTGCCGAAGGTCAGATTGCATTGTTCACTTTCAGGATTAACCACCTGACCGAACACCTGAAAAAAAATAAACATGACCACAGCACACGCCGCTCATTGATTAAAATGGTAGGGAAACGCCGTAGTTTACTCGAATACCTTAAAAGAAAAGATATTGAGCGCTATCGTTCAATACTTAAAGAATTGAACTTACGTAAGTAAAAAAATAGAGGAAAGGCAACGCATTGCATTGCCTTTCTTTTTTGTAAATTGCAAAGCCTCACCACTCATTGTTTAATTTAAAATTTATAGTTTTTAAAAATTATGGTAAACGCAACAATCAAAACAATCGAACTTGCCGATGGCAGAGTGATTACCATTGAGACAGGAAAATTAGCCAAGCAGGCCGACGGTTCAGTAGTAGTTAAAATGGGTGGAACCATGTTACTGGCAACAGTAGTATCTGCAAAAGAAGCTAACGAGGGTGTCGATTTTATGCCGGTTTCGGTTGACTATCGCGAAAAATTTTCGGCAGCAGGCCGTTTCCCCGGTGGTTTTTTGAAAAGGGAAGCTCGCCCAAGCGATGAAGAAATTCTAACTGCCCGCTTAGTCGACAGGGCTATACGCCCGCTGTTTCCGGAGGATTATCACGCTGAAACAGCCGTGATGATCTCCCTGATTTCGGCCAATAACGAAGAAATGCCCGATGCACTGGCAGGCCTCGCCGCCTCGGCTGCTATCGCCGTTTCTGACGTGCCGTTTATTACGCCTATTTCAGAAGTAAGGGTTGCCCGCATCGATGGACAGTTTGTTATCAATCCGACTTATTCGGAATTAAAAAATGCCGACCTTGATATTATGGTAGGCGCTTCGTACAACAATATTATGATGGTAGAAGGCGAAATGAACGAGGTTACCGAAGAGGTGATGCTTGATGCCATTAAGTTTGCCCACGAAGAAATAAAAAGGCACTGCAAGGTTCAGGAAGAACTTGCCGCCGAGCTTGGTGTGGTAAAACGAACCTACTGCCACGAGAACAACGTGGAAGAACTTCGCGAAAAAGTAAAAGCTGAGCTGTATGGCAAATGTTATGAAATTGCAAAAAAGCAAATAACAAACAAACAGGAACGTTTAACGGCATTTGAGGAAGTACGCAATGAATTTATTGAAACTTACAAAACCACAAACGCGGAGAATAATGATATTGACCTTGAACTGCACGAAAACCTAATAAAAATGTATTTCCACGATGTTGAAAAAGAGGCTATGCGCCGCATGATCCTTGATGAAGGAATCCGCCTTGACGGCAGAAATACCAGTCAGATACGCCCGATATGGGGCGAAACTGACTATCTTCCGGGAGCGCATGGTTCATCAATTTTCACACGTGGCGAAACGCAGGCGCTGACTTCGGCAACGCTGGGTACAAAAATGGATGAAAAAATTATTGACGGCGTTACTGTTCAGGGCAAAGAAAGATTTATGCTGCACTACAACTTTCCGCCGTTCAGCGTTGGAGAGGCTAAAACACCGCGTGGGCTTGGGCGCCGCGAAATAGGACATGGAAATCTGGCCCACCGCGCCCTCAAAAAAATGATACCTGCCGACCTCCCTTATGTTGTACGTATTGTTACCGACATTTTAGAATCAAACGGCTCATCGTCAATGGCTACCGTGTGTTCAGGGTCTATGGCTATGATGGATGCAGGCATAAAAGTGAAACAGCCGGTATCGGGAATTGCAATGGGTTTAATCACCGACAAAGATTCTGATAAATATGCCGTACTTTCCGATATCCTTGGCGATGAGGATCATCTTGGCGACATGGACTTTAAAGTTGCCGGAACTGCTGCCGGAATAACAGCCACCCAGATGGATATAAAAGTCGACGGGCTTTCGTACGAAGTGCTTGCCAAAGCGTTACAGCAGGCTAAAGAAGGCCGTTTGCACATTATGGAAAAAATGATGGAAGTTATTTCTGAGCCGCGTCCCGATTTCAAACCAAATGTACCGCGAATAGAGACTATTCAGATTCCTAAAGATATGATTGGCGCAGTTATAGGCCCCGGCGGAAAAATCATACAGGCTATTCAGGAGGAAACCAAAACGGTTATTGTTATTGAAGAAAAAGACGATATCGGGTATGTTGAAATTTCGGGCAAAGGCATCGAGCCTCTTGAGGCTGCCAAAGCAAGAATTAAAGCCATTGTAGCTATTCCCGAAATAGGGGAAATTTATACCGGCAAAATAAAATCGGTAGTTTCATTCGGCGCTTTTGTTGAAATACTTCCGGGCAAAGAAGCCCTTCTGCACGTATCGGAAATGGACTGGGAAAGGGTTGAATCGGCCGAGCAATTTACTAAAGTAGGCGATATGATGGAAGTAAAACTCATAGGTGTTGATGAAAAAACCGGCAAGCTGAAACTTTCGCGCAGAGCGCTTTTGCCAAAACCCGAAGGATATGTTGAACGGCCTCCGAGAACCGACAGACCTCAATACCGCGACGACAGAAGAGATAACTACCGCAGGGACAGCAGAGATAACAGTCGACGCGACAATAATTTCAGAAGGCCGCCGCGCCGCGATAATGAATAAAGGCAAAAACAAGATATTTCAGATATGTCTTTATAATAAAAAGCTTGGTTTACTGGCCTGAGCGATTCAATAAATCAAGGAGTTAGGAGTGTTACTTTCGGCTCGAAAATGAATAACGACTATTTCAGTCAGCATGAAAGCGGATTTGAAAATGAAAAAGGCTGTATTTATATTGCTTTTTATTGTGTCCCTTCTTCGAGCCGGGGCACAGGAAAGTTTACCTGATTTTATTTGGGGAAACACATCTTTTTTCAACTTGGATGTTGGCGAAAGTTTTTTGTTTGGTAATAAGGAACTGAAGTTGCTTGAAATAGAAAACCACTTCAATAAAATAATGGTTGGTACCGACACGGTGTGGATAAAAACCGGCCGCCGGAATTTACCTGTTGTGGTTGGCGAAGTCATGATATATGTGGCCGACAATAAAAATGTAAAGTCGCTGGCTTCTAATCCCGAAAGTCACGGGTTGCTGCAAAAAGATGCCCTGATTGCCGTATCTGATTTTAATAAGCCCCTGCTCGATTTATATGAGTATGTTTTTCCTGTAAATTTTAGCGATGGTTTTTCGTGGGATTTTAACACTGACAAATACCTGTTTTCGTGGCAGTGGAAAGATGAAGAGCAGGGTGAATACCGGTCGCACGAAGGAATTACGTTTGATATGAGCGATGTGAGAGGTGCAAAAAAGCACTGGCTGGCAGCGGTCGAAAGTTCCAGTGTGGTTTGGATTGACAGCAGGGTTGTTGACGGAAAAGCACAGGTTTCATGTGTGTTGCTTGAAAGCGCTTCACAGCCGGGGATTTACTATGTTTACGATAATTTAAATCCTAAGAATCTGGAAGTAAAAAAGGAACAAAAATTGATTCAGGGCGAAATTATTGGAACGACAAATAACGAAGATAATAAAGGTTTTTTGCGGTTTGCCGTGGTTAAATCCGACACGGTTCCTTCTTACTCCAACAGGTATAACAACATCATTAATTTTTTCCCGCAGCTTTCCCAGCTTTATTACAGGCAAATACACATTTTCCCGCGTAATTTTTCGAAAGGTGTTGTTAATATTGGATTATTGAACTCGAATAACGGCGCAATCGGGAATATACATGCTTTCGAAGATTATTCGGGAAAGGGCTGGTTGCTTGGAAAATGGAACATAGCTGACAAAGTTGAATACGTAAGCGACGGTAATACAGGCAATGCACGGCTCAGACATAAACTTTTTGCAGACACTCCGGCCGAATGTGTAAACCCCGATGGATTTTACGATTATGAAATAAGTGTACCTAACGGCACTTACCGTATTCGTGCAAAATTAGGCGATTTGAAACTTGCTTCGTGGCAAAAAATTATGCTCGAAGGTGTTGAGGCTGCCACTGCCGGTCTTTCTCCCGGCGAATATAAATGGACTAACGAGCAGACTGTGAGGGTTACCGACGGACGTTTAACCGTAAGAATTTTTGTTGACACAACCGAAAATAAACCTGCAGGAATAAGCGAAATAGTGTTTCAGCAAGCGTATTAAAAATCAAAAACACAGCAGGCTTTTACCTGGCTTGGTTAATGTAATTTGGCATTATTGTTGTTCTGTATCTTCGGAGCAGGTGCATTCGAAATTCGTTTTCCGATTTATACAGCAGTAAAACTTTTTCGGGTGGTATTATTTTCAAAAATTCTTCGTTGTATTGTACACCTAATTCAGCTTCTTTTTTCATACTGCTCGAAAAATCACGGGTAAGCTGTATCATATCATTTTTTGACAATGGTGTCGCTGAAAACTGAACTTTATATTCCAGTTCACGGCGAAGACGTTGGGTTTCCAAGCGCTTTTTCTCAAGCTCGTTGTATAATGGCCAGAATTTCTGTGCTTCATCAGGTGTAAGTTGTAACTTGTCAGTTAAAAATGACACCTTTTCAGAGCGGAATCTATCAAACTGTCTATCGCCTTGTCTATTATCTTGGGCGTGCAAGAAATTAAAACTTGTTGCTATGAGCAGTAAAAATGATATGTGTATAAATCTTTTCATGTTTGTTTTAATAACCAATTTCCATGTAAATATCGTAATCAGATATATTTGAGCTAAGGTACGCGATTAGCTCTTCGTCGCTGTATTCATCATCGCTTATAACGGGTTCGCTAAGCAATGCGTAAAACGAGTTATCATCCATTCCTTCAAGCAGCGAGATGTAGTTCTCGTTGGTTAATTCGTCGTTTTGATTTGTATTATTGGCCAGCTGTTCGTTTTTATAAGTTTTTAAAGGAAAATAAACCAGCGAAAAAACAAGTGCAAGGCCTGCAGCTAAGCTAAGAGCCGGCTTTAAAAATTGAATAACTCGGCTTTTAGGACTGTGCAGAATCGTTTTTTCAGCCTCGATTTTAATTTGCAGCCGGGCTGAAAAATTATCGAAATAGCGAGGCGGAACCCCGAAAGGGTTTTCCTTTTTTATTTCCGACAATTTTGGTGCGATTTTTTTAAGTTTATCCATTTCTCCGACATTTTGTTGTTTGACTAATGTTTAATAAAAAGGTTTAATTTCAATCTGTTAATCTATATTCTTTAAATATTCCTCAATTTTTCTTACAGCATGAAAATACGAAGCTTTCAGCGCCCCCACCGAAGTATCAAGTATTTGCGACATTTCTTCGTATTTAATTTCATCAAAATATTTCATGTTAAAAACTATCCTTTGTTTTTCGGGAAGTTTTAAAATGGCTTTCTGTAATTTCATCTGTATTTCGTCTCCTTCGAAGTAGGGATCCGACATCATGTTTTTTAACATATAATCGCTCACATCGTTCATCGGGATAAAGTTTCTGCGTTTATTCGAATTGATAAATGAAATTGATTCGTTGGTGGCAATCCGGTAAAGCCATGTATAAAGGCTCGATTCTTCCCTGAAACTGTCGATATTTCGCCAAACTTTTATAAAAGTGTTTTGGAGTACATCGTCGGCATCTTCGTGCTTAACTACAATTTTACGGATATGCCAGTATAATTTTTCCTGATACTTTTTTACCAGAATATGAAAAGCAAGATCCCTTTTGTTTTTCTGCTTTAAATCGGCGATTATATCAAGATCGTCGTTATCCATAAAATATTACATATCAGACACCTATTTTCAACGAAGGTTTAATTTGTTTTAATTCCGAAAAAATAATACTTTTTCTTTAAATACAACATATAAGGGGTCAACACAATTATTAATTTTTTTAATCAACTGGATTAAAACTGTCTGTAACGGTGTAATTGCGGGTTTTTTACACGGCAATGTGAATAAATTTACTTCAAAACTGGATTTAAATCAGGTTATTTAAGTTGTATGGCAAATTGTAAAAATGTATTTTAGCAGTTTGTAATTAACACAAAACAGTAAGATGAAAAATAAAATGTGGGGGAGAATAATTTTATCGGTAACAATTGCTGTTCAGGCAGTTATGCTTATTATTATTTTAGGTTCGGCAAAAAATGGTAGCAGGGAAATTGAAACAAAAATAGTGTACGGTACTGTTACAATGCCCGAAAAGGTAGAATTTGCGGGCGAACAGCTTCCGATTGAAAAATTCTACGTTAAGGAATCGCTCGATCGTGAGCTTCTTTCAAATGCCTATTATCATTCGCAAACCATTCGCTTGCTTAAACTTGCGCCGCGTTATTTTTCGATAATAGAACCTATTCTGAAAGAAAAAGGCATACCCGACGATTTTAAATATCTTGCCGTGGCCGAAAGCAGTTTTAATCCACGCGCTGTTTCACCGGCCAGTGCCGTTGGGCTTTGGCAGTTTTTAAAAGCCACGGCACAACAATACGGGCTAACCGTAAACAATGAAATTGATGAGCGTTATCATGTTAAAAAATCAACTTATGCTGCCTGCGACTATTTGCTTAATTCATATAAAAAATTCGGCAACTGGGCAATGGTGGCTGCTTCGTATAACGCAGGATTAACAGGGGTTAGCCAGCAGGCGGAAAGACAAAAAACAGATTCATATTTTGATTTGCTTTTCGGCGACGAAACTTCAAGGTATGTTTACCGGATTGTTGCCCTGAAACTGATTATGGAGAACCCCGCCGAGTATAATTTCTATGTTCCCGACGAAGAAAAATATCCAATTATAAATACCCGCGAAATTGAAATAAGCTCATCAGTAGCCAATTTTGCCGCTTTTGCTATTGAACAGGGGATAAACTATAAAGTGCTTAAAGATTTTAACCCATGGCTGAGAGAAAATTCATTGAACGTTACAGCCGGGAAAAAATATGTGGTGGAAATCCCTGTATTGCCCTAATTGAATGGTTTTATGAATATTCCGAACATACAGGAAATAAAAAACAATGAACTTATTAGCGAGGAAGAAGTTATTTCGGTAATTGGCGCCAGAGTACATAATCTTAAAAATATTAATGTTGAAATTCCGAGAAACAAACTTACTGTAATTACAGGGTTAAGCGGCAGTGGGAAATCGTCGCTTGTGTTCGATACCATTTACGCTGAAGGCCAGCGCCGCTACATAGAAACATTTTCGGCCTATGCCCGATCTTTCCTCGGAAATATGGAACGCCCCGATGTGGACAAAATAACCGGATTAAGCCCGGTAATTTCCATAGAGCAAAAAACAGCTTCGCATAATCCGCGTTCAACAGTTGGCACTATTACCGAAATATACGATTTTATGCGCTTGCTGTTTGCCCGTGCCGGCGAAGCTTTTTCGTACAATACCGGCGAAAAAATGGTAAAATACACCGAAGAAAAAATCACTCAGCTTATTAAGAACGACTTTGCCGGAAAACGAATTTACATACTTGCCCCTGTGGTAAAAGGCCGAAAAGGGCATTATCGCGAACTTTTCGAGCAAATTCTGCGCAAAGGGTTTCTGCATGCGCGCATCGACGGGGAAATTATCGAACTGAAACAAAATCACCGTGTTGACAGGTATAAAAACCATTTCATCGAAATTGTAATAGATAAAATTGTAGTTGACGATGCCGGAGAAAAGCGGCTGAGGAACTCGGTGCAAACAGCCATGAAACACGGACAGCGCATTTTAATGATACTCGACAGCGAAACAGGAATCGCCAAATATTACAGTTGCCTGCTCATGTGCCCCACAACAGGTCTTTCGTACGCAGAACCGGCGCCGCACAGTTTTTCGTTCAATTCGCCGCAAGGTGCATGCCCACACTGCAACGGGCTTGGGCGCATAAGCGAAATCGACATGGACAAAATAATTCCAGATAAAACTAAAAGCATTGGAAAGGGGGGAATTGCACCACTTGGCCCTCATAAAAATTCCCTTATTTTTTGGCAGATTGAAGCGTTGGGCGAAAAATTCGATTTCACCCTCAGCACTCCAATAAAAAACATTTCGGAAGAAGGTTTACAAGCCGTGCTTTTTGGTACAAACGAACGCATTCAGCTTAAAAATATACCCCTTGGCATAAGCAGTTACATGATGACTTACGAGGGTTTAATTAAATATATCAACAGCCAGCGGGAGGACAATCCATCAAGAACCGCTCAGAAATGGGCAGGGCAATTTGTTAAAACTGCTGTTTGTCCCGAATGCAGCGGGATGCGGCTAAAAAAAGAATCGCTTCACTTTAAAATCGACGGGAAAAACATTTCGGAACTTTCCCGTATGGATTTGGATGAATTGTGGAACTGGTTCTCGAACCTTGAAGATCGCATGACCGAAAGACAGCGGGAAATTGCCGGAGAAGTAATAAAGGAAATACGTGACAGGCTGAGTTTTACGCTCGGAGTTGGCCTTAACTACCTTTCGCTCGACCGCACAGCGCAAACACTCTCCGGCGGCGAATCACAGCGCATAAGGTTAGCAACGCAGATAGGTTCGCAATTAGTAAACGTACTTTATATTCTCGATGAACCCAGTATCGGACTGCACCACCGCGACAATCTAAAACTCATACATGCGCTCAAACAACTGCGCGATTCCGGCAATTCGGTAATTGTGGTTGAACACGATAAAGACACAATGCTTCACGCCGATTACCTTATTGATATGGGGCCGCGCGCAGGCAGGCACGGCGGCGAAATTGCAGCTGCCGGAAAACCCGAAGATGTTTTAAAAGTTAAAACACTAACTTCGGAATACCTGAATGATTTAAGGCATATTGAAATACCAAAATCAAGAAGAAACGGGGAAACAAAGTACTTGAAAGTTTTCGGATGTTCGGGAAACAATCTTAAAAATGTGAATTTGGAAATTCCGCTTGGCAAGTTTATATGCGTAACAGGTATTTCGGGAAGCGGGAAATCAACCCTTATAAACGCCACCTTGCAGCCTGTTCTGAGTCAGCATTTCTACAAATCGCTCGAAGATCCATTGCCGTACAAAAAAGCAGAAGGGCTGGAATCAGTTGATAAGGTAATTCGCGTGGATCAGTCTCCGATTGGGCGCACGCCGCGGTCGAATCCTGTAACATATACCAATATTTTTTCAGACATTCGAAATTTATTTGCCATGCTGCCCGAAGCCAAAATAAGGGCTTATAAACCGGGGCGGTTTTCTTTTAATGTAAAAGGCGGGCGCTGCGAAGAATGCGAAGGAGGAGGAATGAAACTTATTGAAATGAATTTTTTGCCCGATGTTTACGTGCATTGCGATAAATGCGGCGGCAAACGCTACAACCGCGAAACGCTGGAAGTAAGGTACAAGGGAAAATCAATAAGCGATGTGCTCGACATGACCATAAATCAGGGAGTTGAGTTTTTCGAAAGCATATCTTCAATATCTTCAAAACTGAAAGTACTGCAGGATGTGGGGCTTGGTTATATTACGCTTGGCCAGCCGTCAACCACACTTTCGGGAGGAGAGTCTCAGCGGGTAAAATTAGCGGCCGAACTTGCCAAACGCGACACAGGTAAAACCGTTTACATTCTTGATGAACCAACAACCGGCCTTCATTTCGAAGATATACGCGTTCTGCTTGAAGTGCTGAACAAACTGGTTGATAAAGGGAACACTGTTATTGTTATTGAACACAACATGGATGTGATAAAAGTAGCCGATTATATTATTGATCTGGGGCCTGAGGGGGGTAAGAACGGAGGCGAAATTCTTTGTGCCGGAACGCCTGAGGAAATCGTAAAAAACAAAAAATCATTCACGGCAAAGTACCTGCAGGAAGAACTGGTAAAAAAATAATCGGGAAAATGTAGTTTATATCTTAATTACCCAACTATCCTTTGGTAATGGCAAACCAGCAGATTGCCGTCATCATCGTGGAGGTGCATACCGTTGCCTTCGCAATATCGAAACATTGAACAGTCGGCACACGCTCCTTTTCGCGCCCACTCGCGATTGCGGAAGGGCTGAAAACGGTTGTTCCAAACGTCCATAAAATTGTCTTTGTAAATGTTGCCCTGATGAAAATTTGCACGAATGCTCGGGCAGGCAGAAATAGAGCCATCGGCTAACACCGATGCAACGTTCACTCCGGCATAACACTGGTAAAAATGGTCGCGGACTTCCATTTCGTATCCGCCGAGAAAACCCTCGCAGCCGTAGTTCAGGCGAATGCGTTTTTCGTTGCGGGTGGTGCGGATAAATTCAAGCACCGATGT